>Ga0310786_10003178_pt1 | contig 24167 bp, 19 predicted proteins | sample AusTroGonzalo_MG_FD_203881 | JGI IMG/M metagenome (GOLD analysis project Ga0310786, IMG submission 203881) | Bovine rumen microbial communities from tropical cattle in Woodstock, Queensland, Australia - Gonzalo_03 (v2) (version 2) | ecosystem: Host-associated > Mammals > Digestive system >...
ATACAAGTAAGCAATCTCTACCGAAATCTATATCCCAAGTATTATACTGCTTGCAATATAATCTCATATAATCAACCTGAAGTCTATATAAGATATTGCCCATAATATTGGTTATAGTAAACTTAACTCCGGCATCAGCACACATAGTATTTGCGTCTATGACTTCTTCTTTAAAGATTATCTCATTAGCATCAAAGTCATATCCCATATGTGGATCAAATACTGGAACTGTAGGATCGAAGTGAGATACAGGGAATATATCTTTCTCTTGTTTTGCTTCCGGTCCTTTGGATGTTCTTATATGACGAATAGGGAAATCTATATCTCTTGTGTTATGCTCGATAAACTGATACCATCCTTCAAGAGATACAAACGATGAGTCTGTATCTGTAAGAATACTTACATCTCTCATCATAATTCTTGCTCTGTCTGTAGAATCTATAATGATATGTGGATGATATACATATTCTTTAAATAAAGCATACAGTTCATCCATTTCATCAGAAATAATCTCTGGAACTTTATTCGGATCTATAAATACCGCATCGAGTTTACAAAGAATCTTCTTTATAAGACCCATCACTACAGACCTTTCACAGAACCAATACAGATTGTTTCTATAGAATAATCTGGTTAAATCTTCCTGAGAAACCTGAGTGAGCATATCCCATACAATCTGTAAGTCTTCTTCTGATGGAACATAATAGAATCCACAAGTTGCTACTATCTGGAAGAATGTTTCTTCTAAAGTTACAGGTTCTCCTATAAATACATCTTCGTCTCTCATAGTTCTTGGGTCATCCAATACACATCGAATGAAATGAACCATTTCATTAAGAGAACCAAACTTTACATTATTAGACAAGAATTCTTCAAAGAGCATAATAGCTGATGCAATAGCATCTCTACCCTGAGAAGTAATTCCATTTGCGATAAAGTAATTATAAAATACTGTACTATAAGCTCCTGTTATTCCGTATCAATATCTTCACGCAGGTCGTTAATCTGCGCAGTTCTTTTATGAACTTCTCTAGCTTTCACTAGAAGTTGAGACTATATCTTCATCTGTATAAATTTTCCAATTCACCTCCTCATTTATACAGAGTGCACCACTTCGGAATCACTTGATTCCTAACTCTTCTATGAAATTTAGAAGAGATAGTCGTTGAACTTTTTCGATTAATAGTTATATTTTTCACAAATGTCTTTAAATCGACTCTTGCTTTTTATTTTCGTTATAGCACCATAATATTTCTTCTTGTCTTTATACGATAGATTCCTAAAGACTTCACCCAATCCAATACAATCCATTATACTTTTCTCTAAGTAATTAGCCATTATAAATCACCTCCTTTAAAATTTTATGCTATAACTATTAACGAACTTAGCTGCTGATTATCCAATCCCAATACTTTTCAAGCATTCACGCTTATCATCACTGATTACGTTGTAGCGATTGGGCTCTAAGGCCTATATAAATTAGGGACATCCTGCCATCGGAGCCATTTCCCAGCAATTCAATGCATACTTAGTTTATATCACTATAAACAGCCCCTAACGGTTAAGGGCGTTGGCTGAACGTTTCTCGATTAACTGAAACAAATTGTATTTTGCGAAGTCTGCAGATCCTTTAGGGAAAGACTTCATTTTCTTTTTATATTGCGATCGTTTATCTAAGAACGATTGAATCAAATCATATAAAGGATTCTTGATAGTACCATGATGCTTAAACATACATCCACTTGCTGTAAATATAGGCTTTCTATCATCAAGATACTGAACTAACTGAATCAGATAAGTTTCCTGAGTAGTCTTAGTGTAGTTATTCTCTAATTCTACTTTAGGGTTATGTATCGTTGCTACTATAGCCGTATCTATAGCAGTAGCAATTTCTATCTTATTGAGATTCGGAAAAGAAAGCTGAAGCAATCTAACTGCTTCATCTCGGTATTCTTTTACTACTGAACTTTCTAGCATTTGCATGTCTGTCATCATATCAGTCATGTCATTACCTCCTGTATTAATATTATTTAGAAGTTTGGGTGCCTGTATAATAACAACATTGTTATAATAGACACTCTATTCTATTATATATAAGACATTACTCGTTTTATAAGCTTATAAAATTTATTCTAAGGAGGAAATATACCATGGGAGTTTTTAGTTACGGAAAATCTCATCAGGTTGTCGACGAAGATCTTGAAATCACTGAAGAGCAGATGCAAGATGTCGTTGACGAACTTAAGTCAATCATGCTCGCAGAAGACATCGCTTATGGTATGAGCGATGACGAAAGAAAGGCTTTCCTTGAATCTGAAGAATTTGAAGTTCTTACAGAATCAAAGAAGTTCAAGAAGAAGACACTTGTTAGACTTAACAAGCAGGATGACCTTACAAGAAGAGCTGACCAGGCTGCTATCGTTATCGCTGGACAGAAGAAGGACAGACTCTTCGATCTTCTCGCTCTTAACAGACAGAAGGAAAGAAAGCTCAGACAGCTTATCTTCAAGAAGTATAAGGTACAGGCTCTTAAGGCTGCTAAGACATCACAGAGAGATTACATCAAGGATGCTAATAAGGCTAAGCTCATGAAGCCATCAGATCTCTCATCTACAAGAGAATATAACACCTAATTTATAAGAACCAAAACGTTTTCATATCTCTTTTCTAATGGCATATAATTCACATCTCTGAAATACTTGAGGGAGTCACTATGACTCCCTCAGTGTATTTTTTTACATCTTGAAATTTTCTTGTAACTAATATGTAAAGAATATGGTGCTGTAGGGCTTTTTGGGCGATAAATCTACTGATGGATAATGAATTACAGTTTTCACCTATTCTGGTATAAATGGGATCTCCCTAGGGAGATCCCTCCTTTCCTTGTTTTATTTTAACACTCACGGTAACTATTATATAATCCATAATGGCGGGATATCGTTTACTACCTTTTAAATCCCGCTGGATTGCTTTGGTAAAATGTAAAAAATGTAAACTTCTTTTTTTTTGTGAGGAGACGTAATAGTCTCCTTATTCTTTTTTATGATGTGAGGAGGGACACTATATGGGTAAATTATCTAAAGAAGACATTGATGAAATTATACATATGATAAAAGAAGGATATAAGTATAGAATCATTGCTTCTAAGTTTAATGTGGATGAATCATATATAAGACAGATTAGGAATAAGTATGGAGTTGAAGTTGTTAATACTCACTTCGTTAGAATATTTGATTCTGATGGGAAAGCATATAGTGATAAAGATATGGAGAATATTAAAGCTTTATATCTCGAAGGAATTTCTTTATCTGAGATAGCAAAACTATATAAAGAAGACTATAGGACTATCACTACACTACTTAAACGATCCGGAGTAATACAGAGATTTGTGACTCTATCTGAAGATATAGAAACCAAAATTTGTAATCTATATAAGATAGGATTGAATATAGATATAATACAGAGAGTATTTGTTTTGGATGGAGTGGAGGTTTCCATCAAAGACATTTCAGCCTGTATTAAAAAGCATGGTATTCCTATTAGGAGATATATACCTCAGAAAGATGTGCATATTAGAGCTCAAATATACTCACTTAAAGATGATTATAATATATGCTCAAAGGACATCGCTCTTATAATTGGTAAGAGTATAAAACAAGTTAATCGTATATTATTAGAGCGAGATAAAAAGGTACAATCTCAAAAACCTAATAGTAATTAAGCCTTAGGAGGGAATAAGAATGTTAAGAACAAACATGAAACGCTATAATGCACCAATGTCTACGGTACTGGTGAACCCAGAGTACTATGGTGTATTCAAGGAACTTTTAAATGAATCTGGTATGATGCGAATCAATCCAGCAAATATCAACAAGTTGAATATTATGCCGGATTATATCGAGGGACTGCTTAATGTATTCAGAGACAGCATCGAGCAGGAATTCATACACAACGTAAGAGTCCTCGTACAGTGGGACAATGGAAAATGCTGTAAGTTCAATCTATTCGATTTATACTTCAATCTTGTTATGTGGAAGATGCTTGTAGATCTGGATGCTACAATTCAGCCGTACAATATCTTCATAGACAAGAATATAACTGGAGATACAATCAAGAACTGGATAGACACAAACGTAATAGATGTATTCTTAGATAAAGTCGATCCGTTGACTTTGAATAGAACTATCTATCACTCATATAAACATCTTCAGGGTGTTGATGAATTTGCGTTATATCTCGCAAACACATTCAACTACTTTGATTTTGTCGGATTAGACAAACTTGATATGGAAGCTCACAAGATTCTGGATAACGAATACTCCGCAGAGCATACATATAAGAATGTCGCTATTGAAGATGCTCAGGATGTTGGTATGGAAGAGACAAAGAAGCTCATAAATATCATAACTGAGAGATCTAAAGACATCTTAGGATATGACCATTGCTGTGCTGCAGCTTTAAGAAGTCAGGCAGGTATATCCGAAAGACAGTTCAAGGAATTCGCAGTAAATATTGGACCTAAGCCTGATGGTTTAGGAGGAATCTATCCTCATCTGATAAATACTTCGTTCTTAGATAAAGGTCTGGATTCGCTTGAATCTATGTTTGTCGAATCAGCATCAGCTGGACGATATGCTCAGATTATTGCGAAGACAAACGTTGCCAACTCAGGTGCGTTCGCTCGAATTCTTGGTTTAAATAATATAGATACGGATCTTCATGCTGATCCAAACTATGTATGTAACACCAAGAACTTCGTTAAGATGACTATCAATACACCAAAAATATTTAAGAAGTTTATTGGTAGATGGTTTAAGTGGTCAGAAGATGATCCTGAAGATCACTGCATCGGAAGAAAAGACTTCACTCTCATAGCAGGCAAGACTATATATCTCAGAGACCCAATGACTTGTCAGAGCAAAACTATGGGGGATGGTATATGCTTTAGATGCTATGGTAAACTCGCTTATATTAATAGATATGTAAATATAGGTAAGCTTGCGGCCGAGATTCTTTCAGCTATATTAACTCAAAGATTCTTATCAGCTAAGCATATCTTATCTGCTAAACCTATTAAGGTTGTATTTGGTGATGACTTCGCTAAGTATTTCCAGAATGAAGAATATCTTCTTAGTATTTCTGATGAACTGGAAAGCACTAAGAAAATATACATCAAAATTAATCTTGATGATATCGATCAGAGTCAGGATACTAATGAAGAAGCTGACGACGATGACGATTCATCATTTATGTCGGAATCTCTCACTGAGTTCATAGTAGAAGATAATGGAATAGAATATAATATGCACAGCAACAATTATGACTCACTCACATTCACTTCTGAATTCGTGGAGATTATCCACAAGCATAAGACTACAACTAATGATGAGGGTGCTGAAATAGTTGTGGTCCCATTTAGCGAACTTGTAGGCATTCCTCTGTTTGCAGTACCACTTGCTAATAGCGAACTCAGTAAGTCACTTACAGAGGTTAAGCATATCATTAACTTCAGAAATAAGACGTCTGGATTTGATAAGGATACGATTCTTCAGGCATTTATGGAAGCTCTTGATAATGGTGGACTTGGAGTTCACTCATCTCATGCTTCAGTAATCCTGTCTAATATGATTAGACGTAAAGAAGAAGTTCTGGAAACTCCTGACTGGAGTATTCCAAATCAGGACGACTATCAGATTATCACTGTTTCATCAGCTCTGAAATATAATCCTAGCACAACTGTAACGCTTATGTATCAGGGCTTAAGAAGAACGCTGATTAATCCTATAACTTATAGAAAGAGGAAACCATCTAAGATAGATTCCTACTTTATGGATGCTCCTCAGAATATAGGTAAAGATTCAGCATTCACTAAACAGACAAATAAATCCGAACTCACTATGGAGGATATGTTTAGACGTGTTGAAGAAAAGAAACCTCAGCCAAAGGTTATCCAGTTCAACGAGATGTTTAGACCAAAAGAATAAGCAATGGGGAGTCTTCGGACTCCCTATTTTTCTTAATAAGAAAGGTGGTAATATAGTGTATAGAATCGAAGTTTATTACAGTTTCATAAAGGTTCTGGGCTACTGTCCGGGGGATTGTCAGAAACTCGAAAATTACTTCAGAATATATGACAACGTAACCCATACAGGGCACTTTGAGCACATCATTTTTGATACAAAGAATAGAATTTTATATCTGCCAAGAGGAATGGATATATTTTTTCTCGAAACCGTACTTAGCTGTAAAGCAAACTATATAAGAGATCCAGACCCATTCTTCTATAATGATACTATAATGCTGAGATATAAACCTAAAGATGAAAAACAGCGCACTACATTAAAGTTCATATTAGGAAAAGATGAATTCAGAAACTACCAGACTTCAAGTCAGAACTTAGTCAGTCTTACAATGGGTGGAGGAAAGACTTATGTAAGTACAGCATTCTTTGCTATATCTGGATTAAAACCTATGGTTATTTGTTATGGAATTGAAGCACAGTGGAGATCTCGCCTTAAAGAATATACAGATCTCAAAGATAGAGAAATCTATACTATTAAAGGAATGGATTCCGTTAGAATCTTAATGAGACATCCTGCTGAAGTATTAGCTAAGAAGTATAAAGTGTATATAGCTACTCATGGAACTCTACTATCTTTATTTGATACTGGTATGGAAAATCTTCATAAGCTTTTCTTACATCTCGGTATAGGAGTTAAAGTTATTGATGAAGCACATAGAAACTTCATGAATACTTGCAAGATAGATTACTCTACAAATACTTTAAAGACTATATATCTTACAGCTACTCCGGCATTAGGAGATGCTAAGAAGAATAAAATCTTTGGATTATATTTTAAGAATGTACCGAAGATAGATTTATTTGATGAGTCCGATAAGCATACCAAGTATATAGCTTTAAGATACTCTTCTAATCCGAGTCTTATGGAAATAAACAACTGTATGACTAACCGTGGGTTTAATATTATATCTTATGCAGATTATGTGGTTAGGAAACCAAACTTCTATCATATGCTTGATATAGTATTTGACTTCATGGCTAAGTTACCGGGTAAGAAGTTACTCTATATGGCTTCCAATAATGCTATACTTACAGTATATAATTACATCATGAATGATTTTAAGTATAGATATTATGTAAACTCTATAGGAATCTATACGAGTATCAATCCTAATAAGCAAGCGGCTTTAGATAAAGAGATTATATTCACTACATCTAAGTCTGCAGGAGAAGCTTTGGATATTCATGGATTGATTTGTGCAGTAAATCTTGCGGATCCTACAAAATCAGAACCATTAGTTGAACAAAGATTTGGTCGAGTAAGACTTAATGGTTATTATGTAGATCTTATAGACGAGGGATTCTTAAATACAATACGTTTTTATCATAGCAATCTCAAGATATATAATCGATTTGCTACAGAGTGTAAAGAAGCACTATATGATAATCAGAAGCTTATATCCGGAAGTAGAAAGTTTGTAACTAATCATCCATTACGAATGGAAGATATGTTTAGACGAAGAGAAGATTAAAATATGGGTGGGTATTATACCCACCCATTTCTTTTTGTAAATTCCAAAATAGATGTATATTATAATGATGTAAGAGGATGCAAAAGTATCCATAGTATCTTTAATAGAATTCTAAGGAGGAATTTTTACAATGGAAAAAATGATACCAATCCTCGGACTTCGCAAGTTTGAGGATCTCGAACCAACTACTGTGGAAGATTTCATGCCTATTTGGAAAAAGGATGATTATATCTTCGTGTCTTCGGATCCAGTTAATGAGGGAACGGTCGTAGGAGATTTAGTGAGCTATGCTAAATCGATCTATGAGTATATGATTAATGGTACTCCAATGGAAACTATATTCATATATTGTAATGGGGAACTAGTAAAAGGTGATCTTAGTGATCAGTACAGTAATATCTCACATTATATAACTCGCTTAGATTTACAGACAACAAACGTTTTCTCGTTAATGTGCTACATAGAGCACTCATTCGCTACAGATCCGGATGATAGTGATTTATGTTCAGATTTAGATGAACACTGGAGTTTACTTGATTGTATAGAATGGATGGGGCTGTCTTCTGCTTATAAAAATGATAAGAGATTTAAGGCTGAGTTCATTACTAACTGCATCAAGTTATCGGCTTGGACTTTATGTCCAGACTTTAAGATTGACGGTTGCTGTTGTCCGGAAATGTATAGGGCTAAAATCGAGGAACTGGCTAAAGAAGAGGGTGAACCTGAAGAGCCAAAATCAAAGAAAGGCAAAAAGACGGAACCCGTCATAGACGTCAATTCGGAAGAACTGAAGCCGGATGACGATGAAACTGAGGAGAAAAAGGTTGAAACCCCGAATGCTGCTCCGGTGGTAATTTGTCTCCCAATGCGAGATGATACTGTCGAGGTTAAGATGCCTAAGGTTCCGCCGGTAAAGAGTGGGCCAGAAGCCGTTACCCCAGATTCAGTTGAGCTTGATCCGCCTAAGACAGTAGAGGCAAAGGTGACTGAACCAAAGGTAACTAATGTACAGAATATGACCGTTGTAGAAAATACGGACGGATATCACCTGTATAGTCAGGACATCGCTTATGATGCTTCAGTTATGTATGGAGCCGAAATAGTGAATTGTCCAAAACCGCCAGCAGATAAGATCATTGCACAGAATAGAGCTGAGCTCAGGGAGTACTTCTTAAAAAGAGGTCTTGTTAGAAAGACTAAAAAGGGTTATATGCTTAAGCATATTAACTTTGACAAGAAGAAAACTGAGAAGTTAGAACTGGAAGATGTGCTGTCTAGAGCTAAGGCCCTTCAGGATCAGCTTCGTAAAATTTCAAAGCAGTGCGAAATTTATATAACTCCAAGAGAGTTTTTAATGTCCACTGCAGAAGATGAAGCAACTGTGAATGCTATCGATATATATCGTAAGTATTACAATCTTAACATGAAAGATCCAGCATCCATGGTACCCTATCTTGATAAAGGCGTACCAAACAATTACGTGATAGATATTGTGTGCTATGATGACGCCGGAGCAGTGTTTAAGCCATATTGTATAACTATCGACTTCCTCGGTTGTATCGAGAAGTATAAGATAGTGGATGGGCAGAAAGTTGAAGGCGACAGGATTCCGCAGCTCTTTGTCGGCGCATCTCTCATCTTTGATGGTGAGGAAATCTCTAATCTCTATTTCGGCAAAGAGAACGAGAACAACTGTATTATTATGAAGGTGCCTTGCACTTTAAATAATATAGACTCGCTGTTCCGTCAGATTGGCAGAGGATACTATGACTCGATAGAAGAGGATTATCCGCTTATGAAGGATGCCAAAGCACCGGAAAGAGAAAAGGAGCTGAAACGGAAAGCTGTTGTGTCCAAAAAATTAGCGGAGCAGATCAACAATATTTCTACACAGATTTCTGAACAGAAGGCTTCGATAGGAGAGTTGCAGCGTCAGCAGTTACCTGAGGTTGTGACATGGAGTTAAGATATTAACAATTTTATTTAAAGATACTTCTTACACAAAAAAGTTACGGGAGGGCACTAGGCTCTCTCGTAATTTTTTACTATCGTTAAAACCAGAATATAATAGAGGGGAGGAAGAAATATGGGTGGGGTAGTAACCCGAATAAATGATAATTTAATATCTTTATCAGACAATCTCAGAATCAAGTTTATTACTATAGTATTAAATTGTAGTGATCCATGGGAAAGTTCTGATCATACTTTGAAAGTCATCAATCGTGTATTACGATATAGAATAAGATTAGAGTATGTGACTGATTCGACAAAAAATGTATCTATGTCTGGAATAGAGTTAGGTGCGTATGAATTATTGAGACTGGAAGAATTAATTCCGAATTTATTTCTATCTTCTTGGTTCAAGAATTGTTTCACTAGAAAAGAAGAAGGTGGATTTAAATTAAAGAAGAAAGAAGAATTCAATATTGTATCTCAGAGTGGAGATATAATAGGATTCGTTTCAGCGGTAAACTCTGAGGGTGAACGAGGAGTAATCATTCAAACAAATGCATTCAAAGGATTTGTAAACGAGTATAAGTTATACGAGTTATTGTTTTTCGTAAAGAAATTCGATCCTTACACTTATGCGAATATAACAGCATTAGGTATCAAGATATTATACCCGATGATTCAACAAAACAATAAATCGGGAAGTTTCTTTAAACAAGAACCGAAACCAGTATCCGAACCAGCTCCTGTTAATAAGAGAGGCAGGATGATAGGTGAAAGAGGAGGGAATATAATTTGAAAAATATAATTATGTATAATGGGCGGGACCAAGCTAAGCTTATAAGGGACCTCCAAGATATAGTAATAGTCAAATTTAGAAACCTTTTAAAAGAGAAAGGCTATAATACCACAACGACGACATTTCCGTATGGCGCTCTTCCGCCATACAAGAATAATCTTAACGTTATAATCACAGTTAAGAATCCGGATGCTAAGCTCAGGTGTATGCTTAGACGCTACAATCTGGAACAGAATACTAGAAGGAATTACTACTACAAGAATGAATGGGTAGAGAGTTCAAAGGATAAAGATCTAACTATCCATTTACACACATATTCGGACGTCTATAGATTAAACGTTCTGCTTGCGAAAGAAGCATAAAACAGAGGGTGCGATTACGCACCCTCCTAAATTTTTTAACTTCTATTCGGAACGATATCCGGATATGATATATTAATAACACTATTAGAATAATCGTAATTGAATTTAGAATCAGTTGCAACAAAGTCTCTGAGTCTATAGTATTCATCAAGAAGCTTACTATACTTAGTCTTCTCTGAAGATGACAGCTTTATATCTGATTCATACAGTAAGTCTTCTAAAACATATATAGCATTATTGATTTGTCTCATGAGATAGAGAGCATCATTCTTATCCGATAAACTTCTAGCGTTAAGTTTATACGTATAAATCTCCTGTTCATATCTCTTGATATCTCTGAGAGTATAATTCTTCTTTCTTTCTTCAGATCTTGCAGATTCCTGAACAAAAGCCATATCCTTAAGAGCATTTCTGAGCTTAATAATGCTCTTCTTTTCTAATGTAGAGTTTGTCATTCTCTCAAGCTTTTCAAGAGTACGAATAGCAGGAATTCTCTTCACCCTGATTTCTGTATATAGTCTGAGACACCATGTCATTACAACAAGCTTATCCTTATAGTCGCTGTTTACAAGAAAACCATTCTTACAGATCTTATCAAATGCTGACTGGAGTTCTCCAGCATAACCGCATTCATATACAAATCTGTCAGCAAGAACTTCACCATTCTTATATATACAAAACATAGAAGTCAGCTTTCTTACAGTATTATTGATACCGTATTCAAGAATAGCGAACATCTCTTCGCAGTTAGGTCTCTTCATTTCAGCGTTAGTCTTAGCAATATAGATATGAATTATATCTCGCATTTCTTCAACGATAGAAGCATCATTTACTATATGACCTACTTCGTGCAGTATCATAGCAAGAATTTCAGATGCTTTAAGATTGAGCATTGGATCGAATAGCTTTGAATCGAATTCAAGCTTATATCTTTCGATTCTTATCTTGTCATCCGAAACCAAAACCTGATTGATCATTTCTGGTGTCATCATTGGATATACATTCATTCCGAAGAATAACTGGTCGTTCTGAGTAAATATAACTTCAGAACAATTAGAGTCTCTAAAGAACTTGTTGAGTTCTTTTCTAAATGGGATAAGAGTTTTATCTGAAAGCTTCTGGCGATCTTCAAATTCATCCATCATATCCTGAATGGAATCTGTCATCGGCCTAAAGTTGTACGATATATTTCCCATCGTTATACTTACCTCCTTTACAAAAGATAAGCCTAAGCCTATGAAGGCTTAGGCTAGTCTTATCTTTTAGTTTTTCAGTATCAATATTAGAGATGAATTGGATCGTATGTAGGATCGTCAATTGTCCAATCGTTACGTCCTTCAGTTGAACCAAACATATCCTGAGCAGGGAGATTTGTTCTGTAGCCTGTTGGGTTAAGAACGTGACATCTTGCCTGAACAGCCTGATACTCGAAGATTCTCCATCTATCGAAGCATGAGATAGCCGGGAGGTTCTGGTTCTTAGGATCACGAAGTTCATTTGAAACGTATGTCTGGTAATCATAAATACGATACATGAAACGTTCGCTGTTTCTTGGTGTGAGGATGATGATGATATTGTTGTTATCACGCATCTTGTCACATGAAACGAACTGATAGTTTCTGTTATCAGTTGTTGTTACTGTTCTTACGAAGTCAAGCGGGATAGGACCCATAGCCTGTGATGACTGGTAGATGTAGTCTGTAGGAGTGATCTTTCTGATGATATCAGCACGACCTACAAAGTTTACAGCCATATTTGGATCGTTGAGAACCTGAAGCATCTTTGTAACCCAAGTATCAACGGCATCCATAAATGTAGCCTTTCTCCATGTTACATGGTCAAGTGCATAGCCGTCTCTTGGAGCCATATCGAATACGAATGAGAAGCCTTCTCTCCATGGCATTCTTCTGAATGAGTCATCGAGGAAGTTTCTTACTGTATCATCACGATAGTTTTCAAGAATTGTCTTGAAGATTGACATGTGCTTTGTGATCTGGTTTACGTTGTAGAGGGCAGCGATATCCTTAAGTTCTTCAGGAGATACTGTAGTTACAAGGTGTGTAGCTTCAGGAATCTTCTCAAGTCTTGAGATTCTTTCCCATTCACCTGTTGGTGAAACGATTGTGCCAGAAGAAGCAGCCTGTCTTGCTGAGAGAACTACGCCCTTAACTGTTGCATCGTTAACAGCGATTGTGAGTTCATCTCTCTGAAGGAAACCTGATACATATACTGTTGTATCAACTGTTGTTCCATCATTTGCTGCAGGTGAGATCTTAACTTCACGATTGAAGTATGCCTTTGAAGATTCACCGTAACCTGGTGTTGTTGGAATTCTTACTTCCCAAACAGCATTTTCTACTACTTCATCAGTATTAGATGTGTTTGTATAGTCAACAACGTTTGTTGTATGTTCTTCCATTGTGTTAGCATCAGTGAGATCAAGCTGGAGAACCTTCTTGATTGTTTCGCCTGGCTTAACAAGTCTTGGAGCAACGATACCTGAGATATTGATGTCTGAGTCGAAGTGCTCTGTTTCCTTAGAAACTGAGAACATTCTGCCGAGTACGTCGATATCGCCAGCCTTTGTATTGTTTGGAAGGTAGATTGACTTCATAGGTCTTACAGCTTCAAGAGCCTTAGAGATCTTGTACTGCTGTCTGAACATATCGAATCTTTCGCCTTCTGGAGTGATCATCCAACGAATTTCTCTTTCGATTGTGATGTCAGGTGTATCTGTTACCATCTTTGGAATGATGCCCTGATTCCAAATGTTGTTCATAAGGATATCCTTGAATACAGGTGGAGTCATAGCGATAACAGGGTTCTGTGAGTTGATTGACTGGTTTTCGTTTACGCAGTCAACGTAGTTTTCGAAGTAGAGTTCAGCATCATCATATGCTTCATTCTGTGCTTCAATATTGTCTCTGTACATCGGATCATTCGCATCGAATGTATCCTTCATGTAGAATTCTTTAATTGCCTCTCTTGCATAATCATCAGCCAGACAAGTAGCTGTTTCTCTGAAGATGTCTCTTCCGGCTTCTGACTTAATAGACTTAATTACATTAGCGTACTGTTTAGCAGCTGCGTATATAGGTTCCTGTGAGTAGTCTATTTCGCGAGCTTTAGGTGCTCTATAACTAGCCATAGTAAATTTCCTCCTTTTATATTTTTTATTTAACGATTAAAATCTAATAGTGAGTAAAAATCAACTATTTTATTATATTGTTCTTTTAAAAAATTCGAATTCTGTGGACTTTACCCAGTTACGTGTTCTGATATAGCAAGATTTGTATGAAGCATTGCATCTTCGATATGAGATAAAGCAATACTCTTCTCTCTACTATTTGGTAAAGTATCAAGAAGTTTTTCAATAGATTCAAATTGTGATCGAATTTTATTACTGAGTTCTTTTTCTTCTTCAGAAAATGGTCTTACTGTATACATAATATATTATACCTTTCTTTACTGAATATTGAGGTCTTCGATTTCATCCTTAGTTTCGTCAGGATTGAATTCGTCTTCGTCATCTTCAGCATTAAGTTCGTCAAGCTCCTTAGGAGTTTCATCCTTCATATCCTCAATATCAGAATCCTTGTATTCATCAGGAATAAGCTTCTTGAGGATTTCATTCACATTATTATACTGAGCAATACAAGTCTTGTAGATAATAAGATTATCTAAGTACAGTTTTGTCCAGTAGGTTTCATTAAGATGATAATCAATAGAATCTCTAAGTTCGATAATCTTCTTAGCACAGAAAGTAAGCACCCTCATATTATTATCAGTCTTAGCAATAGCATTGATTCTATTTACTGTAGTATCACACATCTTATAGAGTTCGATGAATAGACGTTTAAGTTCTTTATCCTTAATAGCGTTCTGTTCTGATGTGAGATCTGAGAAGAGTTCATCTTCTATTCGTGCGAGTTCATCCCCTTCGCCTTCTTCACTCTCGCCTTCTTCTCCTTCAGAGCCTTCTTCCTCTCCTTCTCCATCATCTCCACCAGCAGATCCAGCATCTCCTTCTGATCCTTCTGCTCCAGCTTCGCCTGAATCGTCTCCACCAAGGTCAGTATAATCAGTATCATCACCAGCGTTATCGCCACCAGGTTCACCACTAGTATCGCTACCATCATCGTCTCCTCCTAAATCAGTGTAATCAGTTTGATCTCCATCTTCAGGATTACCGGTATCTGGATTATCTGCACCTGCATCATCGCCGCCAAGATCAGTATAGTCAGTAGTATCACCAGCAGGATCTTCATCACCCGTCGCAGGTTCAGCCGGAGTTTCTGCAGGAGGGTTGGCTGCTCCTCCATTATCAGCACCATCGTCCATATTAGTGTAGTCTGTATTATCACCCTGATTATTCTCAGGGTCATTATCCATATTGGTTTCATTTCCATTCGCATCCTTTACGGTAAGCTCGTTAAGGACATCATCTTCTTCATCAAAGAATGTGAGCATACCAAATTCAGAATAAGCCATTTATATCACCTTCTTCTCTACTTTATTTTCAACTTTAGTTTCATTGTAGCATGAAAGAAGAACTTCTCTGTCCTTTTCTAACTGAGATCTCTTCTTAGGATCCTTTTCAAGCTTGATTTCTACATCGAGTTTATGGATGTATTTAAGCAAACTATCTCTTGTAGTCTTAACCGCAACCTTTACATTAGGGTCAGCAGCATTTGCTGTGATTTTTATCAAAGCTAAAATATTCTTGACCATTCTCTTGCAAAGCATAATAAGAATATATTCAGCGAGAGATGATGAAACTACAGTTATACCGATAGTAAATAAGAAGTCAAGAAGACCAATAGCATTACCTATATTGATATATGGATCTTGCCCTTCTTCTTTTAAATATTCTCGAACTTTATCCGGTCTTTCGAGCATATCTTCTTTGGAAAGTTTAGGATTCTTAATCTTTATCTTCCCGACTTTGATTTCTCCTTTATGAGATTTAAGAATACTTTCTACGTCGTTAGATGTATGGAATGTACGCTGAGCATCTCTTGAAATCTTATCAGCATCTTTCTTAAGCTCTTTCTTGAGTCCAGAACGTTCCATAATGATATCTTCTTCAGTGAGATTGAAATTCTCTTCCAGTCCAGGTTTATTGCCAAGAGAAGCATTCGGCGGAGTCTTCTCTCTAAACTTAACCTGCATATTGTATTGTAATCGTTGTTTTTGTCTTTGAAGTTCTCGTTGAGTTTGCAGTATATGTTTCTGAGCTTGAAGATCATTCTTGTCTTCAGCCATCTTCATATATCGTTCACACATATTAAGTTCGATATCGATATCATCGATAATCAATTGTCGTTCTCTCTTTTGAAGTTTCTTGCTTGCACCAATAGCACCAAGTAATCCTATAACCGCTAAAGCAGGACTTAAAGCCCAAGCCGCACCAGTAATCAATGCAGCCTTAATGCACTTAGAAGCAGATGGAATGATAGTTCCTCTAATAACAGCTTCTCTATTATTAGAAATTAAAGCACGCTCTGCATTCTTCTGAAGATTATCCATAGAAACATCAATACTCTTTGAGATAGTTCTTTCTTTATCTGACAGAGTTTCTCTTGCTTTTCTAAGTTTCTCCAGAGTAACTTTAAGTTTAGAAGTCATAGATAAGCCCGACTTCTCTTCATTAATATTGGTTATAGTATCAGGCACAGGAGTGCAATCTATTGCTGATATCATAGACTCTCTTAAAGCTGAAGCGAATTCATATACTGATACAGGATTATCGGTAATTTCAGTTTTATCTTTAAGCCCTTGAAGAGTTTCTATACATTCATTTATGCCGACAATAAATGGATAGTTCTTGATATTAGCTTTACGTAATTCTGTACGTCTATCTTCCATGGCTTCTATAATATCTTTCATATTTACAGTACCAGGCACAATAGTGCAGTATTCCGTAATATTTCTTATATCATCCATAGTTCCGGATTCTATGGTTGTTATAAGCGACTTATTAACAGCTTTCTTTTCTTCAAGAATAGTATCCATATTCTCGAGAATATTATAAAGAAGAGCGAAGTTCATTGATTCATTTGCTTCTTCCTCATCTTCCTTAGCATGTCTCTCGTCATTTTCCTTTTCGGAATAGAGAGAATCTAACTGATCTTCAAGTTTATTGAGAGTTGTATTAAGCTGACTCTTATATGCTTTAAGACGCTTAACTTCGTTCTCATCTTTAGCTTTGTCGATAGCCTTTTCTGTAGCTTTGATTTCAGCCTTATATTTCTTAATGTACTTAGGAATCTGCTTTCTTCCTATCTCAGTTTTCAAAATGAAATCTGTTATAAGAGTAACAAGTCCTAATACTGGATTAAGACCGAATGCACCTACTACAAATGTATATCTGATTACAGTAAATATATTGCCTATGTCATTACCGAGATTTTCCGGAGAGTTATTATAGATTCTATTAAGAAGATTTCTAAATCCCTCAACAGTTTTATTCTCGGACTTCTTGAATTCATCAATAGAATTCGGTTTTCCTTTGAGCTCTTTCTTCTTATTCTTTTTATCTTTCTTTTCTTTCTTTGCTTCATTGATGAGAGTATACTCTTCGATATAGTTTTCTGTATCTTCAAATAAATATCTTACATCATAGAAGTCATCCATATCATATACTTTTGATTCAGTAAGAATATACTTGATATCTTCTATATGCTCTTCCGTTACAGGGGAAGTAAGTAAAAAATAATCAGTTACATCTCTGAGAATCTGTTCTTTAGAAATTGGTCTACTATTCTTATTGAGAGAATAGTATACGTTTTCTAAAGCTGTATTGTATTTGACCTTAAGGTCTACATTATATGTATCAATAAACTCACAAAGAGTTCTAATACAGTCAGTAAAGTCCTCTTCTTCAACAGGAGCGGCTTCTCTGATTGTCTTATCGAAATCAAATCTCTTATTAAGCTTATCATTATTAAGAAGAATTCTATCGCACTGGTCATACTTTCTTGAAGTATTGATCATATCAAGGTAGCAATTCTCTACGAAGTTCATGAATAATGATTCTTCTTTTGATTCCTCTTCTTCTGGAGGAACATATCCCTTCTTATGAGTTTTCTCATATTCTTTAGCAGCAGCCTGAGTATTAGGAATATGTCTGTTTGCTGTCCTCATACGTGTCTTTACTTTTCTTGCCTGAATCTTAAACTTACCGATTTTACGATTCATGCATTCCTGAGCTTGAGGACCCGAACGTACTTTTTGAAGTACTCCTTCATTTATCATCTGATACAGCGTTTTTATATTCTGCTCATTATCATTATATGTAGCAGCTTCAAATACGTCCATAAGTCTTGAGAACGCTGTGTTTTGGTTTTCATTCAATGCTTCCCAGTTCAATGTAATGATTCGGGCATTCTTGAATGAATACGACTCATTGATATTATAATACATATTACAAATACCATACGGCGGATACTTCTTAGCATCGTCTAAGAGCGCTAGCCGACGGGTATTTATATCTCTGTATGTAATATTCATACCATCTTACCTCCCTTAAAATATTATATAAAAGTTGAATTACCTCAGCTTCTCGTTCCCTATTCGGTTATTTAAACCGTATAAGTCGAAATCGAATATTCTTTGATTATTTACATAATCCATATCCATATATAATACGATAGATGAATAGCCATCTTCAGGAGGTTCATATGAAGTCCAAGTGAGATTCTCCCAAACCATATGACCAGGCAATCTCTTACCATTATTGAATATAGCTACATCCATAAATAAGCATGGAGAAATATATCTAGTCATATGAGCTTTGATAAGATTAAGAAGTTCTCCTTCAAAGTACTCCTCGAATTCTATCTTAAGAGGATCTTTAGTATTTTCTTCATAGTATCCTCTTTCATCTTTAACGTATAACAGCCATCCCTTTTCATTTGTATCAGGTATTGAAGTCCATTCAAATGTATCTACAGTAAACATGAATTCCGGATCTTTAATAGAATCAGCCGGAACAAATCTAGGAAGATTAAAGTCTTTATTGTTCGTGTGATAAGCAAACCATGCTGGAGCAGGCCACTTAACTTCTATATTCATTTCTATAGCGAATTCAGAATTGATATGTCCATTGCGTTCTCCATCATCTTTAGAAAGATTATTCATAGAGAAATGCACGTATGATTCAGGAAATCTAGCATAGTAAGCTTTATTATTTGTAGTAGAACGATGCTTATACAGAATAGGCACCATAGAATGCTTATTTAAATAACGGATAAACCTGAAATTATCTACTACCGTATCACTCTTAATATTGAATCCAGAGTCTTCAGCGATACAAAGCATAAGTTTTCTAGGCAACACAAAATCTTCATCTACATAATATGATTCAGTAAACCCAATTCTGAAAGCTTTCCTCATATATTCGAATAAATCCAACTGCTGAGCTCTTGTGTTTACTTTGATTTTAAAATTGAATGCCATAGAAAGCAGTCTTGTTTCGATTGTAATACAACGATTATGCTTATAATCTCTGAAGAATGGAGATGTATTCATAGTACGTCTGATAAACAGATTGGTTCCTTCCATTTCTAAATCTCTATTCTCATTAGAGAATTCTTCATCAATGGTAGGGGTAATTACTATAGATGCCGTATTCGGTTTTCTGTGAACCAAAATAACATCCTTCGGTTTTAATACTTCATTAAGCACATTTGATCCATCTATATATTCATATTCAAAAAATCCTGGTTCGAATTTATCATAGAACCAAGCTCTTACGAATTCTATACACTGACTATATGAAGTGGATAAGGAAGCGGTTATAACGCTAGAACGTAAAAAATCGAATTGCTTACGTCCAATAGTATAAGGATCGACTTCTTTATATTGAAAGTCAGCCATGTTTATCCCTCCTTACAAAAAAAAGTGGTTCCCATAAAGAGAACCACTAAAATGGTTAAAGAACTTAGGGTTACACATCGTAACCCTGTTCTTTAAAGAGACGGAGCATAAGATTTTCATCCGTAACTATATTTTCATCTCCGTCTATTACACAATCGTAGAATGATTCAACCAGTTCATCTGAGTTTACGTTTTGATGTTCCTGATAACTTGCAACGTAGTACATTCTCACCGGAGGCATTCCTGCTACTACCGGTGGATATTCTACTACTTTTTCTACTTCTCCGATTACATAGAACTCGCCAGAAGGATCTCTGACACAGATCTTGTCGCCTTCCTTGTACATAAAAATGTACCTCCTCATAAATTATTCAAGAAAATAATATATAAGTTAGAAGCAGTTTGGATCCGGAGCTCCTTCTAAGATGAGTTTCCATGTTTCATTGAAGTTTGTGTTGGATGCTATACCCGTGATCTTGTTAATCTTGATACCATCAAGCATACACTGATCCGGTAATGGATAGTTAGGAACTCTCATGCCGGTATTAGTATCTATTACATCGAATCTTGATTCTCCAGTGTATTCGTTATGCACTACTACAGTCTCTATATTTGGATTATCCCCAAGAATCATCCTATTTTGTTCTGGAGTAAGATTCTGTGTAAAGTCCTGATATCCCTGCATTCCATCAGCCATAGAATTTGATGGTTGATATGTAGGGTTACTTACTACATTATTAGCCATTACATTAATCGGGCTAGACATTCCTGAGCTGATAGGAGTATTAACGAATGCAGTATAAAGATCCTGAATATATTTATCATCATTCGCAGTAGCCTGTTCAGCAGCTTTAAGAGCCTGAGCTCTCTTGGCTTCAAGCTGATGTGAATCATAAATAGTTTTATTCATTTCTTTAATAGCATTAAGCTTAGTGGATAAGAAACCGTTTATTGCTGTACCACAGTTTGCGGCATTCATAAACTTATTCTTCATAGTCTTAGATGATACGATGGAGTCCATCATAGTCTTTAACTGTGTTGCTACCATGTCAGCTTGACATACTACTCCTTTTAACGCTTCCATATTTTCACTATAAGTGCTGATATATGGAGTGTTACTTGTCATAAGATTTGCTGAGTCTACATTAACCGAAGCATCTTCCGCTTTTTTAGGAGGTCTACCTCTACGCTTAGGTGCTGGAGCTGTTTGCTCTGGAACCACAATTTCTGTAGGAGCAGGCCCTAAATCAATGGTTATTTCTTTGAATTCGGATGTAGAGTTCTTTTCAGGAGGGTTATAGCCACTCTCTGATAAATCAATACTAATCATTTGGAATCCCCCTTAAACAAAGTTTTTATAGGAATGTTTTTCACCAACATATTTGTAAAGCTGATGTACATTTTGACAATGTGGGTCTGCTATCATTTGGAAACACCTCCTACGAACAAAGGGTCCCCATGGAGTTAATCTCCATGGGGAGTGTTTCGTTTTACACTGGGTTTAACTTTTCTATAATAATAAAGTGCCCTAATCAGGGCACGTTAGGAGGTAAATGAATATATGGAGAAATTTAGCGATGAGCTCATTCCTGATTTACATACTAATAATGTAACGATAATGAACACCATTTATCATAAGCCGGAGAAGAATTCTAAAGGAGAATTCTCTGAAGCTCAGATAGATTTAGTTTATAAAAATAACGATACCGGTGAGAAGAAAGTTCATACGATTATGAATCCTGATTATGAGTACTTTGTTCTCAATGACGATGTACCGATGTCGAGTTATCCGAAAGACTTTATCAATATGACGGATGTACATCCGGTAAGATGTCCATCTACACAAGTATTGAGAAGTATAGCCCAAGAAACCAATAATATGGAATTCTTCTACGAGAATATCAAGAATGGAAATTATGGAGCGAATAAACAGTTGTTATTACATCCAAAGATTTTCAATGCTGATATGAATATCTCAGACCATTATAGGTATAGATTTAATAAGAGATATGATAATCCGGTTGTGCCAATCTCAAAGATGTTCTTCGATATTGAGTGCGATACCATCAATATGAGAGGTGACTTCCCTGAATTAGGTGAGTGTCCGGTTAATGCAATTTCTTGTATATTTGGAGATAAGGTTATAAGTTTCGTTGTAAGAGATTATAATAATCCGAGTATGATTGCATTTGAGAAAGAAGTCAATCAAGATAAGAAGAAAGTCGAGAAAGAATTCATAGACTTTATTCAGCATCACGTCGGAGGTAAAGATCCAGATATATATGAAGCAAGATTAAAGTTCTTTGATCTGTTAAACTTCGGTATAGAATTCAGATTCTATGATTCTGAAATGGAATGTATAGAAGATTTCTTCAGAGTTGTAAATACTCTTAAGCCAGATTTTGTATTAGCTTGGAATATGGCGTTCGATACTCCGACTCTTATAGAAAGAATTCGTAAGAATGGATTAAAACCAGAAGACATAATTTGTCCAAAAGACTTTATTAATCCTAAATGTGATTACTTCATTGATACAAAGCATACGGATTATGAAGAGCGAGGAGATTATTCTGATATATCTGGTTTCTCAACTTGGGTTTGTCAAATGATCCAGTTTGCTTCAAGAAGAAAAGGACAGTCTGCCATAGAGAATTTCAAGATAGATTACATCGGTGAATTGATTACAGGTGTTAAGAAGTTGGATTATTCTCATATATGTAAGGACATCAGATATTTCCCGACAGCGAACTTCAAGATGTTCGTTCTCTATAATATAGTCGATACTATAGTTCAGAAGTGTATCGAACAGAGAGTTCAGGATATAGAATATCTGTTTACTAATGCGATTATGTTTAATACTCGTTATAGTAAAACACATAGACAGTCTATATATCTTTCAAATAAGAGAACTCAGGCATATTGGGACGGCGGTTATGTAGTAGGAGATAATTCTAATATCTTTGAAACAAAGAAGAAATTCTCTGGTGGATTTGTTGCTGATCTTACAAGAATCAATAACTACGCAAGAGAGTTTATCAATAGAAAGCCTCTCAGATTGTTTAAAAACTTATGTGATTACGATTATACAGCGCTTTACCCGTCTTTATATAGAGAATGGAATATGTGTAAGAACGGAATGATAGCTCAGATACATTTACTTGAACCGCAGAAGTATGAAGATAGGTTCAAGGTTGAAGCTTATAATAGAAGCAATGCTTTCGCTCAGAATTATCATTGCAAGAATTATATCGACTTTGGTCATAGGTGGTTTAATCTTCCGGACTATAGGAGTCTATATAACCATATTAAGGAATTCTATAGTACTCATAGTTGTATATATGGAAATACAAGAACCGATTACTTTGATAAGAGTAGAGATAATTGTATCTATGCTTTCCCATCTCGAAAGAAGAAGAATGAAATTACACTTCCAACAAGAACAGCATTACAGTATACAGAGAAGCATACTATTAGACCGTATAAGAAATTTACAGGTGATATGAGTGCAGTATTTGATGAGCAGTCTAAGAGTGTATTCCAGAATAGACCAGATGTAGTAATAAAGAAGATAGAAATTGGAGTTGACGTATTATGACAGGAGAAGCTTTAGAGTTTCTTAAAGGAGTTATAAGAGCATTTAAAAGTAAACTTACAGATGTAATCTTCGTATATGATGGAGTAGTATACTCCATCAACGAAGAGAAATCGTGTATAAAGAGTATCAGATATAATAATCCTAATCCAAATATTCTCAATAGTTTAAACTATACGGTTCATGTAGCAGAAGCCATCAAGAAAAATGAGATGGACACATTACAACCATATATACAGAACGTAGTTAATGTGGAAGAGAATGGATATACTTATTATCATAAAGTAAGACAACTACTGTTAGATTATGGTGATACTATACAGAGCTTTATAGCAAGTATGAGCGGTGGTAATAAAGTATGTGAGACAAACGATCTTATTCATGATGTGAACTATTGTTCATTATTAGAAGAAGATATATTCGCTCACGGAACTGGCTACGGAAAGATTTTGACTCCAGTGCATAATCCTAAATATAGATTCACTTTATATAAAGGATTAATTCCATATCTTAAGTCTGATAGAATTGAGTTATGGTTTATAGATGCAGACAATGTATCATCATTTACAGATTTTAAAGTAATCAAGTCTTCATCGGTATTAGATGTGTATACAAGAAACTTATTATTACCATAATTACTCAGGGTACGAAAGTACCCTGATTTCTTATGTCCGAAACATTTGAGTAATCTAAAGAAGGAGGTTTGCCCAATGGCTAAAGATAAAGAGAAAAAAGAAGACAAAAAGCGCAATAATGTCATTCTTAAACTCATGGGTCTGACTCAAAGTGTTTCGGATAAATTATATCAGCAGACTAGATTTACTAATGCTGCGGATATGCATGACTTAGAAGCATCCATGAAGGATATGGATAATACTATTGATAAGCTTATTGCCTTCAATAAGAATGAAACTGGTGGCATAAGTTATACTAGTTCTATTATGGCTAGAGCTATGGCTTCTGCTGACCCAGAAGAATCAAAGAAATTCAGAGATGAGATGAATCATCTTCTGGATGATAAGAGTATTAT
>Ga0310786_10003180_pt1 | contig 24150 bp, 30 predicted proteins | sample AusTroGonzalo_MG_FD_203881 | JGI IMG/M metagenome (GOLD analysis project Ga0310786, IMG submission 203881) | Bovine rumen microbial communities from tropical cattle in Woodstock, Queensland, Australia - Gonzalo_03 (v2) (version 2) | ecosystem: Host-associated > Mammals > Digestive system >...
TTCCGCCAGAGCCCGGTGTGGCGCGGCGGCGGCGTGGCGCACGGCCCCAAGGCCCGCGACTGGAGCGTCAAGGTCAACAAGAAGGTGATGAAGCTCGCGTTCGCGCGCGCCGTCGCCGAGAAGATCGTTGCCGGCGACGTCATCGTGGTCTCCGAGTTCAAGTTCGAGGCTGCCAAGACGAAGCTCATGAATAAGTTCCTCAAGGGAATCGGCGTCGAGCGCAGCGCGCTCGTCCTCACGGCCGAGCCCAACGAGACGATCGACCTGATGGTCCGCAATCTTCCGCGCGTGGATTCCGCCACGGCGCAGGAGATCAATCCGTACGCGGTGCTGCTCTTCAAGAACATCGTCGCGGACAAGGCTGGCTTCGACGCCCTCATGGCCCGTGCGGCCGGAAAGGAGACCAAGTAATGGCCGGAGAAATCATCAAGCGCGTAATTCTCTCCGAGAAGGGAGCCCGGCTCTCCGCGCTCAATCAGTACTTCCTGGAAGTGGACAAGGCCGCCACGAAGCCTCAGATCCGCCAGGCGGTGGAGGAAAAGTTCGGCGTGCACGTCCTCGCGGTGCGCACGGCGAACATGAAGGGCGGTCTCCGCACGATCCGCGGCACGCGTCGCCAGAAGGTGGAGAGCACCTGGAAGCGCGCGATCGTCGAGGTCAAGGCCGGCGAACGCATTGAAATACTGTAAGGGAGTCATAGAACCATGGCACTCAAGACATACAAGCCTCGTTCCGAGGGAATGCGCTTCCGCGTGTCCTCCACGTTCGAGGAGATCACAGAGAAGAAGCCCCGCAAGTCGCTCACGGAGGCGATCCGCAAGAACGCTGGGCGCAACAACACGGGCGTGATCACCGTCCGCCATCGCGGCGGCGGGGCGAAGCGGCGCTATCGCAAGGTCGATTTCCTTCGCAAGAAGGACGGCGTGCCCGCGATCGTCGAGCACATCGCATACGATCCCAACCGCAGCGCGAACCTCGCGCTCATCAAGTACGAGGACGGCGAGTATTCCTACATACTGGCTCCTGAAGGTCTCAAGCAGGGCGACAAGGTGATGTCCGGCGCCGGTGCCGAGGCCACCGTGGGCAACTGCCTGCCTCTCGGCCAGATTCCGCTGGGCCTGATGGTCCACGCCGTGGAGTTCGTTCCCGGCCAGGGCGCCAAGGTCGCCCGCTCCGCCGGTAACGAGGCGCAGATCATGGCCCGCGACGGCGGCACCGTGACGCTGAAGCTCGCCTCCGGCGAAGTGCGCATCTTCGACGCGCGCTGCAGGGCGACGATCGGCGCGGTGGGCAACAAGGACTGGGGTTCGATCCATCTCGGCAAGGCCGGCCGCAAGCGCTATCTGGGCATCCGCCCGACGGTGCGCGGCGTGGCGATGAACCCTGTTGACCACCCGATGGGCGGCGGCGAAGGCCGTACGTCAGGCGGAACCAACCCGTGTTCGCCTTGGGGGCAGCTCGCGAAGGGCGGCAAGACCCGCAAGCCGAACAAGGCGTCAAACAAAGTCATTGTCAAGCGGAGGAAATAACACATGGCGCGTTCTCTGAAGAAGGGGCCTTACGTCGAGGATTCTCTCCTCCGCAAGGTCGAAAAGATGAAGGCCGCGAACAAGAAGCAGCCTATCAAGACGTGGAGCCGCCGCTCTATGGTGCTCCCCGACTTCGTGGGTCTCACGTTCGCGGTGCACAACGGCAAGCAGCATGTCCAGGTGTACATCACCGAGAACATGGTGGGTCACCGCCTCGGCGAATTCGCGCCCACGCGCACGTTCAAGTCGCACGGCGCCCTCGTCAAGAAGGAAGAAAAAAAGTAAGGTCTAGTCATGGAAGTGATTGCCATAACGCGCAACGCGCGCATGTCGGCGGCCAAGGGCCGTCCCCTCGCCCGTGAATGTCAGGGCAAGCCTCTTGAAGAGGCCTTGAAGGTGGTTGAGTTCTCGCCCAAGAAGGCGGCGCAGATCCTGAAGCAGACGCTTCGCAGCGCGGCCGCCAACGCGGCGAACAACCACGGTCTCGCGGGTGTCCCGCTCACGGTGAAGCTCGCGGTGTTCGACGAATCCGTCCGCATGCGCCGCTACTGGCCCACCGCGCGCGGTTCGGCGCACCCGATCGCCCACCGTCTCTGCCACTGCAAAGTCGTCCTCACGGACGGCAAGGAGTCCAAATAATGGGTCAGAAAGTAAATCCCACAGGGTTCCGCCTCCCCGTCAGCCGCGCTTGGCGCAGCCGCTGGTTCGCGCCCAAGAAGGCATTCGGCGAGTATCTCGTTGAAGACCGCGCGATCCGCGAGTACGTCAAGAAGCACCTCGTCGAGGCGGGCATATCCAAGATAGAGATAGAGCGTTACGCGAACCGCGTGCGCGTCTCCCTCTACAGCGCCCGCCCGGGCGTGATCATCGGCCGCAAGGGCCAGGACGTCGACCGCATCCGCGGCGAGATCGAGAAGATGACCAAGAAGGAAGTCTATCTCGACATCAAGGAGGTCCGCGATGCGGACGCCGACGCCCAGCTCGTGGCCGAGTCGATCGCCCAGCAGCTTGAGCGCCGCATCGCCCTCAAGCGCGCCATGAAGCGCGCGCAGAAGGTGGCGATGGACATGGGCGTGGACGGAATCAAGATTCACGCATCCGGCCGCATCAACGGCGCGGAGATCGCGCGTGCCGAGTGGAGCCGCGAGGGCAAGGTCCCGCTGCACACCCTGCGCGAGAACATCGACTACGGGTTCGCCGAGGCCAACACCACGGCCGGCAAGATCGGCCTCAAGGTCTGGATCTGCAAGAAGGAGAACTTCCAGGCGGCCCGTTCCAACAGCCCGCGTCGCGAGCGCCCCGAGCGCGGTGAACGCGGCGAACGCAAGGAAAGGGGGAGGTAAGCCATGCCGCTGATGCCCAAGAGAGTCAAGTACCGCAAGGTTTCAAAAGGCAACCGCGGCGGCTGGGCCACGTCCGGCGCCGAGCTCGCCTACGGTGAATTCGGCCTCAAGGCCACAACGCGCGGATTCCTCACGGCCACGCAGATCGAGGCGTGCCGCGTCGCGATCAACCGCGAGATGAAGCGCAAGGGCAAGCTGTGGATCCGCGTGTTCCCCGACAAGCCCATCACCCGCAAGCCTATCGAAGTGCGCATGGGCGGGGGCAAGGGCAACCCCGAGTTCTGGGTTGCCGTAATCCTCCCCGGCAAGGTGCTCTTCGAGATCGGCGGCGTTTCCGAGGAAGTCGCGCGCGAGTGCATGCGCCTCGCGGCCACGAAGCTCGGAATCCACACGAAGTTCATCACACGCGCAGGAGTTAAAATCTGATGAAAGCGTCTGAACTGAGAGAGTTAGGGGCGGACGAGCTGGCCGCGAAGATTCGCGAGGCCCGCAAGGAGCTCGCCGACATCAAAATCAAGCTCGCGTCCAAGTCCGACGTCGAGAAGCCCGTGCGCGCCCGCGGCATCCGCCGCGACATCGCGCGGATGCTCACCGTTCTGGACGCGAAGAATAAGGAGGCCAAGTAATCATGGCTAACGAAGTCAATCGCGGCGCCCGCAAGGTCCGCAAAGGAACGGTCGTCTCGAAGATGGGCACGAAGTCCGTCGTCGTGAAGGTCGAATACCGCGAGCTGCACCCTGTCTACGGCAAGGTGATCATCCGCTCGAAGAAGTACCATGCGCACGACGAGGCGGACACCGCCAAGGTCGGCGACAAGGTTGTAATCATGGAAACGCGCCCGCTCAGCGCCACCAAACGCTGGCGCGTGGTCGCCCCGGAGGCCAAATAACATGCTTCAGGAACTTTCCAATCTAGTCGTGGCGGACAACACTGGCGCGAAGCGCGCCATGTGCTTCCGCATTCTCAAGCAGCGCAAGGAATACGCGCATCTGGGCGACATCATCCGCGTCTCCATCAAGGAGGCCTCGCCGACCGGCTCCATCAAGAAGGGCCAGGTAGCGACGGCGGTGATCATCCGCACGGGCGCGCCGATCCACCGCGAGGACGGTTCGGTCGTCCACTTCGACCAGAACGCCTGCGTGCTCGTCGATTCGAAGCTGAATCCGATCGGCTCTCGCGTCTTCGGACCGGTTCCGCGCGAACTGCGCGAGAAGAACTACATGAAAATCCTGTCCATGGCCCCGGAAGTGGTCTGAGGACTCTGGACTGAAGGAGTAGAAAATCATGTCAATTGCTCGCATACGCAAAGGCGACGTCGTGATCGTGACGCACGGCAACGATGCCGGGCGCACCGGCACGGTCAAGTCCGTCAACCGCAAGGACGGCACGGCGATCGTCGAAGGTCTCAACAAGCACAAGAAGGCTGTACGTCGCAGCGAGAGGACGCCTCAGGGCGGCCTCGTGGAGATGGAGTTCCCCATCCGCCTCTGCAAGCTGATGCCGTTCGACGCCGACGCGAAGAAGGGCTCGCGCGTGGCCACCGCCGTCAAGGACGGCAAGAAGGTGCGCCAGCTCAAGACCTCCGGGAAAACCATCTGAGGTAAACGATCATGGCAAAACTTAAAGAAGAATACGCCTCCCGCATCGTCCCCGAACTCGAGAAGAAGCTCGGCACGACGAATCGGATGCTCGTTCCCCGCCTGATGAAGATCGTCATCAACATGGGCTTCGGCATCGTCTCCAAGGACGAGCAGAAGGCTCTCGTTGAGGATCTCCAGGCCATCACCGGCCAGAAGCCGCTCCTCTGCAAGGCGAAGAAGTCCATCTCGAACTTCAAGCTGCGCGAAGGAATGGTCATCGGCGCGAAGGTTACGCTCCGCGGCGACAGGATGTGGGAGTTCACGGAACGCCTCATCGCGACGGCTCTGCCCCGCATCCGCGACTTCCGCGGAATCCCGAACCGCGGCTTCGACGGTCGCGGCAACTACACGCTCGGCGTGAAGGACCACTCTATTTTCCCGGAACTCGTTGAAGTCTCCGCCGGCCATTCCGGCATGGACATCACCTTCGTGACGAGCTCCAATGACAACCAGGCTGCCAAGGAGTTGCTCATCGCGCTCGGCATGCCGTTTGCGGGGAGGAACTAATCTATGGCGAAGAAATGCTTGATGGAAAAGGCCGCGCGTCTCTGGACCGAAAAGGCCAAGGACAAGAAGCGCGTAGCCGAGGGCAAGACCGCCCTCACCAAGGCCAACGTGCGTGCGTACAACCGCTGCAAGGTGTGCGGCCGCCGCCATGCCTACATGCGCAAATTCGGCGTGTGCCGTCTCTGCTTCCGCGAACTCGCGGTCAACGGGCTCATCCCCGGCGTAACCAAGGCTTCGTGGTAACTTCGGAAAGGAATTGAAAAAATGATCACTGATCCCATTTCCGACATGCTCGTCACCATCAGGAACGGCCTCAAGGCCCGTCTCCTCCAGGTGGCGACTCCCGCATCGAACATCAAGGCGGAGATCGTCCGCGTGATGAAGGCGGCCGGCTATGTGCAGGACGCATTCGTCACCGACGCTTTCCCCAAGAAGCTCGTAATCACGCTGAAGTACTCGGATCGCGCCGAGCCCGCAATTCGCGGCCTTGCGCGCAAGTCCAAGCCCGGCCTGAGAAAATTCGTCGCCTGCTCCGAGATCCCCTCCGTCCTCGACGGCATGGGCCTCGCGGTGCTCTCCACGTCGAAGGGCGTGATGAGCGGCAAGGAGGCGAAGGAGAAGAAGGTCGGCGGCGAACTCATCTGCACCGTCTGGTAAGGAGTTTCAACAATGTCTCGCATTGGTAAAGAACCTGTCGAAATCCCCGCCGGCGTCACCGTTGGCGTCGATGGGCAGAAGGTAACGGTCAAGGGCAAGCTCGGCGAGCTCTCGTATGTGATGCACGACGGCATCTCGGCCAAGGTCGACGGCGGCAAGCTCGTCGTCTCCTGCGCCGACGACGAGAAGTTCGGCAACTTCCACGGCCTCGCGCGCGCCCTCATCCACAACAACGTGGTGGGCGTATCCGCCGGCTACACGAAGCAGCTCACGATCGAGGGCACCGGCTTCAAGGCCGCCGTTCAGGGCAAGACCCTTTCGCTTTCGCTTGGCTTCGCCTCGCCGAAGATCTTCGAGATCCCCGACGGTCTCAAGGTCACGGTCGAGAACGATGGTCTCCAGGTGACAGTCACGGGCTGCGACAAGGCGCAGGTGGGCGAAGCCGCCGCGCGCATCCGCAGCTTCTATCCCGCCGAGCCCTACAAGGGCAAAGGCATCAAGTATCTCGGCGAACACATCCGCCGCAAGCAGGGCAAGAAGGTGGCCTAATCTGGCTGCCTGAATCGGAGAAAACAAAAATGAGTTTCAACCGTAAAGACCAGCGTGCGAAGCGTCACCTCCGCCTCCGCCAGCGCGTAATCGGCTCAGTCGAGCGTCCGCGCATGGCGATCTGCGTGACGAACAAGCACATGTACGTACAGTTCATCGACGACGCGGCGGGCAACACGCTCGCCCAGGCGTCCACGATCAAGGAGACGAAGGCCAACCTCGAGATCGCGAAGAAGCTTGGAGCCGCAGCCGCCGAGGCGGCCAAGGCAAAGGGCATCACGCGCGTGGTGGTGGACCGCGGCGGCAACCCGTTCACGGGTCGCGTCGCGGCAATCGTCGCCGCAGCAGTGGAAAACGGACTCTCAATCAGCGACAAACCCGCCAAGGAGGCTGAATAATGGCTATGAACCGTGACAAACGCCGCAATGAATCCGGCGCGAACGACGATCTCGACGAGCGCGTTGTGTTCGTGAACCGCTGCGCCAAGACCGTCAAGGGCGGCCGCCGCATGTCCTTCTCCGCCGTCATCGTGGTCGGCGACCACGAAGGCAAGGTGGGAGTTGGCTTCGGCAAGGCTAATGAAGTGTCCGACGCAATCCGCAAGGGCGGCGAGGCGGCCCGCAAGGCCATGCGCCCCGTGACCCTGCACGGCAAGACGATTCCGCACGACGTCATGGGCGAGTGCGACGGAGGCCGCGTCCTCCTGAAGCCCGCTCCCGACGGCACGGGTCTTATCGTCGGCGGCGGAATGCGCCCCGTCCTCGAGGCGGCCGGCATCCGCGACGCCGTCGGCAAGTCCCTTGGGTCCAAGAACCGTCTCAACGTGGTGAAGGCCACGATGAACGCGCTTTCGCAGCTGCGCTCGGCAGAGGAGATCGCCGCTCTCAGGGCGTGAACAAAAAGAGGAGTTATATCATCATGGATCTCTCAAGTTTGACAAACACCCCTGGAGCCCGCCATCGCAGGAAACGCGTCGGTCGCGGCTGTGGTTCGGGCATGGGCAAGACGTCCACGCGCGGCCACAAGGGCCAGAACGCCCGCAAGGGACACAAGCAGAAGCTCGGATTCGAAGGCGGCCAGATGCCGCTCGTCCGCCGTTTGCCCAAGCGCGGCTTCAACAACGCCCGCTTCAACGCGAAGGCGCTTGCGATCAACCTCGCCGACCTCGAGAAGAAGTTCGAGGCCGGTGCCGAGATTACCGTCGAGTCGCTTGCGAAGGCCGGTTTCTCGGACAACAAGGCGCCGAAGATCAAGCTGCTTGCCAAGGGCGAGCTCACGAAGAAGTTCATCGTGAAGGTTCCCTGCAGCGCCGCCGCCAAGGCGAAGATCGAGGCCGCAGGCGGCTCCGTCGCCTGATGGGCACGCGCATGGCGCATGCCGAAACGCCGTCCGCGCTCGCGCGGGCGGCGTTCGTCTATTTGTGGCGGACGATCTTGAAGAGCGCCCAGAATACCATCTGCACCAACGTCAAGAGCGCGACGAAGAAAAGGAGTTTTGGCCCTAAGGACGTCGCGATCTGCTCCATTGCCCAGCGCGTGCGCATGAAAAGGTCAATCGTGTGCAGACGCGGGAAGCGGCCCAGGTATATGCCCGCGCCGGCGAATGCGGAGATCACAGTCACAAGCACGATCTTGGCCGGTGCGCGACGCTTCACGTTGAAGCGCTCGATCAGCGAATCGGTCACGTGGTCAAGTCCCCAGGTTCCGTAGAATGCGGCCACAAGTATTCCGACGGACAGGATTGTGTACGCAGACCACATTGCCATGTCGGGAACGAGAAGAGATGTGGTCTTGCCGGCGGCGTTGACGATGTACGGATCGAATTTGGCGAGATGGAAGAAGTCGGTGAGCATGTAAGGGGCGTTGGGGTAGAAGAAGAACCAGAACGGGAAGAGAATCCAGAAGACGACGGGCGGCGTCTTGGCGTTCATATGTGTCGAGAGTTCTGCCGGGACATATGCGAGGATCAGGTTAGTGAAGAGGAAATCATACGCCTTGAATGTGCACGAGTGGGTTTTGCACGCAAAGAAATACACAAAGGCGAGGCATGCGACGAACGCCGCCCGCATTATCCAGTTGAAGCGTTTTTCCATCTGTTGCCGCCATTGATGTCGTTGCTCGAACGGACACTATGATACGAAAAAACCACCCCGTTGGCAAGCCGTGCAAACGCCAATTTCCAATGAATTAATTTCGACTTGCGCAGGGCGGCGAGATTTGGCATAATGTCAAGACAATTTCCGCTCATTGCGGACCATAGCTTTAACAACTGAAAGGAAATCAACAAATGAGATTCGACATCAACAGGAGAGGGTTCCTCAAGGGCGCCGCCGGCGCCGCCACGCTCGCCGGCATGGGCGGGTGCTGTTCCTCCAAGTGCGCGATAGTGCACACGCCAGGCCAGAAGGTCAAGCTCGCCGCCGTGGGCGTGATGGGTAAGGGCTTTTCTGACTGGATGCCAATGATCGTCAGCGGGAAGGCCGAGATCGTCGCCTTCTGCGATGCCGACGCCAATATGCCTAAGGTCGCCGCCGCCGGAATCGCCAAGCAGAAGAAAGAGGGCAAGCTGCCGGCCGACTTCTCGTTCGATCCGCTCAAGGTGCCGTTCTTCACGGACTATCGCCGCCTCCTCGACAACTGCGTAAAGCTCGGCGTAGAGGCCATGACGGTCTCCACCCCGGACCATGTCCATGCCCCAGTCGCCATTCAGGCGATGAAGATGGGCATCCATGTGTACGTGCAGAAGCCTCTCGTGCGCACTCTCTGGGAACTCGACTACTTCGACCGCACGGCCCGCGAGACGGGCGTGATCACGCAGATGGGCAACCAGGGCTCGTCGATCGACTCCATGCGTCGCTGCACGGAAGTTGTCCAGAGCGGCATCATCGGCGATGTGACGGAAGTGCACGTCTGGACGAATCGCCCGGTGTGGCCGCAGGGCCAGGCAGTGGCCGACTGGGTGAAGGGCCATCCGAAGGGCGATCCCGTGCGCAAGGGCCTCGATTGGAATGCCTGGATCGCAACGGCGCAGGACCGTCCGTTCCTCGACAAGTATCCCGACGACGCGCCGGTGTACGATCCGTGGAAGCTCGGCAAGAACGTGTACCACACGTTCACATGGCGCGGATTCTTCGATTTCGGCTGCGGCGCCTTCGGCGACATGGCGTGCCACACGATGAACATGCCTTTCCGCGGGCTTGAGCTCGGCAGCGTGTCGGACGCCGAATGCATCAAGATCGAGTCGAAGAACGACATCGCATATCCTCTCAGGTCCATCGTCAAGGTCACTTACGTTGCTCGCGACTCCAAGGTGCGCCCCGGAGTGAAGCTCCCTGCGGTGACGCTTTACTGGTACGACGGCGACCTCAAGCCGGATGCCGCCATCATGTCGAAGTGGGCCGCGACGCACGAGGGCAAGGTCCCGAACACGGGCTGCATCCTCATCGGCTCGAAGGGCTCGATCCTCATGCAGGACGACTACGGCGGGAAGTGCGCGATCGCCCTCAACGACGACAAGGAGTTCGTCGACGTGTTCACGCACGAGGCCGCGAAGGCCGTCAAGCGTTCGATCCCGTTCCGCACAGAGGCGTCCGCCTCCGGCGGCAAGTCTTCTGTGCAGATGAGCGGCTTCGGCACCGGCCAGTACATCGAGTTCCTCGACGCCATCAACGGCAACGGGCCCGTGTATGAGCAGACGCATTCGCGCTGCTTCTCCGACATCGAGTACTCCATCCCCCAGATGGAAGGCATCCTCGTCGGCTGCATCGCGCAGCAGGTGCCCGGCAAGATCAACTGGTGCTCGAAGAAGCAGCAGTTCGACAATTCCGCCGCCAATGATCTCATCAGGCCCTTCATCCGTAAGGGATTTGAATTCTAACACCAAGGAAAAACAAAATGAAAATCAACAGAAGAACGTTTCTGGCAGGCACGGCCATGGCCGGGCTTGGCACATATGCGAATTGCGTCTGCGGATGCGGCAAGCCGGGCAAGATCCGCCTCGCCGCCGTTGGCGTCATGGGCAAGGGCTTCGGTGACTGGCTGCCGATGGTGAAAAGCGGCCTTGCCGAACTCGTGGCGCTCTGCGATGCGGACGCCAACCAGTTCAAGGCCGCGCAGCAGCGCCTTGAGGAATTCAACAAGAAGGGCAAGGGCGTTCCCGGCCTTGACCTCTCCACGCTTCCGTGCTACACGGACTATCGTCGCATGCTCGACGACCAGCGCAGGCTTGGCATCGAGGCCATGACGATCTCCACGCCGGACCACATGCATGCCGCCATCGCCATCCGTGCGATGAAGATGGGCATTCACGTGTACGTCCAGAAACCTCTCGTGCGTACGCTTTGGGAGGCGCAGTACTTCGGGGCGACAGCCGAGGAGTGCGGCGTGGTGACGCAGATGGGCAACCAGGGTTCGGGCGGAAACGGATTCCGCCGCAATGTGGAAATTCTCCAGAGCGGCATTCTCGGCGACGTGAGGGAAGTGCACGTTTGGACGAACCGTCCGATTTGGCCGCAGGGCTTCACCGCTCTCAAGGCCGCCACCACCCGTGAGATTGTGGCTCCGATGCCTGGTCTCGACTGGAATGCGTGGCTCGGCGTCGCTTCCGGCCGTCCGTACCGCAAGGCTTACGAGAAGGGTTCGCCCGAGGCGAAGTTCAACACCGGCGTCTATCACGCCTTCAACTGGCGCGGTTTCATCGACTTCGGCTGCGGCGCGTTCGGCGACATGGCGTGCCACACGATGAACCTTCCTTTCCGCGGCCTTGAACTCGGCACGGTGCTTGACGCGGAGTGCACGCAGATCGAAGAGGCCAATGCCGTCGCGTATCCCACGAAGTCCACGGTCAAGCTCACGTACGCCGCCCGCGAGTCCAGGGTGCGTCCCGGCGTGATGCTTCCCGAGGTGAAATTGTACTGGTACGACGGTGACCAGCAGAAGGACGGCGATAAGAAACTCGCCGATCTCATGCCTGCGGTCGTGGCCATGGAGCGCTACAAGGGCAAGGTTCCGCGTACGGGCTGCCTCGTTGTCGGCTCCAAGGGCATTCTCTGCTCCTGCGCCGACTACGGCCAGGAGGCCTTCATCGCCCTCAACGGCGAGAAGGTCGCCAGGTCCACCGCCGAGCATGAGGCCTGCAAGGCCGTGCCGCGCACCATTCCGTTCCGCACGGACGCCGCTGCGGGCGGCAGCGACGCCTCCGGCGGAGCCGCCGCTCTTGCGGCCGACGGTCACTACATCGAGTTCCTCGATGCCATCAACGGCAAGGGGCCGACGTTCTTCGAGACGCATTCGCGCGCGTACTCCGACGTCGAGTACTCCATCCCGCTGATGGAGGGCATCCTCGTCGGCACCGTCGCACAGCAGGTTCCCGGCAAGCTCAAGTGGTTCTCCGGTTCGCAGATGTTCGACAATTCCGCCGCGAACACGCTCGTCAAGCCCGTCATTCGCTCCGGGTTCGAGTTCTGAGATCGAGCGGCATGTAGAAAGGGCGGTTCTGGGACGCGTCCCGGAACCGCCCTTTTCAATTCCCAATTCACTTACGCCGCTGGATATGGTAAAATTGTCCCCATGCAAATCACAGAGATATTGGCGCGCAACGCGCAGGAGTGGCCGAATGACGTGGCCCTCGTGGAAATCGACACGCCGGACGTCGGCAAGCAAAAGACGTGGAGGGAAGCCGAACTGGTCGAATCCATTCCCGACAAGGCGTTCCGCGTCGAGATGACGTGGCGGGACTTCGACGAGCGGGCGAACCGATTCGCGAACTTCCTTCTGTCCCGCGGACTCAAGAAGGGCGACAGGGTCGCCATCCTCCTGATGAACTGCCTGGAGTGGCTGCCCCTCTACTTCGGCGTGCTGCGCGCCGGATGCCTTGCCGTGCCGCTCAATTTCCGCTACACTTCCGACGAGATCAAATACTGCCTGGAACTGGCGGATGCCGACGTTCTGGTGTTCGGCCCGGAGTTCATCGGGCGCGTCGAGCAGATCATAGACCGCGTCCCGCGCGTGAAGATTCGCCTGTACGTGGGCGAAGACTGCCCCTCCTTCGCGGAAAGCTACCGCAATCTCGTGGGCTACTGCTCGTCGCGCAAGCCCGCCATCCCGCTCATGGACGACGATGACGCGGCAATCTACTTTTCGAGCGGCACGACAGGTTTCCCGAAGGCCATCGTGCTCCAGCACCACTGCCTCATGCATTCCTGCAAGGTTGAGCAGAACCACCACGGCCAGACGAAGGACGACGTGTTCCTCTGCATTCCGCCGCTCTACCACACGGGCGCGAAGATGCACTGGTTCGGCAGCTTCCTCGTGGGAGGCCGGGCCGTGCTCCTCAAGGGCGTCAAGCCCGAATGGATCATCCGCGCGGTGAGCGAGGAGAAGTGCACGATCGTGTGGTTGCTCGTGCCGTGGGCGCAGGACATCCTTGACGCGATAGATCGCGGCGACGTGAAGCTATCCGACTACAAGCTCGACCAGTGGAGACTGATGCACATCGGCGCGCAGCCCGTTCCGCCTGCGCTCATCAAGCGCTGGAAGGCCGTCTTCCCGCACCACGACTACGACACGAACTACGGCCTTTCCGAATCGACCGGCCCCGGAGCCGTGCATCTCGGCATCGAGAACATCGACCACGTTGGCGCCATCGGCGTGGCCGGCTACGGCTGGCAGACGAAGATCGTCCGTCCTGACGGATCGGAGGTCGCCCCCGGAGAGGTCGGCGAGCTTGCGCTGAAGGGCCCCGGCGTGATGAAGTGCTACTACAAGAACCCGGAAGCCACCAAGGAGATCCTTTCCGCAGACGGCTGGCTCAGAACCGGAGACATGGCCGAGATCCGCGACGGGTTCATCTATCTCGTGGACCGCGCAAAGGACGTGATCATCACCGGCGGCGAGAACCTGTATCCCGTTCAGATCGAGGACTTCCTGCGCGCGAATCCTGCAATCAAGGATGTCGCGGTGATCGGCCTTCCCGATCCGAGGCTTGGCGAAATAGCCGCTGCGATAATCGAGGTGAAGGAAGGCGCGACGCTGACGGAAAAAGAGGTCAACGATTTCTGCCTCGATATGCCGCGCTACAAGCGTCCGCGCAAGATAATCTTCGCGCCGGTGCCGCGCAACCCAACCGGCAAGATCGAAAAGCCGAAGCTGCGCAAGATGTACGGCGCGGCAGGTCTCGTGGCGCACCAGAATGGATTGGATTGAACATGGAACTCAGAGAACTTGGACGTTCGGGGATAAAGGTCTCGCCCATCGCCTTGGGCACGTGGGCGGTTGGCGGCGGCCCCTGGTGGGGCGCTGCGGACGACGGAGAATCCATCGCCGCGATACAGGCCGCCCTGGACAACGGCGTGAACCTCGTGGACACGGCTCCCACGTACTATTTCGGCCACTCCGAAGAGGTGGTGGGCCGCGCGCTTGAAGACCGCCGCGACAAGGCGGTGTTGGCCACAAAGTGCGGTCTGCCATGGGACGGAGATCGCGGCCCGGTGTGGTACGAGCAGGAGGGCAAGATCGTACGTTCATGCGTTGAGCCCGCCTCGATCCGCCGCGAGCTTGAACAGTCGCTTAGGCGCTTGCGCACCGACTACATCGACCTCTACCAGATCCATCTTCCGGCGCAGCCGCCGCTCCTCACTCCCGTCGAAGAGACCATGGGCGAGCTGATGAAGATGAAGGCCGAGGGCAAGATTCGTTCCATAGGCGTCAGCAACGAAACTGTTTCCGGGCTTGAGAAATGGTTCGCCGCCGGCGAGCTCGATTCCTGCCAGAACAAATACTCGATGCTTGAAGGCGGCGTGGAGAAGGACGTCCTCCCCCACTGCGCGGAGAACTTGATCTCGTTTCTCGGCTATCAGCCTTTCGAGCAAGGTCTGCTCACCGGCAAGATACGCATGGACACGCCGATGAATCCCGAACATTTCCGCAGCACGATCCCGTGGTACAAGCCCGAGAACCGTTCGCGCGTGATCGCTATGCTTGACGGCTGGGCCGACATCTGCGAGGCGCATTCGTGCACGGTGGCGCAGCTCGTCGCGGCCTGGACGGCCGAGCAGACCGGCGTCACGGCGGTGCTGTGCGGCGCCCGTCGCGTGAAGAACGCCGTCGAAAACGCCGGCGCCGCCGCCATAACCCTCTCCCCCGCCGAGATCTCGCGTATGAGAGCCGACGTGGAAAACGTGAAAGGAACCACAAAATGCTGAACATCGTATCCGACATCGACAACCGAGTCGCCGTCAAGAACGTTCTCATGAGCGTAAGCGACAAGGCAGGCCTCGAGACATTCGTCCCCGCCCTCGTCAAGGCATGCCCCGGCGTGAAGATATACTCCACCGGCGGCACATACACCAAGGTGAAGGAAATCCTCGGCCCTGCGGCGGAAGGGACCCTCGTCGCCGTCTCCGACTACACCGGCCAGCCCGAAATGCAGGGCGGGCTCGTCAAGACTCTTGACTTCAAAATCTATCTCGGCCTCCTTTCCGAGAAGTACAACGATGCGCACCAAGCCGACCTGGCGCGCCTTTCCGCGCTTCCGATCGACATGGTGGTTGTGAATCTCTATCCGTTCCAGGCTACAGTCGCGAAGGAAGGCGTCACGCCCGAAATGGCCCGCACGAACATCGACATCGGTGGCCCCTGCATGGTGCGCGCCTCCGCCAAGAACTATCTTCGCGTAGCCTCCGTGACCGATCCTGCCGACTATTCCTCGCTTGTCGACGAGCTTGCGGCGAACTCCGGCACGCTCGGCCTCGACACCCGCTTCAAGCTGATGCAGAAGGCGTTCGCGCACACCGCTAAGTACGATACCGCGATATCGTCGTTCTTCGCCGGCCGCGCATATCCCGAAATCGAATCAACCTACACGCTTCACTGACCGGTGGAATACCTTTGGGCATTCGATTGCGAGTGGGCGCCCGACATCGCCGCCGGGCGCCGTCTCTATCATCTGCCGCCGGACGTCCCTGACGACGAGGTGCTGCGGGTGATGTGGGAAGAGGGCGGCGCCACGGAGGAGAATCCGCGTCCGTTCCTCAAGACGATTCTGTGCCGCATAGTCTCGATAGCGATGGTGGTGCGCAAGGTGCCCGACAAGGGCGATCCTGAGCTCAAGATCGTCTCGCTGCCGTCGCTTGAGACGAATGCCCCCGAGGATCCGGCGTGGGACGAGAAGCGCATGCTAGAGACGTTCCTCGTCTCATGGTTCTCCAAGTGCAAGCCGACGTTCGTGGGATTCAACTCCCGCAATGCCGATCTGCACATTCTCGCCCAGCGCGCGATGGTAAACGGCATATCCGCGCCCGATTTCGCCGCGCGCGTGGCGATGAAGCCGTGGAACTCGCCGGACGTGGACATCATGGACATAGTCGGAGGGTATGGCAAATCCTACGGATGCTCGCTTCATGAAGTGGCGAATCTCTGCGGCATCCCCGGCAAGCTAGACACCACCGGCGATGATGTGGCGGGGCTTTTCTACGGCGGCAAGCTGCGCAGCGTCGTGGAATACAACGTCTTCGACGCGCTCACGACGTATCTCGTGTGGCTGCGGACGGAGCTGTTCGCTGGGCGGCTCGCCTCGGCCGCCCACGAAGCGGAAGTCAGGCGCGTCCGCGATTTGGTGAACGCGGAACGCGCGAAGCCCCACGGCGAATATCTCGCGCGCTATCTCGACGCTTGGAGACCTTGAAATGAATCGGGGCCGCCACTTGAAATCGTGGTGCGGTTCATGTATAATAGACCGTCAATTTTTTTCAGGAGAAAATAGATGCAACAACTGGGAGTAGGTCTCGTTTTGATGGTGGCCGGCATGGGCATCGTCTACGCTTTCTTGTGCGTGCTCATCGTGGTCGCGAAATACGCGAGCGCGTTCGTGGCGCGCTTCGATCACATTCTGCCGCAGGACGCGCCGAAGAAGGCTCCCGCCAAGGTCGCCTCCAACGACGATGCGGACATCGCTCTCGCCATCGCCGTGGCTCTCAGAGGCTAGTCGCGTCCCGTCCTCTCCATTTTCCCCCGCTTTCAAACAACAAAGACATCAAAACATGAAAACAGTAAAGTACATGCTCACTGCGTTCCGCGACGGATTCCAGAGCGTCGTCGGCGCGCGCGTTCTCTCCAAAGACTTCCTGCCCTGCGTGGAGGAGGCATACGCCGCCGGCGTCCGGTGGTTCGAGGCAGGCGGCGGCGCCAGGTTCCAGAGCTGCTACTTCTACTGTCAGGAAGATGCATTCGCCGTGATGGACGCATTCCGCAAGGCCGCCCCCGAGGCGGATCTGCAGACGCTCTCGCGCGGCGTGAACGTCGTGGGCCTCGAATCCCAGAGCTCCGACATGATCAAGCTCCATGCCGACATGTTCAAGAAGCACGGCATGAGCTCGATCCGCAACTTCGACGCGCTCAACGACGTGAACAACCTCAAGTGGTCCGGCCAGTGCATCCACGACGCGGGCCTCAACCACGAGGTGGTGGTCACGATGATGGGCCTTCCGCCCGGCATCGACAACAAGGGCACGCACACCCCGGAGTTCTACCGCGATCGCCTGAAGATGATCATGGACGCAGGCATCCCATTCGACCGCGTCGCATTCAAGGATGCGTCGGGCACGTCCACGCCAGCCACGGTCTACAACACCATGAAGCTCGCCCGCCAGCTTCTGGGCAAGGACGTGCACATCCAGTTCCACAGCCACGAGACCGCCGGCAATGGCGTTGCCTGCTATTTGGCGGCGCTCCACGGCGGCGCTGACGGCATCGACCTTTCGATGGCGCCCATGAGCGGCGGCACTTGCCAGCCCGACATCATCACCATGTGGCATTGCCTCGACGGCGATCCTGACTTCCGCTTCGACTTCGACATCAACAAGATCAAGAAGGCCGAGGACTCCTTCAAGAACGCGATGCAGAAGTACTTCCTGCCGCCGGAGGCGATGAGCGTCAATCCGCAGATCGTGTGGAGCCCGATGCCGGGCGGCGCCCTGACGGCGAACACGCAGATGCTTCGCGACAACAACATGATGGACAAGTACGACGACATGATCGCCGAGATGTACGACTGCGTGCGCCTCGGCGGCTTCGGCACGTCCGTCACGCCCGTCTCGCAGTTCTACGCGCAGCAGGCGATCCAGAACGTCATGTTCGGCAAGTTCAAGAAGTTTGCCCCCGGCTACGCCAAGATGGTTCTCGGCTACTTCGGCAAGACTCCCGTTCCGCCGGATCCCGAGATCGTCAAGAAGGCAAGCGAGTTCATGGCCTCCAGCGACCTCAACAAGGCATACTCGCAGCCCACCACGAAGACGGTTCTTGAGATGAACGACGCCGATCCCAAGAAGGGCGGCGCCGTGGCGAAGAAGATGCTGGAGGACGCCGGCCTTCCCGTGACCGACGAGAACATCTTCATCGCCGCATCCTGCAAGGAAAAGGGCATACTCTTCCTCAAGGATCCTTCCAAGGCGCCGATGGGCTGCCGGTTCGCGAGCGCCGAAGGCGTTGACCGGGGAGGTGGGCTTCAGCCCGCAAAAGGAGTCACCGTCACCATCAACGGCAAGGCGTACGGCATTGAGATCAAGGGCGACGGCAAGGCCGTCGTGAACGGCAAGCCCGTTGACTTCAAGGCCGAGAGCGGATTAAAGTCCGCCGCGGCTCCGGCCGCCGCAGCTCCGGCGGGCGGGCAGGAAGTTCCTGCACCGGTGCCTGGAACCGTGCTGCGCGTGACGGCCGCTTCGGGCTCGAAGGTCTCGAAGGGCGACGAGATACTTGTCATGGACGTCATGAAGATGGAGACTCCCGTGACTGCGCCCTGCGACGGCACCGTTACGGTTCTCGTCAATGCCACGGACAAGGTCGCCACGGGCGACGTGCTCGCGACGATCGGGTAAAGACAAAAGACTGAGGACAAAAGACAAAGGCGTATGTCCGCTGTCTTTTGTCTTCTGTCCTGAAGGATTCAGCCAATGAAGAAAATCATCTTAATGCTTCTCGCTGTGGCCTGTGCGCTGGGCGCTTCCGCCGACTCCGACTGGAGGTCGACGCTCGGCAAGGTCAAGGATCTCTCCGGCGACACGGGCGTCGCCGGCTTCATGCGCAAGGAGGCGCCGGCCTACATCACCGGAAATTACGCGGAGAAGGATCGCCCCGCCGCGCCAGACTTCGGCAAGCAGAAACTTAAAGCGGCTGACTATGCCAACGCCAATGGTTTCTGGGTCGTGTCCGACGGGCAGGCCGCAAAGCTTTCCACCGAAAAGCATACAGTGAAGAAGGGCGATTGGATCGGCGGCTACTTCGACGACACAGGCGCGTTCGTCAAGGGCCATGAGGTGAAGACGCTCTTCGGCATGCCGTATGGCGTGGGCCAGTTCATCATGATCCCCCTGTGCCTGCTTATGATCTATCTCGCGATAGTGAAGGGATTTGAGCCGCTTCTTCTTCTGCCCATCGGTTTTGGCGGGTTGCTGGCCAACTGTCCTCTCGGCGGTGTGACGGCGCCCGCGATGATGCACGATGGCGTAATCTCGTTCCTTTCGAGCGGCATACCCGTCATGCAGGGCGGAATCGTCGAGCCTGGCGGCTTCCTTTATTACTTCTTCAAGTTCGGCATCGACACGGGCGTATTCCCGATCATGATTTTCATGGGCGTGGGAGCGATGACCGATTTCGGTCCGCTTATCGCGAATCCCAAGATGGCGCTTCTCGGCGGCGCCGCGCAGTTCGGGATATTCTTCGCGCTCTTCGGAGCCCTCGCTCTGGCCGGGTTCATCCCCGGATTCTTCGGCGATGTGGATCCGGTGAAGGCGGCGGCTTCCATCGGCATCATCGGCGGAGCCGACGGTCCCACGGCCATCTGGCTCACCTCTCGTCTTGCGCCCGATCTCCTTGGCGCCATAGCCGTGGCGGCCTACTCTTACATGGCTCTTGTGCCGATCATCCAGCCGCCGATCATGAAGTTCTTCACATCGAGGGAAGAGCGCCTCATCAAGATGCCGCCGCTCCGTCCCGTGAAGAAGATCGAGAAGATATGCTTCCCGCTGGTGGTGCTTCTCCTGTGCGCGGTCCTGCTGCCCAGCGCTGTGCCGCTCATCGGCGCGCTCATGCTCGGCAACCTGGCGAAGGAGGCTGGTCCTTCCGTCGCGCGCATCGCGGATACGATGTCCAACGCGCTGATCAACATCGTCACGATCATGCTCGGTCTCTCGGTGGGCTCCAAGCTCGCCTGCGAGAAGTTCCTTTCGGGGACCACCCTCGGCATCCTCGCCTTGGGGCTCTGCGCGTTCTGCGTTGGAACGGGCGCGGGCGTATTGATGGCCAAGCTCATGAACGTCTTCTCGAAGGAGAAGGTGAATCCGCTGATCGGTTCGGCAGGGGTCTCCGCCGTGCCGATGGCCGCGCGCGTGTCCAACAAGGTCTCGCTCTCGGAAGATCCCACGAACTTCATTCTAATGCAGGCCATGGGGCCGAACGTGTCCGGCGTGATAGGTTCGGCCGTGGTCGCGGGGGTGCTGTACACCTTGTGCCGCTGACGAAAGACAGCGTGGCTGCCGCCCTTTTGTCGGCGTGCCTCTTGGCGGGGCTTGGGGGATGCCTCACGCCCGAAAAGGCCGAGCGCGAAGCGGATGAAACCGCAGTCGCGCTCGCGTCTTCTTTTTGGCAGGAGCGCACCGGCCTGACGAACTCCTTCGACATTGCACGCCCTGCCGATGCGCTGGCTTTGAGAATCGTGCTTGAGGCCGTGCGCCGCGGCGACACCAACGCCGTGTTTCCTCGTGTCGAGGGGGCGCCATCGCTCAATGTAGGCACCAACGGTCTTGTTCTTCTGACCCGTCGCGCCGCTCTGGCGCTGGGCGCCCGCCACAATCGCAGGTACCAGACGCTCAAGGAGGCGGTGTATGTGAAGGCGCTTGCGCTTGACGATCAACTTTATGCATTTGACAGCACATTCAGCGGCTTCATTCTTGGGGCGCTTTCCGGCAATCCGGAATTGACGCGTGAATCCGCCGGGGCTGGCGCAGGCGCAAGCCGCAGGTTCGAGCAGGGCGCCACCATCGCGGGGAACATGGCGATGGACGTCGCAAAGATGATTCGCGAAGACTGGCACAGCCTGGGCTGGACCGGAGACTTGACGGTGAATGTGCCTCTTCTGCGAGGTTCCGGACGCGACATCGTCCGAGAGCCGCTTACGCAGGCGGAGCGCGATCTTGCATATGCGATGTTCGCCTTCGAGCGATATCGCGAAACTTATGCGCTCTCCGTGGCGAAGGCATATTTCAACGTCCTCAGATGCGCGCAGAACCATCGCAACTCGGGCGACAACGAGAAACGCCTCGAACAGAACTGGAAACGCGCGGAGATGATGTTCCGCGCCGGGCGCATGGATCGCATCCAGACAGACCAGGCCAAGACCGACCTCCTCACCGCGCGCCAGACGATGATCACATCCATGCAAAGCTATGAGGATGCCCTCGACAGTTTCAAGATACTCCTTGGCTTCCCGCCAGAGACGCCGTTCGTTCTCGACGACGAGGAACTTCGCGGTCTGGAGAAGCTGATGGAAAAGCAAGCGGCCCTATCGGATGACGCGCTTGCGGAGTTTCCGGCTGAGGAGACATCCCTTGAAATCGCTCTTCAGCATAGGGCAGACCATGCCATTGCCGAAGGCGAGATGGTCGATGCCGAACGCAAGGTCAAGGTGGCGGCGGACGCTCTTCGCGCCGATCTCTCCGTTGAGGGCGGTGTCGATTACGCCGCCGATCGCCGCCAGCACCACGATGTGGACGATGCCACCGGCACCAAGGCGCGCATCCATTTTTCGCTTCCATGGGATCGCCGCCGCGAACGCAACGCCTATCGCCGCGCACTCATCGCGCGCGACCAGGCCGTGCGGGCGTTCGAAGAAGACTCTGATGCGATCAAGAACGAAGTTCGCGCCGCGCGCCGCGCCCTCGCCGCCGCGCGCGTGCTCTACGCAAACAAGGTCGAGGCATACAAGACCGCCTGCATGAGAGTCGATGCCAACGACCTTTTCATGCAGAGCGGGCGTTCCTCGATGCGCGACATCCTCGAAGCGGAAAGCTCGCTTCTCATCGCCCGCAACGCACTGTGCTCCGCCGTCATAGAATGGTGGATTGGCGATCTCTCCCTCCGCTGCTCAATGGGCTCGCTCAAGGTCGGCGAAGACGGAATGTGGAGATGATTCCAAATGATGACGCGCATTTCCGGTCGGGGCGAGGATGTGGTATAATATCTGCGCATGAAAAACAAACGAAAGCTTGTACTCGCGCTGATCGTCGTGGCGGCGGGAATCGTCGCCGCGCTGATGTTCGGGCGTTCGTCCGGAACCGACGAGACGCAGCCCGTTTTCACCGTGGCGGAAGGACCGCTCACGATCGGCATTTCCTCCACAGGCTCGATACAGAGCCGCGACAAGCTGATAATGCGCAGTGAACTTGAAGGCAAGAACACGATCCTTTGGATAGTCGAGGACGGTGTGAACGTCAAGACCGGCGATCTGCTTGTGGAGTTCGACGTCGCCTCGCTCGTCGAAAAGCGCAACGACCAGGAGATCACCGCCAATACGGCGCTCGGCAATCTCATCATCGCGCAAGAGCGCCTTGAGGTCACGAAGGGCGACTGCGACGCCAACCTCCTTGAGCGCGAGGTGGCTCTTCAGCTGGCGAAGATGGATCTCGAGAAATACGACAAGGGCGACTTCCCCGAGGAGAAGCGCCAGAAGGAGGCCGACATCGCCCTCGCGGACGAAGAGCTGCAGCGTGCCGCCGAGAAGCTGGACTGGTCGAAGCGCCTTGCGAAGGAAGGATTCCTCACCCGCACGGAGCTGCAGGCGGACGAGCTGGCCCTTCGGCGCAAGCAGATAGACCTTGAGATGGCGCGGATGAAAATGGGGGTGCTGACGAACTACACCGTCATACAGAAACGCGCCACGTACGAATCTGACGTTCGCAAGGCGACGCGCGCCCTTGCCCGCACGCGCTGGCAGAACAAGAGCCAGATACGCCAGGGCGAGACGGAGATCGTCCAGAGGGCGCGCGAGTACGACCGCGCCACGAACCGTCTGGCGGAGCTTGAGTTCCAGCTTTCGAAGGCGAAGATCTTCGCGCCAACGAACGGTGTGGTGATATTCGCATCGACGGCACGGCGTCGCTGGTGGGAGAATCCGCTTGCCGCCGGCGAAAGTGCAGTGCAGCGCCAGGAGCTTATGTACATTCCGCTCGACGAGGGAATGATCGTGGAGGTGATGGTGCCCGAGGCGTCTCTCACGAAGCTGGAGGTGGGCATGGCGGCGAACGTGAAGGTGGATGCCTTTCCTGATCTCGTCTTCAAGGCGAAGCTCTCGAAGATAGGCATACTGCCCGATGCGCAGTCCACGCGCCTCAATCCCGACCTCAAGATGTTCAAGTGCGAGCTTGAGTGCGATTTCGCCGATGCGGTGGTCCGGCCCGGCATGAGCTGCGACGTGGAGCTGGTGAAGGAGTCATATGACAGCGCCGTGTACTGTCCTGTGCAGTGCGTTGTCCGCATAGACGGCGCGGCACACGTCTATGTCCGCGACGGAGACGGCTGGAAGCCGCGCAAGGTGGAGGTCGGGCTCGACAACAACCGCATGGTGCGGATACTCTCGGGCGTGAAGGTTGGCGAAGAGGTGTTGCTTGCCCCGCCGGTCAAGGAAGAGACGAAGGAAGAGAAGTGATGCCATCTTCGGCGCTTCCATACGAATCTAGGCCGAATCCGGACGAGGTCGTGCGCCTGGAGGGCGTGAAGCGTCACTATACGGTGGGCGATGAGACCGTGAAGGCGCTTGACGGAGTGTCTTTCACGATACGCCGCGGATCGTATTGGGCGATCATGGGGCCTTCGGGTTCCGGCAAGTCCACCCTGCTCAACATACTCGGCTGCCTTGATCGTCCGACGCACGGGCACTACTGGCTCAACGGCGTGGACGTGGCAGGCATGGACGACAATCAGCTTTCGGACCATCGCCTCAAGAATCTGGGTTTCGTGTTCCAGAGTTTCCATCTCATTCCGCAGCTCACCGTTCTTGAGAACATAGAGATGCCGATGTTCTACTTGGGCGTGCCTCCGGCGGAACGTCGCCGCCGCGCGAACGAGCTGGCCGAGAGGGTGGGCATGCAACATCGTCTCCAGCATCTGCCTTCGGAGCTTTCGGGCGGGCAAAGGCAGCGCGTCGCCGTCGCGCGGGCATTGGCGAACGATCCGGCGGTGCTGCTTGCCGATGAGCCTACCGGCAATCTCGACTCTGCCACAAGCGTACAGATCATGGATCTTTTCCAGGAACTCTACGAACAGGGCAAGACGATCATAGTGGTCACGCACGAACCGGACATCGACGCCTACGCCCATTCTCACATTCTGGTCAAGGACGGGCTGATACGGAAAATTGAGGATTGATGTGGTGTTGTGCATAATCCAGATCCTTCTTGTGGCGCTGCTTGTGGCGTGGACGTGTTTGCTTTTGCGCGAACATGATATTGGTCTTGCGCCCAGTCTGCGCAAGCTTCTTCGCCAGCCAATCCACGTACTCGCATTTCTCTGCATGTTCGCAGGTTCGCTCGTCCAATACGCCGCGAACAAATCGCCGCCGCGCTCCGCGCCGCCATTGCGCAATCTGCCGACTCTGAATTCCGAACCGATACTCCCCGATCCACAGCTCGTGCTCTCCAATCTTCAATTCACCGCGATACATCCTTTGTCGAATTCGGTGATGCTTGAGATTGGTTGGGCCGTAGCGAATCCGCCGCCAGGCGAACTGCTTGACATCTACTCCACGTCGAATCTCGTTTCGGGGGCGTGGGAGGCCATCGGCTCGGTGTCCGCGCCGTCGAACGCGCCAGGCGTCGAGGTGGAGGTGCCGCACTCAGCGCTCGCGGGCGGCGGGACGAACGCCGCGGTCTTTGTGGCGGGG
>Ga0310786_10003181_pt1 | contig 24148 bp, 18 predicted proteins | sample AusTroGonzalo_MG_FD_203881 | JGI IMG/M metagenome (GOLD analysis project Ga0310786, IMG submission 203881) | Bovine rumen microbial communities from tropical cattle in Woodstock, Queensland, Australia - Gonzalo_03 (v2) (version 2) | ecosystem: Host-associated > Mammals > Digestive system >...
ATATGGTGTTCTCGCCGATGGAGGCAGGACAGGACGTGGAATATACGCCCGAGCAGGTCATCGCCGACGTCTCGTGGACCGACGCGCATCCCATCAAGCAGGTCTATATGCAGTGCGACTGCAACACCGGCCAGCGCATGTGGGACGTGATGCCCGTCGTACAGGCCGTGGAGGGCGACGCCCTCTTCTCGCTCTCCGGACGTGGCACCGTTCAGTTTACCGATAAAGCCGAGACTATCTTCACCCCCTCTGCCACGGACAACGTCCGCTACCAACTGCCTGGCACCGAAGCATGGGCGGCGCGGATTCTGGAGAAGATACGCCACGCAAACAAAACCAGATAGCTTATTTAAGATAACATCAATAACAATTAAAACGATTAGTTTCATAATAGACTTGACATGAATATGAAGAAGAGAATTATTGTTTGGGTGTTAGGTGTTGTCTGTGTGTTGACAGCATCGGCACAGGGTATTTATGATTTCAAGGTGAAGGACGATGCGGGCAAGGATGTGTCACTCGCCGAGTACAAGGGTAAGTTGCTGCTGATTGTGAACACAGCCACTCGCTGTGGATTCACACCTCAGTACAAGGACTTGGAGGCTCTGTATGAGAAGTACCGCAGCGAGGGACTGGAGATCCTGGACTTCCCCTGCAACCAGTTCGGACAGCAGGCTCCCGGCACGATTCAGGAGATACACGAGTTCTGTACGGCTAACTTCGACATCCACTTTCCGCAGTTTGACAAGATTGAGGTGAATGGTGAGGGCGCGCATCCGCTCTATGTCTGGCTGAAGGGAGGCAATGACATAAAATGGAACTTCACGAAGTTCCTCGTCTCGCGTGATGGAAAAATCCTGCGCCGTTACGAGCCGAGGGATAGAATCAGCGACATCGAGGCGGATATACTGATGGAAGTGAATCCTGTGCTGAGCAACATCATGGCGCGTCGCTCCGTCCGCAAGTACTTTGACAAGCCCGTGGAGCACGAGAAACTGGAGGTGGTTGTCCGTGCGGGCATAAATGCCCCCAGCGGTATGAACGCACAGCCGTGGATTGTACGTGTGGTTGAGGACCAGAAGCTGATTGCCGACGTGACGGAGGTCTACAAGCAGGAGAACGCCGAGCAGGTAAAACGCGACAAGGACTTCAAGAATATGTTCCGTAATGCGCCGAACCTGATTTGTGTCTGCACGCCAGCCAAAGGCGGTGGCGAGCTGGACGCCGGTTTGCTGGGCGAGAACATGATGCTGGCAGCGCAGTCGATGGGTCTCGGCACCTGCTGTCTGGGCGGTCCCGTGCGCTTCCTGCTGTCGAACGAGAAGTGCAAGTTCTTCATCGACCGTCTCGACATCCCCGCCGACTACAAGCTGAACTATATCATCGCCATCGGCTACCCTGACGAGCAGCCCGATGCCAAGCCTCGCGATGCGTCGAAGGTGAAATATGTTCAATAGTCGCTACGGCTTGCAGATTTGTACTTTGTAAGACGCTTTCTGTTTCATCCGAAGCCTCGCCGTTCCGATGGGAGGGCTTCCCGTCCGGATGGGAAGCCCTCTCGTCCGGATGGGAAGCCCTCTCGTCCGGATGGGAAGCCTCGCCATCTTTGTAGCATAGTGGGTGAAGCTTCCAAGCTTTGCGTCCGTGCTCTTTAGCTTTGCGTCCGTGCTCTTGTTGCAAAGCTTGGAAGCTTCACCCACTACCATGAGACAAATTCGAAAGCCATACCCTATAGAAGGCTTAATCGGAAAAATGCTTGCACTCGTTGCACTTCTTACACCTGGCCGGGTGCAAGAGGTGCGGGAAGTGTTAGGTGTTTTTCTGTTTCGCCTTCCACTACGTACGCGCGCATGCGTGAGGGCACCATTTTGCTTCGAATTGTTCTAACGACCGATTGGGGTTTAGGTTGTATTTAGGCAAATTAACGGCAAATGTGCAAGGAGTTTCAAATATAATTCGTAACTTTGCACACGATAAGCGCTAACAAATAAAAACTATGAAATCATTTTGGATAGATGTGAAGACTTGTATAGTCAAGTGCGGGTGTTGTGTGTTGGGTATTGTGTTTTGGATGTTGGGCGTTAGGTGTTGGGCTGGAGACTGGATGGCCGGTTTGGACGACAATGCCTATCTGTCGCAACTGAGTATTCCCGGTACGCATGACAGTGCGACGGGTGAGGGTTGGACGGGCTGGTTAGGTGAATCGTTCGGTCCGTCAATGGGCCAGACTCAGGATCTGGATATTGGCGAGCAACTGGAATGTGGCGTGAGGGCCTTCGACCTCCGCCCCTGTGTCGTTGACGGTGAACTGGTGATTAACCACGGTATTCTGCAGACGAAGGCGAAGTTTCCTGAAACGCTGAGGCAGCTCTGCCAGTTCGTTACCGAGCATCCCACTGAGTTCGTGGTTGTTGTCATGCGCCATGAGAGCGATGGCGATGACAATAGCAGCGAGTGGAACGGCATGATGAGCAACTGCCTGAACAGCGACGACATTCGGCCTCTGCTGGCGGACTACAAACGTGAGGTCACTGTAGGGGAGCTGCGCGGGAAGGTGCTGGTGCTCTCACGTGACAACTATGGGGGCAAGCCTGTTGGTGGCTTCATCTCGGGGTGGGGGCACAAGGCGGACTACGTGACAGGGAGCATCAAAGGACCAGTCGGAGCGACAGGCATATTGTATGTTCAGGACTTCTATGAAGTGATGGAGAACATGACGGCAAAACTAAATGGCATTGAGAAACTGCTGAACTTCTCTACAAAGAACAACGTAAAGAAATCTGCTCGACATCTGGTAGTTTGCATGAACTGTGCCTCTGGCTACACGGCATCGGCATCGACTGACGGCAACAGGGACAATGCAGCCCAGTGTAACAGGAAGATCATAGACTATCTGGCTGATGAGGCACATGCGGGGCCAACGGGTATCGTCTTCATGGATTTTGCAGGTACTGACGCATCGGGAGCCTACGAGGTTAAGGGCTTGGAGCTGGTGAATACCATCATCGACAACAACCAGCGCTATGTCCCTGTGAAGGCGGGAGAGGAAACGGGTATCATGCAGCCTGGCAGCAGCGAGGACGCTACGGAAACGGTTTTCGATCTCTTAGGCCGCAAGCAGCATCGGCAGTCCCGTCGCCCAGCCGTCATGATAAGGCAAGGACGGAAGGTGACGTTTGGCAGGAACGCTCAAATGTAAGAGCAGAGAATCAGCACGTGACGCTTGTCGGGCAGGGTGGTGGCGAAGATGTAGGTGTCCCCGCCGTCCACCAGCTTTAGCCGCCGTCGCAGTTCGGCCACTGTCATGGGGAAGTTCCGAACCGTGATGTTGGCCTGTGTGATGTCTTTCAAGTGTTCCTTCAGTTCACGCTTGTTCATTGTAAAGACTGCGTCAATCCGGAACACGCGACCTGGAAAATTATCGATGAAATCAGCAGAAATGAACAAATGGCTGTTCTTTTCTATTTGCTGTAAGCCGAAATACAGCTCCACCTCGTCGAAGCATCCCGCCTTCATAATGGAAGCGTTGGGCTCGTAGAGAAAGTTTGAAGTTTGAAGTTTGAAGTTTGAAGTTTGAGGTTTGAGGTTTGAAGTTTGAAGTTTGAAGTTTGAAGTTTGATGGTTCGACCGGCTCACCAATCGTTTGAGGTTTGGAGTTGGGAAGGAGAAATACTGGGTAGTTCCGTCGTGCAAGAGATTCACACAATGTATGGAGTAATTACCGTTCTCTTCATGTTCTGCCTGCGTTCCTTCGGTTCTTTCATTCGCTTCGCTTTTGTGAAAGCGGCAGAGCCGAGCGGCAAGCGACCCGATGTCGGGCGTGCCTTTCATGACAATAAGCAATTCCTTGCACTCGTTGGCCACCGACACGATGTGTACGTCGGTAACATACTTTTCGCCCAGGTCTTGCACAGCCTTGCGCCAGTCGAGCATGGGCGAGAGCTTCAGCATGACACAGTCGGACTTCGTCAGTAGCAGGTCGCGGATGGCCAGCACATCGGGCGTGCAGTCGCTGATGCCGTAGGTACGGTGACCATGACTGTCGCGGCGGGCAGGGTCTAAATATATCAGGTCGAAGTGCTCTGTGCTTTGACGCAGGTATTCAACTCCGTCGGCACAGACACACTCGGCATGGTCAACGAGTAGATGCAGATTTTTCGATGAAATGGCGAATAATTGCAGATTCTGTTCTACGTAAATGGAGTTTGAAGTTTGAAGTTTGAGGTTTGAAGTTTGAAGTTTGAGGTTTAAAGTGTTGATGGCCTGTGCGATGAATGTGAAGTCAACGCCGAAGCCGCCTGTCAAGTCAGCAAAGAACCTGGCGTTGCCGTTCGTCAGACAGCGGACGGCCACTTCCGCCTTGTAACGGGCCGTCTGTTCGCTGGAGCACTGTTCCATAGCGAGCCGTGACGGGTAGACAATACCTTCTGTCGCCGCCCAAGTCGGCAGCTTTGTGCGGGCTTTTTGCCTTCCTGCAATCTGGTCCAAGGCGTAGGGCAGGTCAATGCCGGATGTTCCTGTGGCCTGAAGTGCCAACTGGCGCACGTCGTCGTCAGCGTGCGCCAGGATAAAGGCTTGGGTCGGATTGGAACACATGGAGGCTTGTAGGCTATCTGACTATGAACTTCTTGCCGTTCCTGATATAGATGCCCTTGGGCAGACAGTCTTTGCTGACACGAACACCCGACAGTGTGTACACCACGCCGTCAGTGGCATTGGTGCCGGCATACAGGTGGCCGATGCCGCTGTCTTCATCAGACAGCCCTACCTTCAAGCCAGAAATCTGCAGGTGTCCGGTGCCCTCGTCAACGTTGAACACCACCTCACTGGCCTGTCCCGTCCAGTTGTAGCCGTCCACTGTGCCCGTCGAGGCCTGCAGCGTCTTGTCACCTTGGTTCTTCACAATCTGGAACTCTATGGCCGTTATCTCTGTGTCCGACACTGACACCGTCAGCGTGTTTTTCTGGTACAGGCGTATCTGACTTTCATTGATGTACATGTAGCTGCCACCGCTCAGAGCGTACTTCACCGTGATGCCGTTCACCGTGCCTGTCACCTCTTTCTCGTAGTCGCCCTTACGTGTGCCGCCCCAGTTCGTGCCAAAGAAAACGTCGTTCAGGGCAAACTCGCAAGAAGTGGCCGGGGTGGCCGGATTGTCTGGGGTGTCTGGGTCTACTGGGACATCTGGGTCAACTGGAGTATCTGGGTCAACTGGAGTATCTGGGTCTACTGGGGTGTCTGGGTCTACTGGAATGACCTCCTCGTAGTTGTCATAGCTGAACGGTTCGTCCTTTGCGCTTCCCCACACGTATTCCTCCAGTCCAGGGTAGTCGACAAAAGGATTGCGGTTCTTTTGCACATCGTAGGCGGCCTGATTGCGGGCTGTCTCCACCGAGTCCACAGGGTCGAGGCGCGACCAGCGCATCATCAGCTTCATAACCCACGGCAGCAGCGGTTCATACTCCGTGCCGCCGATGACCGTCGCCGCATTGTTGCCCGTCCACGTCAGGATGCGGTCCTGATAACAGGTGGCCATGTAGAAGTAGATGCGTGCGATGTCGCCCTTGATTTCGTCGTTAGGCTCGAACACAGTGGTCACGGTGGCCGGCACGCCTAAGTCCGACTTCGGGGCGCCCCACTTGCTGTATTCCTCTTTCGATGTTTTTACGCGGCTCTTGTCATCGACCACCTCGCCGAAGGGCAGGTCACTGCGCCGGCTGTTGGTATAGCCGTCGGTGGGCACGACATGAACGATGTCCGACACCATGGGACTGACCTTGTTGAACCAGCTCTGCGGGAACAGGTGCTCGCGGTTGTAGCCGTCGCCCTCGGCCCTGATAGCGGTACCGAAGTCCGAGCCCGGCACGTAGTTCGTCACGCACGAGTACCAGTCGCGCAGGTACCCGTCGGGGCGTGTGTCAGTCTTAATGTAGGCCGCCTTCAGACCTTTGTAGGACGTCACTCGCGGGTTGCCAATGATTTGGAACAGGGCGGTCTTCAGTTCCTCACCTTTCTGTCCGTCGGCATTCTGGTAATAGTTGCCGGAATCGTTCGGCCCCTGTGCAAAGGTGAAAGCTGCGAACCACGCCAGAACAGCTGCCACAGGCCATCGCTTGTTGTCTCTCATTACTAATATATGTTAGAACAGTCTCTGTGCAACGCTTGGAAGCGTTGCCTACTAAAGCTTCTCACCGTAACAGAGGTCGCCACAGTCGCCGAAGCCGGGGACGATGTACTTGTGCTCGTTCATGCCCGGGTCGATGGCAGCACACCAGAGCGTAGTGTCGTCGGCCACCGACTGGCGGAGCACCTCGATGCCCTCAGGGGCAGCGATGACACAGGCAATATGTACGTTACGGGGCTTGCCCGTCTTGAGCAGCGCCTCGTAACTGGCAGCCATCGAGCCACCCGTTGCCAGCATGGGGTCGGCAATGATGAGTGTCTTGCCCTTTACACTGGGCGCCGCCATATACTCTGTGTGTACGCCCACCTCGGTGTGTTCGCGGTTGGTGTACATGCGGTAGGCCGAAACGAAGGCGTTCTCGGCACGGTCGAACACCCGCAGGAATCCCTGATGGAACGGCAGTCCGGCACGCAGCACGGTGGCAATAATCAGGTCTTCGCGCGGCACGGCTATGTCGATACTGCCTAACGGCGTGTTCACGGTCTTGGTCTTGTAGTCCAGCGTCTTCGACAGTTCGTAGGCCATCATCTCGCCGATGCGCTCAATGTTGTGGCGGAACACGAGGCGGTTCTTCTGGTAGCTCTTGTCGCGAAGCTCAGCCATGTACTGGTTGATGACTGAGTTTTGTTCTGAGAAATTGATAACTTTCATAGTCGTTGAGGGATTGGTCGTTTTGTCATTTAGGGAAGTTATTGAGCCATCAGCGAGACAGCAAAGCCGCCGCCTGGAGCCTCGGTGAGTTTTAACACATCCCCCTGCTTCACCACTTTCTTAGTAATGGTGTAAGCCTGTGGGTTCGTCTCGTAATGGGCATCCTTGGCATCGGCATAGATGGTGCAGACGTACTTGCGGCCCTTGTCGAGGAAGTCGAGCTTGATGGTGCTTTTGTGACCATTCTCGTCGCATTTGCCGCCGATGAACCAGTTGTCGGTGCCCTTCGCCTTGCGGGCCACGGTGATGTAGTCGGCAGGCTCGGCCTCCAAGTAGATGCTCTCATCCCAGTCGCAGGCTACGTCGCGAATGAACTGGAAGGCATCGTCGAACTTTTCGTAGTTTTCGGGCAGGTCGGCAGCCATCTGTAGTGGCGAATACATGGTCAGATAAAGAGCCAGCGAACCGGCAATGGTGATGCGTGCCCACGAGGTGTTGTTGCTCCATTCTGAGAGTTTCGTCACGAAGATGCCCGGTGTGTAGTCCATCGGCCCGCCCTGCAGACGGGTGAACGGCAGGATGCAGGTGTGGTCGGGGCGGCTTCCGCCAAATGCCTCGTACTCCGTACCGCGGGCACTCTCGTTGCCAACCATGTTCGGGTAGGTGCGGCAGAGGCCCGTCGGGCGGGTGGCCTCGTGGGCATTGACCATGATATGGTGCTTGGCGGCCTCCTTGACCACGTAGAGGTAGTGGTTGTTCATCGACTGCGAGTAGTGGTGGTCGCCACGGGGAATGATGTCGCCCACATAGCCTGTCTTCACGGCATCGTAGCCATACTTGTTCATCAGCTCAAAGGCCTCCTTGATATGACGCTCGTAGTTCTGCGTGCTCGACGAGGTCTCATGGTGCATCAACAGCTTTACACCCTTGGAGTGAGCATAGTCGTTCAGCATCTTGATGTCGAAGTCGGGATAGGGAGTCACGAAGTCAAAGACATCACGCTTCCACATGTTGGCCCAGTCCTCCCAGCCGACGTTCCAGCCCTCGACGAGCACCTCGTCAAGGCCGTTCTTGGCAGCGAAGTCGATGTAGCGCTTCACGTTCTCGTTGTTGGCCTTGTGCGTGCTGTTGGGCTTCACCTTCTTCCAGTCAATCTGGTCGAGGTGAATGCTTGGATAATCGTTGGTGTAATGCCATGAGCCGCGACCTACAATCATCTCCCACCACACACCGCAGTACTTCGTCGGGTGAATCCAGCTCACGTCGTCAAGTGCGCAGGGCTCATTGAGATTGAGGATGAGGTTGTTAGAGAGCATGTCGCGGGCATCGTCGCTGACCATCACAGTGCGCCAAGGCGTCGTACAAGGGGTCTGCATGGCACCCTTCAGGCCGGTGGCATCAGGCGTCAGGTGACTGACAAAGGTAAAGGGTTTCGGCAACGGAAACTTCGACGGCTTCGGGTTGGGCGTGTAGGCATTGCTGCCACCGCCTAACTGCGTGGTCAGTGCCTTGGTCTGGGCATCGACCAGTTCCAAGTGCATCGTGGCGTAGTCGGCACAGGCGGCCTCATGGATATTGATATAAAGCCCATCCTGGCTCTTCATCTGCAATGAGGTCTGTACGCCCGTCTCCGAAAAGACGGCCACGGAGCTGTTGCCCCAGTTCACGGCCTCCTTCATGCGGCCCCGAATCTCGGAGAGCTTGGTCTCCTGCGTCTCCTGCTCCTGTGTGTCGTAGTCGCCGGGCAGCCACCAAGCGGTATGGTCACCAGCCATGGCGAACTCTGTGTGCTCCTCCTGGATGAGGAAGTAGTTCAGCTCCTTCTGCTGCGGGAACTCATAGCGCAGGCCGATGCCTTCGTCATAGACGCGGAAACGGATGATGATTTCCCGCTGTTCCTTTTGCTGTAACAGCGTCGCAGCATACTCGACGTAGTGGTTGCGGATGGTGGCAGTCTCGCCCCAGACGGGTCGCCATGTCTCGTCCTGTTCGGTGGACGTCTCGTTCTTGATGATGAAGCCGTCCATGAGGTCGGTCTCCTTCAGCCCCCGCGAAGCGTGCTTATCCTGTGCCAGCTCCAAGCCGAGGTGCGAGGGCAGCACCACCGCCCATCCCTTATACGTCATCTCATACGTGGGGCGCCCCTTCTCGTCTACCGAGAACTTCAGTTCTATATTGCCGTTCGGCGACTTGACGGTGGCAGCCAATGCAGGTAAAGGCAGAAGGGTAAAAAGGCAAAATGGTAAAACAACCATTACCGAACCCAATACCTTTGAGATAAATCCTTTTTCCATCATTTCACTTTTTTACCTTTTTACTTTTTTACCTTCAAACTATTGTCTTCCGCTCTGTACTATCAGTGTGCTAATCTCGTGGTTCAAATTTTCGGCGGCAAGGAGCTGCTCGATGGTCAGGTGCATACGATAGCGCCAGTAGTGACGGGGATTGGCAGGGATGTTTATTCTTTCTGCGTTCTGGTCGGGTAGCCGCAGACGCTCATCCATGGAGAGCCAGTCCTGTAGCGAAAGCAGACAGAGCATCGAGGGACAGGTGAGGTGACGGCTCACAATGTCCTTGGCCAACCAGCCGGGCAACGGATGAGGTGCTTTCTCGCTACGACGAAGGACTGTGGTGTAATAGTCCTGGGTGCGTTCCTCGTCCTCGTCCCACCACTGACGGAGCGTGGCCATGTCGTGCGTGGAGATGGTACACACCGAACGGTAGGGGTTGTGGCTCAGACGTCCGAAGCGGTATTTCGACTCCTTTGGCATCGACTGGATTTCGAGCGAGAGGATGCGCAGCTCGTTCATCACCCAGGGCACGCAGTCAGGCACCATGCCGAGATCCTCGGCACAGACGAGCATGCGCGTGGCCTGCGTCAGACGCGGCAGCTTCTTCATAGCCTCCTGATACCAGTACTGATTGTTGCGGCGGTAGAAGTAGTCGTTGTACAGGCGATTGAAGCAGGACTTCTGTTCCTCGGTAAGCTCCTGATAGGCCTCCTGATACTGCACGGCAATACGCGGATGCCAACGGTCGGCACGTTTATGGTCGACAAGGAACAGACGGTCGTTGAACTGTACGCCGTAACCCTCTATCTCCTCAAGGCTCATACCCAGGGCGGGAGCAAACTGTCCCATCAGTCCCGACTTCTCTGGAACGGGAATCTCCCAGATGCGGAAGAAGCCTAAGACGTGGTCAATGCGGTAGGCATCGAAATACTGCGCCATCTTACGGAAGCGGCGTACCCACCACTGGCAACCGTCGGCGAGCATCGCATCCCAGTTGTAGGTGGGGAAGCCCCAATTCTGGCCGTCGGCTGAGAACGGATCGGGTGGTGCTCCGGCCTGACCGTTCAGGTTGAAGTACTTCGGCTCCACCCATGCCTCCACGCCGTCGCGGCTGATGCCGATGGGGATGTCACCTTTTAATATCACACGATGTGCGCGTGCATACGTATGAGCCGCCTGCATCTGCTTGTCAAGGTTATATTGCACATAGTACCAGAACTGCAGTTCCTTCTTATGCTTGAACGAGGGTTTCTGGGTGCTTTCCACCGTAGCGCCGGCAGGCCATTTCGAGAATTCTGACGTGCCGTAGAGGTCGCGGAAATAACTGAAGGCAGCGTAGGGCACGAGCCAGTCCTTGTTCTGTTCAAAGAACTTCTTATAGCTGTCGCGGCGCTGCACGGCAGCCCACTCCTGTGCAAAGACCGTGCGCAGGTAGTCCATCTTGGCCTTGATCATGCGCTCGTAGTCTATCTGCGGCAGGGCGTTCAGTTCCTGGCGTATCTGTTCGAACTCCTTCCGCTTTGCCTCATCCTTGATCTGCGGCAGCTGACGCAGGTCGCAATATTGTGGGTGCAGGGCATAGATGCTGATGGAGTTATAGGGGTAAGAGTCCTGCCACGTATGGGTGTTGGTTGTGTCGTTGATAGGCAGCACTTGCAGCACACGCTGGCGGGTCTTGTCGCACCAGTCGACCATCAGCTTCAGGTCACCGAAGTCGCCCACGCCGAAACTGCCTTCCGAACGAAGCGAGAACACGGGAATGACCGTGCCGGCACCCTTCCACGGATAGACGGAGAAGGAAGCCTGCTGCAGTTCGTAGACCACCACGTCGCCATACTCCATATCAGGCAGCGATATCATGCGGTTCGGACCGTTCTCCCAATGAGGCATACTCTCATCAATATTGTTCAGCACCACGAACTTGAACTCGAACGTGTGGGGTAGTTCGTCGGCATTGAGCGAGATGACCCACTCGTTACAATCGTGCTCGGCCATCGGCAATACACGCCACGCTTCCCAGTTGCCTAATGCGTCGCCTCCACCGAGGAGTCCTAACCGCTCGCTGGCACGCAGCTGCGGAGCGCGCACCTTCAGACGGACGGTCCGGTCAAACGTAACGTCGGTGCTCAGATTGCGTTCACGCGCTGCCACGCAGTCGGTGAAAGCCGACGAATACATATACGAGTCTTCAGGGATGTCGAGCCAGTGGTCATAGACCGTGTATTTGGCTCCTTTGACGGCTGCAAACTCCAGCCGATGAGGCTCCACGAGCCATTCGTGGCGCAGTTCCTGTTCACCGCGCACCAGTGTGTAGTAATAGTCCATGTAAGCACAGTCTTTGACCGTCTTCACCAGTTCGCACGACCAGTGCAGCCCATCAAATGTGCCCATCTTGTACTGTTCGGTCTTGCCGTTTACGTTGGGGATGTTCAGTACGAGTTCTTCGCCGAATGTGGTCTGATACTCCAAGTTGAATAGTAATTTCATAGGTAATCTGTCTTTTAGTTTTTGGCAAAGATACAACAAATCTTCATGCGATGTTCACATACCACCGCATTATTATCTACAAAAAAGGTGCAAACGATTGCACTACCACCTCACCACGAGGTCCAATCCAGCGGGGGTAATGCCCAGCGAAATATTCTTCTGCTTAGGGGGAAACAGCAGGTCGCTGACGTAATAGGTCAACTCGGTGGCGGCAATGCCAATGGCAGCACCGGCACAGACATCGTACCAGTGATGGCGGTCGCGGCGCACGCGGTCAATGGCTGTCAGCGTAGCTACCGTATAGCCGCCAACGGTGATCCACGGCGAAAGGTGGCCAAACTCATGGCGCAATGCCGTGGCTCCGGCAAAGGCAAAGGTGGAGTGGCCGGAGGGGAACGAGCGGCGGTCGGTGCTATCGGGGCGCCACTCCTGGATACTGTGTTTCAGCACGTAGGCCGTGCCTGCCGACGCTACCCACGAGGCGGCAGCGGTGGCGGCCAGCTGTGTCCACTGGTGAGAACTCTCAACGCCAGCGGCCTTCAGGACGAATACCGATGCGTAGGGAACGTACTGTAGCACGTCGTCTGCCGCGTCGGAATGTCGCTGCTGGGCACTGGCGTTGAGTGTCACTGTCAGGCACAGGGCAATGAGCGTCTTGTGCATGTTCAAACGTCAAATTTCAAACTTCAAACTTCAAACGTCAAATTTCAAACGTCAAATTTCAAACTTCAAATTTCAAACTTCAAAGTTTACTGTTTCTTGGCCGGCTTCTTGGTAGAAGTATTCTTCACCGGCTCGGTCTTAGCAGGTTCCTCGGTCTTGGGCTTGTCGATGCCCACTAACTCAACGTCGAAAATCAGGGCTGAGTAGGGCTTGATGTTACCCATGTTACGTTCGCCGTAAGCCAGTTCCTGAGGAATGAAGAGCTGCCACTTCGAGCCGACAGGCATCATGGTCAGTGCCTCGCTCCAGCCCTTGATGACCTGGTCAGCACGGAACGAAGCGGGTTTGTCACCGTGTTTCTTCGAGGCATCGAACACCGTACCGTCAATCAGACGGCCCTCGTAATTGACCAGCACCTTGTCGGTCTTCTGGGGAACTTCGCCTTCGCCCTTGACCAGCACTTTGTACTGCAGGCCGGAAGGAGTGGTGATGACACCCTCCTTAGTGGCGTTCTCAGCCAGGAACTTCTTTCCTGCATCACGGTTCGGACCGTAAAGTCTCTCTTCCTTGGCCTTCTTGTCTTCAACCTGCTTCCGGCGGAAGTAGGCTTCGGCATCAGGCTGCTTGAAGTAGGTACTGTCTGAGTTCAGTGCATCGACAAAACCACGATAGAATATTTCTGCATTGACGGAGTCAGGAGTGTCCTTAAAGTCCTCCAAAACACCGGGGAACATACGGGTCTTCAGCTGGTTGGCTATCTCCATGCCGGCAACGTATGCCTTCATCTGGGGATTGTCACCGGCGTTGATGACTTCCTTGAAACCGCGTATAAAGTCGGCCATATTGGTCGTGTCCACACCGTGCTGCTGCTTTAGGAAGGGGATGAGTCCGTTTGTGGCAGCCATACCACCGGCATAGCTCACCGAGTCGGAACCGGTTTTTAACTCAATCGGAAGTACGACAGGTTCAGCCTGAACTTGGACTTCCTCCTTTTTCTTCTTCTTGGCAGCATCAACCGTATTAAAAGAAGCACTCGCCACAACAGCGAGTGCTAAGAGAATAACCTTCTTCATGGCTTATTTCTTAGGATTAACCTCGAGAAGTTCAATCTTGAAAATCAGTACAGAGAAAGGCTTGATGATGCCCTGCTCACGCTCGCCGTAAGCCAAGTCCTGAGGAATGTAGACCTCCCAGACTGAACCTGCGGGCATGTGAACCATTGCGTCGGTCCAACCCTTGATGGTCTGGTTGCAGCGCAGGGTGATGGGCTCGCCGCGCTTGTAAGAGCTGTCGAACACAGAGTCGTTGAGCAGACGGCCCTCGTAGTGAACCTTAACCAGTGAGGTGTCAGCGGGGATGGCACCAGTACCTTCCTTGATGACCTTGTACTGCACACCGCCCGGCAGGGTCTTCACACCCTCTTTCTTGCCGTTCTCAGCCAGGAACTTCTCACCTTCCTCCTTGTTCGGGCCGTAAGTAATCTCCATCTCACGAGCCTTGATTTCCTGCATCTTGGTCTGGGCTACATTCTGAGCCTCTTCAACAGTCATAAGCCCCTGCTTGCCAGTGGTACCGCTGACGAAGCCAGCCATGAAGTTCTTCAGCGAGATGGTCTTGGTAGAGTCGTTGCCGAATACTTCGTGGTTGATTCCCTTCACCATCTGGTTAGAAATCTGCTGACCAATCTGAATACCAGCATAGTAGGCTGCCTTCTTCTTGCTGTCGCCAGCATTGGCACCTTCGTTCAAACCCTTGATAAACTCGTCCATGTACATCGTGTCTACGCCAAGACGCTCAACAAGATATTCCTTCAGACCCTGAGTCTGTGCCATACCAATGGCATAGCTCATAGTGTCAACATCACTCTTCAGGCTTGCCTTCGGAGTACCATTGCCGCAAGCGGTAAAACCAGCGGCCACAATAGCCATAACGGCTACAATCGATAACTTTTTCATTTTGCTTTTTTAAATTATTAAAACCTTATTATATTATTCTCTCATTCAACTTTCGCAACTCGCTTGCTCTTGTTCAAACTTCAAACCTCAAAGTTCAATGTTCAAAGTTCAAAGTTCAAAAACCAAACTTCCTCACACCACCTGTATCAACTCCACGTCGAATATCAGGGCAGCGAAAGGTGGAATGGATGCGCCCGCACCGCCCTCGCCATAGCCTAAGCGATAGGGAATGAAGAAGCGGTATTTGGCACCCTCCTGCATCAGTTGCAGACCCTCGGTCCAGCCGGCAATAACCTGCTGTAAGGGGAATGTGGCGGGCTCGCCACGCTGTACGCTGCTGTCGAACACCGTGCCGTCGATGAGGAAACCCTCGTAGTGGCACATCACCGTGTCCTTCGCCGTAGGCTTCTTGCCGTTGCCTTCCTTCAGTACCTGATACTGCAGACCGCTGGGCAGTGTGATGACACCTGCCTTCTTGGCATTCTCGGCCAGATACTTCTCGCCAGCTTCCTTGTGAGCCTTGCCCTGCTCAGCGCGTTGGGCGTTGATCTTCTTTTCCTGCTCCTGAAAATACTCCTGTACAATCTTCTGTGCTTCACGGTGCTGAATCTTCAGTTCAGCACCTGCGATTACGTCTTTGATAGCCTGTGCGAAATCGTCAATGTTCAGCTCACTGGCACCCATCTGTGACAGCTGCTGACCAATGCCCAAGCCCAAAGCGTAGCTTACCTTGTCAACCATGTTTGTTTACTCTTTGTCTATTAACAAAAATACTATTTTTCGAAAAATCGGCGCAAAGTTACTACATTTCCGTTAGTTTCTGCAATATTTTGCAAAAAAACTAACCTCCTTTAACTTCTTTAACTTCTTTCTCCCCGTTACTTCCCCAAAAGTGCGTATCTTTGCACCCTCAATCTTCAATGTTCAATCTTCAATGTTTCATCTTCAATTTTCAAAGTCACTGCCTCCTTCCTCTCTATCTGCTATGCTGCGGCGCTGCCGCAGCCTTCATCCTTCACCCTTCAAACTTCAAACTTCAATCCTCACCCTCCTGCTCCTGCTTGCCAGTTGCACTGAGCAGCAGCCGAAGGTCTACGTCATCGACGTGATGAACCGCATGACACCCGTCAAGAATCAAGGCAAAAGCCAGACCTGCTGGGTCTACGCCATGTTGGCAGCCATCGAGACGGAGCACATCATGCGTGGCGACTCAGTGAACCTCTCTGCTGCATACGTCGAGAAAATGATGGAGCAGGAACCCGGTGTGCCGGAAAGCGGGCGCGGCATGGGCGTGACGTGCATAAACATGATTCAGAAATACGGCATCGTAGGCTTCGATGCCATGCGCACCACTGACACGCCGCCGCCCCATCATGTCTACATGCTTGGAATGGAGTACACGCCGCAGGAGTTCGCACACTCCGTCTGTGCTCCCAACGAGTATATTGCCTTGACCAGCGATGACTGCCAACCTTACTACCAATGGGTGCCGGTCGATGTACCCGACAACTGGCAGAAGAGCCAATTCTACAACATACCGATTGATACCCTCATCCACAAAATGACGATGGCCGTGCGTCACGGCCGCGGCGTTTGTTGGGAGAGCCGAGCCCACGCCATGGCGGTCGTCGGGCTCGCACACGACAGTCTCAACAACCACTATTTCGTCATGAAGAACTCCTGGGGCTACGACAGCCTGTACCATGGCCTCAAATATGTCTCACTGCGGAAAGCACGTCACGAAACCCTCGCCGTCTGCATGCCCCGCGATGCCTTCTGACTAAACTTCAAGCTTCCTGATTCCCTTCTTCTCAATATATTCCCGAAATTCTTCCTGGGTACCATTAAACAGATTAATATCTACAACATTGTCAATGATGCCCCACACATGGCCTTCATGGGTGAATTGCCAGAACAGGCATTTCGGCTCATCGGGCATCTCACCTCTGGGCTTTGCTAACCACAAGTCGCGGGTGCTTAGCACGGGGTCGTTTATGACCCAGGTAGTGTACACATGCATGTTGGAATAGATGATGGCTTTCACCCCACAACTCCTCTCCACGATTTCCAGCCATTCCTTTGCCTTTTCCACTATATCCGGGGAATCTATTTCCACGTCAAGTACAGGCGGCAGATTGCCTGGCTCGAATCGTGCATGGGAAAGAAACATTTCTGCCTGCACCTTTCCCGATACTGTGTCTGTGAGGAAATGATAGGTTCCGACCGGAATACCCAGCCGTTTGGCCTCGTCGTAGTTTCTTTGGTAGAGGGAATCTGCCAAGGAATCGCTCTTCGTCGCCCTGATAAAGGCGAACTGTACTGGCCGTTGACCGCGAGGTGCCGGTATCTTGCCACTCACGCTGCCGTTTTCGTCGCATGGTAAGAGCAACTGGTCCCACAGGATATTACCCTGCCAAAAAGACACATCAATACCATAGACCTGCGAATACTCCGTTTCGCAGTCAGCTGTACTTCCCTCGGTGTCGCTTTCTTCGTGTCCAGACAAAAGGTACACCAATACTCCACCGACGACGAGTCCGCACATGAATGTGCAAATACTCATATAAATACTCTTTCTTTCCATCATATCAAATTTATAGCTTACTTAATTCGTTAATAACTTTCTTGCGTATCTTAAACACCTCCATAGTCATCGGCTCCTTTCCATCTCGTTCAGTCATATATTGATAGAAGGCGTTGACTACGCGCATTATCTTGTTCGTATCATGTCCCTCTTTCCGCCTATAGCCACGTATAGGCGGAGGTGCGATTCCTTTGTCGGCAGCATAGAACATCCAATAGGTGCAAAGTGCAATGTCAGTCCGATGGAGTCCCATGGCGCAGGCTATATAGAAGTCACCCTTGTCTATCTGCTCACAGAACTGCGGGAAGAGTTCCGCCATCTGAGCAATTGTTCGGGCATGATTGTCAAGCGGATAGTGGAAATACTCCAATCCATGAAACTGGCAGAGATATGGGAGTTTGTCCGACTTGTCCATCTCCCTGAGGTCTATAATGGTCTTGACTCCCGAAGCAATGATCTCCGGCCATGCGTGTGCCTGATGCCTCGATGACATCGTTCTTCCCCTGACGCCACCATAGACTGGTGCAATGTCTGGTATTCCTGTCTGTGTGATTCGTGTAATATTTATCATTTCACCAACCTCCTTTATGTTTCGTTTTTCTCGTATACGTTTTCTTCGATTTGTGGATCTTGGTCTGCGAGTGGAAACCTGGGCCGAGCAACTCCTGCTCAGCCTCCCGGCCTCCACGGCGCATGGCCTTGATTGCATCCAGTCGGATGCTCGTTTTTTGATGTTTCATTGTTACCTCTCTTTCTATACTTCAAACTACTGCGCTCTCACCAAACGGTAAGGGAACAGCAAGCCTCTGTGTCCGACCCCAACGGTTATGGTCATTCGGCTGAGAAGCAGGAAATATCCATAATCTGTACTTGGTCCTCCTACGCACCAGCAGCAGCCCGACTGGTCTGGCGTTCCCTCGTATTCTCTCAGCGGGAAGCTTATAGATTGTCCGCTGGGGCCCCGTGCAGTCATACACTGTGTGCCGTCCGAACCACTCGCTATACGGAAATCACAATAGGTTATCAACTCCGCTGCCTGTTCGTAGGTGGGCAGGGTACAGCCTTCCACGGTGGGGGCTTCTACATCGTGCGCGGCCCACAGCAGGCCACTGGGAAGACCTAAGTCTACGAAACTCACATCTCGGCTTTCACCTGAACTTGCGGGATACTGTCCGCTTAATAATTCTGATAATATCGGTTCCATTTTTCTTTCGTTGTTTTTGTGGCTCGCCTTATTCTACAGAAAGGCGTGAGACGAGCCAGGGTTTGTCAATCTTGTTTTCTAAAGTAATCATAAACTTCAAAGTTCAAACTTCAAAGTTCAAACTTCAAGCTCCCGTCATGCCTCTTTCGTGATACGACCCGCACCTGTACCTTCGTCTCGGTGCAACACGACAAATGTGCAATACTGTGAAGGAAGAGAATGAACGGCACAGCGGTGGCTATCCTCGCAGGTCAGCCATACAGCACTACCGCATGTGACACATTGCTTTTCTCTCTTGTTTTGGTGAATTACATGATTTCCTATGAGTCTGCATACTTTTTGTTAGTTTGACTTCGTCGAACTCCTCCTCGCTCGGCAATTTTCAAGCCAGCTTGAATTGCGTTCTCTCGTCATCGTTTCGGGCTCCTTAATTGTTTGTCTGCTAAGAAAATGAGCCGAAACCCTACAAACTCATTCCTCAGCGTTGCATGCCTGTTGAGGCACCATTTGATTGCTGATTTTATCCATGTCTTTTATTTTGTTTTCAAAACCGGCTGCAAAGGTACGAACTTTTTCCGAAACGCCCGCAACTTTTTCCAACTATTTTCAGATATTTCCTTATTTCTGATACCTTTTTATGACAATAGAGTCTCAGAAGTAACCATTCCTATCACCTTTTTATCACCTTTTTTGCTTTGTTATTCCATTTCCTCATCTGAATCAGCATCATCTTCGGAGTTATAGCGCTTGGGCATCATCACCACCCCCTCAATCATCGCCTCGTTGCCGAAATAGTTCTGGCCGAAGCGATTCATGTTTGTTCTTCCTCCAATAGCTGCAGCACAGTTCATGGCGTAGACATCATCAGGATGACTGGCAATACGCTTCAGGCACGAGACATAACACATCTTGCGGAACTCGTTGTAATAATAGTTGGGAATTGCAGAATCCCTTGACATGCCGAAGAACATGGTCTGGCAGAGTGCTCGCCATGTTACCCATATACGGTTCATGATAGGACTGTAGTTACCGCTTTTCATCAGTGCCAAACCTACACCTACAAGCCATTCGTTTTCTAATACAGACTTGTCGCAGTTTGCCCAGTTTCTCCATAGCGAACACTGTTCGTCGAAGTTCCGACAAACGGCAAGTTCACCCAGGATAACCCCAAGCTGGTCATCTTCGCTTGCATCAAGGTATCGCTGAAACTTGTTCATAACCATTCCTTCTGCAATATCCGTCACACTATCCAACGACTGAACAAAGGCATCTTCATCGTCATAGAACTTATATCCCTTACTCTCAATGACATCCCCATACGTTATCATACAGTCCATTACATCAACCTGCTCATCCCATTGATCTGGAGTAGTCTCAATCAACAGAAGGACTGAATCCTTGAGGTTTTGAGCCGCTTTGCGTATGGCTCTGTCCTGAATGAAGTCAACGCTTATACCTTGTATGCTTTGCTTGACATCATCGTCGTCCCTCAGCAAATCTGCCGTGTGTCCTCGATACCACACTTCAAAATTGCTGTAGATGTTCCAGGCAAAAGAGCAACCGTTATAGAAATCCTCGGCATTGTCAAGGAATGGCTGCTTGGAGTCAGCATATTCCGGGACACGCAACACAAAAGAGGTGTCTTCGAACAAGCTGAAATCATCCTCGGGCAATCCCGGAACAATCTTCGACCACAAGATGGTATATTCGTCATCACCCTCGTAATGCTGCTGCCAGTCATAGGCCTGTAGAATATAGGACAAATCCACAGGCTCGCTGTAATCGAACAATTCTGGATATTCTTTCTCATCACAACTAAGGAATGATGCCGTTGATAATACGGCAAACAAGAAACATTTGATACTCATAATGATAATCTCCTATGCTTTATAATCTGATAACTACACTATTTACTACTTTTTCAGAAACTTTTCCATGACAAGCCCTCCGATGGGAGCTGCATATTTTGCTTCACGAACACCGTTTACTACATATACGGCTACGGCTATCCTGGGATTATGAATGGGAGCAAAACCAATAAAGACGGAATGGTCGTTACCCTTTAATGTTGCCGTTCCAGAAACACCACAGGACTCAATGGGGAGTTTTGACAACGCCCTGCATGTACCTCTCGTTGCAGACAGCTGCATACCGTTAATGATGGCTTCGTATGCATTCCTGCTAACTTTCGTGTACTTGACCACTGCGTATTTTGCATCAATGGTCCCACCTTGTATTTCTTTCACGACATGAGGTATACGGTAATAGCCTCGATTGGCAATCGTTGCTGACAAGTTTGCCAGTTGAAGAGGAGTGGCAAGAACTTCTCCCTGTCCTAATGCATTATTAATTATCGTCGAACCAGACCACTGGCCTTTGCAAGCCTTGTCATAGAAACTGGCATTGGGTATCAATCCGCGTTTCTCATTAGGGAGATCTATCCCTAACTTATAGCCAAATCCAAGAGAGACAATGTAATCGCGCCACTTTTCCAGGGCTTTCTGCACCATTTCATACTTCCCGTTATCCATCATGTCAAGATGTCCATGACAAAAATATCCGTTACAATCGGTTCCCAGTGCCTCTGCTAATGTTAGGGGCGATGAATGTCCGTGACACCAAATATTTAGTTCATCGTTCTCGAATCCTCTTTCACAAGGATAACGGGTTTGAGCTGATATAATATCCTCTTGCAGGAACACCAGACCTTGGGCTGCCTTAAACACGCCTCCTGGTGGATATAGCCCCATAACACTCCGATTATACAAAGGCATAAGGCTGTCCTGTTGCAAAGAAAGTAAATTACTACTGGTACTGTCACCAGAAAGCAATCGTGGGTTATATGTGGGCGATGATACCATGCACAACACTTCGCCTGTGGACGGTTCAATAGCCACGATACTGCCGTCTAAACCTTCCATCAGCTCTTCTCCGAATTTTTGTAGCTCATAGTCTATAGTCAGCTTCAAGTTCTTTCCCGGCACGCCTCTTTCGCCCCTCAATATCTTGTCATAATATTTCTCCACACCAGTCTTGCCTATGATATCCCCCAAGCTATAGTCTTCGTCATCATCAATATCTATCTGTGCCGCTTCTCCGAGATGGCCAATGAGCTGGGCAGCTATCGGATGCGGATAGCTTCTTGCTATAACGGTTCCTGCGGAGTCAGAAAGCATAACAGAATCGTTAGTCACCAAAACGATTCCATTACGATCGGTAATAATACCACGCTCTGATTTTGCCTGTATAGGATATGACTTTTTCTTGCCACAATCACACGAGATTATCAGCATTACCGCAACAATGCAACACACTAACCAAACCAATGATTTCTTCTCCATAATCGTTCATCTTTTGTCGTTTAACTTCTGTCTTCTTATCTGTATATGATAAGAGATGAATCTTAGTAACCAAAACTATCATAAAATAACAAAAAAAAGCCCGGACTCCTCATTTAGGAATACAGGCTAAAGAATAATAAAACCATAAAGGCTTATGTAAGCGTTCAAACTATTTGTTCCGCCGGAACCCCTTAAGAAAGGGGGAAAATCTGCGAGGCGGCTCCCATCCCGGAAATCCATCCTCTAAGCTTCTTTGTTGTTACTGTCTGACCTGTGCTATACGACAATCCGGCGGATCTCGTCGATAGCACTGTTACCACGTTCCAAGGCTGCAAGGATATCGAACACCTTGTCGCTCCAGCCTGCGATGCAGAACACGTCGGTGCGCATCATGCTGACAGGACTTTGTCCGTAGCCGGCGAGGTCGAAGAGGTAGAGCTTGGCATCAGGTGCCATACGCTTGTACTCTTTCCAACTCTTGGCGAGGCTGTTGCCACCCCGACCGCTGTCCCACAGCTGGCAGTCGGTGAAGAGCATCACCTTGTCCATGACGCGGTGCTCCTCGATGAGCCAGTCGATGACCCTGTAGCCATTAGTGGCGTAGCCTACCTCTCCCTCAAGCTTGATCATGTCGATGGTGTTCTGGAGGACATTCTCCGACGGCATGTCGTAAGCCTTCCAGATGTCGCCGAACATGCCGGTGACGGCTTGTGGGCAGCGGCTCTTCATCAGCATGGAGAGCAGCAGGCCGATGTGATAGCACTCTACCGAGCTGTTCCTGCTTACGGGACAGCGCATGGAGCCCGAGGTGTCGCTGGCAAGCAACACGCGCGTGCTTGCGTCAAAGCCTGGGATGTTGGCAGCCGACAGCGAGGCAGCCTTCTCCAGGGCCTGGAGGATTTCCTCACTGTGCTTGGCCGTCTTCAGCAAGGGATTGCCGTACTTCTCTTCCAGCTGGGCCTGCTTCTGTCTGAGCATTTCTTTCCGTTTGCGAAGACCGAGAAGAACTTTCTCCAATTGCTGAATGTCCTTCTGCATCCGCTTCGACGGACGTTCAGGGTTTACCCAGCAATACTTCATGCGCTTGAAATGCAGCGTCGGCTTGACAAGCCTGAGAGTGCCGCTAATCTTTGCACGCTTGCCAATGGTATGGGCATTCAGCAGGCTATACCTCACGACCTTGCGAGCCTTGAAAAAGATGGCTCCCTTCTTTCTTCTTTCAATGGACTTCTCAATGACCGAAATCTTCTGGGTCGTCGCATTGATAACCTTCTGAAGAGGCCGGAGCCTAATGAGGTCGAGATCTTTCAGCTGTAGATAAGCCGAGAGGAATCGGAAAGGCAGCTGCTTGCTGCGGCTTACGGCCTCCGCGTTGGAAAGGTAGCTGCACACCTGCTGTATGCTTGCATCATCGACCGATGCCTCCAGCATGTTGCGTAGGTTGCGCAGCGCGGCCATATAGCCCATGCGGCGGCTGGCAATCAGTTCCTGCCACACCTTTCTGACGGCTTCCTTCTTGTCTGCCTTGGATTCGAAGTGCTGCTGCCCCGTGCGCGAGAGCTCGGTCTCCCAGGTGTAGGGTGTCTCCAGCTCGTCGTTCAGGATTTTCCTGAAGACGGCCTTCTGCCGTTCGTCCTTCGGTTTCGGGTGTACCAGCAGCAGGGCATCGCGCAGGGTAACCTTCCGTCCAGTGCGGTTATACTTTGCGAACTGGTACTCGTCGAAGTGGTTGAAGGCGTCGGCCAGTCCCTTGCGCAGCTGGCTGCTCAGTCCCGTGAGGTCCTTCCTGCCCGTACGCCATTGGTAGCACATCAGTAGTTCGGCAATCTCATCGGCGCGCTGAACAGTCCTTCTGACGGCACGGCTGACGAGCGAGTCGCCACGGTGGCACCGGGCCAGCTCCACTAAGAGGAGCAGCGGAACGCTACGCAGGTGCATTGCCTCGCGGGCATAGACGGCCAGCTGAGCTGTAAACTCAGGCTGCACCCTGCGCACCAGGTTAGCGATGCGCCGTATGCGATCTTCGCCACGCTCATAGAACTTGTCCTCCACGCCCATCGTCGTCACGACTGTCGAGTAGAGTTCCCATTCGGGTGTCATGCGCCAGGCCTTGGCACCCTCGTGGTTCGTGGTCAGATTGTCACAACGAAGCTGTTCGTTGTAACTCATACTTTATTATATATAAGCCTATCAAAGATCGCATGGAAAACAGGGGCGGCGAAAATGTCCCTTTCGGAACTCAGGAGAGTGTTGAGTTTGTTTTGAAGATGACGAGTCATCTCGGTGGTCTTCAGCCTGTGGCTGACGGGAGATTAGAATCTGCCTTTTGAGGTCCTTCCTCACATGACCAACATGTCAATTATCACTGGATTAATACGAAGTAACTCTCCTGCGGCGTCAACCGCCCCTGTTGTTTCCTTCGCTTGCTCAGGGCTTTGAAACCCCTTGCTTACGTTTTCTGGTGCAAAGGTAGGGGGCAAGTGCGCAGTTTTTATGCGTAGTTGAAAATATTTTTCAAGAAAATCACTTTTTTCTATGTTTTTCGTAGTTTTCTAAGGAATCTGACAGTCTTTTCTGTAGCTTTTCCACCAGACTTTCCGGCGAGAGTACAGTGATGCCTTCGCCATAGCCGAGGAGGTCCCGCTCCAGTTCGTGATTAAAAATTATTGCTGTCCGATAAAAGTGCGGGTTGGCTCAAACATGTCCCGAAACTGCCGATAAATAGGCAAGCGTCTTTTGGTTTTCAAAAACAGCCCCCCTCTCGAAGAGTGACAGCTGCACCCCTTGC
>Ga0310786_10003183_pt1 | contig 24147 bp, 6 predicted proteins | sample AusTroGonzalo_MG_FD_203881 | JGI IMG/M metagenome (GOLD analysis project Ga0310786, IMG submission 203881) | Bovine rumen microbial communities from tropical cattle in Woodstock, Queensland, Australia - Gonzalo_03 (v2) (version 2) | ecosystem: Host-associated > Mammals > Digestive system >...
TTCCAATTCTAGCACTTACACCGTATCTGCCGACGATGCGGACAATCCCGCCAGCAAATTCATAGTGCTCTACAACGCCCCGGTCGCCTCGGACACGTACACAGTGATCCTTGTGGACAGTTCCGGCGGCATCTCCATCCAGGAGAAGCTGAAGAGCGGCGATGTGGTGCTCGGAGTCAACGGATGGAACAGACAGGGAGCATCCATCGGAGACGCCCCATACACCGTAAATTCCAGCCATGCTATCAACGGTTTCATCGTACTCTACGAGAGCGGTTACAACACGGACAACTACACGGTCATCAAAGTGGATGGCAGCAGGATGTTCAGTTCCATCTACTACCTGATAAAATCCACGACCTACGGCATGGGGGCATTCGGAGACCTCCCCTCTGCCACATACAGATCGAAGGACCCGTACGGCATCTACGATAAATCCACCAGGGAGAGTAAGATCGCTTATAAGACCACCATAGACATATGGTCGGATAGCAGCAACTATGCCAAAATCCTCGGGGACGCCATATTCGATAACATCACGTTCGATACCAACAATCAGAACACCCACGGAGGAAACGCGGCGGCGGCCATAGTCGCCGGTGGCCACAGGCTGATAATGGGTACAAACATCTCCACACTTATCTTTGAAAAGAGCAACAACTATGCACAGGATAAGATAAAAAGGGCCCCCGTCATCATCGGAGGGGTCGCATCAGGGACCATCCAGACCCCTCTCGAGAGGGACAAGACCGCTATCCTCAACGACCGTGACGATACGGCATTGAGCGTCAACATCGGTACGTACATAATCATACACAGCGGGACCTACAACTCGGTCATGGCAGGTGGGGCCGGCGGCAACGTCGGTGACAGCACCCATCCTCTCTCCTCGTACGCCATCCTCAAGGACTGTCTCGTGATAGACACCGTGGCCGGAGGAGGAGGTGGGGCCGGAAAGGTCATCGGCCACATCAACACCGGGTCCGGATACAAGGACGGAGGCACCTTCGCATACCTCATCGGCGCATACACCATGGGGGACTTTTGGCAGGACAAGGAGTCAGGCTATGTCTGGGACGGGGGTTTCGTCACCGGTAACTCAGCCGGCGAGAACGGTAACACCAGAGAATACACCTACAACCAGCAATCCAGTGTCGTCCAGGGCGGTTCCGGTAGCGGAGAGGTCAGAGGATCGACCCACCTGGTGATATCTGGGGACTCCTCGGTATGGGATTGCATGGCAGGAGGCCGTGACGGATCGTCCACCACATCCTATGCGTACCTGGAGATCACAGGAAGAGCGGAGATCAGACGTCTTGCTTGCGGTACCATCACGGACGGAAACGTCAACGCGGACAGGAACTGCGTCAATGATGCGCGCATCTACGTCGCAGAGGATGCGATGGTCGCCACCGTATATGGTGCAGGATTCGATACCTGGTCATACCCCAGCGGAATGTCCATGCAATCCGGAACGATAACGGTGGATATCGCCGGCGGCCACATAGGTGATGTGTTCGGTGGAGGATACAGGGGAAGCATCGGAACGCCCTCCAACTTGAAGGCGCTGAAGATAAAGGTCATGGTCTCGGGCGACGACACGGTCATCGAAGGGAACGTGTACGGAGGCGGCAGCGGAGGTCTGAACAAGACCAAGCACTACACCGGCCAGAACAAGGACGGTGGAAGCAGCAAAGACGGGACCTACGGAAAAGGATTCCAGACGGACAAAGGCAACACCGCCAACGAGTTGACCACCGGAAGATCCTACGTCTATGGGACCATCGAGGTCGAGATCACCGGAGGCACCATAGGCGGGAACGTGTACGGAGGCGGGATGTCCGTTCCGCGCGTCACCCTTTACAACAACAGCGGCAAAAACCCCAGCGACTTCAAGGATGAGACGAACTTCGACGGCAAGCCCTGCCAGCCGGCCACCGTGGTCGGTAACGTCTCGGTCACCGTCAAAGGCGATGCCAAGGTGAACGGCTCCGTATTCGGTGCCGGCCAGGGCATATCGCTCAATGCCGACGGCACCGTGGACAAGAGCCAATACGGATTCAACAAGGTCATTTACAAGGACGGGAACGACAAGACCATCGGCCGCCTGTACTGGGTCGAAGGCGGAGAGGATCCCCTCAACCGCGACTACAAACCGGATGTCAAGACCGGTACTGGAGCATACAGCGACTTCTACAAGGACTATGCCCAGGTCAGAGGGAATGTCACCGTCGTGATAGAGAACAGCACCTGGTATCACGACTCGACCGCCATCGTGGGTTCCGACTATACGGTTACGGCCTCGGATGCGGATGCGAACAGATTCATAGTGCTGCACAGAGGAGAGAGCCTCCCTACCGGATACAACGTCGTCATGGTGGACGGTACCGGATCTTCCGTTACCGCAAGCATGGAGACCGATAAGGCAGAAGGTGCCTCTGTCGCCCTGGGAACAGGGACATGGTACGATAAGGGCGGTGTGGGACACACCGGCACCTACACCGTAGATCCTGACGACGCCGATGACAGCAGAACCATCGTGCTGTACAGGGACTCCAATCCCAGTGCCGCCGGGAAATACACGGTCATCATGACCGATGGGGACAACGTGTCCGTGGAGAACGACAAAGCGGTCAACAGCGTCGTATCGCTGAAGACATCCCGTGTCCTCGGTTCCGTCTACGGAGGCGGCGGATACGGGAAGGTGTACGGGAGCACCCTGGTCAACATAGACTCCGGTATCATCGACGTCAACGTCTTCGGAGGCGGCCTCGGTATGTCCGGTAAGACCTCCATCGAAGGGAACAGGATCGTATACATCGAGAACCAGACCGTCATCACCGGTTCGGTGTACGGAGGGTCCGAGGTCGGGGAGGACGGAGCGAAGATATCGGAGGAGGATCTGACCAGCACCGACCCGACGAAGATAAATGCGGTCAAGACCAAGCTCCACAACAATAGAGCAGGCATAGTCATCCAGGGCGGATACATCACCGGTTCGGTCTTCGGAGGCGGTCTTATGGGTAACACCTTCGGTAACACCGCTGTCTATGTGGGATACGAGCTGCCCAATCTGACTATAAAGACCCCGTCGCCCATCGACTACACCGACATCGAAGGCGTCCAGATATCCATCAACTCCGTCTTCGCCGGAGGTAACATCAGCACATCCGGTGATGATGCCAGCGTTGTGGGCGCCTACAAGAGCTTCCTCGTCCAGGGGACCGGTTTCGTCAGCGTCTATGGAAGCGAGAAGAAGAGCGTCGACATCCACGGAAGCATAATGGGAAGCGGGAACGCCTGCAACACCAGAGGCGATACCGAGATCGAGATAGTCAACCAGTTCGGATCCAATAAGATGACTGGTATCCACCGTGCCACCAAGGTGACCATAGACAGGAGCAACTTGGCCATTTCAGGAAGGAGCACCGTCACACCGGTCTTCGGCCAGACGAAGACCGTTTCCATCTTCAACATAGGGGAATTGATTATCAAGGGATCCTCCGGAATTACATTCGACACCCCGATGGACACAGTGAAGAAGATCCGCAGCGTGACCACCGACGGCAGCAGCACCACAGAGAAATCCCCCCAGAACAGGTTCGTATTCACCAGCGGTTCCACCATCTATGTCAGGTATGCTGACGACAACGACAACCCGATCTACGGTACGGTGGAAGGGTTCGTGCTCATGGTGTCCACACAGGGAGAATACGGTGCATACGCCATTGCCAGCACGGCAGGAGGCGGAGGATTCTCTGTCAACAAGAGCAGTTCCGTCGTCGAGGCCGACACATCGGTTTCGGACGATATCTGCTGCTGGTATGTGTCAGGCATATCCAAGAAGATCGCCACACTGTATCTGCAGCTGGAAAATGACTCCAGGAATCTTGCATACAACGAATCCTACATCACCATCACCAAGTTCCAGGAAGATACCAGTATAATGTATACCGGAGGGGTGTTCACCAAGATGTCCAACGATCCCAACGGCGATGCGTACACTTTCGTAAGGCCCGGGGCCGAATCTATGGACGACCATCCATCGCAGTTGGCTCTGGCGCTCGCATACAACAAGACGTCGTCCAACGATAACAACATCACAGTGTACGACCCCACCTCGCGTGAGATGTCGATAGCCAATGGTCCCTACAAATCGCAGCCGGGGACGTTCTTCAAGAAGGACGGAAGGGAGAGCGACATCGACGGTATGAACAGGAACAGGAGCCTCGTATCTGTGCCCATGGTCTACAGCGGCGGGGTATCGAGCGCCTCCGGTCCCATGAACATCTACATGTGCCTATCGGGTAAGCCCATAGACGCGTCCTCTTATGTGGGGTATCTCACCCTAGTCTTCCAAGAGATCAAACAGGTCAACTACGAGGCCGTCGGCCCGGACGGGACGATCATCACTACGCCCAGATACCTAGTGGCGAACACCATCGAGTTCCGTGCGGACATCTACATCTACGGCAGCCCCACATCGGATACCACAGATGCATTCACAGTGGAAATCAGGACCGCTCCGAACGATGAGGAATACCGCGAAGGAGAGGCTTCGACACTGATCCCCCAGACCTACACCATGGCGGAACTTAACCTGGCGAAGGTCGACATCATCGGCGCCGGATCCGGTTACATGCCCAACATCGACATCGAGAAGGGCACCAGCACCTACAAGCTCCCCGAGAACTATTATCTGGCCCCACCCGGCAGGACATTCGACCATTGGGTGATCAAGAGCGGCGGCAACTCGGTGGACGGCATGCCGAGCGACACAGTCACGGTATGGGCAGACGGCTCCAAGGTGACCATAAACGGCCATGACCTGACGATAGCCGAGGAGGGAGGAAAGAAGGTCATGACCATCACCCCGATCTGGAAGACCGCCCTCAATGTGGTCTTCGACCGCAATGGGGGCAAGGGTGATACGAACATAGCGCCCTCGTACATCGAGAGGGGAACGAGAACGATCCTCCCCGTATGTCCTTGGAACAAGGGCGATTCGGGCGAAGTGTTCGCATATTGGCAGATCACCACCGGTGACGGCAGCCCCGAGATCAGATATCCCGGTGAAGTGGGAACTGTCCTCGGAGACACTGTCATTAAGGCCATGTGGGCGAAGGCGGTAACCGCAACGTTCGCCGCGGGCGAGGGCGGTTCAGGTTCGATGCCTGCCGTACAACTACCGGAAGGCCAGAGATACACCCTGCCGATGAACACCGGATTCACCGCCGAAGGGAAGACGTTCAGGATCTGGTCCGTATCCATCGACGGAAAAGAAGGTGTCGTCAAATATCCCGGTGAGACCATCAGGATCCCGGTAGGCACCAGCACTGTGACGATCACCGCCTTATGGATGAACGATCCGACCATGCGTACCGTTACGTTCTACGCGAACGGCGGATCCGGCACCATGGCAAGCCAGAAAGTGGCCGACGGTACCAAATACGCACTTCCCGACTGCGGATATACCGCCCCGACAGGCAAGATATTCAGTGGGTGGTCCGTCTCGGTAAGCGGCGGATACCCATCCATATACCAGCCCGGATCGATCCTGCTCATCACCGGCGATGCCAGCGTCACCGCCATGTGGAGCACCAAGTACACGGTTACATACGGCAACGGCGGAGGTTCGGGTTCGATAGCTGCGGATGATGTCCCGTACGGAAGCGACTACACCGTGAAACCCCCCATCGGTATGATTCCTCCTTCAGGCAAGTCCTTCCTCTGCTGGGAGGACAACGATGACACGAAATACTATTCCAGCCAGAGGATCACGATCAGAGGCAACCTGTCACTGACCGCCGTCTGGACCGATTCACCGCCCACGAGGATCATCTTCGAATCCAACGGCGGAGACGGATACATGGCAATGGTGGAGAAGAACAGCACGTACACCTATGTGCTCCCTAACTGCGGATACACATACGAGGACAAGGTGTTCAAGAATTGGTCGCGCTATCCTGCGAACCGTGCTGATACCGCCGTGGACATGTATCCGGGCGATCTGCTGGTTGCCAGCGAGAATTGGGTGATCATGGCGATCTGGGAGAATAGTGCCGGCAATACCGCCACCATCGCCTTCAATGCCAACGGCGGGGCCGGAACGATGGCCGATCAGCACATCTACAAGAGCGGTTCCAGCTTCGTCCTGCCATACAGCGACTTCACCGCACCTGTCGGAAAGAACTTCGCCAATTGGATATTGGGCACCAAATCATGCCTGCCGGGCCAAACGATCTACTTCAACCACGGCGGGGCGTTCGTGACCGATGGCTACAGAACGGTCAGCCAGATCAATGCCGATGCCCCTACCAGTGGACTCACATACATACTTTCCGACAGCGGCACCATAACCAGCGGAAGCGTCTCTGTGATCAAGGGGGATGTCGTAAGATACAACGGCACCTCTTGGGAAAAGATCAATGGGAGCCCCGATTCCACAGGATCAGGCGGCGTATTCACCCTGACAGCTGAGTGGGGCACCTATGACGACCCCATCGTGACGACCTTCGACTCCGGAACCCGCATCACAGGTAAGGTCATCATCACAGCATTGCCCAACCAGGACAACACAACCGGATGGTCCAATATGGGTAAGGCGGTCGTCTGGGATCTCGCCACCAAGAGCCGGCAGAGCGACAGCAGCTATGTAGGTACCCTGCTGGGAAGTATTGTCGGAAACGTGAGCTTCGCGGTCCAGGACCTGAAGGCCACCGATTCCAGCAACGAAGTCTTCCTTCCCACGATCGACCTGCAGTTCAACAGAGGAGGGGCAGAGGCCCACACGAAGCTCACATTCTATGATATCCAGTACTACAGCGTCACGTTCGTCGACCACGAGCTCGAGACCGTGAGATACTACCAGGAGAACACTCTGCTGACCCGCGACCTTTGCGAGACACCATCCGGATCCAACTTCAACGGCTGGTACCTGGACAGCGAGTTCGTCACCCGTTACGACTACAACATGGTGATCAACGACGAGAGTGCTGGTCTCAGACTATACGCAAGGTACACCTACATAGTCACACTGGACTGCTTGAACGGAATCAAGTACACCCTCCAGGTCTCCCAGGAGGATGAAGGAGCGATGCTGACATCCGGCGACCTCCCTGTCCCTACCTACCCCGGATTCATCTTCGACGGATGGTGCAAGGACTCCAAGCTCATATACGAGTGGAGTTACCAGTCCGACAGGGTGTACGGCGATATCACCCTCTACGCGAAATGGATCGGAGAAGAGGTGAGGATCTACTTCTGGTACAAGGACACCAATGGTACTCTGAGACTGTTCGACGGAGATTCCGAGGGACAGGCCCCAGTGGATGGGAAATACGACCTCCAGCAGGCCTACATGCTGAACACCGAGCGTAAGCTGTACCCCACCGTCACCTACGGACAGACGTTCGATGTCAAGAACCCGTACACCGGCCAGATCATCCTGGAATATGTGCAGAACACCATCGATTTCGGAGCGGCCTTCGTAAAATGGTCGGTGATATCCCCCAACGACAGCACCAAGCATGTGGGGATCTACAACGACACGGTTGTCGGGAGCAAAGTACTGAAATACGTCACCGACGAGATGAAGGAAGGATGCGCGGACCTGTGGGAGTACTACCTCTATCATGACGGCGGTTACCCAAGGAAGGACTGGGTAGGCGAAGGCAGACCGGACACCATGGAGATCCACCTGATGGCGGAGACCACCAAGGTCGCCATCAAGGTCACGATGGGGCTCACCGAAGAGGACGAGAAATACTCGCCCACGGTCACCATCGACGACCCGCAGGAGTTCCTGGTCTATCCCAACGGTCCCAACATCGAGAGCCCCGGAGAAAAGCCGGGTATATTCTACGATGAATTCGGGAACACATTCTACGCAGGTAACGACGAGGATACAGTGCTCTATTGGAAGACCACTGACCCTCCATACCATTACGACGAACAGGGAGTTCTCCGCCACAACGGCACCAATACCCTGCCCCAGTTCTATTGGAACTCAGAAGGCACCATGAGATACTTCCTCAACAGCTCCGAGAGCTGCTGGACCTGCCTGGATGAAAAGGATGCGAACTCGATAACCAGCCATCTGACCGATGCCACCTACATAAAATACATATCATTCCCGAAGAACAACGATCAGGGTCAGCAATACAGGACCATCAACTATGATGATATGTATGGCAACACCGTAGACAGCAACGGTATCGGCTACCTGAAGACCGTGGCCTATGCTATGGTGAACGGTGTCGAGAAGAAGTTCCTGGTAGAATGGAACGACGGAACGAGTAACGAATTCAAATACACGATAGCAAACTACAGCGGAGAGAAGGAGTACTACAAGTCGGTCAGTGTAGAAAATACCGTCGTCTACTACATCAAGAGCGACAACACAGTATTCAGCGCCGCAACCGACAAAGAGGTGTCTGTGACCTTCTTCACGGATACGAAACGCACCATCCCCTACACGGTGAGTTCCAGTGCCACAACCGTTTATGCGTCCACGAATACGGTAAGGATTTACTACCCCTGCATTGTCAATGCAACAACGAACTTGAATTCGGGCAGCACAATATACGCTGTCCAAAATTGGTACAAATTGGGGACTGAGATCACCGAGAACAAATACACCGTCACACCCGGAGATGCGGATAACGGATTCATCGTACTTTATCAGGCCGCCAATGCGGAATCCAAGTACACCGTGATCAAGGTCTACAGTGATGGCAGCACCATGTTGATAAGGAATCTATCCGTGGATGACACAGTCGATAATATCAAAGGATGGTACAAGAAAGGCGTTGAGATTGACACTGAAAGCTACGCCGTAGCCGCTGCAGACGCGGACAGCGCCAGCAGCAGATTCATCGTGCTATACCAGACACCCAACGCACCAAACAAATACACTGTGATCAAGGTAGCGGACGAGTACGTGACCAGTGGCGGAAAGACCTACGTGAACTTCATCGACCGTATCATCGGCGACGGTGGCCTTAGCTTCTATCTCAAGGATCCGAACGGCAATCAGTATACCGTGTTGGAAGCTAGCAAGACCACGATGTACCTGAAGCCCACCAGCGGAAACTACCATGAGTTCAAGTTCACCCTCAACGGCGCTGCCAGGAGCGGTTACACCCTCCACGGATGGCACAACGAATACGTCTCCATCGCCAACGCACTCACCCCCAGCGCGGATCAGATCAGAACGATCCACCTCTGGCATGACGTCGACGGGAATGTGACATCGGCCAAACTGCTCTCCGAGGATACCTACGGTAACGTATTGGTGACCCCTCTGCTTGTAGGTAACTATCTGGTCGATCCCAATCATGCGGATGCATCAGGGAACATCGCCGTCGTCAAATCCACCGTAGTAAAACCCGTGAAAAGCCAGGTAATAAAGACGATTGAAATGAGGAAAGTCGACGACAAGGTCAAGCTGGATGACCTGGGATCGGGTGCCTGGTACGGTGACGGAGCCTCCCATATCGACGCCTCATGGAAATACACGGTCACCAATACAGATGCGGACGTCGAAGGAAACATAATCCTGACCGATAAGGCGCCTAGCTTTACGGAATACACCGTGACCGTTGTCGATTCCGATGGCTTCAGGACCATCCTCGGAAAGTACTCCTCCGGGACCATAACGCTAGAAGAAGCTGGCAGTGGCAGGAAATGGGTCACAAAGACCACCACGATATCCGGCACCAGCTATACGGTTTCCTCCAGCGATGCGAATGCGCTGGGCAACATCATCATCAAGAGCGTTCCTAATAATTGGTCGGGCCCGTCATCGTTCACCGTGACGGTCATCCTCAACGAACGTACGGACGGTACCACCGTGCTCCTGAACGACGATCTTGAGGAGGCCAGAGGATTCCAGGGATGGATCGTGTTCGATGAGACCCTGACCGGTAACTCCTTCACTGTGAGAGAGATATACGCCGACGATCTTGGAAGGATAGCCCTGTGCACCGTTTGGAAGGATGTCAGCGAATACACCGTGATATGGAAGAACGGGGACAGCACATTCCGCACCGACGAGAATGTCAAGGTGGGCAGCATTCTGCAGCTTACCTATCCCGACCCGACAGAATCCACCGGTACCTTCTTCGGATGGAAGGCCGCCAGCGGGATGATCGATAATGCCTATGTGGTCTCTGCCACGGATGTTGGAACTGATGGCAATATCACGATCAACGCCGTCTGGGAGAATACGACCTACACCGACTACAGATTGGTGCTCATCAGCGAGATAGGGGGCTTCAGGGCCACCTATCAGGGCCCTGTGCAGGTAGGCACCTTGGTGCATCTGGATACCTTGCTGGCCGACGGCTATAGGAACACAGGATGGGCGGTCTCCACCGGCAGCAAAGCAAGGACTCTGGCCACTCCAACATACGTCGTAACGGCCGAAGATGCCGATGCACAGCATGATATCGTCTTAACGGCCCAGTGGGCCAAATCATACACCGTCACAGTCTACGACGGCACGGAAAGCGAGACATTGCACGACCTCATCAAGGGAGAAAGCATTCCGCTCGTTTACGAAAACGATGATGACCAATGGAAGGTCCGCGACGCATTGTCGAAGTATGAGAATGACTACATCTCCAAAGGGGCGAAGGTCAATGACTCGTCCGACACATTCACCATGAAATATGATGCGGTCTGGGATCAGATACAGTACAGCGTACATGTCACGCAACCACCTAACGGAACGATCGAGGTGTATATGGAGAACAGGGACGGAAGCGGAACGAGCGTTCTGCTGACCGATGAGCAGATCGATAACATGGTCTTCTACCATGGAGACAAGCTCAGGCTATCATACACTCCCGACAACAGCAAGATAGCTTTCATCAAATGGAACACCACCAACACGAGCTACATAGAGAACGCCAGCAGCTCCAATACGGTCCTTCTGATCCAGGACGACTGCTCCATATCCGTGGACGAATCCACCGGACGTATGATGGATATCATGATCGCCTTCGACGACGATAACCTCAACCCGAAGGACCGCCAATATACCAGAGTGTTCATGCGTGACTCGGCCTCCGGCGACTACTACGAGGCCACATTCATCCCCGGAGTGGTCAAGATGGATCACTACATAGTCAAGGTGCCTTACGGACATGGATACGAAGTGGTCATCTGGTACGGCTGGACCCTCCCGGATCCCACCGGACACTGCGAGTACCTGCCGACTTTCCAGGATGCTCCTGACGAATACGTCCTCACTGGAACGGTGGATGTGACCATCCATGGAGACAGCACGGTCGTATACGATATCATCTCCGCAGGATTCATCAACAGTATCGATGACGTCAGGAACTACGTCGACACGCAGTACGGTATGATCGAGAGGACCCAGGCCGTGGACCCGATCTTCGACTATCTCTTCACCAGCGACGAATACTCGGTCACTGATTCGGCCAATCCCGAAAAATATGAGAAAGATGTTAAGAAGAACGGCGACACGAAATACCATATCGACGGAGATAACAAGGTGTACGATACCCAGGATCACCAGATATTGATCAAGTTCTACACCGACAGTACCTGTATGCAGGATACCGAATACGACGTATCCATGGGGTACACGACGATCTACACCCCTGTCATCAAGGGATCCAATGGCGGCAACATCGTCCTGTACCAGTCGGCCAACGCAGCGGACAAGTACACCGTCGTAAAGATCACGAGCGGCAATTCCGTCTCGATCGTCACCAACACATCCGCAGGCGACGAGATATCTGATGTCAGCGACTGGTATCTGAAAGGCAGACGGATAAACGGCGATTATACGGTCAAGGCTCAAGATGCCGATGCAGGCGGATACATCGTCCTGTACCAATCGACCAACCCCGCGAACGTGTACGATGTGATAATGATCGACAGTACAGGTAATGTCACGACTGAGCTGAACAAAACTGCAGGGGACGATATACCTGTCGGAGACGATTGGTACGTTTTGGGCAGCATCATCAAGACCCCCTATATCGTCAATTCAGCGGATGCCTATCCTGCAACAAATATCACAGACCTTGGATCTGGTTACAGATTCGCGGATACCTCCGGAGCTGGACATCCGACCAGGATCGTCGATGTCCAGGGCAAAGTCGTGGCGAAGGTCACCAAATACGTAGGTATCCTCCGTTCGGAACTGGCAATCCTGAATGCGCGCGGTCTGAACATCAACAACCCCACCGGAGGCACGCCGCCCGTGGTCGTAACCTACAGCCCGAACGTATCGTACAGCGCGTACGAGGGATTCCCGTGGACAGACAACTACAGCAGCAAGGTTTTCGCTCTGGCGACCAGCATCAACCTGGTGGTCGATGCGGAATCCAATGCTAGACCGTCGCAGACGTTCTATCTGAATTGGGTCAGGACGGACAGCCCGGCGGATATCATCATACAGATCTCGTCGATGAAAGAACCGGCGCACTATGCGACTGTCGATATCCGGCAGGCCAACGAACAGGGCGGATATGATTATGCATTCCAAGGGATCCAGTTCGACCTCGGTACTGCCAAAGAAGGTTATTACTCGGGGACCAACCCCATGTACCCCCTCGAGGGATATGTTGCATCCGTCGAGGTCTCCAATGGCGGTAACATCGTCCTGTACCAATCGGCCAACGCAGCGGACAAGTACACCGTCGTAAAGATCACAAGCGACAATTCCGTCTCGATCGTCACCGATAGATCCGCAGGCAACGAGATAACTGGTGTCAACGGCTGGTTTGTGAAAGGGCGCGACATTACATCCCCTTACATCGTGTCTGCTGGGGATGCGGACGTCGGCGGATACATCGTCCTGTACCAATCGGCCAACGACGCGGACGTGTACGATGTGATAATGATCGACAGTGAAGGCGGTGTCGCGACTTATCCGAACAAAGCTGCAGGGGATGATATACCCGTTAGCGGCGTCTGGTATGTTAAAGGCGACGAGATCGGATCCAGTTATACCGTGGAAACAGGCGATTCCTACTCCGCAGGCCTAGGCGGCGGTGAATGCCTGATAACGGACTCCAACCTGTTCTACTTGAAGATCCCGGTTTCCATGTACACCACCAATTCCATGAAGATCCTCGCTACATATGTGAAGGACGAGGTCTGGTACGCACTCAACGACACCACCTTCGGACGCACGGGGATCACATACGGTTCAACCCCGGTGACCGGTTCCGTGATCTGGGGAGACAAACTGGAGCTACCCTCATCCTTCGGCAGTGACCAGGGAGTGACCGATGTCAGCGTATGGGTGGCCGGCCTGCCCAACGGTGACAATGTGATAATCTCCAAAGTGGACAATAAGTTCACCTACACCTCTACTAGGGATGATTCCGCTTCCACGGATAACTTCATATTCAATGTCAGCAGCGACACTGTTCCCGAGGGCTTTGTGAAGAAGGTGCTGCAGGACGGTAAGACTAAGTATCTGATCAAATCCGATAACAGCGTGTACGATGCCGAAGGAAATGCTGTCCCTACAAGATTCTATAAATCCCGGGTCTGTACCATCGAGACCGCGTACCAGCTCAGTGATGGGGACATAACCGTATACACCGATTCGAGGATCATCTTCACCCCGTTGGTCAACAGCAATTTCATCACCCTGACGTTCTCCACGTTCTACGGTCAATTCGACTATAACGACAGCCAGATGATCTCAGTGGCAGTCCCCGCCGGGGGATCTATGGATGAATACAGCAAGAATCTCAAGGAGATCCAGTCAGTCAGCAGATTCATAGGCACATACAGTACCGGCAGCTGGGAGTACAACTATGGAGGATTCTACTGCGGGGAGACCGTGCTGGACTTGCATTCCACGACACCGATCACCACCGACATGATGTTCATCGCCAAATGGACGGCCAATGACGCTAACAAGAAGACTTTCTCCTACGAATTGGACGGAAGCCATGCCGACATCTCTGCCATCAGGGATGCAGTCGAGGCAGAGGAGATCAGGGAGGGTGAGCTCAAGAGGTTCGTCGCTGATACTGAGATAAACATGTCCATCAAGCCGGATTCCGGTTATATGATCGACATCGACAGGACCAGAGGAGAGCTGGGATACATACTGGTGGATACGGACATCTATGTGGATGTCACCACAGCAGCGGTCCCGACCGGCAGCACATATTCATTCTCATCCTGGAAGCTCTGGGATACCGGAACGCCCACCAAGGCCAATTTCAAGGTGACCGAGTTGACCGATGATGCCAGGAACGGATTCCTGGTGTACGTCGCCAGCTGGGTCGGTGAACCTCCGCATGCAGGAAGCATCGCTCTGGTGTTCGTCACGAACGAGACTGTTCCCGCTATGATATATGCCAACGACGGAGATACCAAGAGCCTGCCTAGTGGAAGCTGGAAGCTCTGGAACGAGGGTTCCGCCTTGTCTGAAACATATGCAGTGCATGAATCCGATGCCGTCGACGGCTTTATAGTGTTCGTAAAGGACGGAATGACCATCGGTCATTACACTGCGGTCTTCGCGACAGAGTACGGGACCGCCAGTGCATACGTCGATCTTGATTACTACTATCAGGACTCTACCGGCAACAAGTTCCATAAGACCGATGTCAATACCGTGTACAGGTATGAGAACAATGACTGGGTCGCCTACACCGTCACCAACGTTGCAGGCCATGACGGACAGTTCATTGTCCAGTTCTCGACGGATTCCATCTCATACAAGGCCACCCGTGACGGAACGTTCTTCAAGACCACTCCGACCGCATATGCGGTGACTAAAGTCGACAGTAAGATCTATGTCGGAACGTATGAGGTTGACGGCGATGTGATCAAGGACAGCAGCGGTAAGGTCGTCAGCATAAAGCTGTTCGGGGATCTGAAGCTGACGAATAGGATAGTGGACCTTTCAACCCTCTCGAGCAAGGTTGGCAGCAACGTATACTCCGGCAACTACGTCCAGTGCGATCCGGTCCAGGGATTCTTCGCCAGGACGCTGGATGACACAGAGCGCACATATTATGCGACCGCTGCGGAAGCGGCGGCCGGTAGCGGAACACCCGTGCCGGGTGCGAAGTTATCCTATTCCAAGTCGAACGATGTCGTGGAGACATACATGTATGACAGCAGCGACCACTACGTCCTCAGATTCTACGGATGCGAGTACGAGTGCTTTGACGACAGCTTCCTCCAGTATGACATCACGATCTACGGAAGCCAGCTCAGGGACATCTTCGGGACCGTTTGGTCCAAGAACAACAGCACAAAGGAGATTGCCGTTGTCTCGGCGACCGTCTGGACGTTCGATTTCACGAACAACGCTTTCGTATCCCATGCGATAACGAATATCAGCGAGCTTCCCGCTCAATACTACCTCAAGGACTCATATGGGAGCCTCTACATCGGCAACCATTTCGGCAGTTCCGAGCTCTTCAAGATCCCGACCCTGTACCTGAAGCCCGATGACGGAGAACTTGAGACCCTGACTGTGAAATACATCAACGACAACGAGTTCGTAAAAGCGCTGTACATTGGTGGCGGCGAAAACCCCGACTACTATCTGAAGAAGAACGGCGGACTCGTTCACAACGATACCAACAAGACGCCCGTGAACGGCATCCTGTATTATGACTCCGGAATGACCCAAGTGTTCGACGGCGACTATTCGATGGTCCGCACCGATAGTAAATACAGCACGGACAACGAGGTCTGGATTGACAACATCATGTACCACAGGGACGGATTCGGTAACCTGTACTACGACTGGCTCGGCACTCCGACGGAGCTGCCCAACAACAGAGGATACAATTGGACGTTCCTCCTCAAGGATAATATCGACATCACCATCTACATGAAGGAGGTGTCATACAACATCAACTTCATCATAAACGGGAAGAAGGTCAACATCAACGATCTGAACGCCGTGTCGACCGTGGCATCGATGGACTCGGGAGCCACTGCCGTGACCGATCTGACTGTGGGCAATACCGTGATCGGCGTATCCGGATGGAAGGTCGATACGTTCACCCCGGCCAGCACTAGGACCATCTCTGGAGATTATACTGTGACCGCCGGGGACGATGACGGCCAGAGGCATATAGTCCTCCGCAACTTCGACGCTACGGGCGAATACACCGTGGTGAAACTGGACGGCAACAACGTGTCCATTGTCAGAGAGCTTACCGACGGCAGCGCCGTTACCGGCGTATCCGGATGGAAGGTCAAAGGCACCACCATCAGCACCGCCTCTTACACCGTGAACGCATCTGATGCGAATGCGGGAGGATTCATAGTGATCTACAAGACGGACAACGCTGCGGACAAATACACCGTTGTGAAGATAGATGTGGCCAAGGAGTTCTACGGAACCGATATCTCCCAGTACACGATCGTCGCGTTCGACGGCCCTTCGAGCAACCGCGGTATCGTTTGGTACACCGACCCCGATTATTCCAACGAATACACTGGACACAATTCAGGCCATGTGATATCGCCGGACAAATACATCGTCGATGTCACCCTCCCGGTCGCTCCAACGAATTCGAATACCTTCGAAGAGTGGACCCTATTCGGAACAGGATCGTACACACAGATGCAGAGCGTCACACTCACCGGAGGCAGCCAGCATCTAGGGGCGGACACGGATAACTTCTTCTATATCTTCGAAGCGAAGTGGAACGAATCCACGAATCCCACAGGCAAGTACAAGATCGTCTACGCATCCCAGTACAACGAGTTCACTGGGGAGAACATGACGATCACCAATACGACGATAACGCTCAAGACCACAACGAACGCTGACTTCCGGGGATGGAAGGTCTGGAACACCGGCGATACCATGGCGGGAGGGACCTCCTATACACCCAAGGACGCCGATGCGGTGGTCATCAACGGGTACAAGTACATCCTACTGGTCGCGGACTGGGGAGAGGACCTGACGTATGCCAACAATGTGGTCTACGCCTCGGAGTTCGGAACCGCGCCCCGCATGGATTCCATCAGGAAGTACCAGTACAACGTCACCAGGGACATCACCCTGTACGGACACTCCGGTACCTATGTCCTGTACCTGCACGACTTCAACAATGAGCACGACCCGATGAAGTTCGAGCTTATGGCGGACGAGAACAACAGGATCACCATCCCCCAGGACCACTACGGTTTCGGGAACTATCTGTTCGTGGGATGGTCCTCCTTCGTCGACAGCAACGGCAAGCGTGTCTACACCTATGTTCCAGAGGAGAGCGTCTATGTCGCCAACCTGCCGGAACGTATCAACCTCTATCCTTACTATCTGTGTGATGGGAACGGAACGAAGTACTACGATGGTGAGGAGACGCGCTTGGAACTATCGCTCGATTCGACCCTATCGGAGAAGCAGGTGCTCACCAAAGGCGATACTGCGGTCCTGAAGGTCAGATACAGCGACCATGAGATCTACGATACCACCGAAGGAACGGAAGAATCGTATGTATCCGGAGTGCATGCCGGCTCGTATACAGTATACTACGCTGCGGAAATAAGGACCCCGAAATACTCCGGGGACACAAGCCACGGTAACACCGCTACCGAAAGTCCATTCTACGGCAGTTCTACGCTCAAGATCCTGAAGATCGACGCCTATGCCATCGCGCCCTCTGCATATCTGAAGAAGGGTGACGGCAACATCATAGCTGTATCGGATCCCACTGGCCTGGAACCCAGTGACACCTCCAGCGGTAACATCGCGGTGACGAAGGAAGATATCGTCCTAATCGGACTCGTTCCCAAGGATGTGGAATCCACGACCCTCTGCGACAGCACCGAGACCGAATTGACCCGTATCGTGTTGGACGGTTCAACCGGTAAGGAGCAGAAGACTGTCAAGGCTAAAATCGTGTTCACTACAGCAGAGACTCCGTATTATCTGCAAGATTACAACCTCAAGATGATAGACGGCTCGCTGGTGGTCTATCCCAGCAATTCCTCCATATACGAAGCGGAGGGATACGTATGAGGAAAGGATATCTAGCCATCGCCGTGGCGGCCATCGTCGTGGCCGCTATCGCGACTATCGCTGTGGTCACCATAGAACCTGGCCTCGCCTTCCAATCCCAGACGGACAACACCGGCACGATTAAGCTCGGAAATTACGTCGAGGCGACCGCTTCCGATGGCGGGATGGTCTCCATTACCCCGGTCGTGTATGCGGAAACCGATGATAAGGAATCGTTTGTCCTCTCGAACACCACCCAAAGTGTACGCGGGACACTGGAGGTCGGGACCATTAACGATCAGACGAAGGACTTGACGGCCATAGTCAACTTCCAGGAACGCGGCACATGGCTTTTCATCGAGACCATGAACCTGAGCACCCAGAGGGAGTTGTGTTTCACTATGCTGGTGAGCACCTCGGTCACGCTCGGCGATACCACTGTGATCACGATAAACAATACAGGAGCCAGCATTACCAACGCGGCGACCGTCAGCGGTTCCTGGAAGGCATGGGGGGTTGGTGAGACCGTAACCAACTACGTCGTTTCCGAGCATCCGGGCGACGTCTACAAGGGATTCATAGTTCTGATAAAGAGTAATCTCGCACTCGCCCACCACTACAATGTCCTCACTATCTTCAATACCCTCGGAAATTCGGTCGCTGTAGAGAACCGCACCCCTCACTCGATCGGCGAATCCGTGACCGATACCGGAAGCTGGAGAGTCTGGAATACCGGCAGCGTCGTCAGCTCGTACAGCCTCAATGAAAACGACCTCTTTCGTTGCACCGATACCGCTGTCGCGAGGACTATGTATGATTCCTCGACCACAACAGGGATAGCGGGAACAAGGACTGAGGCCATACCCGTGATCACCGGCGCATACCAATTCTCCATAGATATCAAGTACAAATCACAGATCAACATCGATCCGACGGATTTTCAGGGAGAGAATATGAAGTCCAACATAGTATTCATCCTATCCTGATATGAGATCGGCTACTGACCAATATCATTGAAAGGATTCCGGCCTGTTAGGGGCTTTCGTCAGATGGACGGCGGATCCCTCGCCGGATCCTGACCCCGTTCCAAGAACTGGAACAGCTCCCCGTAGGTCCTGAACATGCCGGACGTATGGTATGTGAGCCACGGCCTCTTGAGCAGGCGGTCATAATTCCCGTATACTACGTAAACGGGTTTGCCGAACTGATGGGCATAGATTACCTCCCCTATGCAGCCAAGATACGGGTGATCGGGGATAGAGAGGTCGGCGATGAGGATGTCGCACCTTCTGATGTTGGCGATCTGGCCTTCGACCAGGTCCTCGGCCGAATCATATCCGTTCGAGAATTCGTTGATGACCTCCAGACCGTGCTCGCTGAAAAGACGCAGCACACCGTCCCTAGCGGACTGGACCTCCTGCCAGTCGCAGCCGTTGACGGCCCTGGCGAAGTAGACCCGCATCACATGCCCCAGAACGGCTCGTCCTTGCGCTTTATAGCGATGGTCTCTTCGAGGGCCATCTTCTCATCCTCGTTGAGGTCCATCTCGCGCAGCGGTTTGATCGACGATCCGATGAGATCCACGTAGATGATGTCCTCCTCGTTGATCTGCCTACCCGCGGTGACGCCCTCTATACCGACGGCGACCTCCTCTCCCTGCTTGGCCTCTTTCAGAGTGTCCTCGCCGGTGTGGATCGACTTAATCCTGCCGCAATCGCGACCGTCTGGGCCGATGAGGTTCTCACCGGGCCTTATCCTTCCCGCAAGGACCCTCACGCCCACTATGGCGGGCTTGCTGGCGCGGAATATGCAGTTGGGAAGTATCTTGAATTTGGCCGGGAATGAGAACTCGGCCCTCTTGTCGCCTTCGGCCTGACGTTTGGTCTCGTCCACCCATTCCACATAGTCCTCGATGAGCTTGTAGACGATCTGGTTCGTTATGACCTTCAGCTCGGGGTGGTTGGCCAGCTCGGTCTCCGCATCCTTGGATAGGGAGACATTGAATCCAAGCAGGACGCAGTTCTTCTTATCGCCGTAAGCGGCCTCGACTATATCCCTGCGGGTGATCTCGCCGACCCCATATTTCCTGATAGGGATGTCGTTGGCCTTGGCCTCGAAGGCCAGAGCCTCCAGCGATCCGACGGCGTCCGCCTTGATGGATATGCCGTTCTCAGAAGTCTCGATCTTGACGGTGGACTCCTCTTGGAGGGACCGTATGGCGGGATCCTTCTCGTTCTTCACCACCAGCATCGGAGCGCCAGCTATCACCCCTTCGACATTCTGGCACGATATCTTCACACCGGCCGCGGCATGCAGCACCGGTACGGAATCGAACCTGTCCCTGGGGTCGCGTATCTCATCGAGCGGCTTTGGCTTGAGGATGGCCTTGACCTTCGTGACGACAGGGGCCCCTCTGGTACCGAGGGCGACCATGTCGCCCTTCTTGATCGTTCCCGAATAGAGGATCATGTCCAGGGTCTTCCCCAGTCCCTTCTCCTCCTTGATCTCCAGGATGGTCCCTTTTCCCGGACCCTCTCCTTTCTCCAGCTGGGATTCCAGGAAACGCTGTGCCAGACCTATGAGAACCAGCAGGAGGTCGGGTACTCCCTCCCCCTCCTTGGCGGATATGGGGACGAGGGCGACGTTCTTGGTGAAGTCATCGATCCTGTCGTACCTGTCCGCGTAGATGCCCTCCTCGGAGAGCTGGGCGATGACAGTGTACAGCTTGTCGTTGAAGACCTCAAGGGTGTGGGCCTGCTGCTGCTTCTCTGACAGGATGAACGGCCTCCCCTCCTCGGAGATCCACCCTTCTATGGTATCCACCTTGTTCAGGGCGATGACGAAGGGTGTCTTGTACTGCCTAAGAATCCTGATGGACTCGATGGTCTGAGGCATGAGGCCCTCCCTGATGTCGATAACCAGGACGGCTATGTCGGCAAGGGAACCGCCCCTTGCGCGGAGTGTGATGAAGGAATGATGACCAGGAGTGTCTATGAACAGCAGACCGGGGACGTCGAACTTCTTCTTGCCGATCAGCTTGTCGCAGACCTTGTAGATGTGCTCGATGGGGACTTCGGTGGCACCGATGTGCTGGGTGATCGCACCTGCCTCACGGGCCTGTACAGAGGTCCCCCTAATCCTATCCAAAAGCTTTGTCTTTCCATGGTCCACGTGACCGAGGACGCTCACAACCGGTTGTCTTATCGCCATAGCCACCACAATCCATGCAATCAAAATTGTTTCTTCACTTTATAAAGTATGGTTAACGGGGCAAAGACTGACAGGTAGTTAAGCTTTTCATCGGCAGGCGACTGTGTTGAATAACCCGTCAGACTGATACAGCCTCCCGTGCCTCGATCATGAAGTCCCTGTGGATGTCGTAAAGCATGTATCTGTAGTTCATCGTTACGACAACCATCGGGAACAGCCTGTTCCCGATAGTCTGGCCGTATAATTTCTTGAACACGCTGAAGAATGCTTCTACCAGCCAGCGATCGTTGTATCCTGTTATCCTGTGGGCCAGTTTCTTGCCGAATTCCTTGTCGAAGGAGGCCAGTGCCTCTCCCCTCTTGAGTTCCCACCCTCCTTTGAACTGTTCTTTGAGATTAGGGCAGAATGCTATCCCCTGTCCATCCATGTAGTTCCAATTGGTCTCTGAGTCGTAAGCGCTGTCGGCGGAGACCCACCTTACCTTCACGCCGACCAGCAGCGCCCCTGATACCAGGGGCACCAGCATCTTTGCATCGCCCGGTTTCTCCAGCGTTATCGCATAGGATACCACCCTCTGCGTTTCAGATCAAGCATCGAATGCTGCTTGACGAACCTCCTGTTGTCCAGCTTCCAGATGTGCTCGAAGTACAGTCCGGGACCGGAGAGCCCTTCTCCGGACCCGTCTATAGCGCATGAAAGGGGGCTCTCGGATGAGAGCGAGGACTTCATGACCGACACATGCATTGATTTGCCTATGATCTCGGCCTCCCTGTCCAGCGCTTCCTGTCTCTCGACGTCCTTCTGACAGGTCGGCAGTATCTTGGGAGCAGTGTATTCGGGACAGATGTTGGTCCTGAGGACCCGTATCGGGTCCAATGCTTCCTTTATCCCCATGCTGAGAAGGATCACTGTCGCCTCGTTCATGATCTTCGCGCCGAGCTCATCCTTATCGAGTTTGGCCTGGGATTTGTGCAACGTCGAGTAATGGGGCTCTGGGAGCCCCATTCTGCAGAGGGTGTTGGACAGTTTGGATATCGCGCGGCGATAGGATCTGCCGTCATCCTCTTTCAGTAGCGATATGAACAGGATAAGCTAGGGCGGATAGCGGTACTTCGGACCCTATTTCCCTCTGTGTTCAGAAGGCACAGCTCGACCTATACGCGAAGGGGCAATAGCCAGCTGTCCAGGAGCCGCCCTTCCTTAAGGACTGCACGGTCTATGTTGGACCAGAATCCTTTACGCCTGTCGCATTTGTTCCCGTATGCATCCGTGCTCTTGTTGCGTTTTCCCTGACGCTTCTTTTTATCCTCGTTGCTGCTATCCCATACCGTCATGTAGATGACACCTCCGAGGAGGGTGTTTTGTCGGCGAAAACAAAGGGCGCCTTCCCCCAACATTTCTTGATTTTTCGTATCTGGATCGAATGTCTGGCTATGCAGAATCCCATCATTTTCAGTATGCATTTAATCTATAAAAATAATAGTAAAAATTAAATAATATAACAGTGAACAAAAATAGACATTGTCTAAATAAATGGTTCTATAACATCTTGTGTGGAAACGGTGTAAAGGCGTAAGCTCATAACTTCTGGAAACTATACTTCATTGTGTGCGCTAAGAGAAGCAACAGAGCGCCTTCGCCGAAAGGCGAAGGCTGCACCCCGATGAGCCTAGAACAGTCGATGAAATTCATCCTGGGTGTGGAAACTGACCAATGGAAGATAACCGGAATCCAGGGTGGGATTGAGGATGACGTGAAAGTCACGCACATCGATATGGACTTTATCGGGGATTCCGGAAGATGTCCCGATTGCGGATGCGATCGTAAGATCCACGATACGAAAGTGAGGGTGTGGAGACACGCCAATCTCGACGACACGGTATGTTACATCCATGCGGCGATTCCCAGATGTCAGTGTCCGAAATGCGGGAAGATATCGCAGGTCGAGATACCCTGGGCCGATCCACGCGTAAGCTATACCAAGAGATTCATGGAGGTCGCCATCGAACACATGGCGCAGATGTCGCTTTCAGCGACATCCAGGCTCCTGAAGATATCATGGAAGGTGCTCGATGACATCGTAGGTGCTGTTGTGGAACAGCACCTGGATTCCATGGATCTGTCATCCCTAAGACGGATCCGTGTGGACGAGACTTCCGCGAAGAAGCACCACAGATATCTCACGATAGTAACCGATGTAGATACCGGCGACATCGTCTTCATCACCAAGGGGAAGGATTCGAAAACCATCGGGGAATTCGCAGTCTGGCTCCGCGATCATAAAGGCGATCCCGATTCCATTGAACTGATAGCCACCGATTTCGGCGATGCGTTCATCGCGGGCGCACGCGAACATCTTCCCAATGCAGAACCCGTGTATGATCCGTTTCATCTTGTCCAGATTGCCAACAGGCACCTGGACCGCGACCGTGCTTCGACTCAGATCAACGGGCAGCGGAAGAAATCGATACGTTATGCGCTGCTGAAGAATCCGGATAACCTCCGCCCCGAAGAGGCGGAGGAATTGATGGATATAACCAAGGATAACGAACTCGTGGGTAGATCCTACCAGATGAAGGAATCCCTCAGGCAGGTGTTCGAATATACGAAAGACGAGATTGACTTGGCACGCGCCCATTTGGTAAAATGGGCGCAGTGGGCGCATGACGAGGGATCATCCGGATTCAGAGCTCTAGCGAAGACCGTGAGGGGTCACATCGAAGGCATTTTGAAGGCTATAGAGACCGGAGTCAATAACGGGTATCAGGAATCTCTTAACGGGAGAGTGCAACTATCCAAGGGGTTGGCGAGAGGGTATTCGAAGGAGATGCGCCTCGGAAGGATAGTATTCTTCAGGGATAGTTGCAGATCGTTATGAGCTTACGCCTTTACACCGTTTCCACACAAGATGTTATAGAACCTATTTGTTCGTCAAATAACTATACTTTGACTCACCC
>Ga0310786_10003185_pt1 | contig 24134 bp, 14 predicted proteins | sample AusTroGonzalo_MG_FD_203881 | JGI IMG/M metagenome (GOLD analysis project Ga0310786, IMG submission 203881) | Bovine rumen microbial communities from tropical cattle in Woodstock, Queensland, Australia - Gonzalo_03 (v2) (version 2) | ecosystem: Host-associated > Mammals > Digestive system >...
GAATCTCGGACGGCAGCTGGGCTGGCAGTCCGAAGACATCGTGGAGTTTGCGGATACGCTTCAGGCGATTGCGGATGCGACCGCCAAGGACTTGCAAAACTGATAGCTTGAAAATGGAGTGAATGAACATGAGAATGAAAATCTTTACCTGCGCGGCCCTTGCGGCGTGTGCGCTTTTCGGCGGTGAAGTGGAGTTGAAGCGCGGCAAACACGCCGTGCTGCCTGCGGACGCCTTCACCGTGGCCATCGACGTTCAACCGGAGGCTGTCCGCAACGGCGGCATTCCCGGCATGGTGGCCTGGTTCGGCAACGGGTGGGACTACGGCTTCCGCCTGCGAATGTCGGTGCGCGACTACGGCTTCGCCCCGGAACTTGAGATCAGCAAGGGCAAGCACAACGGCACGTACATCCTCGTCGCGGAGAAGGCGACGATGCCGGCGGGACTGAAGTCGCACCTCGCCGCGACGTGGGACGGGCACGTGGCGCGTCTCTACCTGAACGGCAAGATGGTGGCGGAGGGAACGCATCCCGGGCCGCTGGTGCGCGCGAACGGACTCAACTGGGGCGTGGGCGGTCCCTCGTACGGTCTGTGGGGATACCCGTTCGCGACCTCCGGCGTGCGCCTATGGGATTCGGCGCTCTCCGCCGCGGAGGTAGCCGAACTCGCGAAGCGCGTGCAGGTGGTCCCGGAGTCGGAGATAGCCGCTTTCATGGGGCAGCCGATCAATGCGTGCGTGCGGCAGATCCTCGCGGGCACGGTCGATCCGCGCTTTGAGGGCCTTGCTAAGCAGCGCGTGAACAACGCGATCTTCTCGGGGCGCGACCTCCAGCTGTCGCGGGAGCTCCTGCATTCGTTCGCGGGTTCCGTGACCAACTTGGGTGCGGCGGTGGCGCAGGATTTTCGTCTGCGCCTCGCAAGCGCTGCGCTGAGGGAAAACGACGCCGCCGGGGCCGAGAGGGAGTATGCGGCGCTCTGGAACGACGCGTGCGCCGCCGAGGCGGTGTATGCGCCGATCGCGGGGCTGGCGTACGCGAACGTGCTGGCGCGGAAGGGCGACAAGGCGAAGGCGGCGGAGGTGCGTGCCGCGGCGGCGGCGCGGGCGCGTCCGTTCCTCAAGCCGGAGTGTTACGGCGAAGGCGTTCCACCTGCGTCGACATGCGTTGAACCGATCCCGGGTCGGCCTGCGGTCGAGATCCACGTGGCGCCGGACGGCAACGATGGCGGCGACGGCAGCGCGGCGAAGCCGTTCGCATCGCTCGTGCGCGCGCGTGACGCCGTGCGTGCGTTGAAGAAGGCGGGTTCGCTCCCGGCCGGTGGCGTGGCGGTGTGTCTGCACGGCGGCGTGTACCGTCTGTCGGAGACGCTTGAGCTGGGCACGGAGGATTCCGGCGAGCAGGAGGCACCGATTGTCTGGCGGGCGTGGAAGGACGAACGGCCGGTGCTCACCGGCGCGCTGGACGTGCCGCGTTTCGATGCCAAGCTGGATCCCGAAGTCGTGCGCCGTCTGCCGCCCGAGGCGCGCGGACATGTGGTCTGCGCCGACGTGCGGGCCCTTGGCTATACAGACACGTCACCGCTCCACGCGTTCGGCTTCCATCGCGGCGAAGTGGGCGGCGGACGTCCAATGACGGACGTCTACGCGGACGCCGAACGTCTCACCCTCGCCCGTTTCCCCAACGAGGGCTGGCTACACATCGGCGAGATCCTCGACGATTCCACCAACAAGGTGTTCAAGGCGGACATCGACCTCACGCCTTGGGCGGACGAACCCTCCCTCATGCTCACCGGCTTCTGGCGGCACTACTGGGCCGACCTCACCGAGGCTCCTGAGAAGCTTGATCCTGCCACGGGGCTCGTGACGCTCGGGAAACGCTTCAACATGGTGATCCAGTCCAAGCGCCCGTGGTTCATCGTCAACGCCATCCACGCGCTGGACCGTCCCGGCGAATGGTGGCTGGACCGCCCGAACGGCAAGCTCTACCTCTGGCCGCCGAAAGGTGCGCGCCGCTTCGCGATGTCGCTCTTCGACAAGCCGTTCTTCTCGCTCAACGGCGTGCGGCACTTCGCCGTGTCGGGGCTCGTGATGGAACGCGGGCGCTCGGCGGCGGTGATGGCCAGAAACTGCGGGGACTTCCATTTCACGGGCAACGTCGTGCGCGACTTCGGCGGCGAGGGCGTGGTGCTGGAAAACGCCAGCAACGCTTCCGTGAGCGGCAACGTGCTGCGCGGCTTCGGACTGGGCGCTCTGCGGATCTCGGGCGGCGACAGGAAGACTCTGACCGCGAGCGGCGTCGTGGTGAGCGACAACGACATCTCCTGGGTGGAGCGCTGGAAGCGCACGTATGCTCCCGGCCTGCACCTCGACGGGTGCGGCACGGAGGTGGTGCACAACCACTTCCACGACATGCTCTCCAGCGCCATGCGCATCGAGGGCAACGACCACCACGTGGTCTCGAACATCGTGGAGCGCGTCGTGACGGAGTCCGACGACCAGGGCGGCATCGACATCTTCGCCAACCCGTCCTACGCCGGCGTCTACATCGCGTTCAACGTCTGGCGCGACATCGGCTGCGGCGGCGAGAACGCGCCGTGCGGCCAGGCGGGCGTCCGGTTCGACGACGCCGTCTCGTCCATGACCGTATACTGCAACTACTTCGAGAACTGCTCATTCGGCCATTTCGGCTGCGTGCAGATGAACGGCGGACGCAACAACACGGTCGACAACAACCTGTTCGTGAATTCGCCCAAGGGAGTCTCCGCGGGGCAGTGGGGACAGGACCGCTGGTGCGCCTACTTCAAGCGCCCGAACGTGGTGCGGTGGACCGAGGAGGAGACGCCCATCCGCAAGCCGCCGTACTCCGAGAAATACCCCGGAATCGCCCAGCTTCCGGAGATGGGACCTGTGAACTACCTCACGCGCAACGTCGTGGTGGGGCCGGGCCGCCTCTTCACCGGATCGCCTCAGACGGTGACGTACGCGAACAGGTCCTTCGACGACATGCCGTCCGCCGCGCGCCTCGCGGAGGAGCCGTCGTTCCGTCCGTTGCCGCCCGAATCGGCGCTCGGTCCGCGCGACGTGCCGTCCTATCGCCGCGCCCGCGCGAACATGGGCTGTGTCAGAAAAGCCTGTCCCTAGAGCGTTCCTGATATTGTGAGTTTCGATAGGCGGCAGGGCTTTCGCCGACTGCCGCCGAGAAGGAGTTTGTGAAATACTCTAGGGATGAGAAGCCGGATAGTTTGGAGATTGAAGACAGCGGCAGATGGCTGGTACGGAGAAGGCGTCTGGCTTCGTTGATACGGGTTGCGGCGATTTCCGCAGTCACTGTCGTGTTGAGGACGGCCCGAAAAGCCCGATTGACGCATGTGTGCGACTTGCCGACGTGTCTGTACACGTCAGCTGCCGTCAGGCACTTGGCGACGTTTCCTCGAATGAAGACCAGCGCATCCGACAGCCACGGCGGGTCGATCGGATAGGTCTTTGTTGATTCGCGTTCAATTAGCTGGCCAGGGGGAATGCGAATTGCCCGCGGGGCTTCCCCGTTCAGCAATCGGCAGAGTTCCTCAGCGGCGGCATAGCCAATGCCTTCGGCATTAGGATCGATACTTGACAGACGATTCCTTCGCACAACTGTCGGCCATAAGACCTTTGCCGCTCTACGAGAATGCCAATTTGGCGCATGACGAGACCACAATATAGCAGACCAGGTCGTTGGTTGCAATAATCTTTAGTTAATTTGCAAAGATTACATAAGATTCGCCCAGGGTCGCTATGCTATAATTTCGACTGTCAGGCAGGCAAAAGTGACTTGACGAAGAGATCATGGAATTTTAAGGCGTCAATCAGCCAAACTTACAAGGACAATGCTCATGAAGATGAACCTATTAAAGACATCGGTTTCGTTTGCGGCAATCGTGATGCTGTCCGCGCCAGTTGGTGCGGTGTCGATAACCACGGATACCGTTGTGACCGAGGCGGACGTTGCCGACTACATCGCCGCCGACATAGACATCGCCACCGGCGTCACGTTGACGTTCTCCGGGCTTACCACGCGTCGCACCTTCACCGGCAAACTCACAGGTGGCGGCAATTTCGCCGTGGTGAGCCCTGCATGTACCTCGGTGAAGATGACTCTGAGCGGCGACGCCACGGAGTTCACAGGCCAGTTCTGCTTCACAAACCACGCCGTAGCGATATCTTCGCCTGTCGCGGTAGGCGACGTGGCGCGCATCAACCTCGTTGTGCCGCAGGCTTCATCTTCCGCCAACGAGGCGTACCAGTGCGTGTTCAAGCCCTCGAACGCCACGTACCACAATTACATAGACGCAGACGTGGGCGGAAACAACGGCATCATGCCGGATGCGGGCGTGACGCTCGCGGGTCCCATTTTTTGGCGCGCAGGCCGACTCTACGGCAACGTCATAGTCACCGGCGTAATAACCATCAACATCGGCACTACCTTCTATTGCCGGGGTGGAGTAAAGCTACGTGGAGGCGTCACCTCCACGGATGACAGCCGCGGCATTCTTCAAGCCGACGGCGGCGACGTCTACATCGAGTGCGATGTCGAGAAGATTAAGGGCATATTCGCCATCGGCGAACCAGTCTACTTCGGCAAGGAGAACGCGCTTGCGGAGACGATGTACATCACTCTCGGCGTCAGCTACCGCCATTACGGCAAGATCGACTTGAAGGGGTGGAACCAGCGTTGTGGCATGATAAAAGGCGACACAGACCTCGCCAATCAGGGAAATTGCTACATCTCTTCCTCTTCGGGGGCGGCCACGCTCAGCATTCTGAACCAGTCGAGCGACATCACGTGGTACGGAAACCTCAACGACAAGGCGTCGCTCTCGTATGCGTCCGCGAACGGCAGCCGCTTTACGTACAACGGCCTCTCCGGGTCGTCCACCGGATCTATCACGGTCGAAAGCGGCTATTTCCGTTTCGCCACGAACTCTGCCTGCGACAATCTGACGCGACTTGTCGCGAAGGGGACGGGCGTGATCGAGTTCCCCGTGGACAACGAGGGAGGAGTGCCGCACTTTGGCATGGTGAATCCCGGGAACGTGGTGATTGCTTTCGCCGACTCCGGCATGCTCGACATCGCTACCGATGCCGTGATCGAGGCCAGCGCCGTGACGTTAGAAGGTGAATACGTAGAGGCTCGTGACTACACGCAGGGCGATGGGACGGCGGTTGGCGCGCACCTTATCGGCGGTGGTACCCTGCGTGTCTTAAACTCCGCGCCGGTCGTCGAGGGCGATACGTTCACGTGGGTGGGCGGAACGGATGGCAACGCCATCGCCTCTGCCGCAAACTGGAAGGGCGGCGTTGCGCCGACATTCGACGGTACGGAGCGACTCGTTTTCGGCGAAGGCACGGCCCAGACGGTCGTCTCAGGTACGGTGAAGGCGTATGCAATCGACATCACCACCAACTCCTCCTTCACGATACAGGCCGCCAACGACTCGGCGAAGATACTCCTTGGTGCCGGTGGGCTCACCATGACCAACACTGTGGACTCCACCGTTGTGACCCACTCGATTGCCTGCCCCGTGGAACTTTTGTTCATTCCGCAGACGTGGCATGTGGCGGCGAATGCCGCGCTTGACAACCTTTCGCCGATCATCGCCCGCGAGTCGCAGGCCGCGCTCACAATCAAGTCGCATGGACGCGTAAACTTCCGCGCCGACAACTCGACGCTCCTTTCCCCGCTTGCGATCACTGAAATCACCCCCAGCAAGTCCCAGCCGTACGTCTATAACATGAAGGGCCTTGGCCCGAAGACGCGTGCCACGACGATCGATGGTTGCCCTCCGCTCTTCTGGAGCACTCCGGCCGGATACTACACGAACGAGACACCGCTGAGAATACGCGGCAATGTGACCGGCAACAACCTTTCGCTCGGTTCCTTCATAAACTCCACGGGCGGAAGCAGCCATCTATATCTGATGGGGAAGGTTTCCTATTTCGGCGGCGGATCCGAGACGTACATGAACGGAAACGTCCACTTCCTGGGCGGTGTCACGCACGAGTCGGGGTCGGACGTGATGTGGCGCATCGTTGGCGCGGATGACTGGTTGGAGGAGGACGGCTTCCGTTCCACGGGGGCGCTCCGCTTCGACTACGGCGGCACTTTCCACATAGCCGCGCCGTCAAATGAGTGGTCTGTCATAAACCCCTACAAGTGCGTCATCAAGTGCTACGGCACGAATGTGATGGCGAGGGGCAAGCCGATATGCATGAGCGACAACAACAGCGTATACCGCTCGTCAAACACGGCATTGGACATGAATGGATACGATCAGAGCGTATCGCGCATGTATGCTGGCTGGACGGTGAAGAACTATCCCGAGACATACACCACGTTGAAGAGCGAGACGATGGCGATGCTCGAGATCGCCACAGATGCCGTGAACGACGACGTTCTGCCTCTCAAGGTTACTGGCGCGGCGGGCATCAAGTTCAACGCCGCCGGTTCGCTCACGTTCACGAATTTCACCGCAGAAACGACGGGTACGCTGGAGGTGGATCGCGGGACTGTTCGCTTTGCGGCCGGCTCCGGCTGGATTGCCACAACGAACATCGTCTTGAACGGCGGCACGATCGCGGTGGCGTCAGGAGCGGGTGCGCAGGCGTTCGGTCCGGTACAGGGGCAGTCGGAGGCATGGATGACGCGTACGGATGGTGCTATGGAGATCGCTGCCGGCGAACAGCCGACGGTGTACGTTCTCGCCGTATCGAGCGGCAACGGGCATTTCCGCTATCTCGCACCAGGCATCTATGGCGGTTCTTCGGCGGGGCTTGACGCCAGGCACACGCTCGACTGGATTGCCGGAGGCGGTACTCTGCGCGTCCTCAGGGACGGTAGCGCCGGGACAATCATCATATTCAATTAGCCAGTCGCTTGTGCTTCGCATGAGAAAGTGGACGAAGCGGATGATTGGGGCGGCTGTTGCCGTGTCGCTCGTCTCGGCGGCGCGCGCTTACGGCGTCTCGTGCGCGGAACGAGTATCACTTACGGTTACGAACTCATACGAGGAAACGGTATCGGGTTGGACGACAAACTGCTGGCCGTTCGCGCCTACGGTATGCTACGGCGGAAACCGTTTCCGTGTCGTGCCGCAGAAGTACCCTCCATATCTGCTTGAAAGCTCGCCGGACATGCCGGTGACGATTTCAGACGTCTACAGGCTTTCCGCCGATGGCGCTCCCGCAAGCATCGAATGGCTTGCGGGCGACGCCTCGGCTCCGCTTCTCGGATGGTTCGATCCTCGCGCCGGGAGAGGTGTCGTCATCCTCGCGGAGCCTTTCACCGCTGCCGGCGAAACTGGATTCGCGATTGAGGAAAATCCGGGAAAAGGGACTTGCACGTTCCGAGTCTCCGCTCCGGGCGTTCGTTCGCGCATGTACAGGATGTGCCGGTTCGTCCCTTCCGACGACCCGCCGTCAGACTCGTCACGCCACGTGCCTATGAAAGTCGTGCGGTTTGAGTGCTGCGTCTCCAACGTGAACGAATACCTCGACTTCGTGTTCACCCGCCGCAAGGACATTGCAGGCCGATATGAACCGCCGCGCATAGAACCTTTCGGGTGGCTGTGCGAATCCGTGCTTAGACACTGCGATGCCGAGAAGTGGTATTCCAGCGACGGTGTCGAGTACATAGCCGACATGGCTGGTTCGGACAGCATCTTCCGGCATCTTCAGGTCGGCTGGTGCGGTGCGCCGCACCATTCGCTTCCATATGTGCTCGCACCGAACCAAGAACGCCTGCGTCGCGTAGGGCGAACGTTCGACGCTCTTGCCACGATGCAGGGCGCAAGCGGGCTTTTCTATGCGATCAGGAAGGGAAAGGAACTGTTCGGCGACGCGCATCCGGCTCCCGACAGGTACAGGACGCACACCATGGTGCGCAGGCAGTCTGTCACTGTCTGCGCCGTCTTGCAGCAGCTCGCCGCCATGGAACATTCTGGTTTTGCCGTAAAACCAGAGTGGAAGGAAATGTGCCGCCGCACGGCTGATGCACTCGTCAGGATATGGAGGGAGAACGGGCAGTTTGGGCACTTCCTCGATGCGGAGACAGGGCGAATCGTGACATGGAACTCCACAAACGGCGCGCTTGCCCCTGCCGCATTGCTCGCGGCCGCCGACGCATTCGGCAATCCGTCTTACGCATCGGTCGCTATGGAGTCTGCGGAGTTCTTCCGTCGCGAACACCTCGCGCGCGGCTACTCCGGCGGCGGGCCGAGCGAGGCGTTACAGTGCCCTGACAGCGAATCGGTCGCCGAGCTTGCGGTAAGCTTCGAGCGTCTTTGGGAGCGCACTGGCGACGCAAAGTGGCTCAAGGCCGCCCGCGATGCAGTCGCCTTGTACGCGACGTGGGTCAACGCATGGGACTATCCGTTGCCTCGGGACTCGTGTGAAGGGCGGCTTGGGACGCACACAACCGGGGCAGTGTGGGCGAATTTGCAGAACCGCCATGGCGCACCAGGTCCCTTCTTCTGGGGACACGACGTGTTCTTGCGCATATGGAGGGCCACCGACGACGAACGCGTCTTCGAGCTTATGCGCGACACCGTGCGCGGGTGCGGGCAGTACGTCCATACGCCGCTGCATCCGCTGATTCCAGACGGAAGGGAAGGCGCGGTGAGCGAGCGCGTGAACACAGGAGACTGGGAGGGACGTTCAGGTATCGGCTGCAGAATACCGAAGGGCGATTCCAACCTCAACTGGTGTTCTACTGTCGTAATGGAGATGATGGAGAATCCAGGCGTGTATGTGCTGCTTGACGGCGACCGCACGGAGGTGCGCGCGATAGACCGTATCGAGGCGCGCTGGCTCGGAAGCTCGCTTGAGCTTGTTAACGCCACGGCGTGGGATACGACGGTGTCCGTGCTGGCCGAGACGCGCGAAGCGAGGAAACGTCCGCTTTCCGGAGAGACTCCGTCTCTCGGTTGGCTCAAGGTGCCGGTTGCAAGCGGATGCCGAGCGGAGATATGCATAGGTGACATCACAACTCAAAAAGGACGGACGAAATGACTATGTTGTGCATAGCCGCGATTGCGGCGAATGTATTCGTCGGAACGGACGGCAAGGGAAACACGACGCCGGCCGCCTGTGTTCCGTTTGGCATGGTGCAGGCAGGCCCAGACACGTCCGCAAAGGTGTCGGCGTATTCGTTCGGGAAAGAACATTGCAGCGGTTATCAGTTCTCCGACCGGTACCTCTGGCGGTTTTCCCAGATGCACGCTTCCGGGACAGGGGTTCCGTCAAACGGTGACATCGGACTGCTGCCGTTGACGGAAGAAGACGACGGGCAGTGCCTGGAACTTGTCAAGTCGTCGGAATACGCCCGTCCTGGCTGCTATGGCGTGACGCTTGCAAACGGAATCAAGTGCGAGGTGACGGTGGCGCCCCATTCGGCCGTCTACCGTTTTACGTATCCGAAGGGGCGGCATGCGCAAATGCTTGTCGATCTGGACTGGGCGCTGATGGCGCCCGAGTCTGGTGGCGGGAACACGTTTAGAAGGACGGTCTATGGGGCATCTGTCAAGTTCGATTCTCCGACTGCCTTTCGCGGCTATCGCCATGCACGTTGCTATGTCACCTACACGTTGCATTTCGCGGCAAGGACCTCTTCGCCGATCCTAGCCAAGAAACTCGTCGCCGAGTCCGACGGTTTGCGCGGAGAGGTCTGGAGACTCGACTTTGGCGAACTGCCGGGTCGCGTCTTGGAACTTCAGATCGCCCTCTCGATGAATTCGCAATCCGCGGCTCGGCAGAACCTGGCGGCCGAAGCAAGCGGCTTTGACGACGCCGCGCGTGCGGCAGGAGTGGCGTGGGACGAGTGGTTCTCGCGCGTTTCCTTTGACAGCGAGATGTCGTCCCGGGAGGTAGAGAACTTTCGGGCGGCCCAGTATCACCTGGCATCCCATCCCAATGACATCGGAGACGTCGGCAAGCCGCGGTTCGGTACTTTCTCGCTTTGGGATACGTTTAGGGCCGCGCATCCGCTCTATACGATTCTGACGCCTGAGCGGGCCGCCGGATTCGTTCGCGGTATCCTGGCGGAAGGCGAGGAGATGGGGCGGCTGCCGATTCTCTCCGTCTGCGGGAAGGACACGCACTGCATGATCGGACATCACGCCGTCCCCGTCGTCGTGGACGCTTTTCTCAAGGAACGCGATGGTACGCTGCCGGAGTCTGGGATCGCGTGGGACAAGGCCTACTCCCTCGTCAAGGAGTCGTTGACTGTCGAGCATGTTCCGGACTCGACGGCCTGCTGGGGGTTCCTGAAGGAGGACTGGAACCTATACAGCGCCTACGGCTATCTGCCGTACGACCTTCTCCGTACCCGGACGCGTGACGGGCTCTTGCGCGGCGAAAGCGTGGCGCGCGTTTTCGAATGCTCGTACGACGATGCTTGCGCGGCCCGCATGGCCGAGGCTCTCGGACATCATGAAGATGCCCTGTATTTCAGGCGGCGTGCCGGTTTCTGGCGGAATGTGTTTGACGTTTCGATAGGTTTTGCCCGAGGGAAAGACTCCAAGGGGTGTTGGCGCGAACCGTTTGATCCGGCTGGCATTGGATACGGCCCTTTTGCAGACAATGACTTCACCGAGGGGAATTCCCTGCAGTATTCTTGGCACGTCATGCATGATCTTGACGGTCTGGTTTCGCTTTTGGGCGGGCGCAAGGCGGCCGGTGAACGCCTGGACCGGCTTTTCTCGATGCAGGCTTCTGCCCAAGAGCAGTCGTATGACGTTTGTGGTCTGATTGGAATGTATGCCCACGGGAATGAGGTTAGTCATCACATTCCATACGTCTATGCCTTTACGGATCGTCCGTCGCGAACGGCGGAGGTCATTCACGAGATCCTCGCAACGCAGTACGCGCCCAAACCGGATGGGCTTTGCGGTAACGACGATTGCGGGCAGATGAGCGCCTGGTACATCTTTGCCGTACTGGGCTTCTATCCTGTCGATCCCTGCAATGCGGGATATGTCTTGGGGGTGCCGCAGGTGCCGTTTGTACGTGTCCGGCTGTCCAATGGGAAGAACTTGGATGTCGTAGCCAAAAACTTCGGCGAGGAGAATCGGTACGTGAAGTCGGTGGAGTTCCGTGCGGCCGACGGGTCTGCGCCGAAACGGCTCAAGGGAACGATTTCCCACGCCGAGGTGATGGGTGGGGGTGTCTTGACCTTTGAAATGACGCGAAACTATTAAGCTCCCCATGCGGCGGCGCGGGGATGTCAGGCGGTTGCGGGAACGGCCCACAATAAACTAATCGTGGACAAAAGACTTTGCCAGAGCTGTTGACTGTTCAATGGGTATGCGGTAGGGGTGGCATGAAGGGTCTGTCCCCACATGGGAGGCGGAGGGGACAGGCCCTTCAGAGGCGGAGGGGACAGGCCCTTGAGCAGCGTCGCAGGTGGAGGGGACAACGTCGTAAGACTGCCGCTGAGGAATTTCCGCGCCTGGTCGCCGGAGTCGCCGAACCTCTACACGGCGAAAGTCGAGCTTGTGACGGCGGACGGCAAGGTGCTGCAGAAGCGCCGAGAGCGCTTCGGCGTGCGCAAGTTCGAGGTGCGCGGCAGGGATTTCTTCCTCAACGGACGGCCCTTCTTCATACGCGGCGTGGGGTACCACAATGTCCAGCCCATCGTGGGTTCCGACCGTATCGGCGACCGTGAGTACCGCAGGCGCGAGGTGGCGCAGATGCGGGCGGCCGGCTACAACTTCACCCGTCTGCACACACGCTGCGAGACGCCTGAGTTCTTCGACGTCTGCGACGAGCTCGGATTGATGGTGCAGCCCGAGCTGCCGTACTACACGGACCAGCCGACGGAGAAGTTCCCGTTCGACCCCGTACGCGACGCGACGGAGCTCTACCTGCACTACCGCCGCCATCCGTCCTTTGCCATCTATTCCCACGGCAACGAGGGCTCGGTAGGCCCCGCGCTTGCGAAGCATCTTTACGACTACCTCAAGAAGATCGACCCCGACCGTCTCGTGATCGACCAGGACAACTGCACGTTCCATGGCAAGTACAGCGGACGCCACAACGCGCCGGGAACGTCGGACTTCGTGGGCGGCCCGATGTCGGAGTGGGGGGGCGGATATACGGCCTCGACATCTGTGCCGATCTGCCGGAGGCGAAGGCGCTTCTTGACGGCATCCTGCAATTCGCAATCGTCCAGTTGACAGGACAAGCTAGTTTGTGCTACAATGTGCGCTGTGCTATGTAGGATAGCGCATAGGAAGATAACACAGACTATGAAAAATCCGTTCAAGTATGGTTGCGTTGTAGGTGGAGACAGCTTCTGCGCGAGGCCGGAGCTGGAGCGAAAGCTCGTCGGCTTTGTCCGTTCCTCGCGAAAGCCCAAGTGTCCGGCATAGGCACGATGCGCCGCTCAATGATAAAACTCATGGCGGAGAAGTTGATCTACCGCTACAACGACGAATACAAGTTCTTCAACCCATTCTTTGCCCAGTGGCTTAGGAGAAAGCGCAGGAGTTAAACATCGCCCTCGTTATGGCCGCCCGTATGGCAATTCAACCATTTAAAGGCAACGCCAATTTAAAAATAGAAGAGTCAAGACAATGAACATAGCAATAGAATTGTTAAACAGAGACCGATTGATGGTGCTGGCGCGCGGAGTGCCGAAGGACGTGCTGCTGAAGGCCGTCGGAGCGATATTCGAGGCTGGCGTGACTGTGTTCGAATCGACGTTCGACCACCGGCGCGACGACTGCGTGGCCGAGAACGCCGATAAGATCGCGGCGCTCGCCGCGATGTACGGCGGACGAATGGCAATCGGCGCAGGGACCGTGTTGTCGGTCGAAGAAGTGCGCGCCGCTCATGCGGCAGGCGCCACCTTCATCGTGAGCCCCGATTCGGATCCAGACGTTATCGCAGAGACGAAGCGGCTCGGCATGGCGTCCATTCCCGGCGCGATGACGCCCACGGAGATCAAGCGCGCGTATGCGCTCGGCGCCGACATCGTGAAGCTCTTCCCTGCGGACGACGTCGGCTACCACTACATCCAGAATCTGAAAGGTCCCCTTCCGCACATCCCGCTCATGGCGACGGGCGGCGTGAATCCGCAGACGATCCCCGAGTTCCTCTCGCGCGGCATCCTGGCCGTCGGCACGGGCATCACCGTCTTCCGCCCGGACCTCGTGGCCGCCCGCGACTACGAAGGCATCAAGGCGCTCGCCAAGGAGCATGTCGAGGTGATTGCGAAATGTAATTGAATTGTTCACAAATGGCAATTGACACAATTGTTCACAAATCACAAATGTCAATTCAAACTACCAACTATCACCTACCACCTACCAACTACCAACTACCAACTATCAACTCAATCCCATGAAAATCACCGACATAAAAATCTACACGCTCGACGCGTTCCGCACGAACTGGGCGTTCATCAAGGTCGAAACCGACGAAGGTCTCTACGGCTGGGGCGAAGCTACGCTCGGCACGCAGGAGATGTCGCTCGAAGGATGCGTGGCAGACTACAAGCGGCTCATCGTAGGGCGCAATCCGCTCGAGGTGGAACGCATGCTCTTCGAGGTGTACCGCGACAGCTACTGGAAAGGCGGCCCCGTGATGATGAGCGCGCTCGCCGGAATCGAGATCGCGTGCTGGGACATCGCAGGCAAATTCTACAACGTGCCCACCCATGCGCTGCTCGGCGGCAAGATGCGCGACAAGGTCAAGATGTACGCGAACGCATGGTTCGTGGGAGCGCGCGAGCCGGACGAATTCGCCGCCGCCGCAAAGAAGGTCAAGGCCCTCGGCATCAAGGCGCTCAAGTGGGATCCTTTCGGCAAGGCGCACATGACGCTCTCCCGCGAAGAGATGGATCACGCCGTCGCGGTCGTCGGAGCCGTCCGCGAGGCGGTTGGCCCCGAGATGGAGATCCTCATCGAATGCCACGGCAGATTCAACCACTACACGGCCGTCTCCGCCTCGAGGGAACTCGCGCCGTTCAAGCCGATGCTGATGGAGGAACCCGTCGTTCCCGACAACAACGACTCGCTCGCATGGGTGCGCGACCACAGCGCCGTGCCGATCGCCGCCGGCGAACGATTCTACGGGATGTACGCCTGGAACGACGTTCTCAGGAAGAACTGCGTTGACATCGCGCAGCCCGACATCTTCCACAACATGGGTCTTCTAACATCCAAGAAAGTGGCGGCGATGTGCGAGGCGAACCACGTGCCCGTGAGCTTCCACAATCCGTCCGGGCCTATCTCAAACGCGGCGATTCTCCAGCTCGCCGCCACCACGCCGAACTTCCTCATCCACGAGATGATGCTAACGGACGGTTCGTTCCGCAAGGCAGTGACGAACGAGAACGTCAAATTCGAAGACGGTTTCCTGATCATCAGCGACAAGCCAGGGCTTGGCATTGACGTAAACGTGGACGAGATCGTCAAGCGCCCCTACACGCCGAGAAAGCTCCGCCACTACACAGGCACGCTCACCGACATCCGTCCCAAAGGCGACACGTTCTACTTCTTCGACGGCCTCGACTGTGAACACCCGGTATTCTGAGAACGCCGCCAACATGAAAACGATATGCGCGACGATATTGGCGACCGTATGCGTTTGCGTTGCAGTAGGGGGCAAGGCGGCATATGGCGATCAGAAGCAGCGCAGTGGCGTATCCGTGACGGACAACGTGAACGCCTGGGCGGTTCCGAAGAGAATCCCTCAGGGTGCCGAGGAATTCGAAGTGGAGCGCCCGCACCCACATGGCGGCGCAGTGGTCCTGGCCGAGGATTTCGGCTTCTCCGCCACGAACGACCTGAACGCCTCGGCGATAATGCGCGCACTAGACCATTGCCGCAAAACACGGGCGGCAAAGTTGATGCTGGCGCCGGGAACCTACAACTGCTTTGACAAGGAACATGGTCTGGTCGTTGCGGACATGGCCGACTTCACCCTCGACGGCGACGGCGCCGTGCTAGTCTTTCGCCGCCCCACGCGTCGGCTTCTAGCCAACTCGGTGCGCGTGCCGCACGATTCAAGCATGCTTGTGACAAACTGCCAAAGATGCGTGGTGCGCGGAATCTCGATCGACTGGGACTGGAAGACTGATCCACTTTGCGACATAGGAGTGGTCGTAGCGAAGCACGTCGGGGAAGAGGAAAACACTTCCTTCTTCGACCTTGAACTTCCCGACTGGCCGCAAGGCCATCCATGGTATTCCCGTCCCATGCCGATCCAGACGATGACGCCGATCAATGCAGACCGCACGCGACTCACCGGCGAATCGCCCAATCGACTGCTGTTCGGCCTCACCGAAGGCCACTTCGGCACGAAGATGGCATGGCTTTCGCCGCACTCCGTGCGCGTGTGGCCGGGAGTGCGCGAGCCCGGACAGTACGCCGCACCCGTGAACGACCACTACTACGGGGCGGACATCAATCGCAGCACGGTCGCCAAGATGAAGGAAGGCACGATCTACAGGGTGTTCCACTACTACTACGGGAAGAACGGCGTGACGATGCACTCCGGCAGACACGTCACGATCGAGGACGTGAAAATTCTCGGGTGCTTCGGAATGCCGATCGTCGTCGACGGCTCGCAGGAATACGGCGAGTTCCGCAGAGTCGTCTCGGAACCGGTTCCGGGAAGGCCATGCGCGGGAACATCCGACGGCTGCCATATCGCGCGGTCGAAAGGGCACATCAAGTTCATCGACTGCACGATTTCGTTCCAGAACGACGACGGCCTCAACATACACGACTGCTTCACGCTCGGCGTTCCCGACGCATCACGGAGAATCCGCGTCTCGAACATCCGCGGACCGGAATATCTAGGGTCGCAGCCAGGAAACGAACTGGAGCTGCTCGCCCCGAACTTCAGTCCGCTCGGCTGGAAAGGCCGCCTCGTCGCTATCGAGGGCAGCCATCTTGTAGTCGACCGCGACCTGCCGCCGCTCGAAGGAGAACATTATCTAGTGTGCGACAACACGTTCCAGAGCGACCACATACTCATCAAAGGCTGCGTGTTCCACGACACCCACTTCCGTGAAATCCTCCAACCGCAGCATGTGACGGTGGAGGACTGCTCATTCGTCCGCACGGGGAAAGGCTTCAAGATGGGCTCTGCCCATTCGCGCGAATTCTGGTGCGAAGGCCGCGGCGCAAGGGACGTGGTGATACGCAGGTGCACCTTCGACCACGACAATGCGCTTGCTGACTGGTCGGGCGGCGACGAACCAGTCTTTGAGACGTATGTACGCTTCCCGCGGCCCAAGCCATATCCGCCGGGGAACAACGTGTTCACGTCGGATTTCCCCAAAGGCTTCGACATCTCGTTCCATGGCGACATACTCGTCGAGAAATGCAGAATCATCGATCCTGCAGGAACGATCTTCCGCGGCAATCCCGTCTGCAACCTCATCTTCAGGGACAACGAAATCGTCCTCACCGGCGCGCGGAAGCTGCGCAAGGCAACGGGTTCATTCTCCTTTGGCGCGGCACGCGACGTGTTCATCACCGGCAACCGCTATGTCGTTGCGCCGTCCCTAGGCGAGCTGGCGCCGCGCGTCACGGGCGACGTGCCCGGTCTTTCAGTGAGCGGGAACAAGCTGATCATGCAGGAGTGACGACGCTTCCATCCCTGTGGCATTGAAGCAAGGCTCATTCGCGAAGCCAGGCTTCGCATATGGGCTTGGACGGAACGAGCATCCGGAATTCAAGAGGAATCACGGAATACTCAAACTTCGAATAGAAGGCCTGGTTGAAGATGTCCGCCACATACGGTGCGGACGAGAAGATGTCGCGCCAATCGAGTTCGGAACTCTTGCCTTCGTTCACGAGGAATGCGTGCATTCGCTCCTTGAGCGCATAGTCGAAACAGGCCAGGCCCAAATCGGAGGCACGGTCATTGTATTCATTGCCCGCGCCTGGATATGCCTTGTATATGATGGGATAGCGGAGATCCCTGGCGGCGCGGAAGAACTTGCGCGAATCGGCGTATTCAAAATCGCTTTCGCCGGTGGTGATGCACCAGAGCGGCGACGCGCCCCTTTCCGTGGGATCGTCGAAGCCGCATGGAAGATGCATGTGCACAGCCAGAAAACGCTCTGGGCGGCGCACGGCGAGACGCTGGGCATACCGGGCGGCCTCGAACGCGCCGTGCATGAGGTAACCGGAGGAAGGCAGCTTGTATTTCATCACAAAGCGATTGATGGCCGAATCCCATGCTTTGGCCACGACATCGAAATTGACGTCTATGCGCTTTGCGTCCCAGGCCACGACGGCCAGCCCGCGTGCGGCGGCAAACTCGAGAAGCCTGTCTCCGGCGCCCGTCTTGCCCGAACTGAGACGTTCGTTCACCTCGGCGGGAGAGTCGGCAAGCATGTTCAGGCACAAGACTCCGGGAATGGGATTTCTGGGCGGCAGACGAAGGAAGACCGCAAGTTGATCAAGATCCTTGTGGTTCGTCTTCACTATGCTCTTGATCACGCCTTCCCTCTTTGGCGCATTGAGCTTGCTCCAGTCGGCAAAGAGTTCTTCGTCCGGAAGCCAAGTCTTGAGATCATTGCCGACATCCTTCCAAAGCCCTGGCCCCAGTTTCTTGTGGTGGAGAAGCGCGAAATACCGGCGCGTGAAATCCTCTAGTGCAGGGCTGCGCTCATGGTTTAAGCCGTCTATTTCAATCCAAGTCCATTTCCGTCCCGCGTTGCGCCCGCGCACATAGTACGAAAGCGACGCGCTGAAGTCCAGATCCTCGGAACCGCAGGCGACGATGCCTGGCGGACGCCGCCCTTCCGCGTCGTCTGCGGCCAGCTCCGACTTGTCGTCCTCGAATTCAAACGAAGCGGCGCACCATCCTTTCAAAAGCTGCGGATAATGCTCTACGAAACTGGCGGCGAAATGCGCCCCGCCGGAGAAACCATACATGAATACCGGGACGCGGCCGGCGCCGAGCCTTTTAAGCGCGGTGGCGACGATCTCGCCGGAATCTGAAGATGCGTCGTAAAAACCTCTCACTGCGTTCTTGTCGTCGGCCTTGGACGCAAACGTCACCGACGCAAGAATGAAACCGTGGAAGCGGGCGAAGTCCGCCCAAGGCTTCTCCGCGAGCATTTCGGCGCCGGAAGTCTTGTCACCGGCCACAAGCGCAAGAACGCCGCGCAGGCGCCCGCCGCCGCCGGTCGGCAAGTAGTCGAGAGAGATGGAGACGGCGTCTGAGGACGGCGCAAGATCAAGGTGAACGGCTCCGAGCGGCGGTGCCGCCCGCGCGAGCTGGAAACCCGCAAGGATCGCCGCCGCCATGGCTGCCAGACATGAAGGACGACATGGCGTCATTTTGGCTTGACCTCCTTGCCGTTCGCGCGACGGCGGATTATCCTGCCGGACTTGTCATACCAGCCCTCGACGTATCCTACGCCGGATCGATCGATGCGCTTGTAGAATCGCCTGCCGTCTTCATCATACACATAGCTGGTTTTCGTGACCACGCCGTTTGGATTTGTTTCCTTGAGCCAGCGCATTTGCCGCCCTGCGAGCAAGCCCGTGGTGAACATTCTGCATTCGCGGCGCGAACCGTCCGCGAACTGCTCCACCCTCAATCCAGTCTTGCAATCGTTCGAATACGTTTCCTCTCTGCCCTCTGCGTTGCGGCGGACAAATGTCGGTCCGTTCCATTCTTGCTTCGGTGCGCCGATCGTGAACATCCACTCGCCGCACGATAAAATCTTGCGCGACGAAGGATTCCAGACCATGCGCGTGTCTCCGGCCGTGAAAAACGCCTCGCCGTTGGCACCGCCGTAGCTGAACTCGGTCTTCTGCCCGTCAGGCCAAGTCAACGACAACAGGCACCTCTCCTGCGAAGGCAACGGCGCGTATGAATCTCCTGGAGGTCCGAACACGGAAGTCTCGCCGCAAATGGCCCACACGTTTGTCTTGCCGCCGCTGAAACGCAAGTTGATCCTGTGCTCGGGTCCCGTCTCGCGCACTATCTCCAACACGGGTTCACCATGCGAAAGGATGCGTTCGGCGATGCGCCCGGAGTAACGGAACTCAAATTCCCCTTCGTCGCACACCATGCGCAGCAACTTGCCCTGGCGGAAGAAGAATTCCGACTTCACGCTACCGTCCCGATAATCAAGCACGGCCTGCACAGTCTCGTCGCCGATCGTCGCGGTCCACGCCGAGCCGCTGACAAGCGTCTTGCCGTCTCCGTTTTTCTGCTTTACGAAAATGCGAACGAATCCATCTGGCTGGTGAAACGCCCAACGCTGACCGTCGAGCTGGACAAAGTGCGATTCCAGAGCCGGCACGCACCAGCCCATGCCGAAAAGGGAAGTGCGTTCAAGCCGAGTGGACGACCAATATGCGCAGATCGGCAATGCGCCGGCATCTCCGAGCCTGCAAACATACATGGCCTCGCCTTTGGCGCCAGAACCTTCGTAAGGGCCGCGAACATCCTTCAAATCCGCGAACGGGAGACTTGCTCCGTAGGCGGAGACGAACGCCAAGGAAATCAGCGCAGGAAAATGACATATGGAGTTGGGGAAAATCAAACCGATCCTATTATATCATATTCCGCCGACTGCAAAACCACGCAAAATTCTCCGTTATTTGTTGGCGTTTCCAACGGGCGAACGCCCGCCGCCCCGATGGGCCTGTTAGAAGTCGCTAGAATCGCACACAAGGTTCTCCATGATGTAGTCCTTGCGCTCCGGCGTGTTGCTGCCCATGTAGAACTTTATGGTCTTCTCCACATCGCTGTCTTCCGAGCAGACGACTGGCGTAAGGCGCATTCCGGGGCCGATGAAATCCTTGAACTCCTTCGCATTCAGCTCGCCAAGTCCCTTGAATCGCGTGATCTCGCAGTTCTTGCCGCACTTCGCTATGGCCGCCTCGCGCTCCTCGTCCGAGAAGCAGTAGAACTGCTCCTTGTCCTTGGCCTTTGGATTGCGCACGCGGAAGAGCGGCGTCTCGAGGATGAACACGCGCTTGTCGAAAATGAGCTGACGGTAGAATCGCATGAAGAACGTCGTAAGCAGCATGCGGATGTGGAGTCCGTCCACATCGGCATCCGTCGCGAAGATTATCTTTCCGTAGCGCAGATGCTCAAGCGTCTCCTCCACGTCAAGGGTCTTTATGAGGTTGAAGAACTCCTCGTTCTTGTAGAGGACATCCTTGTTGAGACCGCACGTATTGAGGCATTTGCCGCGCAGGAAGAAGACCGCCTGGTTCATCGCGTCGCGCGCGTTGCCGAGTGTGCCGCCGGCGGACTTGCCCTCGGTGAGGAATATCATCGTGTCCTCGCCCTCGTGACGCCCCGTCTTCTTGTCGATCTTGTCGAGCCGGAGATGGTTCTTGCAGTCCTTCAGCTGCGGCACGCGCACCGAGACGGCCTGCGAGCGTTCGCGCGCCTGCTTCTTGATCGTGTTGAGCTGGCTGCGGAGCTTCGACGTCTCCTCGACCTTCGCGATCAGCTTGTCGGCCTCCGACGGCAACTTGTGGAAAAGCTCCTCTGCATGCTTCTTTATCTCGGCGACCAGCTCGGAGCGAATCTCCTGAGAGCCGAGTTTCGTCTTGGCCTGCCCTTCGAACACCGGATCCTGCATTCGGATGGAGACCGCGCCGATGATGCCCTCGCGCACGTCGTCGCCGTCGAACTTCTTCTTCGAGTATTCGTTGAGCGCCTTCGTGAGGCCCTCCTTGAACGCCGAGAGGTGTGTGCCGCCCTCCGTGGTGTGCTGGCCGTTGACGAACGAATAGTATTCTTCGGAAAAGCGGTTTGTGTGGGTGAAGACGAACTCAAGCGTCTTCGTGCGGAAATGGAACGGCTGGTATATCTTCTCGAACTGCGCCTCATCCGCGATCAGGTCGGCAAGACCTTCCTCCGACACCACCTTCGTGCCGTTCAGGTCAAGCGTAAGGCCCGCGTTCAAATAGGCGTACATCTTCAGGCGGCGCATCACATGCTCTTCGCGGAAGCGGAACTTCTTGAAGATGGTGCCGTCCGGCACGAACTCGACGTATGTGCCCGTGCGTTCCGCCGCGTCCTTGAGCTTGCCGCGCTTCTTCGAGATGAGCTTGCCCTTTTCGAAGAGCGCCTCGGAGAACTCGCCCTCGTCCTGGCGCACGGATCGCACGTAGAAGCGATCCGAAAGCGCATTGACGGCCTTTGTGCCCACGCCGTTCATGCCCACCGAGAACTGGAAGGACTCCGTGTTGAACTTGCCGCCGGTGTTCAGCTCGCTCACGCAATCCACCACCTTGCCCAGAGGTATGCCGCGGCCGTAGTCGCGCACGGAGCAGGCGCCCGTGTTCCAATCGAGCTTGATCTCGATGCGCTTGCCGTAGCCCATGATGAACTCGTCGATCGCGTTGTCTATCACCTCCTTGAGCAGGACGTATATGCCGTCGTCGTAGTCGCTGCCGTCCGACGCACGGCCGATGTACATGCCGAGGCGTAGGCGGATGTGCTCCATCGCGCTGAGGTGCTGTATGTTGTCGTCGGTGTATTTCGCTGCCATTTCCAAGATGTCCCTAGTCGTATGGAGATCTATTCCGCGTCACCTCTGGACACGCCCTGACGCATTGCCGGCGGCCAGTGCGGCCACCTCTGACACGGAAACGAGGTTGAAGTCGTTCTCTATCGAATGCTTCAGGCAAGATGCCGCCACCGCGAAATCTATTGCCGCCTGAGGCTTGTAGCCGTTGGCGAGCGCATACACGAGGCCTCCGCCGAAGGAATCGCCGCCGCCGACGCGGTCCACGATTCTCACGTTGTATTCGGGTGCGAAATGAGCCTTCTTCCCCTTGCCGTCGTAGAGAAGGCCGGACCACTTGTTGTCCGACGCCGATATGGAAGTTCTCAGCGTTATCGCGACGAACTTGCATCCGAAACGCGCGACAAGCTGCTCGGCGACAGATTCATACGCGGCCTTGTCCAGCGCACCGTGCTCCACGTCCGTGCCCTTCGCGCGGATGCCGAAGACGTCGGCGGCGTCAGATTCATTGGCGATGAGAACATCTACGTACGGCACGAGCTTCGCCATGGTGCGCCCTGCCTCCTCGCGCGTCCAGAGCTTGCCGCGGTAGTTGAGGTCGCAGCTGACGGTTATCTTGTGCGCACGGCACCACTTGAGGGCATCCAGGCATATCGCGGGGAGTTCACCTCCAAGGGCGGGCGTTATGCCCGTGACATGGAACCAGCCAACGCCGCGGAAGATGCGCTTCCAATCGAAGTCGCCGCGCTTGGCAAGCGCTATGGACGAACCGGCGCGATCATAGATTACCTTTGAAGGACGTTGCGATGCGCCCTTCTCCAGGAAATATATGCCAAGACGCGGCCCGCCCCACACTATGTCGTCCGTATTCACGCCGAACTCGCGCACGGCGTTGCGCGCGGCCCGCCCAAGATCGTTGTCTGGGAGTTTCGTGACAAATGACACGTTCTCTCCGAACTGCGCCAGCGACACGGCGACGTTCGCCTCGCCGCCGGCGTATGACGTCACGAACCTGTCCGCCTGCGCGATGCGCAAATACCCTTCGGGGTTGAGGCGGAGCATTATCTCGCCGAAAGTGACAAACTTCTTTTTCATGTTGTTCCTTTTCCGCCCAAGCTTTCCATGGGCTTAGCTATTTGTATTTTACCAAATTTTCCCTTCACCGTCATGAGCCATTGGCATTTGGAGGTTCCCCTATTTCTCTCCTTGACGCCAATCATTATACCATATATCCGTGACGACTACATTGCAGCATTCCACCTTGCGGAGGGCGGCGGATTTCTCCCGCCTTATTCATCCTCCGTCTTGTCCGCCATAGCCCGTTAGGGCGAAGGCAGAAGCCCGTCAGGACTTGGATGGCGATGGATCTGCCTAGAGGCAGAGGCGATAGATGGCTGCGACGTCATCCGCAGTGAGCGGCCTGAATGCGCCGAGGGTGTTGCCGTTCAGATTGAGCGTCTTGACGAGCAGCGGGATGTCCTCCTCGCGCGCGCCCAGCTCCGCGAACGTGAGCGGCATTCCGAGCGACTTGAGCCAGCTGCGGAAGGCTGCTATGCCGTCGAGCGCAGCCTTGGCGTCGGTCTCTCCAAGGCCCACGCCAAAGACGTTCCGCGCGAAGCGCGCAAATCTGGCATCGTCAGCGCCATGCACGAACGTCATCCATGCCGGCATGATGACGGCGAGCCCCGCGCCGTGCGCACAGTCGTAAAGCGCGGACAGCTCGTGCTCGATGCCGTGGCTCGCCCAGTCCTGTACGCGCCCAGCGCCGCAGATGTCGTTGTGCGCAAGGGTTCCCGACCACATGATGTTCGCCCGCGCCTGATAGTCGGACGGATTCGCCATCACCTTCGTGCCTTCCTCGACGACGGTCCGCATCACAGCCTCGCAGAGGTTGTCGGAAAGCGTGACATCCCTTGTCGGCGAGAAGTATCTCTCGCAGAGGTGCGCGAACATGTCCGTGATTCCGCACGCCGTCTGGTATGTCGGAAGGCTCATGGTGAGTTCGGGATTCATGACCGCAAACTTCGGGCGCAGGATGTCGCCGCCCGCTCCGCGCTTGAGGTTCTCAGGTTCAAGATTTATGATGCTGTTCGTCGAACCCTCGCTCCCCGCCGCCGCGATCGTCAGCACCACGCCCACCGGCAAAGCGGCAGGGATCACGGGACGCACCTTCACTTCTTTGCCGACGTAGAACCGGCGCCATTCTCCGCCGTTGGCCGCGCCGATGGCAATCCCCTTCGCAGAATCTATCACGCTGCCGCCGCCGACCGCGAGAAGGAAGTCAACGCCTTCGGCGATCGCCAGGCGCACACCCTCCTCGACAAGCGAGCTGCGTGGGTTAGGTTTCACGCCGCCAAGCTCCACGAAGTCAACGCCCGCTTCCGCGAGCGACGCCTTGACGCGGCCCAAGAGTCCGCTTTTGACGGCACTGCCTCCTCCAAAATGGAGCAGCACCTTGTGCCCGCCAAAACGCCGCACCAGCTCGCCGGTGCGCGCTTCCTTTCCCTTACCAAACGCGATATACGTTGGTGCCCAATAGTCAAAGTCTGTCATTTTGATGTCTCCTTTATTTCTGCGAGGTCTTACATCACATCAGTTCCTTCCCGCATGAGAAAACCCTTTCCACAACCTCCAGC
>Ga0310786_10003186_pt1 | contig 24134 bp, 15 predicted proteins | sample AusTroGonzalo_MG_FD_203881 | JGI IMG/M metagenome (GOLD analysis project Ga0310786, IMG submission 203881) | Bovine rumen microbial communities from tropical cattle in Woodstock, Queensland, Australia - Gonzalo_03 (v2) (version 2) | ecosystem: Host-associated > Mammals > Digestive system >...
GCGTGGCCACACGACGGCGGTCGGAGGTGGTGAAGCGGCACATGATGGCGAGGCTGTCGTTGACGGCATCCTTATTAAATAAGGTGAACTGTACGTAGCCGCCAGCCTTGGCGTCGCGATAGCTCTCACCGTTATACGAGCCCTTGCCGGAATCGGCCGAGTAGTCGTACTCATGGCCGGCCTCGCTCTGCTGTTCGCCAGGAGCGACGAAGTCGAGGGTGCGCGCCTTTAGCGCCTCGTTGGCAGCCTCAGTCAGCGCCATGTCGCTCTTGGCAAAGTTCTCAGGCGTCTGCTGGTACCAGTAGCACATGTAGCGCTGATGGTGGATGCCGTAGAAGGGCTCCAGCGTAAGCGTCGTCCAATGATAGTTCTCCACACCGGGACGCGGGGCGTCGATGGTGAAGGTGAGCTTCGAGAGGTCCTTGGTCTTGATGCGGTTGAGCACGTCGGCGCGGTTGCCGATGAGCAGCGGTGCCGACAGGAGGTTCATCTGACGGCCCATAGCGCCGGGCGAGTGGTCCATGCGACCCTCGCCGCCATATTCGTTCTGCAGCTTCTCGCCGTTCAGCGGCAGGCGGCCACCCAGCAGGATGGGACCGTATTTGAAGGCGATATAGTCCTCGTAGTTGGGGCACACCTCGTAGCGTAGCGTCATGGGCAGACTGACCTCAATGCGGTCGCCCTTCTTCCACTTGCGGCTGATGGTGACGTAGGAGGCCGCGCCCTGCTTGGCACCGTGGTCAACGGCTTCTCCGTTGACCTTCACCGAGAATCCCTCAGCGACCCATGCCGGATGGCGCAGGGCGATGGCATACTTGCCGGCCTTGCCCACGGTGAGCGTGGTCTTCGGCTCGTAGGGGAACTGCGTCTCCTGGGTGATGACGAAGTTCTTGCTCTCCAGCTTGGAGGCGGTGAAGAGGTTGACGTAGAGCGTCTGCTTGCCGTCGTGGGTATAGACGAAGTGGCCGTACTTGGAGTGGTTCTCCATGCCGGTGCCGACGCAGCACCACATACCCTTGTTGGGCAGGGAGTAGATGCGGTAGCCCATGGGGCGCAGGGTGGTGAAGTAGACGTAGCCGCCGGTCTCGGGGTCCTGTGTCGAGAGGATGTGGTTCCACATGGCCTGCTCGTAGAAGTCGACGTATTGGGCATTGCCGGTGCGGTCGGCCAGCATCTCCGAGAACTTCAGCATGTTGTTGGTATTACACGACTCGGGGCCGTCGGGCTGGTCGATGTAGCGGTTGCCGTTGGCAGCGGCCAGAAAGTGCTCGTTGACGGAGTTACCGCCGATGCAGACGGTACGGTTGGTGGCTACGTCCTGCCAGAAGTTCTCGGCGGCGGTGAGGTATTGTCCGGCTTCTCCGTCAACCTCGCCGATGCGCTCCATACCGATGAACTTGGGCACCTGGGTGTTGGCATGCTTGCCGTCGAGGAAGTGGGTGTCGAGCGTCTGCATGCCGTTGAGCATGGCCTTATGGGTGTACTTCTTGGCAGCGGTCAGGTACTTCGGGTCGCCGAAGAGCTGGTAGGCATCGAGCAGCGACTCGTTCATGCCGCCGTGTTCGCAGTTAAGGAAGCCCTCGAAGGCCTGGTCGTCGACCTTGGCAATGAGGTTGGCGCTCCAGTCGGCCAGCTTTCTGAACATTTCCTTAGCCTGCAGGCTGCCGGCGTAGAGATAGGCATCGCGCAGTCCGGCCAGCACTTTGTGCTCGCAGTAGAAGGGCACCCAGCCCCAGTTCTTCTGGATGCCGGAGAGGTCGCCCTGATAGAGCTTGCGCCACGAGTCGTTGATGGGCTGTCCGCCGATGAAGCCGTAAAGGCCCTCGGTGTCCTGGTCATAGGCATCCTGACAGTCCTTCATCACCTTGAGCATATAGTCCAGCCGCTCCTTGAGACGGGTGCGCTGGGCCTCGTTGCGGGTTGCGGCCCAGGCCAGTGCCAAAGCCGACACATAGTGACCGCCGACATGGCCGCTGAGGTCGAAGCCGGCGTCGCCGCCCCAGTTCTTGAAGTTCGGGTGCTTCGTTTCCCACTGGTAGTAGGGACTCTGGCTGTCGGTGGTAGCCGACAGTCCGGCCTGGCGCACGAAGGGCGTCAGCAGGCGGTCGGTGTCATACTGCAGCAGCATGTCGATGTTCTTGTCCATCGCTGTCTTGAACGGTCCGTCAAGTAGTGTCACCTCCTGCAGGTTGAAGTGCTTGGGGTAGAGTTGGCTTTGTGCGGTGGCTCCCGTCCATACCAAGACGGCCAAGCCCAGTGTCAGTAATCTCTGTCGTTTCATCATGATAAGTTTCTATTACGCTGTTTGTGGGTACAAAATTACTCATTTTCTACGAAAAAGCAAGAGGAAAATGCGGAAACGTTTGGTGGAATATATAAAAAGTCGTAATTTTGCAGCCCGAAAGGACAAGGTAACGTTTATTTTTTAACCCATAAAGAGAAATAGGATGACAAAAGACAAACTGAAAATGATGGCAGCAGTTGCCTGCGCACTGCTACTGACCGCAAGCTTCAGTGCCTGTGGTGATGATAACGATGATCCCATTCAGGAGTCAGAGGAGCAGAAATCGTACTTCGATCGCGAATTGGCTTCGGCTGTGGTCACCTACGAGGTGAGATTAGCCAAGGACGAGTTGAGCCTGTATGACGTGGAGGTGCAATATCGTGATGACAACAAACAAGACCGCAGTTTTTCGATGACCGACACCGTGTGGACCAAGACATACAACCTGACCAAGGCTTCGCTGCCCGGTGACTTCGTACTGCGCTCCAAACCAAAACTCAAAGAGGGCTTGCAGTTGGAGGCAGACGCCTCGTTCCGAGTGGGCTGTATCACGAAAATCATCGTAAAGGTGTATAATTCTTATGGCCGTATTATTTGCGACTGTGACGGTCTGGGATTACAGCAGGGCGATTTCGTGACGATGACTAAAGAGCAGATAGAGAACCCGTGGAGTTCGTGGGCCGCCGACTTGATGGGATCGCTGTTCAGCCAAGACAAGAAGACGCTTGAGGTCTACGACGATAAGATTGTCTATAACGATATGACGCAGCGATACTGGTAAAAAAATGAAAAGGTATAAAATAGAAAAAGCGAGGGGGCGGTTGCTCCCTCGCTTTTTCTGTCGTGTCACTTCTTAACCTTATATATTCTGAACGACATCGCGGGCACGTCGTCAATTATCTGGGTACATTTCTTGCCAGCCTCGCATTGCAAGGAACTGGTCTTCGGTATAATCTTCTCGGGCTGGTCGAGTGTGTTCTCATCATCCATCGAACCGTTGTGGCTCAGGGTGATGATGTCGGCGGTGCGTTCGCCCTTCAGTCCCTGCAGCTGTACGGTGACGGGTTGTGACTGCTTGGAGGTGTTGACTATTTTGACGATGACCTCGCCAGTGGTCTTGTCGAAGACCGAGGAGGCAAAGAGACCGTCCTGTCCCTCCTGTCCGGCTACGGGCTTGCCCTGCATCGTGAGCGACAGCACGTTGGTGCCCTTGTTCATGGCGTAGAGTTGCTGGACATAATAGCTGACGGACTTGAAGGAGCGCAGGTTGTCGTACCAGATGGCGTCAGGACGCCACTGCCAGCCCTCGACATGAGCGAAGAGCGGGGCGTAGGTAGCCATGTGGACGAGGTCAGCATTGCGTTCGATGCCCGTCATGTGGGCAGCCTCGTAGAGCGACGTCTCGTAGTGGTTCCACTTCTTGCCGCGACCGTGGCAGGCATATTCGCCGGCAAACACCTTCGGACCCTTGCGGTCGTACGAGTCATAGCGCAGGCCGTGGCTGAGGAACCACTGCTCGTTGCGATAGTAGTGCTCGTCGTAGAGGTCTACCTTCAGCTCCTTCATACGGGGCTGCAGCAGATCGAAGTCCCATCCCTCGGAGTTAGGACCAGTGGTGCCGATGAGCTTCAACGTGGGATATTTCTTGCGCAGGGCATCCGAGAACTTCTTCAGACGCTCAGTAAAGACGGGGCCGTAGCCGCCGTGCTTCTCGTCGTAGTCCCATTGCTCGTTGCCGACGCCGAGGAACTTCAGGTTGAAGGGTGCGGGATGGCCCATGTCGGCACGTACCTTACCCCACTTCGTCGTGACGTCGCCGTTGGCAAACTCCACGAGGTCGAGGGCATCCTGAATATAGTCGTCCAACTGGTCAACGGGCACATGGACGCCGGGCTTCGTCGGGTCGGGGTTCTGGAACTGGCAGCTGAGACCGCACGAGATGACGGGCAGCGCCTCGCAGCCGAAGTCCTCGCAGAGCTGGAAGAACTCAAAGAAACCGAGACCGTAGGACTGGTAGTAGTTGGGGAAGTAACGACCAGTGAAGGTGTAGTGCCAGCGGTTCTCGTTCAGCGGACGGTTCTCGACGGGACCTACGGAGTTCTTCCACTGGTAGCGGGTCTCGAGGTCGGTACCCTCGACGATGCAGCCGCCGGGGAAACGGAACACGCCGGGCTTCATGTCATACAGGGCCTGAGCCAGGTCCTGGCGCATGCCGTTCTCACGATCTTTCCAGGTCTTCACGGGGAAGAGGCTGACGTGCTCGAGGTCGGTTGTCACCTTGCTGTCGCCCCAAACACGGAGGTGAGCCTTGGCGAAGGTGCGACGGGGCTTGATGACAGCCGTGTATTTCTTCCATTCCTTACCGCTGACGTCGATACCGGCGTTGCCTAACTTCTGGTCGTCGCCCATGGTGGCATTATCTACGATGTCGATCCACAGTTTGGCCGAGCCGCCATCGGGGACACGTGCCCAGACGGAGAAGCGGTACTCCTCGCCGCCCTTGACACCCATACCGAAGAAACCGCTGTTCTCAATCATGGTGTGCTTGTCGCCGTGGCCAGCAGGGGAGAGGCGAACGTAGTGGGGGTTGCGCTCGAAAGGACCGTCGTCCTTCAATGTCACCTTACCCGAGATGTCCCATCCGGCGAAATGGTTGGGGAACTCGAACGAACGGTTCATCACCAATTCGGCATAGAGGCCACCGTCGGCGGCGTAGTTGATGTCTTCGAAGAAGATGCCATACATGGTCGACTGCACGGGAGCCCCCGGCTTTGCGGTCTTAACGTCAAAAACATGGCTTTGTGCCGAAGCACTGAGTGCGGCCGAGAAAACAACGGCGCAGGAGAATAGTTTTAGTGTCATTGTCTTACGTTTTTTAGTGTTTTAGAGTTTTTGTGGTGCAAAATTAGTTAAAAAGTTGGGGAAAAGCAAGGAATTACAAATAATAATTGTATTTTTGTGGTGAAATTCAGATTATAGATAATAGCTGATAACCTAATTTAAGTGATATGAAGACGATATTGATAGCTGAAGACAATGACAGCAACTACATCTTGATGACTTACATCCTGAAACGTTCGTATCAGTTTCAGAGGGCCAAGAACGGGCAAGAAGCTGTTGAAATGGTAGACAACGGGGGCATCGACCTCGTGCTGATGGACATGAAGATGCCTGTCATGGACGGTCTTGAGGCCACGAAGCTCATTAAGGAAAAACATCCCGAACTGCCAGTCGTCGCACTGACAGCCAATGCTTTCGACAGCGACCGTCAGTTAGCCAAGGAGGCCGGCTGCAATGCTTTCCTCTCAAAACCCGTCAGCAGCGAGAAGTGTCTGCAAACTATTGAGGAGATCATAGGCAAGTAGGCGACACTCAGGGATTCCAGAGCCACTTGATGTTCTCAACGGAAGTCGTCTCAACGTCTTCCTCTATCTTGTCGGGCAGGTTGCAGAAAAAGTCTATTCCTGTTCGACGCTCTAATTCGCGGACGCTGATGACGTAGTCGCTCAGCGGATCGCCTGAGTGATCTTCGTTCAGGTTTTCTGCCCAGAAGGCCAAGGCCTTGGGAGGATTCGTGCCGCTCTTTCGTAGCAATGCCATAAAGAAGTACCTGGGCACTGGGATATAGCCTTCCTGACTTGACTTAGAGACTTTTTTGTTAGAGATATATTCAATGATGTCACCAGGAGAGTCGATGGTGCCTCCTTTCACGACGAATAGCGTGTCTTTGTTTCCTGTAGGCCACCATTTGCGTACTTTATTTTCCATTTCCTGCCATAGCCCGGCGTTGAACTTGTTAAACTGTGGCTGCATGTTGGTCAGGTAGAAAGTCTGGCGGTTGGCTTCCCGCGAATATTTCCTGTCGGCATTGGGGCAGATATGGCCGTGGTCATAACCTGACGACCAAAAGGGGTCGTAGTTGAAACCGTCAGCGTCGGTCACGTAGTTGATGTTGTGGCTGGGCATATCCTCGTCGAACAAATAACCATCGACCACACGACTGTTGCTGCCGCCGTAGTTGCCGCTATGCATCTGGTAGCACGACCATCGCTGAGACTTCTTCTGGCAGTCCCATTCCACACTGTAGTTAATGCCGTACTTGTCGTTGGTGGTATGAATGATGACGATGCTATTGCCTCCCTTCACCTTTGGAAACTCCAGTCGCTGCAGCGCCGGTTCTTGTGATGCATCGTTGCGGTTAACGTTTTGTTCTGTCTGTGCACCATTATCATCGTCATCACTACTACAGGAGACCATGATGGGAGCCGTAAGCAGGAGCGGCAGGAACAGTTTAAGTAGTTGTTTCATTGTTGGTGTTGATTTGAATTCAAAGGCTGCATGCCATTAGGACATACAGCCTTTGAATGAAAAGATATATTTAAAAAGTTATTTCTTGGTCAGCGTAGCATCATCCACGAGGACATCCTTTCCGGAAGAGTAATTGGACTTTTTCGGGTTCATGACGAGTAAGCATACTGTTGTTTCGGAGTCAAGTGTAAACTCGTGTGTAACTTGAGTCCAGCCATTGTTATTGATGCTTGCATACTCACCATATTTGTAACCGCTACTGCTGTTAATAGTTCCATCTACTACAATAGCATAGCCGGGGCGCACCTGTGCTGCGTCAGCTGTCGTAGCCTTCGCATAGAACGAGAATACGTATGTGCCAGCAGCGAGTTTGATTTCCTGACTGGCTAAGCGCTTGTTGCTCGTCTCATTACCATTGACGTTGACCGAATAGCTGCCGCCATGGGCATCAGAGCTCTGAGCCAGCGTAGCTGAACTGGCAGAGGACGCCGACTTCCAGCCAGTGGGCAGACCATCGGCCCATGTCTCGAAATTTCCGTTGGTAAGCGACGATGTAGTGGTGTCGCCTCCTTGGTTCTCGCCTCCTTGGTTCTCGTCGCCAGCAGCAGTGTTGTTGGTCTTCACCAGATAATTACCCTGTGCCATCTCGGGAACAATCTCGTTGGTCTTCGTATTCTTGTACTTCTGCAGCTTTCCGTAAACCACGACTTCGTCACCTACCTTCAACTGGTCGGCCGATGTGAAGTCGCTGTTGTTGAGGTTCTTGCCACGGTAGACATAAATGGTGTTGTTCTCACTGCCGTCTTCAGAAATGTAATAGTTGATGTCATTGTACTTCTTTCCACTGGTGCTGTTCGGACCAATGTCTTCAGCCTTGGTGGAAATCTTGGCCACCTTACCCTTGACAAAGTAGAAGACATCGGTAGTAGCACCCTCTGCCAGCGCATTGATAGCTGTTAGGGCTTCTGCTACTGTCTTTGGAGCATCAATCGTACCTACGTCACCAGACGGCTGGGGGGTAGGCGTAACGTCACCGCCCTCATTACCTTCGATGGAAATGATACTGCTACTCTGGTTAATCTCAGGAGTGACGTTGCCATCCTTGACATATTTCTTTAGCTTACCCTTGACCACGACCACTGCTCCGGGCTGCAGGTCGTTCTTCGAGGCAAAGTCGGCACCGTTGAGGCCCTTGCCGCTATACACCTGCAACTGGTTGGCAGCGGTACCATCGTCAGAGATATAATAGGTAATGCTCTTGTAAGTGCTGTTATACTGCTGTACGGAGACAATCTTACCCTTGACATAGGCATCGGTCGACGATTCACCGGCATCCTTATAGCCGCTGATAAGCTCGAGGGCCTTGGCTACGGTCAGAGGAGCCTCGGCAGTACCTAACTCGTCAGCAGGCGCAGGGGTAGGCTCTTCGGATTCGCTGGCATAGCCTTCTTCCATCTTGAAAGCCTGCAGCTCCCAAGTAGTAGAACCAGTGGCGGGTGCCTTGAACCAGAAACCAATGTAGATAGCCTCCCTGTTTACAAACTCAATAGGCAGCTGTATCTCGCCCGAGGAATAAAGCGTCCAGTCGGAGTAAGGCGATGCCTTCGGGACGAAGGGCACTTCCTTCCATGTGGCCTTGCTGGCATCGGCACCGTCGAAATCAGCGGATACAAAAATCTTGTGGTTGTCCTCCCATCCTGCGTAGTTATTGGTGTACCTGATGGTGTGGTTGAACGACAACTTGACATTATCGTGACCGAGTGTGCTGATGGGAGGTGAGATAAGCCATCCCTCTACGGCCTTATTCGTCTTGGTACTACCCCCGTCCCATGCCTGGTAGCCAGTGGCTTGGGCGTAGCTGTTACCTTTGCTCCAGGGCTGTGCGCCGTCAGTTACTTCAACGAGCGTCCAACCAGTATTCAGGTTGGCTGATGCGTAGGGCAATACCCCGACGCCGACGGGGACGCCTCCTGCCGTGGGTATGGGATACGGTGCGGGAACGTCCTCACAAGCGGTGAAAGTCATGGCTGCGATGGCTAAGGCCATGACGCTGTACAGTATTTTCTTCATAGTTTTATGATTTTAATTTTCAATTTACAATTTCAATGTCAGACTCCTTACGGATGAGTATCTGCCACGTACTGCCATAGCGGGTGGCAATGCCCGTAATATTCACCACGTAAGGCTTCTTGTTTACCTCGTCGTAAGGCAGCTTGTTGGCTGCAAACTTGGCATAGGTACTGGTGCGGATGACCAACTTCGACGTTGAATGGCCAGTGATGGCACGGTTGACGCAGCCGCCCACAACAGCCGCCGTGCCGTCGCCAGGGGCGAAGGTGGCGATGCCATCGGCCTCGCTGAAGGTGACGTTCTTCAGCGTCACCAGCTTGCCGCAGTGTTCGTTCTTGTCCATATTGACGTCGAAGTCGATGGGCTGTACTTGCTGAATGGCACTGCCCGTAAACTTGAAGTGCTTCTGGAATACATCTTTCTGCATACGTCCGATACTGTTGCCGTTGTAGGGCGCACCAATCTCGGGCTGTTGGCGGTAGCCGCCGATGTAGAGTCCTTTCAGGTCGATGACAATCTCCTGACCTTCGGCCAGATAGCCGCTCATGCCGCTCTCGTTGACAGCAACGATGATGGCGCCCGTCTCGTCCTGCACCATAAACTGCTTGTAGATATTGCCTCGGATGTCGTTGGCTGTAACGCGACCCTTGATCTTGACATCCTTGTCTACCAATGCGTTCTCGTCAGTACTGGCAAACACGTTGGGATACATCTGCTTCAGCTGTGCAATAGTGACGATATTATCATCCGTTATGCTGTTGTTGCCGTATAGATCAGCACCGTTGGGCGTGATGACATCCCACTCGGTATCTTGACAAGCGGCAAATAGCAGGCAGGCCGCAGCGATGGCAAAATATTTGATTGCTTTCATACGATGGTTCTCCTTTCTTTAGAATTGATAGTTAATCAGCAGCATACCGTTGATGCCGTTGGCATAGAACTTACGTGGGCTCTGCTGGAAGCGGTAGGCATTGTTGGTGCGCTCTTCCTCCTGCTTGGTGTCGAGTCGGTTCTGCTCCATACCGCCGGTGCATATCTTGATATTGTTCAAGATGTTGGTCAGCATCAGGTTGAATCCAATGCGGCGGCCGTGGCTCAGGCGGAAGGTCTTGCCGATAGAGGCATCGAGCATGAAGCCGCCATCGCCCTTGCTCTGAGCGGGACTGTTGTAGGTCTTCTCACCGTTGACGATGCTTTTGGGGACCTCCGTTTCACGGCGCGAGATGGGGGCGAAATAGAGGTAGATGTTGTCGTAGTAGTTGCCGATGAGGTCAATGTACCAATAGTTGTAGTGACAACTCAGATCGATGCTTCCTGCGGTGAGCGGTGTGCCACCTTCGCGCATTCCGTCGATGATACAGAGTTCGTCGACGTAGCTACCGCTGTTGGAGAGCAGCATCCGCATATTGGCATTGTTGGTGTACTTTGCCTCGCTGACAGTGCCTAATGTCTTGACATTCAGCCAGTCGGTCACCTTGACATTTAGACCTAACTCCACGCCGTAGAACTGCTTGTCAATATCTGACAAAGTAACATAGGCGAAGGAACTCTCAATATCGGAGTAGAAGAGGCTCTGTTCGGTAACGTCAGCCAGATGGGCGTAGTATCCGTTGATGTTCATGCTCAGCCAAGCATTCTTCCACTGGTAGCCTGCCTCGGCCGAGAAGATCTTCTCCTGCGTTAAGTCCTTCACAAAGTCGTTGTTGATCTGAGCGGCTGAGAAGGCAGTGCGAGGAGCGGGGGCCTTCCATTCGAAACCTGTTCCCAAGACGATGGCGTGGCCGTATCCCAAATCGATATGGGTGCCCACCTTGCCACCGCCGTCAAGGAACTTGGCGGTGCCGCTCTTGCCGTAAGAGTTGTCGGGAGCCATACCGTTGCGCATCTTACCGTCGCGCTGCATGGTGATGCCGCTGAGACGGGCAGCTGCAAAGAGGTGTGCCCTGCCGACATCGATGCCCGTGGAGGCCCAAGCCTGAGCTTTGTTGACAATGAGGTTATAGTCGTAGGCAAACGTGTCGCCAACTTTCACCTCTTTGGGCTCGCTACCATCGTTCATGTCGTAGAAAACCTTCGGTGACAGCGAACCGTAATCCTTCAGGGCGTAGGTGTTGACGTTGTGGAACTTGGCATTACCCAGCAGGTCGTCCATCGTCTGGTAGTGCATACCAATGTTGCGGGCCAGCTGTAAGCCGGCATTCAGCGACACGGTAGTGCTCAGTTGCTTCTCCAGCTTCGTAGCCAACGAGAATGTCAACTGGTCGTCATGGGCGCGCTGCAGGTAGTACATAGCGTCCTGTCCGGCGGCAGCCATCAAACTATTGGCGTAGTACATACGTCCCCAGTTCACCTGGCGGTTGTCCTCCGAAGCACTCAGATAGTCGTAGGCGGCATGCCAGTTTTCCAAAGCCGTGTCATCGTGGAAGAGCGTGGCATCAGGGTTCCATACATTATAGTTGAAACTCGGCATTAGCGAGTAATAGTCCGGGTCGGGATTTGTACCGCCATTGTAGGCCAGTCGGCTGTTGCTGTACATCGTATAGCGACCAAGGAAGGAGGTGACGAGCTTCGACTGGTCGTCAATCTTCCAGTCCCATGTCAGCAAGGCAGCCGGTGCGAAGTCTTTCACTATACGCGAGTTACGCTTCTTGCCGTCCTGATAGCCCCAGTTGGGATTGTAGTTGTGAGTACCGGCAATCCAGTACATCTCGTCGGTAGCACCACGCTGTGCGCCACGCTGTGTGGGGTTACCCCAGGTAACCAGGCTTACGGAGTGTTGGTCGTTGATGAGCTTCTCAGCTCCGAGGAAGTAGCTCAACGAGTTGTACGACGTTCCCTCAATAGTCCCGATGCCGTTGCCCCAACGGTAGGTCAGGGAGCCGGTCAGTGCCCAGCCGTTCTCCATGACACCTGAGTTATAGGTGTACATGGCACGTATGTTGTAGCTGCGGTTGGCAAAGGCCAGTGAAGCCCGCTGTCCGGTGGCGAAGCTCGATGGGCGGAAATTGTAATTGCCCGAGCCGCCGAGGGCACTCATGGAGTAGTTGTTGTCCTCGAAGGGCAATGACGACTCACGGCCACGCGTCTGGTTGTTCAGACCGCCCACAAAGGAGTAGCCAAACTGTCCGCGTTCGATGTCGTTCACGGGGTTGCCGTTGATGTACATGTCAGTGTACTTGGCGTTGTAGGCACGGTATTTGAAGCGGGCGGGGCTGAAACGGTAGCCTACCTCGTTCGCATACACATTCCGATTGGACGAGATGATGGTGATGTTCTGCGTCGAACTCTCGTCATCCTCCAGCTGCGCCTCAGTGAAGGTGAAGGCCGTTTCGTCCTGCAATTCCTTGGCTGTGGAGTCGACAGGCTCCTGAGCCATGGCTGTAACAGAACAGCATAGGGCCATCACTGCAAATGTCAGCGTTTTTCTCATAGAATATTGTTTTTGCGGTTATTGTAATACTTGTTTGGGGCAAAGATACGGAAAAAACATGAGACGACAAAAACTTTTTCGTAAAAAGTGTGAGCAATTCCGAAAAAAAATAGTATCTTTGCACAGATTATTACTGACCGATTATGAAAAAATACATGGCTTTTGTGGTGTTCGCCCTTTTGTTAGGAACGAACGCAGCCCAGGCACAGAAGAAGTTTTCTGTGTATGGCATAGGATTCTACAATCTGGAAAATTTGTTTGACACCTGTCATGATGCCGGTAAGAACGATTATGAGTACCTGCCCGACGGCACCAACAAGTGGACGGGTTTGAAGTACACTAACAAACTGAAGAACATGGCCCGTGTGCTTTCTGAGATGGGTACTGACAAACTGCCTGGCGTGGGCTGTGCCGCCATCGGCGTCAGTGAGGTGGAAAATGCCAAATGCCTGACAGACCTCTGTAATCAGGAACCATTGAAAGCCAAGAACTTCCAGTTTGTACACATTGAAGGTCCCGACCAGCGTGGTGTTGACTGCGGACTGTTGTATAACCCGAAACTCTTCCAAGTTCGTGACGTGAAGCTTGTACCTTATATATATATATTGCCACAGGACTCCTTGAGGGCTACCCGCGGATTCTTGGTGGTCAGTGGTACCATGTCTGGCGAGCACGTCACCATCATCGTCAACCATCTGCCTTCGCGTGGTGCCACCTCTTTCTATCGTGAGGAGGGTGGTCGGCAGTTGCGTATTGTCAAGGATTCTTTGGTACGTGAAGATCCCAACGTGAAGCTTATCATCATGGGTGACATGAACGATGACCCACAGGACAAATCAATGGCAGAGGCCTTAGGTGCCAAGCGCAAGATGAAGGATGTCGAGAACGAACCAGGTGGTCTGTGGAACCCTTGGTGGGATATCCTGGCCCAGGGAACGGGTACCTTGCAGTATGATGGCAAATGGAACCTCTTTGACCAGATTATCGTCTCGAATTCATTGCTCGACCGCGAAGGCAAGAAAGACTACGTGTCGCTGAAACTTTGGAATTACCATATCTTCCGCCGTGACTACCTCTTCCAGAAAGAAGGTCGCTACAAAGGCAATACCCTGCGCACTCATGCCGGTGGTGCCTGGCTTAACGGTTACAGTGACCACCTGCCTACAGTCGTTTATTTAATTAAGGAACAACACTAACAACTCATATGAAGAAACAAATACTAACTACTATGATTGCGGCAGCCCTTTGCTTGGGTTTGCCGCTTATTGGCATGGCTGCCAATACCAAGAAAACTGTGGCACAAGTGACGGAAGCCGTAACGGTTACCGATAATTGGGACTATATCGTAACAGGGGAGACGCCCTTTGCGGAAGGAGCCTCTGTTGATTTAGTCAACACAGAACATGCCGTACTGATATTGAACAAGGTAAAACCCTCGGCAGCCATCAAGCTGTTGGCCAACTATGTCAAGATTAACGGAGAAAAGGCCGTGAACAACACGAACTGTCAGGTGAAACTCTATAACCGGGGTAGCATCATTCTGCCTTATGGTAACAGTACGAAGCCACTGACCGTCTACCCGGAGCCGAACTTCGGAGGCGAGGGTGTCAACAACTTCGGCATGAGTAACAGTGGTGGCTATATGAACACGCTGACTGCCGCCCAGCTGAACAACAAGATACGCTCGTTCAAGCTGAAGCGTGGCTATATGGTGACCTTCTCCACACAGGCCAGCGGACGTGGCTATAGCCGTTGCTTCATAGCAGCCAGCAGCGACCTGGAAGTGGCTGAACTGCCCATTGTGCTCGACCAGAAGATTTCTTCCTACCGTATTTTCAAATGGTACGATGCGGGTAAGAAGCAGTTGGCCAACGATCTGACCCGTAATACATTGGCCGCCCTGAATGTGCAGAGCAGCTATACTTGGAGCCAGGGCGAGAATATGGCTCCTGACTATGAGTGTATCCCTAACCATATCTATGAGGACTATCCTTCGTCGGCAACTATTGGTGGAGCTTCCTGGTCGCCGCATTGCAAGAATAACAATGAGCCGAAGAACTCGAGCGACGACCATCCTCAGGACCTGAAAACCATCTTGGATAACTGGGAGAATATGATGCGTACTGGTATGCGCCTCTGTTCGCCCGCTTCGTGGGATGGCAGTGACTACTGGGATGCTACGGGATTCCTTGCTGAGTTCATGGACTCCATTGATGCCCGTGGCTGGCGTTGCGATATCATCGACCTGCACTGTTACTGGGCTGAAAGCAACTTCGGAAACATCAAGAACTGGGTAGACAAGTACAAGCGCCCCGTCTGGATATCGGAATGGTGTTGGGGTGCCTCGTGGAACAATAATGGTGCCTTTGCCAGCGGCGTGACAGAGGCCCAGGTGAAGACAGCCTTACAGGGCATCTGTACGAAACTGAATGGTTGGGACTATGTGGAGCGCTATTATTACTGGAATGGTGAGCGCGACCCATCACGCCTCTATAAGAATGGCAAGCTGACACCTGCGGGTGAGTATTATGCCAATATGACAACGACGGTAGGCTACAACGGCAAGTACGACTTCGTGCCCACCACACCCCGTCAGTACGGACCGTCGCGCTTCAAGACGACTTCTTCCAGTGGCAAGGTCGTCGTCTCATGGTATGACTCCAATGGTGAGTACAACCAGCTGATGGAGGTGCAGCGCAAGGTGAAGGGCGGACAGTGGGAAACCCTGTCAACCGTTGACCAGAAGGAGGCCGCCAGCAATTACTCATTTACGGATGCCGAGGCTCCTGAGGGTGCCATCTACCGTGTGCATCTGAGAGATTTGAACGGCCGTGACTATTATACCAATAATACAATAGAAACTGGTGATGCCGTGACTACTGCCGACGGCAAGACGCTCTACGTAGGTGGTAATCTGCTGCAGAACGGTGACTTCGACTTCGGTACTGAAGGTTGGACATCAGGAACAGGCGCAGCCATCGGTCAGCCTTACTTCCAGGTGGTGCCCGTTGGTGGTATCGACGGTGGCAGTTATCTGCAGGCCTACGGCAATGGCAGCATGGATGTGGTGTCGTCGCTGAAGAAGGTGGTCGACATCCAGCCCGAAGCCGATTATTACTTCCGCGTGGCCTCCCGCAACGGCGGAACCTACCAGAAGGTCAGCCTGACGGAAAACGGAAAGACAGAGGCAAAGAACGTCCTGACACTGGAAGATACCACTGATTGGCTCTACCAGTCAGGCATTTTTAATAGCGGTTCCTATAGTCAGGCACTTATCGCCTTCCGCTGGTTAGGCGCCAAGGCACAGCTGGACAAGATGGAGCTGCGCCGCCTCTTCGCTACTTATGAAGAGGCCATTGCCGATGGTGCTCCGTTGGAGCAGGCCTATCAAGCCGCTAAGGAGGCACGTGATGCGGAGATAGCCCAACAGCGGACTGACTCGCTGGCTCAGGTGAACGAAGCTCTGAAGGCGATGAATTGTCCGTTGGATGTTTCCAACCTTGCTCTCGTGCAGCTGAGTGGCAAGATTAAAAACTATAACCTGAAAGCAGAGACTGGCTGGACTGTGAAGACTGGAACCTATAAGAGTGGTGACCAACGGTTGGCTACCCAAGTCGGAAAGTCTTGTTGGAATGCATGGTGGGCAAATGTCAATGCCTCGACGGGAACCAAGCAGACCATGGAGATTAACCAACAGGTGACGGGACTGCCTGAGGGCGCTTACTTCTTGGAGTGCAAGGCCACGACGCAGCACTACTGTCTCTCCGACCAGCACGGCTTCATCACCTATGAGGGCGAGACCGTCAACACGCCGACCCTTCAGGCCGACTACCTCGACCTGCCGACCGTCAGTAATGTGTGGCAGACGCTCACCTCAACACCTATTTATATTAAGGAAGGTGGCACGGCAACCATCGGCTTCAAGAATTCCAAGCAAGGAGCCATCGACAATGCCTGGCATGAGTTTGGCAAGTCTGACAGCAAGGGCGATAAGCGTGAAGGATGGTGGTGTGCCACCGACTTCCGCTTGTATTACCAGCCTGCCTATACCGTTGCCAGCACTGACCGCAGGTGGGGAACCATCTGTCTGTCGCGTGAAATCATCAAGCCAAATGACATCCAGCTGTATCATATAGTCGGCATCACCGCTGACCAAACGAAACTCTGTGTTGAGGAGGTTACTGCACCTGTCGCGGGCGTACCTTATATTTATTATGCTGACAAGGCTAATCCTCGCTTCTTCATGAAAGGCTCTGAAGTTACAAAGCCTGCCAGTGGCGATGGTAACCTACAGGGCTACTTGACTGCTGCTGCCGGCACGAAGGCACCCTTGGGCGGTTATACGCTGATGAATAACGGAGCATGGATTAAGGTGGAGGATGAAGAGACGGAGGTCTGTTCGAATACGGCCGTCATTACCAGCTTGGAGGGTCTGACCGTCCTCGACAACTGGCAGGGACTCACCATGAATCTTGGCACTGCAACAAAGATAGGCAACGTAGGAACGGCAGACAATAGCCTCAAGGCCACCTACACTATTGGTGGTCAGCGTTCAGGGAAAACTCGCGGACTGGTCATTGAGACCGATGGACAACAGACGCGCAAGGTCATCAGGCGATAGACTGCCACAGCCAGCCCATGTAGGCCAAGAAGACCAGCGTCAGCAGGGCACCCTCCCATCGGGCTACCGTGTACTTTGTGTATGAGAAGCCCCAAACCATCAGGACGCTCAACATCATAACCGAGAGGTCGACAACTGTGATGCCTTGTATCTGCATGGGACTGATGGTGGCTGTCAGGCCGAGGATGAGCAGCACGTTGAAGACGTTGGAGCCGATGACGTTGCCAATGGCGATGGCCGACTGCCCCTTGCGGGCAGCTACCACGCTGGTAGCCAGTTCTGGCAGCGACGTACCGCCTGCCACGATGGTCAGACCAATGACGCCCTCGCTGATGTCCAGTTCGCGAGCTACTTCTGAGGCCGACTCCACAAAGAGATTACTGCCGAAGATAAGGCCACCTAAGCCAGCCGCCACGAACAGCAACTCTTTCCATATACTCATCTGAGCAACCGGGACTTCTTCCGTTCCGGTTGTTTTGTTCTTAAAAGCTACGCGGAAAGTATATATCATAAATGCCGTAAAACCTGTCAATAACAGCAGACCGTCAATCCGACTGATGGTGTTGCCGCTGATGTTGGTAGAAAAAGCGTCTATGCAGACCACCAAAAGCAACACGGCGGCCCCAACGGCGAAAGGCAAGTCCTTCTTTACCGTAGACTTGGTGATAGTCATTGGTGCCACCATTGCTGCGCAGCCCACGATGAGTAGCGCATTGAAGATATTCGATCCCACGACATTACCCACGGCCATGTCGGGCGTATCCTTTAGTGCCGATACCAAGCTCACAAATAACTCTGGTGCCGACGTGCCGGCCGCCACGATGGTCAGTCCTATCACTATTTCAGGCACGTTCATCCGTCGGGCCAGTGCCGAGGCTCCTTCCGTCAATCGGTCGGCACCCCACAATACGAGTGCAACACCGACAATAATCAATATACAATCTAAAAGCATCTTGGCTGCAAAAGTACACAAAAACTATGAGACAACCAAATGCAGAGGGGAAAAAAGCAAAACTGGAAATAGTATGTATGTGCAATAAAATGTTTTTTCCAACGTTATATAATACGTGTTCAGACGTTATGTCATACTCACAGTGGTACTCTTTGCCGTGCTTTCAGCGTGGGCACAGTACGATCCGTCGTTCAGTCACTACTGGGCGATGGAACCTTCGTATAACCCTGCGGCAATCGGTAAAGACTCGAAATTGAACGTTGCAGGTGCTTACAACATGACGATGGTGGGATTCGAACACAACCCAAGAACTATGTATATCGGAGCCGATATGCCGCTCAGCGTCTTTGGTACTCGTCACGGTGTGGGATTACAGATTTTGAATGACGAGATAGGTCTCTTTTCGCATAAGAAGCTGGTGGGTCAGTATGCCTGTAAGTTCCGACTGTTGGGTGGTGTGCTCAGCGTTGGTGTGCAGGGCGGTTTGCTGAGTGAGACGTTTGACGGTTCAGGCGTGGACTTGGACCAGACCGACGACCCCGCTTTTGCGAAGGCCGACGTTACGGGCACGGGACTGGACTTAGGCGGCGGACTCTATTATCAGCATCGTAACTGGTATGTTGGAGCATCGGTGCAGCATGCTTTGGCACCCACGATTGAACTAGGTGAGACCAATGAGTTGGAGATAGCCCGTAGTTTTTATTTTACAGGTGGATACAATATTCAGCTTAGAAATCCGTTTCTTATGATACAGACCTCGGTGTTAGGACGAACCGACGGCGTAGCCTACCGTGGTGACGTGACGGGGCGTCTGAAGTACACCCACGAGAAGAAAGTGATGTATGCCGGCCTGTCCTACAGTCCCACCAACTCGGTGACGCTGTTGATAGGCGGCCATTTTCACGGAGTTCTCATCGGCTATAGCTATGAAGCCTACACCAGCGCCATCAACATCGGCAACGGAAGCCACGAGCTTTTTGTGGGCTATCAGACGGACATCGACTTCGGAAAGAAGGGTCGGAACAGACATCAATCAGTTAGATTACTATAAATGAATATGAAAAGACTGACAATAGGATTTTGCGCCATGGCGCTGTTACTGCTCACCTCCTGCTTCGGCAGCAAGGTGTCATCAGGCGCTGGTGGCGAACTGACAGGATCGGGAGGCCGGGCATTCTCTGAGCCGGCTCCCTTCGGCATGATACTCGTCAAGCGCGGTCATCTGCGCATGGGTATTGACCAGCAGGACTCCCTCTGGGGCAAGCAGACACCGGTGCGCGACATCTCGGTGGACGGATTCTGGATGGACGACACGGAAATTACCAACTCTGAGTACCGCCAGTTTGTGAACTACGTGCGCGACTCCATCCTTCGTGAGCGTCTGGCAGACCCCAACTACGGCGGCGACGAGTCGTACAAGATTGAGGAAGACAAGAACGGCGATCCCGTGAAGCCTCACCTGAACTGGAAGAAGTCACTGCCGCGCAAGCCCAACGAGGACGAGCTGCGCGCCTTCGAGAGCCTCTACGTCACCAATCCCGTGACTGGCGAGAAGATGTTGGATGCCTCGCAGATGAACTACCGCTACGAAATCTACGACTACACGACAGCCGCCCTGCGCCGCAACCGTCTGAACCCGGAAGAGCGTAACCTGAACACCGACGTGGCCGTCGATCCGAACGAAAAGGTGTGGATATCAAAGGACACCGCATACATCAACGACGAGGGCAAGATTGTGCGTGAGACCATCAACCGCGAACTCAGCGGCCCGTGGGACTTCCTGAATACGTACATTGTTAATATATACCCCGACACGACGTGCTGGGTGAACGACTTCCCCAATGCCGACAACGAGGTGTATATGCGCAACTACTTCTCGAACTCCGCCTACAACGACTACCCTGTGGTGGGTGTCACCTGGGAGCAGGCCAACGCTTTCTGTGCCTGGCGCACGGAGTACCTGCTGAAGGGTCTTGGTCCGGCTGCCCGCTACGTGCAACGCTATCGTCTGCCGACAGAGGCTGAGTGGGAGTATGCCGCCCGTGGCAAGGATGGTACCGAGTTCCCGTGGGAGAACGAGGACGTGGCTTCAGGCAAGGGTTGCTTCTATGCTAACTTCAAGCCCGACAACGGTAACTACACCAAGGACGGTAACCTGATTACCTCGAAGGTGGGCATCTACAGCGCCAACACCAATGGTCTGTACGACATGGCCGGCAACGTGGCTGAGTGGACATCGACCATCTACACCGAGGCCGGTGTCGACGCCATGAACGACGTGAACCCGCAGCTGCGCTATAATGCGGCCAAGGAAGACCCCTACCGGCTGAAGAAGAAGTCGGTGCGAGGCGGTTCATGGAAAGACCCCGAGAGCTACATCCGCTCGGCCTGGCGCAGTAGTGAGTACCAGAACCAGCCCCGCTCGTATATCGGCTTCCGCTGTGTACGCTCATTGGCTAACACCGTAAGCGAAAAAGCAAAAACCTCAAAGAAAAGGAAATAAGCTATGACCAGATACAGTAAATTGAATATTATCTACCGGCTGCAGAAGTGGCTAGATAGTGTCCCCGGACAGACGTTCATGAACTACGCCTACAGCTGGGGTGCTTCCATTGTGATTCTCGGTACGCTCTTCAAGCTGACCCACCTGCCGGGTGCTAACTTCATGCTGTTCCTCGGCATGGGTACTGAGGTTGTCGTGTTCTTCATCGCTGCCTTTGACCGTCCGTTCGACAAGACGGCCGACGGCATGGAACTGCCGACGCACGTTGGTGAGATTGGGACAGAAGCCGAAACAGAGATTGAAGCTGCACCGACAACCGTCGTCGGTGGTGGCGGCAGTACCATCATTATTGGTGGTGGCGGTGTCATTGGCGACGGAGAGGCTGCCGTCGGACCGCAGCATAGCGAACAGGCTGCTGTTGACACCGAGGCCATTGCCGCTGTTGCCTCGTCGGTGACGACAATGGCTGGTGGTTCGGTTGTGGCTCCTGTACCTTCGGTCAATCCTGAACTGGAGGAAGCAACCGCTAACTATGTGGATGAGCTGAAACGCCTGACGGAAATGCTGTCGAAGGTGGCTGAGCAGAGCGAACGTCTGACACGCGACTCGGAGGAGATGGAGAACCTGAACCGTACGCTGACCGGCATCTGCAAGATTTACGAGATGCAGCTCAAGGGTGCCAGCCAGCAGATTGGCACCATCGACGAGATTAATGAGCAGACGCGCAAGATGGCAGACCAGATTGCCGAGCTGAACCAGATCTATACTCGCATGATTGAGGCCATGACGGTGAATATGCCCAAGGCCCCAATAGCCCAATAATCCCATTAGCCCCAGAGGTCCCATTAGCCCCATAATACAATAATCTATGGCAATTAAGAAAAGACCAGTCTCTCCGCGCCAAAAGATGATTAACCTGATGTACGTCGTCTTGATGGCCATGCTTGCGCTGAACGTCTCGAACGAGGTGCTCAACGGCTTCTCCATCGTGGAAGAAAGCCTGAAGCGCACGACGGCCAACGCCACCAGGGAGAACCTTGCGATATACGAGGACTTCGGAACGCAGATGAAGGCCAACCCCCAGAAGGTAAAGGAGTGGTACGATAAAGCCATGCAGGTGCGCCAGATGAGTGACTCGCTCTACAACATGGCCCACGAACTGAAAATCGCCATTGTGAAGGAGGCCGACGGTAAGGACGGCGACCTGAACAATATCCGCAATAAGGAGGATATGGAGGCGGCCAACCAGGTGATGCTGGCTCCTGGTCGTGGTCGTGGCAAGGAACTGTACGACGCCATCAATACCTATCGTAAGAAGATGTTGGATATGGCTATCTCTACGCGCCAGAAGAAGACTATCTATGAAATCCTGTCGACCACTATCCCTGAGGACAAGCGAACGCTGGGCAAGAACTGGCAGGAGTATATGTTCGAGTCGATGCCTGCCGCCGCTGCCGTTACCCTGTTGTCAACCCTGCAGAGCAATGTCCGCTATACCGAGGGTGAGATTCTGCATACCTTGGAGCAGAATATCGACGTGAAAGATATCCGCGTGAATGCTCTTGAGGCGTTTGTCATCCCCAACTCGCAGACCATCGTACGCGGTGACAAGTTCTCGGCCAAGATAATAATGGCCGCCGTTGATACTACCCGGGTGCCCGACATCTACATCGGCAACCAGAAGGTGACGCTACGTGACAACGTCTACGAGCGCATCTGCGGTTCGACGGGTGACTTCACATTGGCCGGTTTCATAGAGACCGTCAACGGCAATGGCGATAGAATCAAGCGCGACTTCTCTCAGAAGTACACTGTAGTTGACCCAAGTGCAACGGTGAGCGCCGATCTGATGAATATGCTCTATGCCAGTTACAACAACCCCATCAGCGTATCCGTTCCCGGTGTTCCCCTGAATAAAATCCAAGCCTCGATGAGTGGCGGCGGTACGTTGACACCCACGGGCCCCGGCAAGTATATTGCTCGTCCGACGAAGATTGGCGAGACTGTGACCATCACCGTCACTTCAACTAACACTGGCCGTCCGCAGCAGATGGGACAGTTCTCCTTCCGTGTACGCAAGATGCCTGACCCGACACCGTATATCCCAACCAAGGATGAACAGGGCAACCCCTCTCGCTTCAAGGGAGGCGGCATACCGAAGGCCAGCCTGATGGGCATCGACGGCATTGGTGCTGCCATCGACGACGGCATCCTCGACGTTGCCTTCAAGGTGGTGTCGTTCGAGACGGTGTTCTTCGACAACATGGGTAACGCTGTGCCTATGGCCAGCAATGGCGCCCAGTTCTCGGATCGCCAGAAGGACACCTTCCGCAAGTTGACCCGCAACCGTCGCTTCTATATTTCGCGTGTCGTTGCCATCGGTCCTGATGGTATCCAGCGTACGTTGCAGAATTCAATGGAAATAATTGTAAAGTAGAATAGATATGAAAAGACTATTGTTCTTATTGATGATAACGCTGACGGCCGGTGCTGTCGTTGCACAGCCTAAGAAAAGCCGTGTGCAGCAGACACAGCAGACGCAGGCACAGCAGCAGAAAAAGCAGGGAACGTCGTCAACGATGACGCGTCGTATGCAGATCAGCTATCCCGTGGCCCTCGATATGCCTGAGGACGTGGTTTGGCGCCGTGACATCTATCGCGAGATTGACCTCCACGACGATGCCAACGCCGGACTCTACTACCCTGTGCAGCCTCAGGGCAAGCAGATGAACCTGTTTACTTATATCTTCAAGCTGGCCCAGAACGGCTATATCCCCATCTATGAATACTCCGTGGCCAACGACGGTAACGACGACTTCTCGGACGGGGCCAAGGTGCTGTTGAAGACGGTGCTCGACAACTATCACATCTTCTATGAGGAACAGGACGGTAAACTGAAGATTGACAACAGCGATATCCCATCTCAGGAGGTAATGAAGTACTTCCTCAAGGAGAGTGCCTACTACGACCAGAGCAATGCCACTTTCCACATCAAGCCGCTGGCGCTCTGTCCCGTGATGATGCGCGACGACGACTTCGGTGGTGAGTCTGCCCAGTATCCGCTATTCTGGATTAAGTATAGCGACCTGGAGCCTTACCTGAGCCGTCAGACCATTATGACCTCCGACGTCAACAATGCTGCCGTCATGTCGATGGATGACTACTTTACCCTTAACAAGTACAAGGGAAAGATCTACAAGACCAACAATATGCTGGGCAAGACGCTGGCACAGATTGCTGGTGGCGATACGGCTAAGTATACCAAGGAGCAGCAGCGCATCGAGGCAGAGTTGGAAGCCTTCAAGAACAATATCTTTGGCGACAAGCAGAAGCGCGACTCGCTCGACAGCGTGGCTGACACCAAGTCTGACAACGCAACTAAGGCCGCCAAGAAGGAACGTAAGGCAAAGGAGAAAACCGAGAAGGCCAGTCGTCGTACCAAGACGAAGTCTTCGTCGGCCTCGTCGGGGTCGTCTCCTGCTGCCGCCCGCGTTACCGTTCGCCGACAGAGACATTAGCGGACTTCGTCCTAGTGAAAAGTGAAGAGTGAAGAGTGAAAAGTGAAGAGTGAAGAGTGAAAAGTGAAGAGTGAAAAGTGAAGAGTGAAGAGTGAAAAGTGAAGAGTGAAGAGTGAAAAGTGAATAGTGGGAGAAGGGTGATACGACTGGGTATGAAGACGGGTGGTCCAAGGCTGACCATGCGGTGGATGGTGCTCATGGCACTATTCACTCTTCACTCTTCACTTTCCACTTGCATAGCGCAGAACGTGCGCTTCGGCTTTAAAGGCGGACTGGAGCTGACTAATATGGACTTCAGTAGTAGTGCCCTGCGCGACAATAACCGTACCGGTTTTTATATTGGCCCAGTGTTGGGTATTACCCTGCCAGTCGTCGGACTGGGTATCGACGTGTCGCTGCTCTACAACCAGCGTTCGGTGAAGGTAGATGAAGAAAGTCTTACCCAGAA
>Ga0310786_10003187_pt1 | contig 24125 bp, 23 predicted proteins | sample AusTroGonzalo_MG_FD_203881 | JGI IMG/M metagenome (GOLD analysis project Ga0310786, IMG submission 203881) | Bovine rumen microbial communities from tropical cattle in Woodstock, Queensland, Australia - Gonzalo_03 (v2) (version 2) | ecosystem: Host-associated > Mammals > Digestive system >...
AGAAAGGGATTGTCGGCGAAACGTTCCAACACCAATTCAGCGTTGAAGTCGTTGGCGAGCATTGTGGATAGGGTCGTTTTGCCAGCCCCGATACTGCCTTCCACCACTACGTAGTTATAAGGTATCTTCATGATTGTCTGTTAGGTTAATGTTTAGTTCGCGTAAGGGTGCCAGCACAAACTCGCGCTCGGCAATGTGTGGATGCGGGAGCGTGAGCCGGTCATCATGATAGGACATCCGGTCGTAGTCCAAAATGTCCAGATCAATGGTTCGGTCGTGATAGACGGGCTTCCCATCTACCACGGTGCTCTTCTGGGTACGACCCAGCTTTCGTTCGATGGCTTGCAGTGCATCCAGCAGTTCTAGCGGCGACATAGCTGTCTCCACCACCACCACTTGGTTCAAAAATGGAGCAGATTCGAATCCCCAAGAGGGAGTCTCGATCACGGAAGAGGCTTGCACAACACGACCAACCTCCCATTCAATCAGACGAATGGAAAACTGAAGGTAGAACTTTCGGTTCCCCTTGTTACTGCCCAAACCGATTACGGCACGGTGCTGCATGAAATCCCCGTTCTCTCAGTTTAGTTGTTGATGAACAGGAGCGGTTGCGCCGCAAGTCCGGCAATGACACTCAACGATTGGGAATAATTGAGGATATTGTTGATGATTTTCCTCGATGGTTTTTCCTTTTTGGTCGTTTTTTTGATAACAGGTGTAGAATATTTATTCATCGGCAATACGCTTTTATGAAACAATCTTAATTATGTAGCATTAACGAAACATAGTTAAGAATATTGTTCAGGAAGACAGTTTTTGCCGTAAAAAAATGAATCCCGATGTAAGGGTTTGCTAATCAGTGGATTGAGGTGCTTTCAGGTGGTAAGTGGTTTAGGGTTTAGGGTTGAGAGGTTAAAGGAGTTCAAAGTTCAAGGTTCAAAGTTTCAGGTTTCAGGTTTCAGGTTTCAGGTTAAAAGTAAAGGGTTGTTCTTCATTTCAGCATCAGTCACACGTCACAAATCACAAATCACAAATCACAAATCTTCCCTTTATCGCCCCTTCTACTTCTTAAAGATAAAATACACCGCCAGCACCAAGAAACAGAATCCGATGAGATGGTTGACCGTGAAGTGTTGGTCTTTGAAAAATATGAGCATGAAGACCGTGAAGATGGTCAGGGAGAGGAACTCCTGAATCACCTTTAGCTGCCATAGATTGAATGGACCGCCGTTGTCGATGAAACCGATACGGTTAGCTGGCACCATGAAAGAGTATTCAATCAGCGCAATGCTCCAGCTGAAGAGAATGACCAACGGCAACGACAGCTTGCTGAACCAAGGATAGCTCTGCAACTTTAAATGACTGTACCACGCTAACGTCATAAACACGTTCGAACAAATCAACAATAATACGGTATAGATTCCTTTCATTTCATTAAACATTTATCAATCAGAAGGGTAGGGTAGCCCTACTCGAAAACGGCGGCAAAAATAGCTATTTATCGCGTTCAGAATTCAATATTTGGAAAGTTTTTTATGTCAGACTGGAAATATTGAATTTTCGAAAATGAAGGTTGTTGACCTGATGGTCAATTGAAACATCTTTCGGTTTGTTAACAAATGTGGAATATTAGAATATTGTACAAATATAACATATACCATGAACTTTGACTAAGCAATATACGATTGTATAAATTTCTTTCATAAAACAAGTATATGTATGCATCCAATCGTATTACATTATACATTTCTAAACAAGTATAATTGTATTCCCAAATAGAAATAATTCCAATTTCCATATCAAAATAACAGTTTTTCATATAGACAACCATACATCATATTATTGAATATAATTATAGTTTATAAATACTTGATTACCATATATATTATATAATATATTTATAGTATAAGTTGAGATAATATACTATAGTTTTCAACAATTTGATTCAGTATTGTATATATTTATTCAAAAATCATATAATCAATTATTTATAAGAAATATTTAATTCTTAGATATAAGATGTTATGAACATTTTTTTTCAATGTGTAGAATTAATGTTCTTTTTGGATAATATGGTGTTTATATTTGTGAAATATGATTATCCTTTTGGATTAACCAATGGACTACGGATGTAAAATTTTGTTATGTCTAAAAATTTTATATTTTTGCCGATGATTTATTTTTGTAGAATATTTTATATCCAAATGTATTAATATGATAGATAGAATTAAACAAGTGATGGACTATTCACAGTTGTCAACAACTACTTTTGCTGACACAATTGGAATTAGCCGTTCAGGGTTGACACATTTGTTAACAGGAAGGAATCAGCCGAGTTTAGATGTGGCTCGGAAGATTCTTGCTAAATTTCCAGAAATATCAACGGAATGGTTAATTATGGGTATGGGTGATATGTTCCGTACTGATAATCAAGAAGTTCAACCATCACAACCTTCTCCAGAAGAGGCTGTAAACGACCAACATCTCGCCGAGAGTTCAAAAATCATGCAGCAAGTTGACCTGTTTGGTGAATATGCTCCTCAGGACGATTCAGAGGACGATGTTGTGGACCCTCGTCATGAACAGGTAGCAGAACCTCTTGCGATGGATCCAGAACCTACCATAATTCCACAAACCCAGCCCACACCAGAGCCTGTGACTGCTCCGCTACAACAACAGGTTTCCCGCGCACGCACGAAACCTGCTCCCGCCCCTATGAAGCGCGACAAGAATGTCAATGCTGTTCCAGAAAGAAAGCTGCAGAAAATCGTATTCTTCTACGACGACCACAGCTTCGAGGTCTATAACGCTTAAATAGGGATGATTTTGCAGAGGTAGTGTTGCTCGGGATTTACCAATCCCAATTCTCCCGTGGGTGCGTAAGGTACCGCAGGCACTTCAGAAGCACGTCCACATCGGAGAAGTTGTCCTGGGTCAGCATCTTGGACGGCATGGCGTTGCCGAGGAATCGCAGGAAAGGAATATGCGTGCAAGGCAGGATGTATTCGCCCACGCGTAGTTCCACCGGCAGCATATAGGGGTGCTCGCCCCCGAGGCTGCATGTGGCGTCGTGCCCCCTGATGAAAAGCTTGTCGCCGTTTCTATTGACAATTTTGGCTTCAAAACTCCTCGATGAAGTGCAGCCATCTCGGAAACCGGTAGTCAGGATATAGTGGAGGAGCGAATCGCTGAAGGCTCTCACAGAATCCTTTAGATGCAGAATATCCTGTTTCGAAGCATATTCGAACAGTCTTTCCGGGTATCTTTCGTAATAGCTTTTAACGGTGTCGTAATCCGCTTGCGTGAACGCGAACATTCCTTGTGTAATGGAAGTGTCGTAGTGAAGGTTGAGATCTCGGAGCAAGGCATCCAACGTCTCCACAGGGAAACTGAGGTCAACGGCTACGATGGAATCATGCAATCGGAGGTTCTTCGCTACAAAGAGATTGCCATTGCGACTATAGTTGATAATGTCCCCCCAATAATGAAAACAACCCTGGGTATAGGGGGAGATAACGACTTTGATAACGGGAAATTGGAGGAAATGGTCCAAGGGCCGCTCTATGTGAATAGGCTTCAACTGCGGCTCATTTTCACTCACAACATATAGCTTTTTTCCGTCGCTGACGATAACCTGCTGTTGACCCGTATGCTGTTGGTCACTATAGGGGTACATATATTTTATGCAAAATGGTGTGGTCGTCACCCGATACCACTGCTGCCTAACTGTATCAAAGTGTAAAATATCCTTTTGGCTCCAGCCCCAAGGATAGGCTTTGTCATAATCGTATTCCTTACCTTCCTCTTCGTCTTCCCCTTCAAAATGATACCACTCATCCTTCGTTGTGGCTCGATTCCATGGGGCCTTGATAGGATGGTCGTCGCTGAAAAAGCCCATACGGATGCAGCTGTCGTCGGTGAAGAGGCAGAAGTATTTGTCAACATCAGTGGTGATAAAGCCATACAGCTTACCGTTACAGACGCGCAGTGCGCTTGGAACCACCCCCATAGTATGGAAGACGGTGTCAAAGTGTTGCAAATCAGCGGTCTGTAAGATGTCTCCGGTTTCTGTCGTGACCAGCAGGAAGTCGTTCACCATATCTTTTGTCTGCGGGGTGAGACCGGCAGGGAAACGTTTCCATTCGATTTTCTGGCTGGACGTGTAGAACCATTCGTCACCTTGTTGGACCATAAGCCATTGCTTAAAAATTTTTGTATTTACGCATTGATAGTACCAATGATCTCTCTTGGCGCGCGGGGTGTTTCCCTTGAGTAGATGTTGGCTGTAAGGGGTAGGAAGGGAACGGTAGGTCGTCCAGTTGTCTTCAGTATAGAAAATGGCGTTGCCATAGCACCCTGCAATGCCTGTGTGAAGGTCTTTGTTCATGGATATGGAGGCGAGAGTTTCTTTGAAGTGATTCACTTTCACAAAGTTAACTCCTTTGTCGGCGGAGTAATAGAGGGTGTCGCCCGCCACCCAAACCTCGCCCGATGGAGCGCAGAAAGTGCTATAGACGATTTGTTTGTTGGCAGCGAAAACTTTCGATTCCCATGTCTTGCCGTTGTCGTTGGAGTACCAATAGTATTTGTCTATCTCTCTGTGCAGAAAAGGGTTGTGAAGTGTGCCGAATACTAATACGGTGTTGCTGTCGGGGCAGACGACATGTTTTATGTCACCGCCAACGTCGCGGCGTTCTCTGTTCGGATTTTCTTTGCCGATGGTTTTCACTTTGTGCCAAAGGGAATGAATGTCTTCGGCGTGATACAATTCTTGATGCTCAAATGCATACCAGAGTCCGCCGTCGGGTGCCACCGTCACATTCCAAAACCATTGGGAGACGCGTTCTCGGAAGTCCTTTTCCGTCTGCGCGCAAGCCATCAAGCTGCTGAAAATCAGCAATAAGGCGATACAATGTGCTCTGACGGATATGGCATTGTGCTTTCCCCAAAAAATGTTGTCCTTGTTGTCCATGTTGTCGTAAATTACACGCTGTTTCTTTTATAAAAGTTGTCCAAGTTGTCCCTGTTGTCGTAAAATTACCGCAATTCCCAGTCGGCCAACTTCATATCGTCCGCCTCCAATATGGCGATGTAGTTGAGATAGCGCGAGAGGGCAATTTCGCCGTTTTCCACAGCCTCCTGCACGAGACATCCGGGTTCGTGGGTGTGACTGCAGTCGTCGAACTTGCAGCGGTTGTTGTAGGCTCGAATCTCTGGGAAATAGTCGCGGATTTCCTCTTTAGAGTATTGTATCAACCCGAACTCCTTGATTCCGGGCGTATCCACCATGTAGCCGCCCGCCAGTGGGAACATTTCCGCAAAGGTAGTGGTGTGTTTTCCCTTGTTATGTACTTTTGAAATATCGCCGGTGCGCAGGTTCAGCGTCGGGTCTATCGCGCTGATGATCGCGGATTTGCCCGTGCCCGAGTGACCGCTGAAGAGGCAGACGTTGCCGCTGATCTTCTCCCGCAGTTCGTCGATGCCCATACCCGTCACAACGGAGGTGTGCAGCACCTGGTATCCGATGTGCGTGTAAAGTTCCGACAGCTCCTCCACCACGTCCAGCTCCGCCTCATTGTAGAGGTCCATCTTGTTGAAAACCAGGCATACGGGGATGCGAAAACCTTCCGCAGCCACCAAGAAACGGTCAATGAAACCCAACGATGTACGGGGTTCCCGAAGGGTAATCACCAAGAACGCCAAATCGATGTTGGCGGCAATCAAGTGTCTGATTTTCGATAGGTTAGTGGATTTCCGCTCGATGTAGTTTTTGCGCGGGGTGATTAGGTTGATGACCCCGGTACCATCCTTCTCGATGTCGTACTCCACACGGTCGCCCACGATGACGGGGTTGGTGTTCTTGATACCGTGAATGCGGAACTGTCCGCGCAACCGGCAGTCCAACCGCTCGCCCGTGGCTTCGTTAAGTACTGAGTACCAACTTCCTGTGGATTTCGTCACTAAACCTTGCATGATGTTTCAACTTAGACTTTGGCTGCAAAAGTACGATTATTTTCGACATGTTGAATTCTTGGCAAAAATTCATAAGATGTCATCATTTTTTCTCTTTCTGATAAGATTGCATTACTATAAAATAAATGTATTTTTGCTGCATATTTTTTGATTGATAAATCACTTGATTATGAAGAATTTGATAATGATATTGCTGGTTGGTATGGCGGGGCTAATGCCCACTTTGGCCTGCACCAACCTGATTGTCGGCAAGAAGGCCTCAGCTGACGGTAGCGTAATGTGTACCTATAATTGCGACGGCTTCGGATTTTCCGGCTCGCTATTCCACAGTCCCGCAGGACGGCACGCTCCCGATGAACAGATCGCCATCCACGGGTGGGGTCCTACACATGAAGGACAGTTCGTGAAGCAGGTGGAATATACTTACAATGTGGTCGGTCTGATGAACGAACGGCAGGTAACGATTGTGGAAACCACCTTCGACGGGCGGCTGGAGCTCCAGAACCGCGAGGGGCTGCTCGACTATTTTTCGCTTATGGGACTCGCGTTGCAACGTTCATCGACCGCTCGCGAAGCCATCAAGTGCATGGCGGAGTTGGTGGCAGAGTATGGCTACAATAGCAGCGGAGAGAGCATCACCATCTGCGACCCGAACGAGGCATGGATCATGGAGATCATTGGCAAAGGGAAGGGTAGAAAAGGGGCCGTCTGGGTCGCACTGCGCATCCCCGACGACTGCATCTGCGCCCACGCCAATCTCAGTAGAATCAGACAATTCCCGCAGGAATCCGTAGGGGCGAATAATCATTCGCCCAAAACGAATAATCATTCGCCCAAAAAATCATACAAATCCATAAGCAGCAAACACCTCCAATACATCAACCGTCCCGAAGTAGAATGCATCTATGCCGAGGATGTCATCACGTTGGCCCGAGAGCTGGGCTACTTCAGTGGCAAGGATGCGGACTTTTCGTTCCGCGACGCCTACTGCCCCATCGATTTCGAGAACGTGCGCTACGCAGACGCCCGCGTGTGGAGTTTCTTCCGTCACCATTACGACGAGGCCGAGATGGACAAGTACCTGCCGTACCTTAACGGCGAGTTCGACAAATGCGACCATCTGCCGCTCTGGATCAAGCCCGATGCGCCGCTGACCCTTCGTGACTTGCAAGAGGATATGCGCGACCATTTCGAGAATACCCCGTTAGACATGACTGCCGACATGACCGCCGGTCCGTGGGGGATGCCGATTCGTCCGCTGCCGATGCACTTCCGTGACACCGCTGGCGTGAGCTACTTCCGTGAACGTCCTATCTCTACGCAGCAGAGCGGTTTCACAATGACCTGCCAAATGCGCTCGTGGCTGCCCGACGATGTGGGCGGCGTGGTTTGGTTCAACTGCGATGATGCCGATATGGTGGCCTACGTGCCGCTCTACTGCTGCATCACGCAGGTGCCCGACTGCTTCCGTCCGGAGAATAATCCGCGTACTGAGTTCAGCTTCGAGTCGGCCTTCTGGATGAACAACTGGGTAGCGAACATGGTATATCCGCGCTACTCGATGATGATAGAAGACCTTCGCAAAGCGCAACGCGAGTTAGAGGACTACTATTTCACCGACCAGGACAGCGTGTTGAAAGCAGTGGAGAAGATGACCCCAGCCGACCGCCGCGACTACCTGAACAAGAGAAGCATTTCCTACGCTGACAAAATGATAAAGCGTTGGGATAAGTTAGCCAAATACCTGATTGTCAAATATAACGATCAGGTGGTGAAAAAGGTGGACAAGAATGGCGAATTCCAACGTTGGGGCTATGAAACGCCTGGCTATGATATCCAATTCATCAATTCCATTGGCACTTCCACAGGAGACCGGTATCGGTTGAAGGAGGTGATTGAGCGGAGAGAACGGTAAACCCTCGTTGTAGAGACGCGATTAATCGCGTCTCTACTTTCCGATACAAAATTTTCCGAAAATGTTGTTGAGGATGTCATCTGAGGAGACGGTGCCTGTGAGTTCTCCGAGGTGGTGGAGTGCTACGCGCACGTCCTCGGCCACCAAATCAGTGGACATTTGCTGTTGCAAACCGTTTTCCGTGCGGTCGATGGCCACGCGGATGTCGCTCAGCAACGACTGATGGCGTGCGTTGGTCAGCAAAGTAGTGTCGCGGATGTCGTTTTCCTCTACAAAACGCTCAATTTCTTTCAGCACAGCATCCATGTTCTCGCCTTTCTTGGCAGAGATGAAAATAGCGCGCTCATTGTATGTGGTTGTATCTGAAACAAGGTCTGTTTTATTACCGATAAGGATGAGCTTTTTCTCGTCCAATTGAATAGAATCGGATATTTTGGCGATTTCTGCGTCAATTTCTGAAGCGGATTTCCGTGCATCGAAGACCCAAAGGATGACCGCCGCTTTGCGGATGGTTTCCAACGAACGTTCAATGCCTAGTTGCTCAATCGTGTCGCCAGATTCACGAATGCCGGCGGTGTCGATGAAGCGGAAAAGCGTGCCGTGAAGCAGGAAAGTGTCCTCAATGGTGTCACGGGTAGTACCTGGAATATCGGACACTATGGCGCGCTCGCGTTGAAGCAGCGCGTTCAAAAGCGTGGATTTTCCGACGTTCGGCTCACCTACAATGGCTACGGGAATGCCGTTTTTCAGCATATTTCCCCAGCGGTAACTCTGAAGCAGTTTGTCAACTTCCTCTTTGATTTGTCCAAGCAGGTCGAGTAGGGCAGTGCGATCTGCGAATTCCACCTCCTCTTCGCTGAAGTCCAATTCCAGCTCCAACAGAGATGCCAGCTGGAGCAATTCATCGCGCAGTTTTGACATCTTGTTAGAGAGCTCGCCTTGCAGCTGCTTCATGGCGGCATGATGTGCCGTTTCCGACTGCGCCTCTATCAAATCCGCGATGGCCTCTGCCTGTGGCAGATCCAGCTTCCCATTCATAAACGCCCGTTGCGTAAACTCGCCAGGTTCAGCCATTCGACAACCATTTGCCAACAACAGTTCGAGAATGCGATGCTGGATATAGAGAGAACCGTGACAGCTGATTTCCACCACATCCTCGCCCGTAAACGAGTGCGGTGCCACGAACTTGGTCACCACCACTTGGTCTAGCAACGAATATTTCCCTTCTACATTATCATATATGGAAGCGAACTTCGCCTGATTTGCCGCCAAACTAGCAAAGCCAGATTTTTGCGAAAAGAGTTCACCGGCAATGCTGAATGCCTCAGCACCCGAGATTCTTATCATCGCGGTTGCTCCTAATCCGGCAGGCGTTGCTATAGCGCATATTGTGTGCATGGGAATGATGAATGAAGAATTAAGAATTAAGAATGATAAATGATAAATGATAAATGAAGAATATAACGTTCAAAGTCAATAGTCAATGTCAATAGTCAAAACTAACAGCCAACAGCCATTACAGCAACGAAACGTCCCCTTTCCCTTCACGAACGACTTCGATTTCGCCGCCTGTGCAGTCCACAACGGTGGAAGGGGTGTTGTCGCCGTAACCGCCGTCGATAACGATATCAACGAGGTCGCCGTAACGTTCGTAAATAAGCTCAGGGTCGGTGGTGTATTCAATCACCTCGTCATCGTCCTTCACGGAAGTAGAAAGGATAGGATGACCGAGTTGACGTACGATTTCACGGATGATGTTGTTGTCGGGGATACGGATGCCGATGGTCTTTTTGTGACTCTGCAATAGTTTGGGCACGCTGTTGTTGGCCTCGAGAATGAATGTGAACGGTCCCGGCAACACGCGCTTCATCGTTTTGAACACGCTATTGTCTAAAGGTTTGGTAAAGTCGGAGAGGTTGCTCAGGTCGTGACAAATGAAAGTCAGCGCATCTTTTTTCTTCTTCTCTCCAGTAATCGAGATGATTCGTTCGATGCTCTTCTGCTTGAAGATGTCGCAGCCGATACCGTAAATCGTGTCGGTCGGGTAAATGACGGTGCCGCCGTCCTGCAAACACTCCACGACGGTATTAACGGCTTTCGGATTCGGATTCTCGGGGTATATTTTCAACAACATAATACCTTATATATCAATTGTTCGATGTTTATTGTCTTTTTAATGCAGGGGCTTACGCCCCAGCCTGTTTATATTTCGCCCCTGCGGGGCTGCTAAGGAAAGGGTTTTGTTACTATTGCTTTTTCCCTTTTGCCTATTGCCTAAAAAAAAAGAAGGGTAAGCTACTTATATCGCATCGCTACAACCTTAATGCCCTTGCTACATTCCTGTCCTGGGGGAGTTATAAGGGAGCAGATCGTATAAGACTTACCCGCTGCAAAAATACAATTTTTTCGATTCGTTTCGCTAATAGCCTAAAATTTTCAGCATCGACTTGTAACTCTGTTCTTTAGCGAATAATTTCGTGCACAATTCACCCTCCTCGTCACGGTAAATGATGATGTGTTTTGGCGCAGGAGTCATGCAATGTTGTATTCCACCGTAACCACCGAGTGCATCTTGATAGGCGCCCGTGTTGAACAATCCTATATATTGTATGTCCTCCGGACTATCGCTTTTGGGGTAGTTTGCGGAGTCGATTTGCGGGAGGAATACGGCGTTCAGATGCGAGTCGGAGTTGTAGTAGTCTTGGCTGTCGCAGGTGAGACCGCCGAGGAACACACGCTCGTAAGCCTTGTCCCAATTGTTGATGGCCAAGATGATGAACTGCTGGTTGATAGCCCAAGTGTCGGGCAAGGTGGTCATGAAGGAACTATCTATCATGTTCCATAACTCTCTGTCGTTCTGACGTTTCTGCTGCAAAACGGAGAATAGAGCGGCACTAGCTTCGCCAACGGTGAATGATCCGAATTCGGTGAAAATGTCGGGTTCCTTCACACCCTCACGTTCGCAGATGATTTTGATTTGCGCCACAATCTCCTCAGCCATGTACTCGTAGTCGTAATCGAAGGAGAGCGAGTTCTTAATCGGGAATCCGCCACCGATGTTGAGAGAATCCAGTTCGGGACAGATTTTCTTTAGGTCGCAATATAAGTTCACGCACTTGGTCAACTCGTTCCAGTAGTATGCAGTGTCTTGGATACCTGTGTTGATGAAGAAGTGCAACATCTTCAGCTCGTAGTTAGGATTGTCTTTGATTTTGTCACGATAGAATGGAATCACGTCGTTGTAACGAATACCCAGTCGTGATGTATAGAATTCGAAACGCGGTTCTTCCTCGGAAGCAATGCGGATACCTATCTTACATTTGGTATGGATATTCTTTTCAAGTAAGTCAAATTCCTTCTTGCTGTCCAAAACCGGAATCGTGTTGATGAATCCCTTTTCCAAAAGTTGCACGATATTGTCAATGTAAATCTGACGTTTGAAACCGTTACATATAATGTAATTTTCCTTGTCGAATTGACCGGATTCGTGCAAAGTTTCGATTAAGTTGATGTCAAATGCGGATGAAGTCTCGATATGTACATCGTTTTTCAACACCTCAGACATCACAAACTCAAAATGGTTGCTCTTGGTACAGTAACAGTAGTGGTAAGTGCCTTTGTAGTCAGATTTTGCGATAGCCACGTTGAACCAACGTTTGGCTTTCTGGATGTTAGCGGAGATCTTGGGAAGATAGGTGATTTTGAGCGGAGTACCGTACTGTTTGATGATGTCCATCAACGGCACTTCGTTGAATATCAGGTTGTTGTCTTCTACGTCAAACTCCTCCTGCGGGAAGTCGTAGGTTTGTGAAATCAGGTCGATGTACTTAGTCTTCATTGCTTTAATTTTTTTATGAATTAATGACGCCGCAAAAGTATATAAAAAAAGAATACGGATTAGAATAAAAATTCAAATCCGAGTATGCTAGATTAATTTTAAGAATTGAATGTAAATAAATCGGATTGGGAAAAAGAAGCGAATCCGACTTGGTTGGATGAAATATCCTCAAATTTCTATAATTGTTTCCGAATTTCCTTGATTACTTGGAATAGAGTAGGGTAGTTTGGCTCAAAACGGGAAGGCTTTCGCGATAAGAGTGCCAAAAATTCTACGTTTTTCTGTTTTTCAAAAAGGGTGGAAATGGAGAGCTTTTGTAAGTAGAAATGATGATTCATGGCCGCACTTACCACATTTTGAATGGCGGTTTTGTACCCTTTAGCATCCGTCACTATGCCACTTTTGTTCAAAAATGACGGTCCCGCTTCGAATTGTGGTTTAATGAGGAACATCATCTGACCATCTGGCTTCAAGAAAGAATCAATATGGGGAATAATATACGTCAACGATATGAAAGAAACATCCGACACGATAAGATCAAACGGTTCGTTCTGTACGTCTTCTATCGTCAATTCTCGGAAATCTTTGTTCTCGATGGATTGCACCTTCGGGTTCTCACGAAGCGAATCCACCAATTGTGCTGTACCCACATCCACTGCCGTCACCGAAGCTGCGCCATGTTGCAATGCGCAATCGGTGAAGCCACCTGTTGATGCGCCAATGTCGAGTACACGCTTCCCCGCAAAATCCATTTCAAAATCCTTGATAGCCTTCTCCAGCTTCAGCCCACCCATACTCACATATTTGTTGAAAAGGTCAATAACCTCCACCACCATTCCGTTATAAATATCCATGGAAGCTTTGGTCACTATGCGGCCATCCACCATCACGGTTTCGTGTTTGATGGCCGTCTGCGCCTTCTCCCGCGAGGAGAAGAAGTTGTTGTCGGTAAGGTATTTGTCTAATCGCATAATTATTTTTAAGGGTCGAGGGTCAAGGGAATAGGGTCAAGTCACAAGTCACAAATCACAGCAGTTGCAAGTCTGCGAGGTGTTGCCGCAGTTCCGCTTCGGTCTTAATCAACACTTGGCGGGGCTTGCTGCCGCTGCCGGGACCTACAATCTTCAAATCTTCCAATTGGTCCATGATTCTGCCGGCACGGTTGTAACCCAGACTCAGCTTGCGCTGTATAGAAGAGGTGGAACCTTGTTGAGTTTGCACAATCAACGTGGCAGCCTCAACGAGCATGGGATCCAGCTCGTTAGGGTTCGTAGGCGTATCCATACGGTTGCTACCTTCCTCACCTGGCTCGGGAACGTCGGGCAGTTCGTAAGGTTCGAACAACGGGTGCAATTCTTCTTGTTTTTCTATGAATTCCGCAATTTGCTCCACCTCAGGGGTATCGACAAAGGCGCATTGTAAACGTACCACGTCGCTGCCAGTGGAAATCAGCATGTCGCCCTTACCGATGAGCTGGTTGGCGCCCGTGGCATCCAAAATTGTCTTTGAGTCCACGCCCGACTGCACGCGGAACGCAATACGTGCGGGGAAGTTGGCCTTGATACTACCCGTGATGATGTTCACGGAAGGACGTTGCGTAGCAATTACCAAGTGGATGCCGATGGCGCGGGCGAGCTGTGCCAAGCGAGCCAGCGGTTGCTCCACCTCGCGTCCTGCCGTCATAATCAAGTCGCCAAACTCATCGATAACGACCACGATATAAGGCATGTAGCGGTGACCAGCTACTGGGGAGAGTTCGCGCGCACAGAATTTGGCGTTGTACTCCTTAATGTTACGCATCTTTGCCATCTTCAGCAGGTCGTAGCGGTTGTCCATCTCCACACACAGTGAGTTGAGCGTGCGCACCACCTTTTTCGTGTCGGTAATAATTGCATCACCGTTGTCGGGCAGCGCAGCCAAATAGTAATTCTCGATGGCCGAATAGAGCGTGAATTCCACCTTCTTCGGATCCACCAACACGAACTTCATCTCACATGGATGCTTGGTGTAGAGTAGGGAAGTGATGATAGCGTTCAGGCCAACGGATTTACCCTGACCGGTAGCACCTGCCACCAAAAGGTGTGGCATCTTTGCCAAATCCACCACAAACGATTCGTTATTAATGGTTTTACCCAATCCAATAGGTAATGCGTAATTGTTTTTCGTGAACTTATCGGAGGTGATGATTTCGCGCATCGAGACGATGTTGGGGTTCTTGTTCGGAACCTCGATGCCGATGGTGCCGCGACCCGGAATCGGCGCAATGATACGGATGCCTAACGCGGAGAGACTTAACGCGATATCATCCTCTAAATTTTTGATTTTGCTGATACGCACACCCTCTTTCGGCACAATTTCGTACAGGGTAACTGTCGGACCGACTACTGCGGAAATGCTCTTGATGGCAATACCGAAACTAAGCAGTGTTTTCTCGATACTCATCTTATTTTCAAGCAATTCCTTTCGGATAAGCTCTTCCGTAGATGCCGTATAGGGATAATCTTTCAGCAAATCCACCGGCGGGAATTCGAAGTGCGAGAGCTCTTTGCGCGGGTCGTAAGGCTCTAAATTCCGCACCTCCTCAGGAGTCATGGCGTGTTCTTGAACTTCATCCTCTGGTGCGTCCGTAATCTCTTCCTCATCATCAACCTCTTCAACTTCTGGTTCTTCGGGCACGTTTTTGTCATTCATGTTGACAAATTCGAACGGAATATCCTCTCCATTCTCAAGATTGTCGAGCACCTCTTCGGTAGAGAAGACATCTTCTTGTCCAACTGTCTGATTATCATCTTCTTTATTATCCACTAAATCATACCTTTGAGTGGCGTACTCTTTACTCAGTGCGCCGTGGTCGGTGATGTACAAATCGGGTTGATCCTCATGTTGAGTGCGGGAAGTGGGGATGGTTTGCAGCACTTTACCACGCTGTTTTTCAGCTCTTCTTTCGCGGAAATTAACAGCGGTTTGTTGAATGCCGGAGGCGACTCCAGAGAAATTGAAATCGTAGCAGAAGATGAGTATCAGCACAAGGAGGGCAATATCGATTAAAACGGTGAAGAACATACCGATTTTCTCAATCAGGAATTGGCAGATGAAGTTGCCGAAATAGCCTGCCAAGAAGGGATTGTTGGAGTTATAGGCGAAGAGTCCGAGAGTGATGGAGAGCCATGCCATCGTCATCACTACAGCGAATGTGGTGCGGCCTAACGGTAGAATCGATTTTTGTGCGATGAGCCTTATACTATATATAAATATAAGGAACGGAAAACCGATGGAGGCCACGCCGAAGAAGAACTGGATGAAGAAATAGGCCAAAGAGGCGCCCACACCTTTGGCAATGTTTTGCGCTTCCTCTACATGGTCGCCCACCACGTATGTGATGTTGTTGTGGGCATTGAAGTAGAACGAGCATATCGAAAGTAGGAGCAAAATGGAGAAAAGCATCAGGATAATGCCGTAAAAAACAATCATTTTGCGACCTGATAGGAACGCCCACAGAGAAAACGAGGAAGATTTCGTTGTGGATTTCTTCCCGTTGTTGGATTTAGACTTGTTTTTTTTCGCACCGCCGCCGTTTTGTGAGTCGGCCAGCCGCTGCATATTGGAGGTGTTTGATTTCTTTGCCACTTTAGTTGGAGTTTACTATTTATCTTAATACCTATAATTAACCGAACAAAAATACAATATTTATAGAAAAGGCACGTTAAAACAACTGTTTTATATAAACACCACAATGTTAGAAAAAAAACTCTGAAAAGAAAATTATTAGCAGATAACTGCGTATTTTTGCATAAAATTTTGAACGATGAATATGTTAACATTATTAACGGTAGTGAATGATTCTTTGGGAGCTATGACTTCCTCTGCTGAACCGCATGTGGAAGAGACTTCCTATTTCAAACTGGTCTTTGCAGTAAACAGTCTGTGGATCATTATTCCTTTGATTTTGATGCTGGCTTTTGCCATCTATTTCTTTGTCAAGAAGTTGTTGGTTGTCAACCGCGCTTCGCAGGAGGAACGCAACTTCATGAACAACATTCGTGATTTTATCCATGAGGGTAAGCTCGATTCTGCCGTTGCGCTTTGTCGCGGCAATAACAACCCTACGGCTCGCATGATCGACAAAGGACTCTCCCGTTTGGGTCGTCCTCTGGAGGACATCCGCACAGCTATCGAAAATGAGGGCAATTTGGAAGTTTCCCGTCTGGAGAAAGGTGTTTCGGCTTTGGCTACCATTGCTGCCATTGCTCCGATGATGGGTTTCCTTGGTACTGTGGTCGGTATGGTGGGCGCATTCCACAACATGGCCGCTGATCCGAACAACTTCAACATTGGTACGCTTTCATCCGGTATTTACACCGCCATGATTACCACCGTGGGCGGTTTGGTTGTCGGTATCATTGCCCTGGTGTTCCACAATCTGCTGATTTCCAAGATTTCCAACGTGGTTTATATGTTGGAAGTTCGCACCACTGAGTTCATGGATCTGCTTCACGAAAACGCCTAATCCCCCGCAGCCATGGCTATCAAGATGCAAAACCGAATTGACGCAACGTTCAGCGCCACGTCCATGTCCGACTTGGTGTTCTTGTTGCTGATTTTCTTCATGCTGACCTCCACCATGATCTCGCCTAACGCCATAAATCTTGTGCTGCCGAAAAGCACCGCCGACAAGCAGCTGTCAACCAGACAATTGGAGGTCTATATCGATGGAGACTTGAACTATTATGTGAATCCTGAAGGCTCCAATGCACAGCCCACCCCTTACGAGGAACTTTATCCTGTGATGATGGCAGCTGTGGAAAAGGATGCCAACACCCAGAAGAACATCGTTTTGCGTGCCGACAAGAGCGTTCCGATTGAGAACGTGGTTGCGCTGATGGATGTTCTGAATCAAGTGAATGACAATTTCCCTGAAGAAGAAAGATATAAACTGGTACTCGCCACTGAAGCCAAATGATGAATACTAACGAGAATAGGAAGGACAATACCATCGCATGGGCCACGACGATTGGCACCATGGGGTTGTTGCTTATTTTTCTGCTGGCTTGCAGTCTTAAATCTTTAATTCCTCCGCCACCGCCGAAAAATATGGTGTACGTTGACATAGCCACCATGGGCGGCGGTGGAGGTGGCGGTACCCCTGAGGTGGCTTCCAATCCGAAGCCCGCTTCTGGTCAGAATTATGCCACCCAGAATGCGCAGGACGCCCCTGCTGTGAACCATTCTGACAAAACTTCTACCAATAACGCTCAGAAAACGCCAGCTGCTCCGAAACCCGATCAGTCGTCTATGTATCATGGTCGTGGTGGCAGCGGTAGTGGCGGTGGTTCTGGTTCAGGAATTGGTAGCGGTTCCGGCTCTGGCCTTGGTCCTGGCGAAGGCGGTGGCAGCGGCGGCGGTATCGGATACGGCACAGGCCATCGTGGAATGATCAACAATATTGATGCTACTGTCAATGAAGAAGGACAAGTCTGTGTGGAGGTGCATATCTCTGCCGATGGACGTGTTGTTGATGCGCGTGTCATTAACAACTCCAAGTACAAAACGACTATCACCAACCGGAATATTCAACAACAATGTGTGGCACGCGCTAAGCAAGCCATCTACAAACCGGGCAAAGAAGAGCTGAGAATTATTATATTCTCATAATACTATACCTTTTTTGTTTCCATCCCCGTTTTTTGTATTTTTGCAACCTGAAAATTAATATAGAATGAAGACAAAAAAGTACAATCAAAAAGAGAAGACTCTATCCAAAGTGGAAGAGCCTGTTGTCTCGTATAGTCCAACAGTTGCCAGTAGTAACGAAGCTGTCATTTCAAACATGACTTCCGTGTCATTAGATGAAAATGATACCTGTTATGCCCAGTTGAAAGCAGATGCAGATGCTATTTATGGTGTCAAGAAACGAATGACGGTGGATGAGTATTTCGGGAAACTTCGTTACATGGTAAACGCCTATTATGACAACGTACAAGATTAGGATTGACCATACTGCAGAATCTGATTTAAGAAATTTATTCAGATTCCTAATTTTTGTAATGTCAAGAGATGGGGCTAATCGTTACATTGACATGATAATTAACGAAGTACTTGCTCTGTCTATATTGGCAGACATATATTCTCCAAGTCGTTATGCAGACATTCGTTGCTATCATCCCAAAGCCCGCCGAATGGTTTCACATAACAAACGCTGGGTTTATATCTTTCATATTGAAGATGACACTGTGGTCATTGACCGTATTCTTCCTTCAAAACTTATCAAGAAATAGTTCATTATGCCTAACCAAAACTATCAAGAAATATTAGACAAGATATTTTCCGCCTATCCGATGTACCATAAAGTCGGGTCGTCGGCGTATAAAGAGGGACTGGAAAACATTGAGGCACTGCTCGATATTATTGGAAATCCGCAACGAAAACTACGCTGTGTACATGTAGCAGGCACCAACGGGAAAGGCTCGGTCTCTTCGTTCCTTTCTTCTTATTTTCAGGAACTTGGATATAAGACGGGATTGTTCACTTCACCGCATTTGGTGGATTTTCGCGAACGCATCCGCATCAACGGGGAGATGATCACTGTGGAGAAGGTTCTAGTATTTTTCGACCAATATCAAGAGAAGTTTGCCCATTTAGAACCCTCTTTCTTCGAAATTACCACCGCATTGGCGTTCTACTATTTTGCTGAACAAAAGGTGGATTTCGCTGTGATTGAGGTCGGTCTCGGAGGACGGTTGGATGCCACCAATGTCATCACGCCGTTACTTTCCGTTATTACCAATATCTCATTGGAACACACGCAGTTATTGGGTGATACGGTAGCCAAGATTGCGCGAGAGAAAGCCGGAATCATAAAGGATAAAGTACCAGTGGTCATCGGGGAGTATGATCCCGAAAGCTTCCCTGTTTTTGAGGATATAGCCCTTCAGCATGACGCTCCTTTCTTCCCCGCCAACGTCAACTACGAATACACGAATAATTGCGGCAAGTTGGACATTCGCGACAAGGAGACTCACGAGAAAATTTATTCGCTTTTCACCCCATTTGATGCCCACTATCAGGACAAGAATATCCTCACTTTCTACCAAGCGGCGAAAGTGTTGGAGTTCATCCTCAACATTCAGGAGGACAAGATTGGTCTAGCTGTGCAGAACATGCAAAAAAACACTGGCCTGATCGGACGTTGGCAAAAACTGTCCGACAATCCGCACATCCTCTGCGACGTGGGACACAACTACGCCTGTCTGAAGAACTCCATGCTCAACATCTATGAGGAAAAATCGTCCAATGACAGCAAAATCCACGTCGTTTTCGGCATGGTGAGCGACAAAGATATTGATCACATCCTTCCATTGTTGCGTAAAGAGTTTGTCTATTATGTCTGTCGCGCCCACATCGAAAGGGCCATGGACCAAGAGAAACTTGCCGCGAAGATGCGGGAAGAAGGACTTTCGTGTAGTACCTATCCTTCTGTGAAAGAGGCCATTGAAGCGGCAAAGTCCGCAGCAACGGATGAGGATGTCATCTTCATCACAGGCAGTTGCTTTGTGGTCGGCGAAGCACTGGAGGAATTCTAAAATGCTTCCTTGAGAAGCCCGTAGGGCTGACAGAGAACAGGCAGGGGCTTTAGCCCCTTTGTTTTGGATGTGTGACGATGGATATATGATATATGATGGACGATATATGACGTTGGATGTATGGTTTATGACGATGAAACGAATACGGAAAGGATGAGAATAAAAATAATCATCACCATTTTTGGGCTCCTGGTTGCGGTTTCCGCGTTCGGACAATCCCCAACGATTGTGTATAACGAACGTGATGTGGAGCTGTTGCGCGATGCGAAAGTTCTCGGGCGGAAAAATCAGGTTTTGACGTTGGAGAATTACGCGGCATCGGCCGAGAAGATCGTACAATACCTTGAGAATCATGGATATCCGTTTGCTTCTGTCAATTTAACCACCGAATGGGAAAATGATACAATTCCGCAATATGTACTGCATATCGACCGTAATCGATATACCCAAGTGGATTCTATTGTACTGAAAGGCAATATCAAACTGAGTAAGAGCTATTTAAGGCCTTATTTGGGATTGAGAAGAAATGCTCCCTATTCAGAAAAGACGATTCGCGAAGTGAATGAGAAGCTCCAGGCAATTCCGTTTGCAACGGTCATTCAGCCTGCTGGCATCTCTTTTGAGGAGGATAAAACATTGTTATACATCTACTTGGACAAGAAACCAGTCAATCGTTTCGATGGTTATATCGGTTTCCAGCCGGTGAGCGAGCGGACAGGGAAATTGGCCATTACTGGCGAGTTGAACTTGGCCTTGCAGAACATTTTCCGCATTGGAGAAAAACTGTCTGTGGAATGGCGTAGCTGTGAGCGATACTCTCAGTATCTGAATGTTAACGCAGAATTTCCTTACCTTTTTGGTACGCGATTTGGCATTGACGGCCATTTCCGGTTGGACAAACAGGATACCACGTACCTGACGTTGAACTACCGTGTCGGCATTCCGTACCGTTTCCGCCATGACAGCTATATTCGCCCATATGTTGACTTCACGCAGTCGCAATTGTTGGGTGCGCAACGCAATATCACCACCATGGATACGGCCTACATGAATCATCGTAACATCTTGTACGGCCTATCGTTACGTGTGACCCAAGTCGATAATTACTACCAGCCGAGGCGCGGTTTTGACCTCTATGCGGATGTCGCTGCCGGTCGTCGTACGTTGTTGCCCAGTCCATCAATGGATGCAGATGCCACACAAAACATCAACTTGGTGAAGACCTCTTACCGAATTATGGGTGGCGTGACTGGCTATATTCCTGTTTATAAGCCTCTTGTGCTGATGTTGCGGACACAGGCGGGCAGTATGCTCCAGGGGCCGCATTATCGCAATGAAATGTTCAAAATCGGCGGCGAAGGGCAGATTCGAGGATTCACGGAAAACGAGCTCTATGCCAGTACGTATCTGCTCTATTCGGCGGAACTGCGCTATCTCTTTGGGCATAATTCTGATGTGCACGCCTTCTTCGATGGCGGTGTTTACGAGCAGCAAGGATATGATAACTATCTGTTTGACACGCCTTTCGGTTTCGGTATAGGCGTCAACGTCGGGGTTCGGAGCGGCGTTTTCTACTTCGAATATGCCCTTCCTAGACAACGCAACAACCCCATTTCTTTCAAGACAGGAAAAATACATTTTGGTGTTAGGGTAGGGTTCTAAATACCCAAAAAAAGTGTACTTTTGCCGCCTTGAAAAAAAATCAGGAAACCATTGATTCTATGGAGAAAAATGTACCGGCAGAGGACACCCTTGTGGTGACTGGTGCGCGCGAAAATAACTTGAAGAATGTCTCGCTGACCATTCCGCAGCAGAAATTGGTGGTAATCACCGGTTTAAGCGGAAGTGGTAAGTCGTCTTTGGCCTTCGACACCATCTATGCGGAGGGCCAACGTCGTTACATGGAGACCTATTCGGCCTATGCGCGGCAGTTCATCGGCAGCATGGAGCACCCCGACGTGGACAAAATCTCCGGTCTCAATCCCGTGATTTCCATTGAGCAGAAGACCGTTAACAAGAATCCGCGTTCTACGGTCGGCACCATCACGGAGGTTTATGACTTTCTGCGACTTCTTTACGCACGCGTGGCGGATGCGTACTCATACAACACCGAGGAGAAGATGGTTCACTATTCTGAAAAGGAACTTATTGAACTAATTCTCCAGCGTTACCATAACAAATCCATTACAATCTTGGCACCGGTGGTGCGCCGTCGTAAGGGCCATTACCGTGAGTTGTTCGAAAATATCCGCAAGCAAGGCTTCACCAAGGTGCGTATTGATGGCGTGATGCGTCAGCTGATGATGGGAATGCAGGTGGATCGTTACAAGATTCACGATATTGAGTTGGCTGTCGATAACCTCACTGTGGGCGATTTTTCGCAGAAAAGACTCTCCAATAGTGTGCAAATCGCCATGAAATATGGTAAAGGAGCCATAATGATTCTCGACAATGACACCAAGGAGGTCAAAAACTACAGTAAATTCCTGATGTGTCCTACCACGGGCATCTCTTATCCGGAACCAGAGCCGAACACCTTCTCGTTCAACTCCCCGTATGGCGCGTGCGAATATTGCAACGGTCTCGGTAGCATCACCGAAATCGACATCGACAAGGTGATTCCCGACAAGAACAAATCCATCAAGAACGGCGGTATCGCCATCTTGGGTGAATATAAAAACACTCTGTTGTTCAGAACGTTGGAGGCTTTAGCTGAGAAGTATAACTTCTCGTTGTCTGAGCCTATCAAAAATCTGAATGAGCAGCAATTGAACGCTGTTTTGTACGGCACGACGGAAATATTACACGTGAAACGCGAAGTGGCGGGTCTTTCGCCCATGAAGAAGACCTTCGAGGGCGTGGTGAACTTTATCGGTAATCTCAATGAAGAGAATATGCCGGCATCGTTTAAGAAGTGGATTGCGCAGTTTGTGAACACGATTCCCTGTCCGCACTGCCACGGCGCCCGTCTGCGTACCGAGTCGCTTCATTTCCGCATTGAGGACAAGAACATTGCGGATTTGGCGCACTGGGACATGGCGGAGCTGCTGGCATGGTGCAAGAAGCTGCCTTCCCATTTGGATCCTGCTAAACGGCACATAGCCAGCGAAATCTTGCGCGAAATCGTATTCCGTTTGGAGTTCCTGTGTGATGTGGGCGTGCAATATCTCTCGCTCGACCGTTCGTCAGCGTCTTTGTCGGGTGGCGAGGCACAGCGCATACGTTTGGCCACGCAAATCAGCTCGCAGCTCGTCAATGTAATGTACATCCTCGACGAGCCGAGTATCGGACTGCACCAGCGCGACAACCACTATCTCATTGAATCCCTGCGACATCTGCGCGATATGGGTAACTCCGTCATCGTGGTGGAACACGATCGTGACATGATGCAAGCAGCCGACTACATTGTGGATGTAGGTCCGGCGGCAGGCGAATATGGTGGCGAGATTGTAGCAGCGGGAACTTATAAATCTATCCTTAAAAGTGGCTCATTGACAGCAGCATACCTCAAAGGAAAGAAAAAAATCGAGGTTCCGAAGAAAAGACGCAAGGGCAACGGTGAATGGCTCACTATCGTGGGCGCAACAGGTAACAATTTGAAGAACGTCACAGTGGAGTTTCCGTTGGGCACGCTCATCTGCGTGACCGGCGTGTCGGGTAGTGGCAAATCTACTCTCATCAACGAAACGCTCTATCCGATTGTCAATCACCACATTTACCGTTCTGAAAAGAAACCGCTTCCATATAAAGACATTGTCGGTTTAGAGCATATCAACAAGATTATCGACATCAATCAGCAACCCATCGGACGTACGCCGCGTTCCAATCCGGCGACCTATGTGGGTGTGTTTGAGGATATTAGAAAACTTTTCACCCAGATGCCGGAGTCCAAGATCCGCGGCTACAAGCCTGGACGTTTTTCGTTTAATGTCACGGGCGGACGTTGCGAGGAGTGCAAAGGCGCGGGCGTGAAGACCATCGAGATGAATTTCCTGCCCGATGTCTATGTCACTTGCGACAAATGTGGAGGCAAACGTTACAACGACGAAACGCTGGAAATCCGCTATAAAGGCAAGTCTATCAAAGACGTGTTGGATATGGACATTCACACGGCCATCGACTTTTTCGAGAACATTCCTACGATTGTGCGTGAGCTCAAGACGATGGACGACGTGGGCTTGGGCTATCTGAAGCTCGGTCAACCCTCCACAACGCTTTCGGGCGGTGAAGCGCAGCGCATCAAACTGGCCGCTGAGCTCTCTAAAAAAGATACCGGCAATACATTGTATATCCTTGACGAACCTACCACAGGTTTGCATTTCCAGGACATTGCCATCCTGATGGACGTGCTGAATCGCCTGGTGGAAAAAGGAAACACCGTCATCGTCATCGAGCACAACATGGATGTCATCAAGATGGCGGATTGGATTATAGACATGGGACCCGAGGGTGGTCGCAACGGCGGCGAAGTCGTTGCCTGCGGCACGCCGGAAGAGATTGTCGCCCAAAATGTCGGTTTCACGGCACAATTCCTCGCCAAGGAACTTTCCAAGTAAATTAAAAGGGTAAGGGCAATTCCTTTATTTTCAAAGTTTTATTATTGAAATTGTGTTGAAATAATGCAAAAAAAAAGCAACACAATCGTGTCGCTTTAAATCCAAATCAAATGCTTCAAAAAAAATTTTTTGGAGCGGAAAACGGGACTCGAACCCGCCACCTACAGCTTGGAAGGCTGTCGCTCTACCGGATGAGCTACTTCCGCGGGTGAAAAAAAAAACAAGTGGGAGAGGAAGGATTCGAACCTCCGAAGGCTTAGCCA
>Ga0310786_10003188_pt1 | contig 24116 bp, 18 predicted proteins | sample AusTroGonzalo_MG_FD_203881 | JGI IMG/M metagenome (GOLD analysis project Ga0310786, IMG submission 203881) | Bovine rumen microbial communities from tropical cattle in Woodstock, Queensland, Australia - Gonzalo_03 (v2) (version 2) | ecosystem: Host-associated > Mammals > Digestive system >...
GGCCATAGCGGCATGACCGGTCTGCTCGACTGCGTCAACGAGAAGGCCAACGTCATCATCATGATTCTCGACAACGACATCACGGCCATGACCGGCGGTCAGCCCTCGAGCGCCAACCAGAAGCTCTTCAACATCTGCAAGGGCCTCGGCGTCGACCCCGACCACATCCGCACCATCGTGCCGCTGCCCAAGAACCACGACGAGTTCATGAAGATTCTCGAAGAGGAGATTGCTTACAACGGTGTCTCGGTCATCATCCCGCAACGTGTCTGCATCGTCGAGAACAAGAAACGTATTGCAGCGAATAAATAAAGTTAATCACTGGTAGTTAAAGGAGTCAAGAAATTAAAGGGCTTAAAGACAATACTACAGGCAGACGACAACCGATGCAATTGCATTTGTCTTTAACTTCTAGCGCGAAGCGCGATAACTCCTTCCAACTTCTCTAACTACCACAAAATAAAGAACAATGAAGAAAGACATCATACTTTGCGGCGTAGGCGGTGACGGTATCGTCTCCGTGGCCAAAATCATCAGCGACGCCGCCCTCAACCTGGGCATGAACGTCAAGCAGAGCGAAATCCACGGTATGAGCCAGCGCGGCGGCTCGGTGTTCAGCCACCTCCGCATCAGCTCGGAGCCCATCTTCGCCGACGTCATCCCCGAAGGCAAGGCCGACATCATCCTCAGCAGCGAGCCCATGGAAGCCCTGCGTTACCTGCCTTTCCTGGCACCCGACGGAGCCGTCATCACCAACAGCGACCCCTTCATCAACATCAAGAATTATCCCGAGATTGAGAAGGTCAACGCCGAACTGGCCAAGCTGAAGAAGTGCGTCAGCTTCAACGCCAATGCCATCGCCAAGGAGCTCAACGCCCGCGGCAACATGGTGCTGCTCGGTGCCGCCGCCCCCTACCTCGAGCTTCCTTTCGAGGAGTTGGAGAAGGCCATCAAAGCCATCTTCGGCCGCAAGGGCGACGCCGTGGTCGAGACCAACATCAAAGCCATCCGCGCCGGTCGCGACGCCAAATAAGTGCTCACGACAGTACATATTATCGGCATATTACTCACCGTCAGCCTGCTGCTGGCGGTGAGTATACTTTCGGGCCGCAAGGTCAAGGACGCCAAGGCGTTCACCACCGGCGGCCGGTCGGGCTCGTGGATGGTCTGCGGCGCCATACTGGGCACCCTCGTGGGTGGCCAGTCGACCATTGGCACGGCACAACTGGCCTTCTCGTTCGGCCTCTCGGCCTGGTGGTTCACCATAGGGGCAGCCCTCGGCGCATTGGTGCTGGGGGTGATGTATGCCGGTCCGCTGCGCCGCAGCGGATGCTCCACGCTGATGGAGATAGTGAAGCAGCAATACGGCCGCCGTGCCGAGACGGTGGGCTCCATCCTCTTCCTGGTGGGCATATTCATCAGCATCACATCACAGTTACTCTCCTCGTCGGCCATGATTAGCAGCCTCTTCGGGGCCTCCACGACGTTGGCGCTGGCCATTGGCGCCGTGCTCATTGCGGCATTGGTGCTCTCGGGCGGCATCAAAAGTGCAGGTGCAGGAGGCATTGTGAAGCTGGTGCTGCTCTACATCAGTTCCATCGCTGCAGGCGTGGCGGTATGGAAGATAGGCCACGGGCTAAGCGGCATACGCGAGAGCATAGCGGCTATCTACGAAAGCCCGCAACTGGCGGCGATGAACGACATTACCTGCGCCGAAGACATACACCGTCGCTACGGCACTTTCCTGGCACGCGGGCCGTTGAAAGACCTCGGCGGATGCCTGTCGCTGACACTCGGTGTGGTGTGCACACAGACCTACGCCCAGGGTATCTGGTCGGCCGCGACAACGCGCAAGGCCAAGCGCGGCGCCGTCTATTGTGCGGCACTTATCCCGCTCATCGGTGCCGCCTGCACGCTGGTGGGAATGTACATGCGAGGCCATTATGTGACGGCGGCCGAGTTGACCGCCCTGCAGGCTGCCGGAGAGCAGTTGCCCGACGGCATCGGCGTGATGGAGAACTCGCTGCAGGCATTCCCGACATTCATACTGGCACACCTGCCGGCATGGCTCGGCGGCATAGCGCTGGGCACGCTGCTTATCAACATACTGGGTTGCGGAAGCGGTTTGGTGCTCGGCGCGGCAACGATACTGACACGCGATGTCTATGGCAACCTGCTCACGGCACTGAAGCGCACATCACGCATCAACCTGCTGGCACAGACACGTCTGTCCATAGTGCTGTTGCTGCTGCTGGCCATGGTCATGGGACATTTCATGCAGCGGGCGTTCATCAACGACCTGGGATTTCTCTCCCTCGGACTGCGTGCTGCCGCATTGCTGCTGCCGCTGAGTTTCGCCCTATGGTTGCCGGGCCGTTTCAACCCACGCGCGGTGACAGCCAGCATGATAGCCGGCACCGTGGTGATGCTCGCCGCCGGCATGCTCGCCCTGCCTGGCGATGCCATGTACTATGGCCTTGCCGCCTCGACAATCGTCCTCCTGCCGGGCATGAAAAAATTGTAACCGACACCTGTCGGCATCCATTTCCTGACAGGGAAACCGCCACGGCGACAATATTATTTCACGCTATATTCCAACACCTTACCATAAAAAAGAGAAAAATATTTTGCCAGTTCGCAAAAAGTTAGTACCTTTGCACCCGATTTCCGAGAACGGAAACCACATAGACGGTGGGCGTAGTTCAGCTGGATAGAGCGCCAGATTGTGGATCTGGAGGTCGTGGGTTCGAGCCCCACCTCCCACCCCGAAGAGAGACCAAAAGGTCTCTCTTTTTTTTCGGCTCCCTCCTAACGGCGTCATCCAGAAATCCATAAAAAAGGACAAAATTTATAGATTTCGCGAGTGAATCGAGCGGAAGAAAAAGAATGCAACGAAAAAAAATTCCAATAGCAACATACTGAAAATCAATTTTCAATTTCCAATTTTCAATTTCTAACTAAAAAAAGTTTTGCCAGTTCATAAAATGTTCGTACTTTTGCACCCGCTTTCGAGAGAAAAGAAGGCATCAGACGGTCCGGTAGTTCAGTTTGGTTAGAATACATGCCTGTCACGCATGGGGTCGCGAGTTCGAGTCTCGTCCGGACCGCCAAACAAAAAAAGAAGTTCTCCTCACAGAGAACTTTTTTTATCCTTACATCCGAAAGACAGAGGCCAGTGTTTTTACCTTTCGCCTCTCACCTTTCACCTTAAAAGGGGCTGCTTGGTTTTGACAGCAGGGATAATGGGTTTGTAAGCATGCAGGCTGACGCACTAGAAGCCTTGACCACAGGTGCAAAACAATAATTGGCGAAAACAACTACGCTCTCGCTGCCTAACCGAAGAACAGTAAGTTCGGCTTAATTCCCGCGCAAGGCGCAGGAACGAGACATCTCCCAGCCGCCCCGACCGTCGGCTGCTGACCAGGAGGTGCAGGGAAAGACGGGATAGCCGGTGCGACACCTCTACACGCCGGTGAAACTTTCAGAGGCTAAGGGCTGCCTTGGGTGCCGATGTCCGGAGCCGCCCCGACAACCAACCACCGGATAAGCATGTAGAAAGCACATCTGTTAACTGTTTGGACGGCGGTTCGACTCCGCCCAGCTCCACAGAGAGGCCAACGCATGGCCTCTTTTCTATTTCAGAAAGATTTATTTTGCCGCATTCGTTTTTTTTCGTACCTTTGCAAAAAATCTCCCGACAGGTCCATTGGTCATTCCTCCCATGGACCATTACTCAACCAGCCAATCTATCACACTAAAGCACAACTCAATACCTCCGAACTATCAACAAAAAAACATATAGAACAATGAAAACTGCAAAATTCATTCTGACCTTCGTGGCGACTGCCGCGATGATATTTGCCGCCTGCGGCAAAGACGACACCGACACCACCACTAACAACGGTGGCAACAACGGCGGTGGCAACACCCCCACCAATTCCGACAATATGGCCTTGGTGGGAAACCTCAACACTCCTCTGACAAGCGATTTGTATTTCGATGACTATGGCACGGCCAACTTCAATAGCATGTACGTCAACGATGCCGAGGAGATACGTGTCCATTTCAGCGGTGGCATCGTTTGGGAGTCGCTTGGCAAGACCTTCGACCTCACCAGCGGACATGCTGGCGAGAACTTCTGGTTCCGCTACGAAGGTTGGGCCGAGAACGGCTGCGAATTCACCCATAGCAATTATCCCGACGGAACTTTGGGAACCTGGCTGAACGATAGTGAACGAATGGGTGTACCCATCTTCTCCAGTGGCACCCTGACAACAGCCCGCACCGAGACTGGCTACACACTGAAAATCGAAGGAACCCTCACTGACAACACCCCCGTGCTTATCAAGATGAACATACCTTTCACCGAGGAAATTATCCCTCTTACCAAGAACAGCATCATCTATGACGGCGTGAAATACGAATTCACCACCACCGCCCAGCAGAACGGCGGAACTGGCAATGTGACCTGGAGCAGCACCGGCGAGAACAACGTCACCACCTCGGGCACCGTCTACCAAGGCTCCAACAACCTGCATATCTACCTCCAGGACAACCCCACCGGCGACGGCTACTACTTTGAGTTCAGCGTCAATGCCCCCGACATCCAGCTGAGTTATTACTGGGAAAACAACCAGCTGAGCGGCACCCTCAACGGCGAACCCTTTACCTCCACTCCTTTCTCCTCGGGAGACATTGAAATCGGAGCTTATTACAACCAGCTGAAAGTCACCGTTATCGGCACCCTCAACAACGGCAAGGTGCTCAAACTCTATGTCGACAGCCCCTATTGATTAACCTTAAATAACATAATAATATGAAAGCAAGGACAATCCTATGCGCCCTCGCGGCAACCATGATGTTCTTCGCCGCCTGCGGCAAGGATGAAGAGACTCCAACGACTGTCACACCTTCAGGAACGACCTCCAGCGACCCCGAACTTACCCACAACGAGCTGATGATCGGCAGTCAGCACTACATGATGCAGCCTACCCTCAGCATCACCAACGAGGGCTTCTATCTCTTTGGCGCCAACGACCATAACGGCCTATTCAACATCATCGCCGACGTCCCCTCGACGATGCTTGGACAGACAATCGACTTGGCCCAGGCCTCGGATACCAACTACTTCTACATCAACCTCCAGTCCACCGACCTTTCCTTCTCCCTCCAGCAAGGCGACCAGCCCATCAACGAGATTAACGGCGAAGAGGTTGCTGCCGTCTTCACCCGTGGCTCCATGCAGTTCACCCGAGAGGACAACATCGTCATTCTCCGCGTCAGCGGCACCCTCTCCAACGGCACCTATGTGGGCTTCATGATGGCTGTCAACGAGGCCGACATCGAGGCTATGGACAACCAGATAATCTTTGACGGTCAAGTCTTTGATGCCTCCCAACTGATGGTAAAACATCATAGCATGGCCAACATGCCCTACGAGTTTTACATCATCGGTGATGGCGAAGGTGCTATTGCTGTAAAAGTTGAAGTCGAAGAGGCCGCCATGGAAAGCGACATCGACCTTGCCGCCTCCAACTATCCCCATCGATACAGAGTCACCATCTACCTGTCGGACCAGGATACCACGGCCATGCAGACCAACTTCTACAGCGACACTTTCACAGGTGACATTCATGGCTCCTATTGGGATATTGCCGCCCAAGCCGGGACCGACCTAAACGAGCCCATCTTCTCTAGCGGAACCCTTTATGTCAGCGAAGATGACTACGCCATCGGCTTCAGCCTCACCGGCACTATAAAGTGCGGACATTCCGTCAGTGCCCAGATGCGGGTCGACAAAACAGAAATCACAGAAGATTAAACAGCAATATTATGACGGTGAGCTTCGGCTCGCCGTCGTTTTTATCATGCAATTTGCATAATTAATCTTGTATGATGAGGAAAAATCGTATTTTTGCAGCCGAAAACAACAATAAACGTTGATTCTCATGGAAGGATTTATTCTTGCTGCAGGATTGGGCACACGGCTGCGTCCGCTGACCAACGACCGCCCCAAGGCGCTGGTGGAGATACCCATGAAGTGGAAAGCGGAAAGCGGGAAGTGGGAAGAACGGAATGTTACCCTGCTTGAAATGGCCATCCACCGACTGGAAGAGGCCGGCATCGAACATATCGTCATCAACATACACCACTTCGCCGACAAGGTCATTGATTTTATACACAGCCGCCAGTGGCAGGCCTCCATCGACATCAGCGACGAGCGCGACCTGCTGCTTGATACCGGCGGCGGGCTGAAGCATGCCGCACCCCTCTTCTCGGGTCGCAAGAACATCCTCATCCACAACGTGGACATCCTATCCAATATCGACCTCCGGGAGCTGGAACGATACCATAAGGACAATCACAATCTGGTGACCCTTTGCGTGAGCCGCCGCGATACCAAGCGAATGCTGGAGTTTGACGAGCACGGACAGCTACTTGGCCGTGCGGAAGAAGGATGGGCCTTCAGCGGCATCAGCGTTGTCAGCCCCGCACTTTTCGCGCTGCTGCCCGACGCCGACCATCCCTACCCCGTCATCGACGAATACATCCATCTCGCCTCGGAAGGCCACCGCATAGGCTCTTATCGGCACCTTCCCGACCATTGGCTTGACGTCGGGAAACCCGAGACACTCAAACTCGCCGAACAATGGACACTTTCCTCCGACAAATAGCGCGCCGCATCGCCGACACGCACCCCAAGGACACCGACCGTGTACTGGTGGTGATGAACAACCGCCGCTCGGTGCGGTTCTTCCAACGCCAATTCAATGGCTTGAGGCGCCCCATGTTCCTACCCACCACGACGGTCATCGACGACCTAGTGGCCGAACTCAGCGGCTTGGAGGTGGTGCCCAACGAGTTCCTGCTGTTCGAACTTTACCGCATCCACATGGAGCTGGGCGGCGAGGAGCGCAAGTACAAGACCTTCGACGAATTCATCCCCTACGGAGACCTGATGCTCGGCGACTTCTCGGAACTGGACCGCTACTGTGTCGATGCACGCGACCTTTTCGGCAACCTGCATGATTTAAAGGGAATCGGCGAGTGGGACATCGAGGGCACCGAACTGAGTCCCTTCCAGCGCGACTACCTGGCTTTCTACCGTTCCCTCTACGAATATTACCGTCGCCTGCACGAGCGGCTGCTGGCAGCCGGGAAGGCCTACGGCGGCATGGCCTACCGCCACGTTGCCGAGAACCCGGAAGTCATTGGCGCGATGCTGGAATCCCGACGCTACGACCACGTCTACTTCGTAGGCTTCAACGCCATTAGCGAATGCGAGCGCCGCATCATCGGCGAGTATGTGCGCCGTGGCATCGGCCACCTGCTTACCGACAGCGACCCCTACTACCTCGCCCCCGAACAGGAGGCCGGACACTTCCTGCGCAAGCACATGGCCGAATTCCCCGAGATACGGCCTGCTGGCACCTCTCTCTTCGCACAAGGCAAGCGCACCGTCACCGTGGTGGAATGCCCCGAACGGTTGCTGCAGTGCAAATATGCCGGCCAGTTGCTACGCCAACACCCCGAATGGCTGCGCGGCGGCGAGGGCGAAAGCACCGCCGTGGTGCTGGCCGACGAAAGCCTGCTGCTACCCATGCTCAACTCGCTCCCCGACCTCGAAGAGGAGGATTACGGAGTGAACATCTCCATGGGGTACGCCTATACCGACAGCAACCTGCACCTGACGACGCTGAAACTGCTGCGCCTGCACCGCCGCCGCAACGAACGAGGTTACTATGGCGCCGACGTACTGGAGGTGCTGGGGGACCCCCATGTGGGCCACTTGCTGGGCCGACAGGGCCTGCGACGCCGCACGGCCCGCTTCCTCGAGGAGGGCAACTACATCCGCTGCCGTGCCAGCGAACTGGCCACCTTCCTCGGCGACGACTGCCGACACACCGACATGCTCTTCCCCGAGCAGTCCCTCGACGTCGACACATGGATAGCCGCCATGCACCGTCTGCTGGCCGCCATCGTAGAGTCGGGCATGCTGGAAAGCAACAAGAAAGAAAAACAGGCCGCCGCCAGCCTGGCCGCCATGCTCGACTATCTGGAGGAATTGCAGCGCACCTATCACTATATCGAAGACCTGCAGACCCTTGAAAAGATATACCTCCGCCTGGGTCGACGTCACAACATCGCCCTCATCGGCGAACCCCTCTCGGGGCTGCAAATCATGGGCGTCCTTGAGACACGAAACCTCGACTTCCGCCGCGTGGTGCTGCTCTCGGCCAACGAGGGCATGATTCCTTCGGGCCGCGGAGGCAACACCCTGATACCGCACGAACTGAAACGCGCTTTCGGCCTGCCCACCTACCAGGAACAGGACAGCGTCTACGCCTACAACTTCTACCATCTGCTGCTGCGGGCCGAGGAGGTGTACCTTGTCTACAGCTCGGAGAGCGAATCCATGGGCAAAGGCGAGGCCAGCCGCTTCATCCGGCAGGTGGAAAGCGAACTGGCCCCGCGATTTGGCATCGAGGTACGTCATCAGGTGGTGAACAACAACGAACCACTCCGTCTGCCCCCCACCCCCACGGAGAGATGCCTGGCCAAGACACCCGCCGTCATCGGACAACTGCGCCGTCTGGCCGACAGAGGGTTCACCCCCACGGGCTTCGACGACTACCTGGAGTGCCCGCTACACTACCACTATGCCCGCGTGTTGCGCATCAACAAAGAGGAAAACCTCGACGACGACCTGGATGCCTCGCAACTCGGCACCTGCATCCACAACGTACTGGAACACATCTACGCCCCCTATGTGGGCCGACAGGTGACTGCCGACGGCCTGCTCGCCGCCCTCGACGAGCTGCCGAAACTGATGGAGCACGAATTCAGCGAATATTTCAGCCACGGGCGCAACACCGAGGGGCGCAACCACTTCTACCACTCTGTGGCCGAAAGCCAGCTGCGCGCCTTGATTCAAAAAGAGGCGGCACTCATCCGCCAAGGGCACACCCTCGAGATGGTGGCCGTGGAACGCATGATGGAGCCACCCCACCTGTTGGGGTATACCCCCGACGGAGCCCCCGTGCGCTTGCGCGGGAAGGTGGACCGCATCGACCTCTTCGACGGACACCTGCGCGTCATCGACTACAAGACCGGGCGCCTCGACGACAAAGAGATAGCTTTTAGCAGCAGTCCCAACCGCAGCGGCGAGGTGACGGTACCCGGCAAGTGGTTCCAGCTGATGTGCTACGCCCTGCTCTATGCCCGCACACTACCCACTACCCACGCTCCACTACCCACGCTCTCCGCCGGCATCTATCCGCTGGGCTACCTGCAGTCGGGCCTGCGCATCGCCTCGTGGGACGGCGCCACCGACATCACCCCCGCCATGCTCGATGACTTCGAAGCGATGTTGCGCGGACTCTGCCTCGAATTGCTCGACCCCGCCATTCCCTTCCGCCCCACCACCCACAAGGAGGCCTGCCGCTACTGCGACGCCCGCGGATTCTGCCCTTTGAGACCCTAAAGCGAATATCCTTTCGGATGCTGTAAGAAAGAGGCTGCTGGCAAATTGGCATTTGGTAAGTTTTTTTTGTCAATATAAAAAAAAAACGTATCTTTGCAAGTTAAAGGACCGCCGCACACACAGGCTCACACCGTGTGTAGGTGTTTGATAGACATGTATATAAACAACAGAAGACCCTATAAAATGAAAAGGACACTTTTCGTATTTATGCTTGTTTCCGTGCTGCTGACAGGTTGCAACGGACTCAACAAAATGAAATCGAACAGCAACAAGGTGCGCTATGCCGCCAACCCCAACCCTGTGGAGACCATGGACGACAAGGTGATGGTGAAGTTCACGGGTTCGATTCCGGAAAAATACTTCGCCAAGAACTGCGTGTTGTTCCTGCAGCCGGTATTCACCTGGGAGGGCGGCAACATACCGCTGGAGCCCCTGACCCTCAAGGGTGAGAAAGTGGACGGCGACGGTACCATCATTAACTATGCCAACGGTGGCCGCTTCACCTACAGCGACATGTTCGACTTCAAGCCTGGTATGGAGACCGGCCGCGTGGTGCTCAACCCCGTAGGCTACAAAGGTCCCCAAACCAACGAAGATGCCCGTTTCGTCGAAGATATCAAACGCGACAACCATGGCATCGAGTTCGGTCCGGTGCTTATCTCCGACGGTGTCAACAACACCTCGTCGATGGTCGATATCAAAGGCAACATCTCCATCTCGCCTGTCAACTACAACAAAACCCAGGGCATTGTGGAGACCGCCGACATCTACTTCGAAGGCGGTACCTCGGAGTTGAACTGGAGCTTTGCAATGAACCAGAAGTTCGACGCCCAAGGGCAGCTGCAGCACCTGAAACGCATCATGCTTGAGCAGGGACTTCCCAAACAAATCAGCATCACCGGCTGGGCCTCTCCCGAAGGCGAGGAGACCGGCAACGTGGGTGTATCGAAGAACCGTGCCGACGTGGCTACCGCACAACTCAACAAGGTGCTCGATGAAGTGCTCACCATCATGGCCCGCCGTGCCAAAGCCAAAGACCCCGAATACTACAAATACCAGCAACTCAAGAAACTCATCATCACCACCCGTGCCTCGGGCGAAGACTGGGTGCATTTTGTGGTGATGGTCGAAGCCAGCGACATCCAGGATCGCCACGCCATCATCAACATCGTCGAGACCCAGCAGAACCTCATCAAACGCGAGCAGATGATTCGCAACATGGCCGAAGTGTACAGCGAACTGAACGACGAAATCTTCCCCAACCTGCGTCGTGCCCAGATTGCCCTCTACTACAGCGAGGCCCGCAAGACGGATGCCGAGTTGGCCAAACAGGCCTCCATCAACCCTGCCAAACTGAGCTTTGACGAGCTGATGTACACCGCCTATATCAACTACAACTACGACACCAAGCTGAAATACTACAAGTGGGCCACCGAGAACCACCCGCAAGAGTGGGCCGCTTGGAACAATGCCGGTGCCGTGAGCTTCTATCTGGACGACTACGACGAGTGCGAGCGCTACCTCAATGTGGCCCGCGACCTCAACCCCCACAACCCCGATGTGCTGAACAACACCGGCCTGCTCTGCCTGGCCCGCAAAGACTATGCTCTGGCCAAGTACTACTTCGAGGAGGCCAAGCGTCAGGGTAGCAACGATGCCGACGCCAACGTGCCCATCCTCAACCTGAAGCGAGGCAACTACAGCGAGGCCCAGAAAGCCCTCAAAGGCAACACCTGCACCTACAACCTGGCCTTTGCCCAGCTGATGAACGAGGAGACCGGCACCGCTATCCGCACCCTCGACTGCTGCCTCGACCAGAACAAGGATGTCAACTACCTGCGCGCCATAGCCTATGCCCGCTTGGGCGACAAGGCCAACTGCCTGAAGAACCTCAAGGCCTCTATCGACGAGGACTACGAGTACAAGCGCAAAGCCGCTGTCGACACCGAGTTCAAGGAGTACTGGGACGACGAGGAGTTCAAGCTTATCATCAAGCTCTACAATGATTAAACGGCAAATCCCCAACTTGATAACACTCTGCAACCTCGGTTGCGGAGTGTTGTCTGTTTTTGCGGCTATCGCATACCAAGAACCAGTACAGGCCGCACTGCTTATCTGTCTCGGCATCTTGTTCGACTTCTTCGACGGTATGACGGCACGCCTGCTGAAGGTATCCTCGCCCATGGGCAAGGAACTCGACTCGCTGGCCGACGTGGTGACCAGCGGCGTGGCTCCGGCAGCAATACTCTTTTCCCTTTGTTATTGGTCTTTGGAATACCTCGGACTTCGTTGGCTACTGATTCTATTCCTTCTCATACCGCTCTTTGCTGCCTACCGTCTGGCCAAATTCAACATTGACACCCGCCAGAGCCACTCGTTCCTCGGCTTGCCGGTGCCCAGTCAGGCGTTGGTATGGGTTGGCGTGGCATTGACCCGGACGATAGATTACAGTGCTACCGGTACGCCATGGCTAACAGTGGCCTTTGTGGCATTGAGCCTCGTGCTCGATGTGCTGATGGTTTCGGAATTGCCGCTCTTCTCTCTGAAGTTCAACTTCAAAGACCTCTCATGGAAGACCAACTCGGTGCAGTACATTTTCCTCATCGTCTGCGCCGTCATCATCGCCGTGTTGCGCGACTGGATTGCCATCTCGGCCATCATCCTGTGGTACATCGTCCTTTCTCTCTTCACACAACGACGTCATGCTGAATGAGCTGAAGAACATCCTGATTGCCGACTACGACTATCCCCTGCCCGACGAGCGCATCGCCCGCTACCCGTTGCCCCAACGCGACCACTCCAAGCTGTTGTGCCTGAAGGGCGACACCATCAGCGAACACCATTTCTACGACCTGCCGTCGCTGCTGCCGCCCCAGACGATGCTGGTATTCAACAACACCCGCGTCATCCACGCCCGCCTCTTCTTCCGCAAGGAAACTGGTGCCATCATCGAGGTGTTCTGTCTGGAGCCCTACCAGATGGCCATCAGCGAAGCCTTCGAGCAGCGGCAGCATTGCACCTGGCTCTGCTTCGTCGGCAACAACAAGAAGTGGAAAGAGGGTTCGTTGACCCTTAACTGTCAACTGTCAACTGTCGACTTTCAACTTTCAGCATCCCGCCGCGAGGCGGTGGGCAATGCCTGGCTGGTCAATTTCGACTGGACCGGTGGCATGAGCTTCGCCGAAGTCATCGAGGCCGCCGGCGTCATCCCCTTGCCGCCCTACCTGGGTCGCGAGGCCGAGGCCGACGACAGCCGACGCTACCAGACCGTCTATGCCGAATACGACGGCTCGGTGGCCGCCCCCACCGCAGGCCTGCATTTCACCCCCGAGCTGCTCGACCAGCTGCGCAGTCAAGGCGTGGACACAGAATATGTCACCCTGCATGTCGGCGCCGGCACCTTCAAGCCCGTCAGCACCGACACCATCGGGGAGCACGAGATGCATACCGAACATATCGTTGTGGAACGCTCGCTGATTGAGCAGCTTCGCCACAACACACGCACGCTGGTGGCAGTGGGCACCACCTCGGTGCGCACGCTGGAGTCGCTCTTCTGGTTCGGCGTGAAGCTAGCCTCAGACCCCGACAAGGAGATGCAGGTGGGCCAGTGGGACCCCTACAGCCTGACGCCCCTCCCCCGCAGCGAAGCCCTTGACAATGTGCTGCAATACCTTGACCGTCAGCACAGCGACACCCTGATAGGTGAAACCCGGCTGATGATAGCCCCGGGCTACCGCTACCACCTCATCGACGGCCTCGTCACCAACTTCCACCAGCCCAAGAGCACCCTGCTGCTGCTGGTCAGCGCCCTGATTGGCGACCGCTGGCGTCAGTGCTACCGATACGCCCTCGACCACGGCTTCCGTTTCCTCAGTTACGGAGACAGCTGTCTCTTCCTGCCCTGATGCCGTTTCTGCACACCATACTGCAAACGTTCTTTCCTTCGACCTGCGCCTGCTGCGGCGATGTGCTGGTACGTGGCGAACGCCAGATATGTGTCAACTGCCTGGCCAGTTTCCAGGAGACCTGTTTCAACGCCATGGCCGGCAACCCCGCCGAATGCCGTCTGGCAGGATGGGAATCCCTGGAAGCCGCCACATCGGTCTACCTGTTCCAAGCGGACGGGAGCGTACGCCAAACGGTGCACGCCATGAAGTACCACGGATGCACCGAGTTGTGCCTCCTCATGGGGCGCCAGATGGGGCTCTCCTTGCTGCACAGCGGCCGCTTCGACGACGTCGACCTGCTTGTTCCTGTGCCCTTACACTGGTGGCGGCGCCTGAAACGCGGATACAACCAGAGCGAGCTGCTCTGTCGCGGTATCGCCCAAGTCCTGCCGCGACCGGTCAACACCACCGCCCTCGTACGCCACCGCTACACACGACAGCAAAGCCGGCAGCAGGGAAACAACCGCTTCGCCAATGTCGCCGAAGCTTTCCGCGTGCGTCGACCCCAAGAACTGACAGGCCGGCACGTGCTGCTCGTCGACGACGTGCTCACCACCGGAGCCACCCTGAAGGCCTGCATCGATGTCCTCTCCTCTGTCCCCGGAATACACATCAGCGTGGCTACCTTCAGCATCGCCCTGTAGCCCCTACCACTCTTAACAACCGTTAAAAAAGACCTTGCGCTTGCAGTAGTGATATTTTATTTGTACTTTTGCAGTTCGAAATACAAGTACATCCACTACCCATGAATTACCACGAGCAAGAAGAACGGCTGTTCAAACGCTGGGCCGAACGGGCCAAGAAACTGCACGAAAGTGACGAAATCACCAAAGACGGACTGCTGTACCGCGGCGAACTGTGGTTCGACGGCTTCAACCAAGTGTGCCGTCCGGCCGACGAAGAGCAGCTGTGGGCCGACGCCGGCATGCGTCTGCTGGTGCTCACCAAAGAACTCAACGAAGACGATGGCTGGGACATCCGCGGCGAAAGCGGACGCGTCCCCTCGCCACGCCTCACCTGCCGTACTGCCCAACGCTTCTTCCCCAACCTCGAACTATGGGTCTACGGTCTGATGAACATCCCCGACCGCAAAGTGATGTCCTACAGCCGTGCCGACAACGAGACACGTCTCCAGGGGTTCTACGAGAACGCCCCCATCGCCCACGTCAACTGCAAAAAACAACCTGACAACCGAGCTGCCAGCAACCTGGTCATGCAGAAATACCTGCGCGACTACGCCGACCTGCTGTCCGAGCAGGTGAAACTGTACGACGCCGATATCATCCTTTGCATCGGAGGACAGGGGGTGATGGTGAAATTCCTGGCCGAGCACGTATACAAAGACCTCAAGCAGGTCAACGAACACCTCTGGTACTCGCCCGAGGCTGGCGTGGCCGTGGTCAAGCAATACCACCCCAACTATAATGTCTATAGCCGCAAGGAAATGTACACCCAGATGATTGACGACTATCAGGCCTTCCTGAAAGCCACCCCCGCATTTCCCCGTCATCACTAAAAGCTGCAGAACAAAAGTTTCCCGTTCACGAATTGTAACTTGTAATCCACAAATACCATGAAAAAGAATGTATTCATTTTTGCAGCCGTGATGGCTGTAGCCATGAGTGTCCATGCTCAATGGTTCGACTTCCAAAACAACGTACACCGCTACGGCATCGGCTTCAACCTCGGTGTGGTGGGCCAGGGTACCGGATACCAGGACTTCGGTTTCGGCGCCAGCATCAACGCATGGGGTGTCTATATCGATTTCATCTCCGCGGGCCCGATGTATAAGTATGACAACCACGTTGCCAGCATGAACGACCCCATCAACCTGCGCCTCCTTCCCGATTCAACCACCACGACTATCAACTTCGGCTACCAGATTCCCGTACTGTCGTGGCTGCGCATCATGCCCTTGGTGGGCTTCAACGTCACCACCAGCGGACGCACCGACATGTCAACGCACAACGCACAGACCTCGGGCAGCGGCGACAATGTCTCGGTCGAGCTGTATCACGACTATATCAGGGAATACCGTTGGAGCTATTTCAACTACGGCGGCGGCATCATCATCTCGCCCATCAAATGGCTGAGCCTCTACGGGGTGTATACCACGCACGCCGTCTACGGTGGCATCAGTGTTAACCTGAACGCTTTGGACCTTAACGAAGAGTAGTCGCAGCGTTCTTGCCTGCCAGAAGGCCACAGGCGGCATCAATATCCTGTCCGCGCGAGGCGCGGAGGGTACAGATGACCCCATGACGATTCAGGTAGTTCTGGAAATCGGCAATGGCTGTAGGCAGGGAAGTCTTGAAAGGGGTCTCGGGTGACTCGTGGAACCGTATCAGGTTCACACGACAGTCGAGGCCCTTTAGCATGTCCACCAGTTTCTGCGCATGGGCCAGGTCGTCGTTCAGACCGCGGAACATGGTGTATTCGAACGACAGGCGGCGCTGGCCGCTCCAGTCGTGTTTCCGCAGCAACGCCAACACCTCATTCAAGGGGAATGCTTTCTGCACCGGCATCATCTGCAGGCGCTCCTGCGGCACGGGGTTGTGGAGACTGACGGCCACGTGGCACTGACTCTCTTCAAGAAAGCGCTTGAGTCCAGGGACGATACCCACGGTGCTGACGGTGATGCGCTTGGGGCTCCATCCGAGGCCCCAATCGGCGGTAAGCACCTCGGTGGCGGCCAGCACGGCGTCTAGATTATCCATAGGTTCACCCATACCCATGAAGACGATATTGGTGATTCCCCTTTCCTCCTCAGGGTCTACCGCGAACTCGGGAATACTGAAAAGCTGGTTGAGGATGTCGCCGGCCGAGAGGTTGCCATGGAACCCCTGCTGTCCGGTGACGCAGAAACGGCACCCCATCTTGCACCCCACCTGACAGCTGACGCAGAGTGTGGCACGTGTGAGTTCGGAGATGTTTTTCTCGGGAATGTATACAGCCTCAATAAATTTCTGAACTCCGCTCTCCGCACTCCGCTCTTCGGACTCCGCTCCCCGAACTTCAAAAAGATACTTCTTGGTGCCGTCCTTGGATACCGAGCAACGCACGGGCGTCTCGCGTCCGATGTAGGCAATCTCGTTCAGACGGGCTCGCTGGGCAAGCGAAAGGTTGGTCATGCGGTCGATGCTGTCGACACGTTTCTTGTACAGCCAGTCGCACAGCTGCTTGGCCGTAAAGCGGGGAAAGCCCTCGGCAGCGCAGAGCTCCTGCATCTGCGATAGGGTCATACCCAACAAATCAACTTTGAACTCCGAACTCATAACTAATCAAAAGTCCCAATCGAATCCTTCGTTCTCAATCTCCTGCTGGAAGTTGGAGCAGTCCATCTCGATAGGCACGGCGGGCCGCTCGAAGTCACCGCGGTAGAAATTGAGCTTCTGGTCCTTGTAAATCTTCTCCATATAGAGGCCGAAGATGGGGAGAGCCATCGCGGCGCCCTGTCCGAAAGTCATGTTACGGAAATGTATGGAGCGCAGTTCGCCGCCGGTCCATACCGCGGTGGCCAGCTTGGGTGTAATGCCCACAAACCAGCAGTCGGAGTTGTTCTGTGTGGTGCCGGTCTTGCCGGCAATGGCGGTAGAGTAGTTGTTCAGGTGGTACTTGTAGTTGAGCCTCACGCCGGTACCGCTCTGCACCACGCCCTTCATGAGTTCGATCATCATATAGGCGGTCTGTTCGTCGAGGGCCTCGCTGCGCTGCGGGGTGAAGCGTTCAATCACCATACCCTTGTTATCCTCGATGCGGGTCACGAAGATGGGTTCCACATATTCTCCCTTGTTGGCGAAGGTAGCCATCGCCCCGGCCATCTCGTAGACGGTGATTTCGGGGGTACCTACCGCAATGGCGGGCACCGCGTCGATAGGACTGCGCACCCCCATCTTGCGGGCGATATTGATTACCTGTTCGGGCGAACCCTGCTTCATCAGGTAGGCCGACACCCAGTTGATGGAGTGCGCCAAGGCCCACTTCAACGTCACCATCTCGTCCTCGCGCTCGTGGCTCGAGTTCTTGGGGCACCAGTCGGGGGCATTCCACACCTCGAAGCAGACCTCCGAGTTGGGCACCTCGGTGCAGGGGTACATGCCCAAGTCCTGCAGGGCCATGGTGTAGACAAACGGCTTGAAGGTGGAGCCCACCTGACGGTGGCTCTGCACATTGTCGTATTTGAAGTAGCGGTAGTTGATGCCGCCCACATAGGCTTTCACATAGCCTGTACCTGGTTCGACCGACATCAGGCCTGCGTTGAGGAATCGCTTGCAGTAGATGAGTGAATCCCACGGCGACATCACCGTGTCGCGGTTGCCTTTCCAACTGAAGACGCGCATCTTGACCTTCTCGTCGAACTTGGCACGAATCTCTTTCTGGCTGAGTCCCTCGGCCTTCAGCGCACGGTAGCGGTCGCTGTTCTTCATGGCCTGGGTGAGGAACTTATCCTGTTGCTCCGGAGTGATGTCGCAGAAGGGGTTGCCCCTGCGGGTCTTCAGCTCACGCTCGAATGCGGGCTGTATCTCCTTGCTGAAATGCTCACGCACCGCCTGTTCGGCATAGCGTTGCATACGGCTGTCGATGGTGGTGTATATCTTCAGTCCGTCGCGGTGCACGTCGTAGTATTCGCCGTTCTTCTTGCGGTGATGCTTGCACCAGTCCTTCATGTAGGTGCGCAGGTACTCGCGCAGGTAGGTAGCCAGTCCGTCGTTATGGCTCTGGGGGGAGTAGCGCGACATGTCGATGGCTTTGGCCTTGTAGGCCTCATACTCCTCGTCGCCCAGGTAGTCGTACTTGTTCATCTGGTGCAGCACCGTGTTGCGGCGTTCCAAGGCACGGTCGGGATGCAGCACGGGGCTGTAGGTGGTAGGGGCTTTGAGCAGACCCACCAGCAGGGCCGCTTCGTCCACGTCGAGTTCGGCGGGGGTCTTGTCGAAGAAGGTCTTGCTGGCAGTCTTGATGCCATAGGCGTTGCTGCCGAAATCCACCGTATTGAAATACATGGCCAGAATCTCCTGCTTGGAGTAGTTGTGTTCCAGCTTGACGGCCACCACCCATTCCTTGAACTTGACAAACACCACGCCTATCTTGCTCTTGTGTCCACGGGGGAAGAGGTTCTTGGCCAGCTGCTGGGTGATGGTGCTTCCGCCGCCCGACGAGCCATGCCGTCCCAGGACGGTCTTGAAGAGCACGCGGAAGAGGCTGCGTGAGTCGATGCCGCTATGCTTGTAGAAACGTGCGTCCTCGGTAGCCACCAGCGCGTTGATGAGGTTGGGCGAAATCTGGTCGTAGGTCACATTCGAGCGGTTCTCCAGCCCGAAGAAACCCAGCACCTCGCCATCGGCACTCAGCACCTCGGAGGCCTGCAGGCTGCGGGGATTTTCCAGTTCCTCGAACGACGGCATAAACCCCAGCCATCCCAGCGAGAGAAGGGTAAAGAAAAGGAATACGAACACCCACAGGCCGCCAAAAACGAGCCACAGAGTCTTGATGTATTTCGGCTGTTTGCCCTGTTCCTTTTTTGCCATTTTATTTTATTTTTTGGAGTCCCAGAACTTCTCAAACTCCAGTTTTTTCTATCTCTGTTTAGCGTATTCTATCCGTAGTCCGATGTCCCTGATGCCACGGACGGCGCTGTCGCGCATGCCGTTGGTCACCGCAAAGCGGTAGTCACCCTGCATCGGGAACCGCGCGTTGCGACGGAAGTAGAACCGGGTATCCACATAGCGTCCGGTGCGACGCCCCAGCCAGCGCCCCTCGGGGTCGGCCAACGGATACTCCAGCGTGTCCTGCGCCACACTGCCGTCGGGGAAGGTGGTGCGGATGAAGAGGAAAGTGTTGGAATAGGGGTAGTCGATACTGTTGCGTACCTCCACAAGGAAGTGGAAGGGATGCACCGTGTCGTCGACCGGCACCACAAAAGCCACGCTGTCAGCCTGGCTCCAGCCCTGTTCGTCGACATGCCGGCTTTCGTCGTAGAGCGCGCTGCCGTCGCAGGATGCCAACAAGGTGACGACCAGAATGGACAAGAAAAGACGATATTTCATAACTCCAAACTACTGACTTCTAACTACTCACTTCTACCTGTCAACCGCGCCTGTCCCGGTTGCCGCTGCGGCGGACGTTCTCACCGCCCTGTTTGTCACGGCGCGGCTTGTTAGGCTGACGGTTGGCATTATTGTTGTTGCTGTTATTGTTGCTGCTATTGTTATTGCTGCCGCTATTGTTATTCCGCTGCTTCGGCTGACGGTCACGCTGGCGGTTGCCTCCGCGTTCCCCTCTCCGCTCGCCGGACTCTCCTCGCCGCTCGCCGCTCTCCGGTCTCCGTTCCTTGCGCTCCTCTTCGCCCACCACACCGTTTCCACCTTCGGCCAGGCGACGGATTTCGCGTTCCACCTCCTCGTCGGTGCTTTCTTGCGCCAGGGCGGCAGTCGACATCAGCTCCACCTGGTAGTCCTCCATCTTCTCGGGGTACTGCTGCTGGCGGTTCATCTCGATAATCTCCTTCACCTTCTCGGCGGGGAGGGCAATGAGGTCGTTCTCGCCCTCGTAGGCGTACCACATGATGCCGCGGAAGACGTCGGTCTTCTTGTACAGCGCCAGCCCTTTCTGGAACCTGATGGCCTGTCCCGCGGGCGGGAACTTCTTCAGGGCGTCGGCATACACCTCGTACTCGAAATTCAGACAGCACTTCAGCTTCCCGCACTGGCCGGCCAGCTTCTGCGGATTGGGCATAATCTGCTGGGTCTTGGCGGCGCCGGTGGTGACGCTCTTGAAGGAGGTGAGCCACGTCGAGCAGCACAGCTCGCGGCCGCAGGTACCGAGGCCGCCCACCTTGCCGGCCTCCTGACGGACGCCAATCTGCCGCATCTCCACGCGGACACGGAACTCCTCGGCCAACACCTTAATCAGCTCGCGGAAGTCCACACGGGCGTCGGCGGTATAGTAGAAGATGGCCTTCGAGCGGTCGCCTTGCAGCTCCACGTCGTTGACCTTCATGTCCAGACCCATGTCGGCCACAATCTGACGGGTGCGCAACAGGGTGTTGCGCTCCTCGAGCAGCGAGGCGGCCCAGCGCTCTATATCGGTGTCTTTGGCGCGACGGAAGAGTTTTTTGATATTCTCCGAGTCGGTGCTCACGCGGTGTTTCCGCATCTGCAGGCGGCACAGCTCTCCAGTGAGGCAGACAATGCCCACATCGTGTCCGGGCTGGCCTTCAACCGCCACAATATCACCCTCGGTCACCTCCAGCCCGTCGGGCAGGCGGTAGAACTCCTTATGGTTATTCTTGAACCGCACCTCGACACAGTCGAAGGGGCGTTCGGTAGGCTGACGGATGCCGCTGAGCCAGTTGGTCGAAGTCACCTTTGAGCAACTCTGCCGCTCGCAACGGCTCACCGGCACATAGCTCTTGGGGCAGTGGTTGCACCCGCGGCTGAGGAACACCGGCTCCTCATATTTCACCCACGGTATCGCGGGGTCGGGGTCCAGGTAGGGGTCCAGGGCGCTCTCCTCCGAGCGGTATTCCTCCACCTCGGGGTTCTCGCGCTCCACCTCGCGCTTTTTCTCCTCGCGGGCCTTGCGGCGCTCGCGCATAAATGCTGCAATATCCTCGGCCGAAGCCACAGTCTCCTCGCTGTCGAGCACAGGCTCCTGCGGCTGGTTCTTCAATTCCTTATCTTTGTTTTCTTCCATTTTCAAATATCATTTTTCATTAACACACCCCCACACTAACTCATTCCCACACTAACTCATTATCGCATTCACTATCGTTTCTTCAATGCCTTGCTCATGCGGAACGACAGTTCCATGAAGACAATCTTGCCGTAGGCGTTGCGGCTCACAGCAAACAGGGCTTCGTTGAGGGCATCGTTGATTAGTTCTATGTTGTTGACGGTGACCATGGTGGGGAACATGGCATCGAACTTGGCGTCGCCCGACTGCAGGTCGCAGGGCTGTCCGGCGGCGGAACGCAGGAAGCAGTCATGCATCACCTCCAGGGCATAGGACAGGAACTGCTTCTGCTGCTCGCGCCCCATGGCCGCCATCTTCTCGACCTGGGCCGCCAGTTCCTTCATCTTCAACTTGAAGAGCATCCGCAGCCACGATACCAGCAGCTCCGCGAATTCTGCATTGTCCGCCACTTTCCGCTTGCCACCTTCCATCTTTAACCTGATGATCTGCACGCGGCTCAGGATGGTGGGCAACAGGTCCTCCGTGTCGTCGTCGACCATCAGTATCAGCGTGCGGGGCATAGGCTCCTCGAGGGTCTTGAGCAACTCGTTGGCCGCCGCCGCATTCATCTTCGTGGGTTTCCACACCATCAGCATGCGCCAGCCGCCCTCATAGGATTTCATGCTGAGGGTCCGGACAATGTCGGCCGCGTCGGCCTCGCGAATCATGGCCTGCTTGTTGTCGATGCCCAGGTGCTCGTACCATTCGTCGAGGGTGCCCAGCCCGCCGTGGTCGGTCAGAAACTGACGGTAGTCGGCCTGGAACTCGGCACAGCTGGGGTTGCTCTTCACGCGGTCGGTGGTGGCGTTGGGAAATACCAGGTGCAGGTCGGGATGCACCAACTGGGCGATTTTCTTGCACTCGGGGCATTCGCCGCACGAGTCGGCCCGCAGGTCTCCCCCGTCATGATGCACACGGTGCGTGCAGCAGAGATATTGCATATAGGCCCACGCCAGCGCCACACTGCCCTCACGCTCGCCTCCCAGCAGCAACTGGGCGTGACTGATGCGCCCGCTGTCGATAATTTCCGTCAGCCGGTTGATTACATCTCGTTGTCCTACAATATCTTTAAACTGCATCGTCGTCGGGTTTAAACTTGCAAATATACAACTTTTTTATATATTACTAAAATTTAATTGGAAGTGAGCGGTGAGAAGTGAGGAGTTTGGGGGAGGCGGCGACTCACTCCTCACTTCTCACTTCTCACCCCTCACTTTTATATCGTGCACGACATATCTCCTTCGGGACCGCTCCGAAGAGGGAAAAACACCACATCGTGTCATTAACTTATTTTAACCTAATCAACACCTAACCAACCATTATCTAACTCTTACATTACCAAGTGTTAGGATAGGGTTGATAAGGAGATGAGTAAGAGTTGAGTAAGACATGGTGCGGTATCATACTTGTTTTTAGGCGGTTATAAATGGACGTTTTTCGATTATGTTAAATAGAAAAATGCGGTTTTGCAGGACCGATTTTACCACGAAAATTATATCGTGCACGATATATCTGCATGAAAACCGGGCAGCGCAGAGGGTGTGCCAGGCTGCCGTGTCATCACTTTTTCAGGAACAGGGCACAATAAAACAGCCAAGATGACGTTGTTAAATGAGTATTATTACATATTGTACTTAAAGGCACTAACAATTCTAGCGTAATAGTTAAAACCGATTTGGTTGATATTACCGTTAATGCAGATTATGACTTTGGGGGTAATTACACTTTGCAAGGAGAGGAGGTAGTTTCTGCAGCCCTTGATTTAGCAGGTATAGTCGATCCTTCAGGGGTATGCGATGGCGCTAATGCAGCTCTTCAAGCAAAAAACGGAGAATGGGGCGGTGCTGCGCTTAGTGTTGCCGGACTCATTCCATATGTGGGAGATTTGGCGAAAATAGGCAAAGTAGGTAAAGATGTTAAAATAATAAAAAATGCAATTAATGGATTAGAGAAGAACCCGTCAAAAGGATTGTCAAATCCGTTTAAGGGTAAAACATTTGAAGAGATAGATGGTATGTTTAGAGCAAAAGGTTATGAGATTAAAGGTCCAGACCCCAAAAATGGTAAAGGGTCATATTTAAGTCCAAATGGAAATACGTTTTATTTAGATAAGGGAGGAAATTACAAATTAGGATACGAGGGGCCGCATATAGACGCCACATATAACAATCATCCATCATATGATAAATGTAGATTTTTCTAGATGACACGCCTAAATCATATAAACCCAAAATAAGATGAACAAAAAAATTATATTTACCGTTGAGTATAATGATATAGACAATTGTGTAGAACTCCACTTTAACAAAAATGGGGCCATAAATATGATTAATATTCTTAATCAATGCATTAGTCTGTCTCAAAATGAACATTTCCATCTATTTACACCATCATGGGGAGGAGGAGAATTGACTGAAGAGATGCAAAATACAGATGGGATGTGTAAGCTGATAAACCATCTAAAGATTGTATATTGGGATTAGAGCCATACTTCTGAAATCACAATTTTTTAGAGGATACGGCTGATATACAAATCAGGAGGAAGAAGTTATTTGTCTGTTAAGAACGTAAGAATGATTAGACTGGTACATAAAACCAATCTGCAAACCCGCACAAAAGCCGTGAGGTTTTACCCGTTCATATTCAATGGCATGGAAATCATTGAAGGACGCTTCCTCTTCTGGACCGAGGACGGAGCTGCGCAAAGCGAGAGAAGAGCAATCTCGTTTGTTTTTCCGAGCCAAAGCAGCGTTGGCAAAGCCAACCGCATGCACACTGTGGTCGACGACCGCTATTACAGCTATTACACTTACGACCACACAGGTGAACGCACCCTTAAATTTGTTGGGAGCAACAATGAAATGGATGTTAATGCCGAGTTTCAACACACAGCGGCTATGCTCGACAGCCCGACACTCTACCCATCACCTTATGTGGTGCTGGGACTGCAT
>Ga0310786_10003189_pt1 | contig 24112 bp, 20 predicted proteins | sample AusTroGonzalo_MG_FD_203881 | JGI IMG/M metagenome (GOLD analysis project Ga0310786, IMG submission 203881) | Bovine rumen microbial communities from tropical cattle in Woodstock, Queensland, Australia - Gonzalo_03 (v2) (version 2) | ecosystem: Host-associated > Mammals > Digestive system >...
TGTGTCCAGTCGTCATTGGTATCGCCGAATATGAACAGGATATCGGGAGCACCGATACGGTTCAGACGTGATACGAATGCACGGTCCGAATAATCATCGTGGTTGTAGCCGCGGCAGCAAACGGTACTGCCTGACCATGAGTCGTTCTTCTCAAGTACCCAGCCGTTCTTCTCAATTACCTGAGCCCACCACTGCTGGCTCTGCTCTGTTACACCGCAGAACTGGTTGGGATAGAAAGTGTCATAATACTTGGGCATGGAACCCGTAAATGTTGAGTAGGAGTCACCCATTACGGAGACCTTCAACTGTGCGGACATGGCGCCGCAAACAAGAATCAATGCGAATAAAGCTGTTAATTTTTTCATAATTATAAATTGGTTATGGTTTTGGTTAATCCTATACTGTTTGAACCCTTGATCAGTATACTGTATCCGCTCAAAGGTTCAATCCTGAGGGCCTCGTTTACCGCATCCACATCGGCAAAAAGCCTGAATCCGGAACCTTGGGCCGCTTTAGCAAACTCACCGCCCACCAGCCAGACACTGGTAAACCCTTTCTCCTTAAGCAGCTCAACGATATGTCTGTGCTCTGATTCCGATACCTCGCCAAGCTCTCTCATATCACCCAATATGAGCATCTTGTCCTGAGCCTTGATCATGCTGAAGTTCTCAAGTGCAGCAGCCATACTGGTGGGATTGGCGTTGTAGGCATCGACCACCAGACTGTTACGTTCGGTCTTTGTCAGCTGTGAACGGTTGTTCTGGGGCTGATATCCGGCCACTGCATCGGATGCCTTATCCTCGGGAACACCGAACTTGAGGCCGATGGTTATGGCAGCCAAAGCATTGTCAACGTTATATGCGCCGATAAGGCTTGTCTGTACGGTGTGCCAGCTGCCGTTTGTGCTGCGCCAGCGGAACTTCACGAAGGGATTGCACTCCAGCACCTCACCCTCCACAAGAAGTCTCTCCCGTCCCGGCTTGCCGTACTCAATGACAGGCAGTCCTGCGCACATATGCTGCAGATGTTCATTGTCACGGTTAACGAACGCCGTGCCGTTATGCTCACGCAACCAGTCATAGAGCTCGCCCTTGGTGCGTTTAACGCCCTCAAAGGAGCCGAATCCCAGCAAGTGCGCCTTACCTACATTGGTTATCAGTCCGTAATCAGGCTGGCTTACCTCCACCAGTTCCTTGATGTCACCGGGATGGCTTGCACCCATCTCCACGATGGCATACTCATGCTCGGGCTTGAGTCCGAATACCGTAAGCGGAACGCCTATGGAGTTGTTCAGATTACCCTGAGTACACAACACATTATAGGTGGTGCTCATTACGGCATTGGTCAGCTCCTTGGTGGTAGTCTTGCCGTTAGTGCCGGTAATGCCTATTACGGGAGTTCCCAAAGTGCGGCGATGCAGTGCCGCAACCTGCTGAAGTGTGACAAGCACATTATCCACAAGAATCATTCTTGGGTCCTGTGCGTCATAGAGATCCTTATTGTCCATGACGGCATAAGGGCAACCCTGCTCCAACGCTCCGCGCACGAACTCATTTCCGTCAAAACGCTCACCCTTCAGGGCAAAAAACATAAGACCGGGCCCGCATTTGCGGCTGTCAGTGGTAACACCTGTACACTTTTGGAATATGCTGTAAATCTCTTTCACCTCCATAGTACTGCAAAAATAGCAATTTTAGACCATCTTATACCTTTATTATCCATTCTTTTGGTGCCTATTCCGCCCTTAAAACTCACAAAAAGCCGCAAAAAGTGCATTTTAAGCACATTTTTTGGTGTTTTTTTTGCTGCTTTAACAAATGTTCCCTACTTTTGGCGCAGTTAAGGACTCAAAGAAGGACTTTTTAAGGACATTTTTGATTATAAAAAGACTATAAACAATCAATCTTAATTACACAATTATGAAAAAAGTATTATTCGCAATCGCAGCTCTCGCTCTTTGCATGACAGCTAACGCTAAGTATTGGTTCAGCGGTTCACTCGGATTTGACAACGCTTCACTTTACACCACTACTGACAAGGCTAAGACTCTTGATTTCTCACCTTCTTGGGGTATGGCTCTTGAGAACAATATCGAGCTCGGTATCGGTCTGGGTATCGTAGATAATCACTACTACAGAGCTGACAACTCAGTTCAGCAGTGCTTCTCATTCAAGTTCGCTCCGTTCATCAGATGGACATTCCTTCAGGAGGACAACTTTGACCTGTTCGTACAGGGCGGTTTCGGCTATAAGGTAACATCACCCAGCGGCTTCAATTTCTGGGAGCTTTCACTGAACGTATCACCCGGTATCCGCTACCACATGTCAGACCACTGGTCAATCCAGGCTATGTGCAGAGGCTTTGAGTTCTCACACATGAGCGAGCCCGAGGTTGGTGGTTATCCCGCAGAGCTCTACAAGAACAAGCTGGGTCTGAACATCAACACAGCAATGGAGTTCGGTCTCGTATACGAGTTCTAATCTAAACTCTCATACAAAAAAAAGGTGGCCTTTCGGTCACCTTTTTTTTGTACGGGCGATAGGACTCGAACCTACACATCTCAGATACTAGATCCTAAGTCTAGCGCGTCTACCAATTCCGCCACGCCCGCAAAAAAGCGCGCCCCATAACCGGAACGCGCTGCAAAAGTAACTTTTTTTACATTAATAACAAAAGCGTCATTTGATTTCCATGACGCTCTCCAGGCGCAGCATCAGAGCCGGGCTGCGCAACTCACGCATCCTGGCAATTGCCGGGAACATGTCACCAAGCGACGGCTGGTTCTCAACGCGTGTAGTCAGATTCTCCTCGGGATCCTCAGGCGTATTGCCCGAAAGCATCTTGAGCAGCGAAACCTCCTTTACCACCGGATAACGGCTAAGCTGATAATCGGCCTTGGTCAGACCCACCTTTCCTGCCGCATAGTTGATTGCGTCATAAAGGCCGCCCAGACTGTCCACAAGACCTATGTTAAGGGCATCGGCACCCGACCATACACGGCCCTGTCCGATAGCGTCGACACTGTCTTTTGAAATACCACGTCCGTTCGATACCAGACCAGTGAAATCATCATATATCTTCTCAATCTGCTTCTGCACATAAGCCACCTCGCTCTCATCAAGTTTGCGGATGCCGTTCATCATATCGCTGTGTGACGATGAACCCACGCTCTCGATATTGACCTTTACATTCTTGCTGATGGCGTCACCAAAGCTGGGAACCATTCCGAACACACCGATAGAGCCGGTAACGGTACTCTGGTCAGAGAATATATAGTCTGACTCTGCCGATATCCAGTAACCGCCCGATGCCGCATAGTCACCGTAACTGGCAATGACCGGTTTCACGGCACGCAGCAGTTCCAGCTCACGTCTGATGGCCTCCGATGCCTGGGCACTGCCGCCGGGAGAGTTCACGCGGAACACCACAGCCTTCACCTTACTGTCCTCACGTACCTTGCGGATGGTATTTGCAAGCTTTGTGCCTACTATATCGGCATCCGAACCGCTGTCCACAATCTCGCCGTCAGCATAAATGACTGCAATCTTGTTCTTGCGGCTGCCCTTCTTGAGTTTGGTGGCATACTTGTTTATCTTTACAAAACCCACCTCCTGGATACGCCTTGCACCGTTCTGGTCGCAAAGGTATTTCTCAACCTGGTCCTTGTACCAGATCTCGTCAATAAGACCTTTTTCCTTATACTCCTGGGGGTAGCACATCTCAAGATTCTCCACCCATCCGTTAAACTGATCCTGAGTGAATCCGCGTGAAGCGGCAATCTGACTTGACATGGTGTTCCACATCGAGTTTATCAGAACCTCGTTCTGAAGACGGTTCTCGGGGCTGGCCGTGCTGCGTACGAACATCTCGCCGGCAGCCTTGTACTTGCCGTGACGTATCAGCTGGACATCCACACCCAGGGCATCGAGCAGGTCCTTGAGGAATATCATCTGGCTACCAACACCCGTGATCATGCTCTCCGATGCCGGATCAAGGATGATCTTGTCGGCCACCGATGCCAGATAATACGAGCCGTTACCGAAATTCCTGCAATAGGCCACCACAGGCTTGCCCGATTTGCGGAAACGTTCCAAAGCGGCGCGAAGCTCCTCAATCTGCGACAGACCGGCCGAGATATTCTCGGGAGTCATGTAGATCATGCCTATGTTCTTGTCATCGGCAGCGGCGTCAATGGCCTCTATGTAAGACAGGAGCGTGACAGGACTAGGAGTACCCTTCACCATCGACATGATGTCAAATGATGAACCCGTGTTACGCTCAGCGATGGGGTTGTTGAAATCAATCTTCAGAACTTTAGCCTTACCGGCAAATACCATAAGTGGCAGCATAGCCACCGCAGCAATTACAAACAATCTTCTCATATGTCAATAGTTAACTAACTTGTCGTTGATGAATGCGCGCGCACTCTCTATATAGGTGTCCACGCCGGCCTGGATATCCTCCTCTTTCATATCCAGACGGATATCCGGTGCAACGCCGGACTCCACATGATTCATTTCGGCATCAAACGTAGGAGATGACGAGAACCTTACCACCCATCCGTTAGGAAGTTCCGATGAGAGCGGCAGACCGCCTCCACCGCCGGTTGTATCGCCCATTAGGGTCACATTATCCAATGCCTTCATGATGAGGGAGAAGTCATTGGCACTGCTGTAACAGCCGCGGTTGGTCAGCAACACCACCGGTTTGATCCATCTCAGGTTATATTCATTGGGACTGAGTTCATTACTATAAATCCTGGAAAAATCATTATGTCCGGGACCTGTCTTGTAACAGCAGTAACTCACAGTAACCTTCTTCTCGGTAAAGCGTGATGCCAGAGACTCGGATGCAGGCAACAGTCCACCGCCATTGTCGCGGATGTCTATTATCAGACCGTTGCATAGTGCCATATAGTTGAACATCACGTTCAGTCGGCTGTCCGACATCGAGGACTCGAAACTCTCAACCACCAGATAGCCTATATTATCACTCAATATGCAGTAATAATAACCATTGCCGCCTATTACGTAGTCCTTACCCAGATATTTGTTCCGGATGTCCTGCGAGAAGTTGGCCGGATAGTCCGTCTTCCAGCTCCAGTTGCGTCCAAAATCATACACGCTGGTCAGATTTACATGACCGTCACGCAGTTCACCGATCATATTGCACAGGACCTCAAATAGAGACCTGTCGGTCATATCGTCCGATATGCTTGCGGCATATCTTGTCTTGACCTCATCCCAATCAACGCCGAACTGCTCTTTCTTGAGGTCAAAGAAACAGTAGCGCTCGTCCATTATGGTCCACAGAGCCATGAAATTCCCCTGGGGAGTGTTGGCAAACTCCCGGTCACTCAACTCTTCATTCCATGAACAGCCTGTAGGCAGCAGCATCATGACCAATGCCGCCAAAACCCATATCCTGTTTTTGAGGTTCCTGTTCATAGATTCCACCCTTTTGTCTCAAATCTGTATACACAACCCAGCGTGAACATTCCGTTGCCTAAGCTACGGGTGTGACCTCCCAGACTGTTTTGCATGTAATCGAATGAATATCCTATCCTTATACGGCTATCGCGGCACGGCAACACCAGCGCCACCTGCTGCGTAAGGGCAGGATTGTTGAAAGGAGTGATAAAGTGCAGAGTTTTGCCCCAATCGCCATACTCGTACATATAGTAATAAGTCTGGTCATAGTCAGGAGCAAAACCTATTCCCGCCAAAGGAACATAGAGCGATGCCTGCAAGGCCATAGGATATCGCCACAGGCTAAAACGGAAAGTATTGTCGACACATATTCCGGCGCCCAGGTAACCATTGAAAGTAACGGGATTGTTTGCAGAGTACTGGCGGTTCCATAGCAGACTTCCCTCCCCAATAACTGTCGGACCGATAAGCAGGTCGCACTGGCTGCATGCCACTGCCGGCCACAGGAAAGCCTGACGGAAAGCGCCGCCTACCTGAAGGGTACTGCCACCCTTGATGCTGTTCTTAAGATGACCGAAGAAAACGTTTCCGTAGGATCTGCCATAACTGAACAGCTTATCAGGGTTGTTACCAGTCCAGATATCACTCTCCAGACCTATAGCCCATCCGCTGTAACGCGAAGCCGAAAGGTAAGTATCACGAGCAAATGTAGTTCCGCCCGAAACCGACAACGCACTGTATGTCTCCCCGTTCTGCGGCAAGGCCCAAGCCTTCCGCTGAGCCAAGGCATGCAGAGGCAAAGCTGTCAGTACGACTGCCAGAAGTACAGATGACAGCCTTTTAGAACAGCGAGAGCTGTCCGTCATCGACCTTTTCAGTATTCTCATCATCCGTCTCAGCGGAATTGTCATTCTCATCGGAGTCCGGCTCCACAGGTTCGGGTTCGGGCTCAGGTTCAGGCATACGCAGCGGCACCAGTTCCTCGACATCCTTCACGTTAAATGCGGTAACCCTGCGACCGCGTGCCTTTACACCCTTAACGCCCACAAAGCTGTCGGCATCTATCTCCATTGGCTCACGGAAGCTGTCCGCTCCGCCCAATGTTACCAAAAGACGCGGATAAACGGTATCTGTTAACAGCACCAGACGACTTTCTTTCTCCTCGCCCAGGATATTTATGCGTTTTGCCGACGGATCCAGGTCGAATCTCTTCAGATAGAGGAAACCCTTCTGGGATGCATCGAACAGAACGGCCGTCCAGACCTTACCCGGTTTGTATTTCTCAATGCGCAGTATGCCGGCGTCAAAGTGGCAGTTGGCATCGGGAGCGGTCGTGTAGTACTCGCCGTCGGCATTGATCACCAGCAGCAGGTCGTCACTGTCAAACTCACCCAGAAAATCACCGTGTCCGTCAAAGTCAAGACGCAGGATATCCTTGTCAAACCATACCTTGCGACCACCCAGAGTCGATGAACCCAAGGCTTTGAGTCCGATGCTCTTGACCTCGTTGCGGGTCAGCAGATTACCCATTGACTGGCGGCCCTTGATCATAAGGTCACTGAAATCCTTGTCAAATACAGGCTTCTTAAGTTTGGGATTGGGCTTGAGAGTAACCTTGATAACCTCGGCCTCACCGTTATGGTTGGCGCTGAAGTACATTATCTTGGAACCCGCCTTGCCCTGAGTCAGGTCATACTCCTTGTCACGGGTAAGACCGGTGGCGGCAAAACGCTTCATAAAGTATGCGCCGTTGCGGCCGTCGCGGTAAACCACATTGTATATGGTACGCTTGTCATTTTTCTTGAAGACGTCAAGATAGAGCACGTTCTGGCCCACAAAGAGCTTGTCGGCCACCTTGACCACCTTATAGCGTCCGTCCTTGTAGAACAGGATTATGTCATCCAGGTCAGAGCAGTTGCATACAAACTCATCCTTTTTGAGTTCCATGCCGATGAATCCGTCGGCGCGGTTTATGTAGAGCTTCTGGTTGGCCTCGACCACCTTGGTTGCCACGATGGTATCAAAGTTCTTGATCTCGGTCTTGCGCTCGTACTGTGCACCGTACTTGTCCTTGAGCATGTTGAACCAGCGGATGGTGACTGCAACCATGTTGCTCAGGTCCTTGTCGATGCGGGCTATGTCGGCCTTCATCTTAGCGATCAGTTCCTCGGCCTTCTCCTTGTTGAACTTGAGGATGCGGGCCATCTTGATATCCATCAGCTTGAGGATATCCTCCTTGGTCACCTCGCGGATCATCTGCGGGTAATACGGAGTCAGACGGTCATCGATATGCTCGCAGGCAGCGTCCATGGTGGGGGCCTCTTCAAACTCGCGGTCCTTATAGATACGCTCCTCGATGAAAATCTTCTCGAGTGAAGCAAAGTGCAGCTGCTCCATTATCTCGTTACGCTCTATCTCCAACTCGCGGCGCAGCAGCTCCTTGGTGTTGTCGACCGATTTGCGAAGCACGTCGCTTACCGTGAGGAAGTGCGGTTTATTCTCATCGATTACGCAGCAGTTGGGCGATATGCTCACCTCGCAGTTTGTGAATGCGTAAAGTGCGTCGATTGTCTTGTCCGATGACACACCGGGCGCAAGCGATATGCGGATCTCAACCTTGTCGGCAGTGAGGTTCTCGACCTTGCGGATCTTTATCTTTCCCTTCTCGCCAGCCTTGACTATCGATTCGCAAAGCGTCATCACGTTCTCACCGAACGGAATCTCGTTTATGACCAAGGTCTTGTTGTCAGCTTCTTTCGTTATCTTGGCACGAATACGTACCATACCGCCGCGCTCGCCGTCATTGTAACGTGACACGTCAATGGCACCACCTGTCTGGAAGTCCGGATACAGATGGAACTCCTCCTTACGGAGATATGAGACGGCTGCGTCGCAAAGCTCGTTGAAGTTGTGCGGAAGTATCTTGCAGGACAATCCTACGGCAATTCCCTCGGCTCCCTGAGCCAGCAGAAGCGGGAACTTTACAGGCAGTGTGACCGGCTCCTTGTTGCGGCCGTCATATGATGCCTTCCACTCCGTAGTCTTGGGATTGAACAGAGTCTCAAGAGCGAACTTGGACAGACGAGCCTCAATGTAACGGGGTGCCGCAGCGCGGTGACCTGTAAGGATATTTCCCCAGTTACCCTGACACTCTATAAGCAGGTCCTTCTGGCCCATCTGGACCAGGGCGTCACCGATTGAAGCATCGCCGTGAGGGTGGAACTGCATGGTGTGACCCACTATGTTGGCCACCTTGTTGAAACGGCCGTCATCCAGGCGTTTCATGGAGTGCAGGATACGTCTCTGAACCGGCTTGAGTCCGTCCACGAAATGAGGTACGGCACGCTCCAGGATAACGTATGACGCATAATCCAGGAACCAGCCCTGATACATTCCCGAAAGCTGGTGCCTTATCATTCCGTTGTCATCCGTAACCGGATGGTACGAAGAGTGTCCGGCATCCTGTCCTTCATCAACAACGCCATCCTCCGGCTCGCGGAGTTCCTCATCCATTTCCTCTATTTCGTCGCTCATTATAAAAAACTTTGGACGCGAAATTACTGCTTTTCAATGACAATTCCCAATTCCACGGGCCCAACTTGGCCCCTTTCGGCTGTCAACTTTTCAACAGTTTTCAGAAATTATGCAAGGTTCATTCAAATGGCTCATTATTACCTTTTTTAAGACTGCCGACCCCCTTTTGTATTAAATAAAAGAGTACCTTTGCGAAAATTTTCGGAAAAAAGGCTGATTATGGCACAAGAAGACGTTTTCAAAAAGATTGTAGCGCATTGCAAGGAGTATGGTTTCGTATTCCCTTCAAGTGAGATTTACGATGGTCTGGGAGCTGTTTACGACTATGGACAGCTGGGCGTAGAGATGAAGAACAACATCAAGACCTACTGGTGGCAGAGCATGGTCCTGCTGCACGACAACATCGTAGGTATTGACTCCTCAATATTCATGCACCCCACCATCTGGAAGGCATCAGGTCACGTTGACGCATTCAACGACCCCCTGATTGACAACCGCGACTCCAAGAAGCGTTACCGCGCAGACGTCCTGATTGAGGACCAGATCGCCAAGTATGACGAGAAGATAGAGAAGGAGGTAGCCAAGGCCGCCAAGCGTTTCGGTGACTCTTTCGACGAGGCCAAGTACCGCGCCACATCGGCCAACGTACTGGAGCACGTAGCCAAGCGCGACGCCCTGCATGACCGTTACAAGAAGGCCATGAATGACGGCAACCTTGACGAACTCAAGCAGATCATCCTTGACGAGGGCATCGTATGCCCCATCAGCGGCACCCGCAACTGGACCGATGTACGTCAGTTCAACCTGATGTTCTCGACCGAGATGGGTTCGACCGCCGACGGTTCAATGAAGATATATCTGCGCCCCGAGACTGCACAGGGTATCTTTGTAAACTACCTGAACGTGCAGAAGACCGGCCGCATGAAGATTCCTTTCGGTATTGCCCAGATAGGTAAGGCATTCCGTAACGAGATTGTTGCCCGTCAGTTCATATTCCGTATGCGTGAGTTTGAGCAGATGGAGATGCAGTTCTTCATCAAGCCCGGCACCGAGCTTGACTGGTTCGCCAAGTGGAAGGAGACCCGCATGAAATGGCACCAGGCACTGGGCTTCGGCGCAGACCACTACCGTTTCCACGATCATGACAAGCTGGCCCACTACGCCAACGCAGCCACCGACATCGAGTTCCTCATGCCGTTCGGCTTCAAGGAGGTGGAGGGTATCCACAGCCGCACCAACTTCGACCTGTCACAGCATGAGAAGTACAGCGGCAAGAGCATCAAATACTTTGATCCCGAGACCAACGAGAGCTACACTCCGTTCGTAATCGAGACATCAATCGGCGTTGACCGTATGTTCCTGAGCGTAATGTGCGCATCATATGAGGAGCAGGCCCTTGAGAACGGCGAGACCCGCGTAGTGCTGCATCTGCCCGCACCTCTGGCTCCCGTCAAGCTGGCTATCCTGCCTCTGGTAAAGAAAGACGGACTGCCCGAGCTGGCACGTTCTATCCAGAACGACCTGAAGTTCCACTTCAACTGCCAGTATGACGAGAAGGATTCAATCGGTAAGCGTTACCGCCGTCAGGATGCCATCGGCACCCCGTTCTGCGTGACAGTCGACCACCAGTCACTCGAGGATCAGACCGTTACCCTGCGTAACCGTGACACCATGGAGCAGCAGCGCGTAAAGATTGCAGACCTCTGCAATATCCTTTCAGACACAGTATCAATCACAAGCGTCCTCAAGACACTCTGAACATGAAGCGTTTTAGGGCAATATTCTCTGTTCTCGCAGCGAGCGTCATCATGGCTCTCTCCTCCTGCAAGGAGACCAAGGAGTTTGATGACCATGCCAACTGGCAGCAGCGTAACTCTGATTTCATTTCAGATATCGCTTCCGGATACAGCAATGATATGCCTGAGTCTGCAGCAGAAGGAGCTCGTTTCAGGCTTCTCTCTTTCAGACTGGACCCCCAGAAGTCATGGGGCAGCAGCGATTTTGTCTATTGCGAGGTACTCGAACAGGGAAAGGGAACCGATACCCCCTATTACACCGACAGCGTACGCTTCAATTACCGTGTCCGTCTGATACCGACCGACTATTACCCCGAGGGCCAGGTCATCGATCAGTCGTTCAAGACCGCTACGCTTGACCCGTCGGTCAACATTCCTGCTTCATTTGCAGTAAGCAGCACCATCGACGGAGTCATCACCGCACTGATGCGTATGCACTGCGGTGACTACTGGAAGATTTACATACCTTCAGGCCTGGGATACGGCGACGGAGTAAAAGGTGACATACCGGGCTACTCCTCACTGATTTTCGAGGTCAATCTCACGGAGATAGCCCGCAAGGGAGAGAGTCTTTCACCGAGATAGTTTATACCAATAATCATACCAATAACAGTATTTATCATGGCAAAAATCAGAGGTGCCGTCACAGTTGACAACGAACGCTGCAAAGGCTGCGAGTTGTGCGTATTCACCTGCGACAAACAGGTGCTGGGCATGTCAACAGCCGTCAACAGCAAGGGTTACCACTACGCCTATATGGCCAACCCTGAAGCCTGCATAGGTTGCACCAACTGCGGTATTATCTGCCCTGACGGAGTTATATCGGTCTATAGGGTAAAAGTAGAGGAGTAATTATGGAAGAAAGAGAAATGAGACTTATGAAAGGCAATGAGGCAATTGCCGAGGCCGCTATCCGCGCCGGTGCCGATGCCTTTTACGGTTACCCCATCACTCCGCAGACGGAGGTAATGGAGTATCTTATGGAGACCGATGCCACCGCTCGCACAGGCATGGCAGTACTCCAGGCCGAGAGTGAAGTTTCCGCCATCAACATGGTCTATGGCGGCGCATCCACAGGACACAGAGTTATGACATCCTCATCAAGCCCCGGCATCAGCCTAATGGCAGAGGGTATATCATATCTGGCAGGAGCCGAGCTGCCCTGCCTGCTAATCAACGTATCACGCGGAGGTCCCGGACTGGGAACCATCCAGCCCAGTCAGGCCGACTATTTCCAGACTGTAAAGGGCGGCGGTCACGGTGACTACAAGCTGCTCACCCTGGCTCCCTCATCAGTTCAGGAGTTGGCCGATTTCATAGCACTTGGCTTTGACCTTGCGTTCAAGTACCGCAACCCCACCATGATCCTGGCCGACGGTGCCCTGGGTCAGATGATGGAGAAGATCTACCTGCCCGCACAGCGTCCCCGCATGAGCGAGTATCCCGACTGGGCTACCAACGGCACCCCCGAAGGCAAGGAGCGCCGCTTCATCACCTCTCTGAACCTGCTGCCGCAGGAGCATGAGCTGGTCAACATCCGTCTGCAGAAGAAATACCGCGAGATGGAGCAGAACGAGGTACGTTACGAGATGATACAGTGTGACGATGCCGACTACGTAATCGTAGCCTTCGGTATCATCGCCCGCATAGCACAGAAGAGCATTGAGCTGGCACGCGCCAAGGGCCACAAGATCGGCCTGTTCCGCCCCATCTCACTCTATCCCTTCCCCTACGACCAGATCCGCGAGCTGGCCGACAATCCCCGTATCAAGGGCCTCTTCTCAGTTGAGTTGAGCGCCGGTCAGATGATCGAGGATATCCGTCTGGCTGTCGAGGGCCGCAAGCCCGTAGGCTTCTTCGGACGTCTGGGCGGTATGGTTCCCACCCCCGAGGAGATTGAGACCGCTCTCTACAATTACTTTAATATCAAATAAGCACGGCAATGGAAGTAAACGATATAATCAAACCTGAAAATCTGGTTTATCAGAAAAGCCGCCTCATGGCTGAGAAGCAGTTCAACTTCTGCCCCGGCTGCGGCCACGGCGTAGTTGTACGCACCATTGCCGAGGTTATCGAGGAGATGGGTATTGAGCACGACGTTATCGGTATCTCACCGGTAGGCTGCTCGGTATTCCTCTATGATTTCTATAAGTTCGACGTAGTTGAGGCCGCTCACGGCCGTGCCTGCGCAGTTGCCACCGGCATCAAGCGCGTACAGCCCGACAAGTTCGTATTCACCTATCAGGGTGACGGCGACCTGGCTGCCATCGGTACAGGCGAGACAATGCACGCCTGCAACCGCGGCGAGAACATCGTGATAGTATTCATCAACAACGGTATATACGGAATGACCGGCGGTCAGATGGCTCCCACCACACTGGAGGGAATGAAGACCACCACCTGCCCCCGCGGCCGTGACGTGAAGACCATGGGTTACCCGCTCAACATCACCCCGCTGCTTGCACAGCTGGACGGTGTCTGCTACGTAACACGTCATTCAGTACACACTCCCGCCAACGTACGCAAGCTCAAGAAGGCTCTGCGTCAGGCTTTCGAGAACCAGCGTGACAAGAAGGGAACATCAATCGTCGAGGTTGTTTCCAACTGTAACTCAGGCTGGGGTCTGACTCCTAAGCAGGCTAACGACTGGATGGTTGAGAACATGTTCAAGAAATACCCTCTGGGCGACATGAAAGTTGACGGTAAGATCGTCATGGACATGAATGCCCCCAGATAAAAAAGGAGTAATATCATGACAGAAGAGATAATCATAGCCGGATTCGGAGGACAGGGTGTCCTCTCAATGGGTAAGATAATAGCTTATTCAGGCCTCATGCAGGGTCTGGAGGTATCATGGATGCCGTCATACGGTCCAGAAATCCGTGGAGGTACAGCAAACGTAACGGTTATCCTTAGCGACAGCCGTATCAGTTCACCTATCCTTCAGAAGTTCAGCACCGCTATCATCCTGAACCAGCAGTCAATGGACAAGTTCGAGCCGATGGTAAAGCCCGGCGGCGTACTCATCTACACCCCCAGCACCATCACCCGCAAGCCCACCCGCACTGACATAACCATCTATCCCATCAAGGCCATCGAGGAGGCTGCCAAGATCAACGCCTCTAAGGTTGCCAACATGTTCCTGCTTGGAGCGTTCATGAAGATCCGCCCCATCCTGGATGTAGAGTACGTTATGGAAGGAATCAAGCACTCCGTATCGGAGCGTAACTGGAAATACCTCCCGCTAAATGAAAAAGCGATAAAAGCAGGTATGGAACTGGTTAAATAAACAGAAAGGGCGTCCTGATGGACGCCCTTTCTTATTTAGCTGCATCTTTATTTCTTATTTCCACTCGTTTTATCTTGCCACTTATTGTTTTTGGCAATTCGTCTACGAATTCCACTACGCGGGGATACTTGTAAGGAGCCGATACCTTCTTGACGTGGTTCTGGATATCCTTGATAAGTTCCTCCTTGTCGGGAATGTCCTTATACTCCTTTGCCAGGATGATTGTGGCTTTGACTACCTGGCCGCGGACTTCGTCGGGTACTCCTGTAACGGCGCACTCCACGACTGCAGGGTGAGTCATCAGGGCGCTCTCAACCTCGAACGGTCCGATGCGGTAACCCGAGCTCTTGATAACGTCATCGGTACGGCCCACAAACCAGTAGTAGCCGTCACCGTCACGCCATGCAACATCGCCGGTATGATAGATACCGTTGTTGTGTACGGTCTTGGTCAGTTCGGGGTTGTGGTAATACTCCTCAAACAGGCCCAGAGGCAGACGCTTGTCGGTATGCAGGATGATCTCACCACTCTCACCGTCCTCAGCCGAACGGCCGTCATTGGTGAGAAGGTCCATGTCATATGCAGGATTGGGCACACCCAGTGATCCGGGTTTCGGAGTCATCCAGGGGAATGTGCCGATGGTCATTGCGGTCTCGGTCTGGCCGAATCCCTCATGTATGTCAAGTCCTGTATGCTCTTTCCAGAATTCAAATACGCTGGGATTGAGCGGCTCGCCTGCAGTGGTGCAGTACTTCAGCGCGCTCAGATCATACTGGCTCAGGTCCTCACGGATCAGATAACGGTAGATTGTGGGAGGAGCGCAGAATGACGTAACCTTGTACTTGGCCATAGCAGCCAGTATGTTGGCGGGAGTGAATTTCTCGTGATCATATACGAACACCGCTGCACCTGACAGCCACTGTCCGTAAAGCTTGCCCCATACGGCCTTGCCCCAGCCGGTATCGGCCACAGTAAGGTGCAGACTCTGCTCGTTCACGTTGTGCCAGTACTTGGCGGTAACTATGTGTCCCAGAGGATAGAGGAAGTTGTGAGCCACCATCTTGGGGTTGCCGCTTGAACCTGACGTGAAGTAAAGCAGTGATATGTCGTGATTGTCATTCACATACTCGGGACGTACAAACTCGCCGGCGTTCTTCATTCCCTCATCCATGCTATGCCAGTTACCCTCGCAGTATGAACCGGTTGCCACCAGCACCTTTACTGAAGGAGCATCCTTGAGGCAGTCGTTCACATGCTGTATCATAATGGGCTCATCGGCCGATACAATCATCTTGATATGTGCCGAATTTGCACGGTAGATAAGGTCCTTGGAAGTGAGCAGGTGGGTTGCGGGAATTGCCACGGCACCCAGTTTGTGAAGGGCCACTATTGAGAACCAGAACTCAGCGCGGCGCTTGAGCATCATCATTACGCAGTCTCCGCGGCCAATGCCGAGTGACTGGTAGAAAGATGCCACCTGGTCCGATTTGCGCTTGATGTCGGCAAATGTGTAACGAACCTCGGCGCCTTCGTCGTTGGTCCAGAGCAGAGCCAGCTTGTCAGGATTGGTGCGGGCCCACTCATCGACCACGTCATAGCCGAAATTGAAATTGTCCGGTACTATTATCTCAAAATTCTTCTGGAAATCCTCCAGAGAGTCAAATTCTACTTTTTTTAGGTATTTCTCTAACATTGCAAGGCTTAGAATATGATGGCAAGGAAGCGTGCAGGCTCGCCGTTAAGCGCCCTCATTCCATGGGGCTGTGTTGAATCAAAGTATATGCTGTCTCCAGGGTTCAGTGTCAGTTCCTTACCGCCGATGCTCAGCAGCAGAGTGCCCTTGAGCACCAGGTTGAACTCCTGACCGTCATGTGAGTTCAGGTGCATCTCGTTCTCCATCTTGGGATCTACCGTCACGATGAAGGGGGATGCCTTGGCGTGCTTGAATCCCATGGCCAGAGCCTGGTACTTGTATGCTTTCTGACGCTCTATGACCGGACCCTTGCCCTTACGTACCAGCCAGTAGCTGGACATGTTGGGGGCATCGCCCGAGAAGAGCTCCAGAGGCTCCACGCCCAGAACGTTGGCGGCGTTGCAGAGAAAGTTCATCGGAATGTCCGATTCGCCCGACTCATATCGTTTCAACTCATCAGGGGTGATGCCGCACTTCTGGGCCACCTCCTCGACGGTCATCTCCAGGTCCTCGCGCAATCCGCGCAGACGCATGGCCATCTGTTTGATCTGTTCGTTGATTTCCATATCAAATAACCTCTATACCCTGCTCCTCACAAAGCTTCAGGCTCAGTTCGCGCAGTTTGAATTTCTGTATCTTGCCGCTTCCTGTCAGAGGATACTCCTTGACAAAGAATACGTATTTGGGAATCTTGTAACGGGCAATCTTGCCGCGGCACCAGTCACGGACCTCCTCCTCGGTCAGTTTTGCGCCCTCATCCAGAATGATGAATGCACCGACCTCCTCACCGTATTTCTTGGAGGGAACGCCTGCCACCTGAACGTCGCGTACGCCGGGCAGATGATAGAGGAACTCCTCAATCTCACGCGGGTAGATGTTCTCACCGCCGCGTATTATCATATCCTTGATACGGCCGGTAATGCGGTAGTTGCCGTTCTCATCCATAACGCCCAAGTCACCTGAGTGCAGATAACCGTTCTCGTCAATGACTTCGGCGGTAGCCTGCGGATTCTTGTAGTAACCCTTCATAACGTTGAAGCCCTTGCAGCACATTTCGCCCTGAACGCCAACCGGAACCTCCTTGTTGGTCTCGGGATCCAGCACCTTCACGTCCACGAACTCATAGTCGCGGCCCACGGTGGTGTAACGCACCTCATCGGGATCGTCTATGCGGGTCTGGCTCATACCGGGTGAAGACTCGGTCAGGCCGTATACGCTTGTAACATGCAGATACATCTTCTCCTCAACCTTACGCATCAGCTCTATCGGGCAGAGTGATCCGGCCATGATACCTGTGCGCAGGCATGAGAGGTCAAACATATCGAACATGGGGTGATTCAGCTCGGCAATGAACATAGTGGGCACGCCGTACAGTGCGGTGCAACGCTCTTTGTGGACCGATGCCAGCGTAACCAGCGGGTCAAAACGCTCCACAACAACCTCGGTACAACCGTGGGTGAGGCAGTTCATGGTTGCCAAAACCACGCCGAAGCAGTGGAACAGGGGTACGCATACGCAGAGTTTGTCATCCTGTGTGAACTTCATGTGCTCACCTGTCAGGAATCCGTCATTGGCTATGTTATAGTGGGTAAGCATTACACCCTTGGGGAAACCTGTTGTTCCGGAGGTGTACTGCATGTTGACAACGTCGTGGCAGCTTACTGACTTGCGCAGACGCTGGAACTCGTCGTCATCGGTGTTTTCACCAAGGAGCAGGATCTCGGCGGTGTTGTACATGCCGCGGAACTTCTCCTGACCGATGTAAACCACATTCTTGAGTTTGGGGAAACGTTTGCTCTCCAAGTGTCCGCGCTGGCATTCACGCAGTTCGGGCAGCATGGTGTAAGCCATATCCACGTAGTTGCTCTCCCATGTGCCGTCCGTGAGGCAGAGGGTATGCATATCGGAGTCCTTGCAGAGGTACTCCAACTCATTCTGCTTGTAGTTGGTGTTTACGGTTATGCAGACTGCACCTATCTTGGCGCATGCATAGAGGAAGGTGAGCCAGTCAGGTACGTTCTGAGCCCAAAGACCCACATGCGTTCCCTTGGTCACACCTATTGCTATCAGACCGCGTGCCATGTCATCGACCCTCTCGTTGAACTGTTTCCAGGTGAAACGGAGGTCACGGTCCGAGTATACTATATATTCTTTGTCAGGCGTCTCCTGAGCCCAGTGCTCAAGCCAGTCGCCCAGTGTTCTCTCTGATAACTGGTACATGTGGAAATCAAATAGGAGTATAGACTACTGCAAGGATACGTGCCTTCTGGCCGTTGTAGCCGTGCACGTGATGCTTTACGATTGAATCATAGTATATGCTGTCACCCTTCTCAAGAACGTATGAGTTCTTGCCGTAGTTGATCTCTACCTGACCGTCCAGCACGTAGATGAACTCCTCACCCTCATGGGTTGAGAGGTCAAACTTGGGATCCTCATTGGGCAGGATGTCAATTACGAACGGCTCCAGGTGGCGGTTGTCCTTACCCTCTGAGAGTGAATGGTAAATCATGTTCTCATGACCTTCGGCAGCATGGTTTGAGAAACGCACGCTCTCACGCTCGTCCTGTGCGCGGCTTACAACCGCACCTACACTCTGCTGGTCATCCAGGAAAGTTCCCAGTCGTACACCCAGTACACGTGCAATCTTGATTAGAGGAGCCAGACCCGGCAGGGGGCCGTCATTCTCTATTGCCTTAACTTGGTCTACGGTTAGCTGTGCGCGCTCGGCCAGCACCTCAATTTCCATCTGTTTTGACTCCCTTAAGGAGCGGATCTTCTTACCGACTGGTACCTTCGAATTCATGATTTTTTGTATTTTTATGCGGAATGTTTCTCTTTTTCGCGGCAAAAATACAAAAAGCATTCGAAACGGATGCGTAATTTGCTATAATACTTAGAGAAAAGAGTAGTAAAATTATCTTTTTTAAACAATGTGGAATGAACCTTTTTTGTTATCTTTGTGTGTTTAAAAACGCATAAAATGACAGACGAGATCAACAACGGGCAGGCCAATTATTCAGCGCAGAACATTCAGGTGCTGGAGGGTCTTGAGGCAGTGCGCAAACGCCCTGCCATGTACATAGGTGACATAAGCGAAAAGGGTCTGCACCACTTGGTATATGAGGTAGTCGATAACTCCATCGACGAGTCCATGGCCGGCTACTGCACCCACATTGAGGTAGCCATCAATCAGGACGGTTCCATAACCGTTCAGGACAACGGTCGTGGTATCCCGGTCGACATGCATCCCAAGGAGCACAAGTCAGCCCTTGAGGTCGTAATGACCGTACTCCATGCCGGCGGTAAGTTTGACAAGGGATCATATAAGGTATCCGGCGGTCTGCACGGCGTAGGTGTATCGTGCGTAAACGCCCTCTCCACCAAGATGATCACCGAGGTCTTCCGCGACGGTAAGGTATATCGCCAGGAGTACGCATGCGGCAAGCCTGTCACCGGCGTTGAGTGCGTCGGCACTACCGATATCAACGGTACCCGCCAGACATTCTGGCCCGACGGCTCAATATTCACAACAACTGAATATAAATACGATATTCTGGCAGCCCGCCTGCATGAGCTGGCATTCCTGAACGCCGGCCTGCGCATCTCCCTGACCGACTACCGTGTCATGGAGGATGGTGAGCCCAAGAAAGACACCTATTTCTCAAACGAGGGCCTCAAGGAGTTCGTCTCCTACATTGACGAGAACCGCGTTCACCTGATTCAGGAGCCTATCTACCTGAACACCGAGAAGCAGGGCGTGCCCATCGAGGTGGCCATCCTTTACAACACTGAGTACAAGGAGACCATCCGTTCATTCGTAAACAACATCAACACCATAGAGGGTGGTACCCACCTGGTAGGTTTCCGCACCGCACTGACACGTACCCTTAAGAAGTACGCCGATGACAACAAGTTCCTTGAGAAAGCCAAGGTAGAGATTGAGGGCGAGGACTTCCGCGAGGGTCTGACAGCCGTAATCTCAGTCAAGGTTTCCGAGCCTCAGTTTGAGGGTCAGACCAAGACAAAGCTGGGTAATAGCGAGGTTGCAGGTGCCGTTCAGCAGGCCGTAGGTGAGGCTCTCACATTCTATCTTGAGGAGCACCCCAAGGAGGCCAAGCTGATTGTCGACAAGGTTATCCTGGCGGCCCAGGCACGTGTGGCAGCCCGCAAGGCACGCGAGAGCGTACAGCGCAAGAGCCCGCTCTCTGGCAGCGGACTTCCCGGCAAGCTGGCCGACTGCTCCGACAAGGATCCCGCCAACTGCGAGCTCTTTATCGTCGAGGGTGACTCTGCAGGCGGCAGCGCCAAGCAGGGCCGTGACCGTCACACTCAGGCTATCCTGCCTATCCGCGGTAAGATATTCAACGTAGAGCGTGTAATGTGGCACAAGGCATTTGATCATGAGGAGGTCAACAACATCATCCAGGCCCTGGGCGTACGTTTCGGCCTCAACCCCGATGACTCAAAGGCAGCCAACTACGACAAGCTCCGTTATTATAAGGTTATAATCATGACCGATGCCGATGTCGACGGTTCTCATATCGACACCCTTATCATGACACTCTTCTTCCGCTATATGCCGGAACTCATAGAGAACGGACACCTTTACATTGCAACACCTCCTCTTTACCTCTGCACAAAGGGTAAGGTTAAGGAGTTCTGCTACGATGACGTACAGCGTCAGCGCTTCATCGACCAGTACGGTGGCGGTTTGGAGCAGAACATCATAACCCAGCGCTACAAAGGTCTGGGTGAGATGAATCCCGAGCAGCTTTGGGAGACCACAATGAATCCCGAGAACCGTCTGCTCAAGCAGGTCCACATCCAGGATGCCGCAGAGGCTGACCGCATCTTCTCGATGCTGATGGGTGAGGACGTCGGCACCCGACGCGAGTTCATCGAACGCAACGCCACTTATGCCAACATCGATGCTTAAAGCATCAATGTCGCCACAAGTGGCATAAGCCTTATTTTATTTTGCTATCGCAAAAACGCTCCGTTCCGTCGCTTGGCTCCCTCCGGTCGCGTAAAAAAAGGTTGGAAAAAATTCCAACCTATTTTTTACTAACTGACACAGAGGGAACCGTCCCTTTTGTGTTAAGCGAGCTTAGCGATGTGAGCGCAGAGCTTTGACTTGAGGTTAGCGGCCTTGTTCTTGTGGATGAGCTTGGTCTTAGCCAGCTTGTCCAGCATCTTCTGAACCTTGGGATAGGTTGCAGCAGCCTCCTCCTTGTTGGTCATAGCGCGAAGCTGACGAACTGCATTACGCATTGTCTTTGCATAATAACGGTTGTGAAGTCTTCTCTTCTCGCTCTTTCTGATAGCCTTGAGGGCTGATTTGTGGTTTGCCATTATAACAACTTTTTATTTTTAAATTTACTATTTTGTAGCGCGTATGAGAGTCGAACTCATCTTGCAAGAATGAAAATCTTGAGTACTAGCCGATATACGAACGCGCCATCCTTTGCGGTAAGCCTCTGGAGGCTGCCCTATAAAGCGGATGCAAAAGTAGTTACATTTTTCCAAACGGCAAACTTTCTCCAGTATTTTTTTATATCTTCGCTACCACAGAGAAAAGATATGTGGCAAGTTGAAAGGGGAATACTGATAGGATCCGTAAGGCACAATGACCGTACCAGCGTAGCGCATGTTTTTACGAGCCAGCACGGTATGGTGCCGTTCATATGGTTTCTGTCCAAGACCGGAAAGAATGCCAGCCGCAACACCCTGCTTCAGCCTCTTACCCAACTGGAATTCCAGGCCGAGTACATTCCCACCGAATCCCTGCAGCACATAAAGGAGATAAAGAACTGTTCCCCCTACGGTGACATACCACGCAATCCTCTCAAGAGCGCCATCTCACTCTTCCTGTCTGAGTTCCTGACCTACGCCCTGAAAGGAGAACAGAACAACCCCTCCCTGTTCAGGTTCATGACCGAATCACTGATGTGGTTTGACAATGCCCCCGAGGGCAGCTACTCCAATTTCCACATCGCCTTCATGATAGGTACCGCAAGCCACATAGGAGTATGTCCCAATGCCGATGAGTACACGCCCGGATGCGTGCTGGACATGCGCGAGGGATGTTTTACGCCCCTGCTGCCCAAACACACCGAGTATATACCGGCAGAACTCTCGTACAAGCTCTACCTGCTCATGAACTCCGGTTTTGACGGAATGAAAGACGCACCCCTGACAGGTCAGGAGCGCGTCATGCTTTTGAATGCGCTGAACAACTGGTTCCGTCTTCACATACCCTCTTTCCCCATACTCAAGTCAATCGAGGTACTTGAGACGGTATTCGGTTAAGCGCGCAGAGCCTTAAGTTCAGACAATCCCACAGTATTACGCAGATAAGTGGGAGATGCCTCGATGGCGTCTATCAGTGCGTCATTGTCCAGATCGGCATCGGTCATTTCGTAGAGATAAAGCTGGCGCTTGTCGACACGGTCACCGTAGATATCCTCGATGACGCGGTCGGCCTCCTCTTCATCATCCATCATAGGAATGCTCTCCATACCGAATCCGGTAGCAAGAACCGTTATCTTGACCTCATCGGTCAGGTTCTCGTCATTTGCGAGGCCCCATATGACCTCGATGTTCTTGTCCTCAAACTTATCCATGAAGTGACGCACCTCATTCATCTCGTCAAGCATGAGCTGATGGTCAGCCTGGGTGCTCTGGTAGATGTTGAAAAGGATCTTCTTGGATTTATGAATATCATTGTTATAGAGAAGAGGTGATTTGAGAGCGGCGTCAAAGGCCTGGTTTACGCGGTTCTCGCCCTTGGCGATACCGGTACTCATTATGGCTACTCCGCCGTTGCTCAGAATCTTCTTGACATCACGGAAGTCAAGATTTATTATACCGCGGCAGGTTATGAGCTCTGCAATACTCTTGGTCGCGGTGGTCAGGGTCTCATCCACATGCTTGAATCCGGTAGCCACGCTCTTGTCGGGGTACATCTCAAGCAGTTTCTCGTTGCTTATCACAAGCAGCGCATCGACATACTGTGACATCTCGCGCACACCCTTCAGGGCCTGCTTGATTTTGGGACGCATCTCAAACTTGAACGGGATGGTCACGATACCCACGGTAAGCATGCCGCACTCCCTGGCACACTTGGCAATCACGGGAGCCGCACCGGTTCCGGTACCTCCGCCCATTCCGGCGGTGATGAACACCATCTGGGTATCGTCCTTGAACTGTGCCTTTATCTCCTCCATGCTCTCTTCGGCAGCCTTGCGGGCTACGGCAGGATCGTTACCGGCACCCAGACCGTTGGTGGTCTGGCGGCCCAGCTGGAGCTTGATGGGAATCTCCGAATCGGCCAATGCCTGCTGATCGGTATTGGCTATAACGAAAACCACGTCATGGATACCCTCGTGGTACATGTTCTTGACAGCATTGCTGCCGCCTCCGCCCACACCGATAACCTTGATTATCTTACGCGATTCGGTAGGAAAGTCAAACGGGAGAATCTCTTTCTCCTCAAATTCTTTTATATCCTGGTTCATAGTCAATTGTTGTCTTTATCCTCAAAGAAGCTCTCGCCCATGTTCATGAAGTTGTCATAGAAACGCTTGAATACGCTCACCTTCTTTACCCGGCTCTTCTCGGCCTCCTCCTCTTTCTGAGCGGCGGCTTCCTCCTTCTGGGCGGCAGCCTTCTCACGCTCCTCCTGCTCCTTGCGGTCACGCTCGGCCTGGGCACTCTCACCGGATGCGGTAAAGAGATCTATCTGAACAACCTTGTCCTGGTTCTCGGCATCAATATTGTCAATGGCGTCCATCTTGGGCAGTTCGCAGCAGTTCTCGTCGCCCTTGGTCAGGACTGACAGAAGTGCCAGCTGCGAGCCGTCTCCGCGTTTCCAGCTGGGCTCTATCCATGTCACGCCGCAGGCCGGTTCGGTAATCACCCTGGGCTTGCGCATCGAAGGCATCAGTTTCATGAATACCTGGTCCAACTGACGCAGTTGTGAGCCACCGCCGGTCAGGATTATTCCGGCATACAGCACCTCGCCGTATCCCGAAGCCTTGATCTGGGCGCAGACGTTACGTATTATCTCCTCGTTGCGGGCCTCGATAATATCGCCTATCTCCTTGAGCAGCACCTTACGGTCACCTATCATGATGGTCTCGCTGTCATCCTGGCTGCCAATAAGGTTACACAGACCATAGGTGCACTTGAGCTGCTCGGCCTGCTCGGGTTCTATCTTGAGTACCGATGAAAGGTCACGGGTTATCAGTGCGCTACCCAGAGGAATTACACGCAGGTAACGCAGCATACCGTTCTTGTAGACCGATACGGTTGTGGTATCGGCACCGTAGTCGACAAGTACGCAGCCCTGCTGACGGTCATCATCGGTCAG
>Ga0310786_10003191_pt1 | contig 24101 bp, 21 predicted proteins | sample AusTroGonzalo_MG_FD_203881 | JGI IMG/M metagenome (GOLD analysis project Ga0310786, IMG submission 203881) | Bovine rumen microbial communities from tropical cattle in Woodstock, Queensland, Australia - Gonzalo_03 (v2) (version 2) | ecosystem: Host-associated > Mammals > Digestive system >...
GACCGAAAGTATGCCCATAGTTCAGAATGTGCCGCAAACCCGTGTCTTTTGGATCTTCTTTTACGACTTTTTGCTTGAAATCAATGCAATAATCCAAAAATTCAGGTCTCAAATTTCTGATTGAAGGCAAATCACACAATTGTTGGAACAGTTTCTCGGAACCGATGAGCGCATATTTCACCAGCTCCCCAAAACCACTCCGAAATTCATCTTCCGGAAGCGTTCGCAATAATTCCATATCCACAGAAAGTTGAATATCAGGAAAATAGAATGTTCCTACAATATTTTTCACATGATGGAAATCAATCCCCGTCTTTCCACCGATGGAAGCATCAATCATGGCCAGCAGCGTGGTAGGAGAGTTGGCAAAGCGAATGCCACGTTTGTAAGTGGAGGCCACGAAACCTCCTATATCACACACCATTCCTCCTCCGAAATTCAGCAAGAAAGTATTTCTATCATACTGTTTTTCAGCAAGATATTGCCAGATTCGAATGGCTGTGTCAATGGATTTAGAACGTTCACCGGCAGGCACTACCATTTTGTCTAAGGAAACACAGCCCGACAACTCCGAAAAGTAGTCGGAATAGTGTTTTTCCACATTTTCGTCAGTCAAAACAACCACATTTCGGATACTTTGCTGCTGAAAGTGCTCAGAAAGCTGCCGTATGATGTCCGTCTTAGCCATTATCCTTCCATTTGCACCGCCACATATTCGGTTTTGCCGTCCAACGGCGGATTAAGTTTGCACACCTTTACTTTCACATGCTGCACCTGCGGGAAAGCACCCTTGATTTCGCGAATAATATGGTCGGCTACCGTTTCGATGAGATGCCGTGGTTCGTCCATCACTTTCTGTATCGTCTTGTAAACCAGCTGGTAATTCACGGACTTTCCCACATCATCATCCGCAACTGCCGCCTCCGCATCATACGTAAGCGTCATATCTACAATAAAATGCGTACCTATCTGCTGTTCCTCCTCGAAACAGCCGTGATAAGCGTAAAACCGCATTCCTGTTAATTGTATGGTTGTTTGTTTCATATATTAATAACAATGACTATTAACCCTTGAACTTTTAACCTTTAACCCCTTAAACCTTAAACCCTAAACCAATCACTTCGGGGTCATCTTCAACATCACAATCGTGATAATTAAGAAGATGATATTCGGGAACCAGGTGCCCAGTACGGGAGGAAGGCCACCGGAAACGGAAAACACCGTGGAAATCTGTTGCAGGAAGATGAACGAGAAGGCCAGACCCATACCGATGAAAATATGGACACCGACTCCTCGGGTGGATTTGCGGCAAGAAACGCTCACTCCCAGCAAGGTCATAATAATGATACCCAATGGGTTAGCCAAACGTTTGTGCTGCTCAATCTGATAGTTGGCCAACAGAGACGATCCTCTCATCCGTTCCTCACGTATGAACTGCCGCAGCTCCGAATAGGACATAGTCTCGCTCACAAACGCATCCTGATAGAGATTCCGAGGCAGAATGTTGAACACGGTGTCAAACTCCTCACCGCCGATGATCAGCTCCACACCCTGAGGCGTGATTACACGGCGCGTATAACGGTGCAATTGCCAACACTTGTTCTCCTCATCGTAATTGATGGTTTGCGCTGAAATTTTCTGGCGGATGGCATTCTTGTCAAACTCCTCGTATGTAAAATTGTAACCAACACCCTCTATTTTATCCCATCTCTCCACGAAAATGTAACTGTTCTTAGAGTTCTTGATATGCAAATAGGTGGTGTTCACCCCACGCCGCCCAAAATACTGGTATTTGAAATCGTTCAGCTTGCGGTTGGTGTTGGGGACGACAAAGTTGGACAACACCAGTGAAATAATCATGATAATCACCGCACCTGTGATATAAGGCACCAACATTCGGTTGAAACTGATACCGTTGTCGAAAATAGAGATGATCTCATTGCGTGAAGAGAGCTTCGAAGTGAACCAAATAACGCTGATAAACGTGAACAGCGGAATGAACAGATTGATGAAATAGGGGATAAAATTGAAGTAATAGCCCGTAATAACCTCTTTGGCAGGAACATTGTGCGACATAAAACGCTGAATGTTTTCCGACACATCGAACACCACCACGATGACCATCAGCAGCGTGATGGCGAACACCACCGTGCCCAACATCTTCCCAAGCAGATAGCTGTCCAAAATCTTCCAGCCAATCTTCTCCCGAATCCGCTCGTTATACTCCTTTATGCGATTTATCAGTTTCATTTGTGTTTTTTAAGGTATAGGGGTTAAGGTAGAGAGGCGATTAATCGCGTCTCTACTATTTCAGCCATTGGTCAAGCCAACGGAAGAATTCGCGCTGCCACAACATGGAGTTCTGTGGTTTCGACACGAAATGGCACTCCTCCGGGAAGTATAGGAAACGGCTCGGGATGCCCTGCATCTGTGCAGCATCGAAAGCCTGCATGCCCTCGGTGTAGGGGATGCGGAAGTCCTTGCCGCCATGGATGACCAAAATCGGGGTGTCCCAAAGACCCACGAACTTGTGCGGTGAGAAGTTATAGGTGTTTGGCATCGGCTTCTGCCAGTAAGGGCCTTCAATGTCGTGATTGGCGAAGAAGAGTTCCTCAGTGGTACCGTACCAACTCTCCAAATTGAACATGCCGCAGTGCGCGATGAAGGCCTTGAAGCGTTTTTCGTGGTGACCCGCGAGCCAATAGACACTGAATCCGCCATAACTTGCTCCTACACAGCCCAATCGGTTCTCATCAACGTAGGGTTCTTTCGCCACATCGTCGATGGCAGAGAGGTAGTCCTTCATGTTTTGTCCAGCATAATCGCCGCTGATTTGGTCGTTCCATTCGCTGCCGAAGCCAGGTACGCCGCGACGGTTCGGGGCTACGATGATATAGTCGTGCGCCGCCATCATCTGGAAGTTCCAACGATAGGAAAAGAACTGGCTCACAGAGGATTGCGGACCGCCCTGACAATAGAGCAAAGCGGGATATTTCTTGGTGGAATCGAAGTTCGGGGGCAGAATCACCCACACGAGCATCTGCTTGCCGTCGGTGGTCTTCATCCAACGCTTCACTGTCTTGGCAGGCGTGATTTTGTCCAAAACATCCTTGTTGATGAAGCTGAGTTGCTTCACCGACTTGTTGTTAAGTTGCACTGAGTAGATTTCGGAAGGCTCCGCGTGCGTGGTGCGCGTCACAATCAGCTGATTTCCATCCACTTGCACGGTATTATAGTCATAATCACCATTGGTGATTTGTTCGATGATGCGTGATTCCACATCCATCTTATAGACATGATGCGTAGCCTCAATGCAGCTAATGAAATAGACGGTTTTACTATCTTCGCTCCACGAAAATCCGGTTGCATCTTGGTCAAAATCAGTGCTATAATCTTCCGCGGTGCCCGTTTGGAAGTCGTAAATCATCAAACTGTGCTTCTCTGATTCAAAGCCATCAGTCTTCATGTTCCACCACACTATTTTCTTGCCGTCGGGAGAAATCACGGGATCCATGTCGTAACCTTTGTTGAATTCCGTCAGGTTTTGTGTGGTTTTGGTGTTGAGGTTGTAGAGGTAGATGTCGGTGTTAGTACTCTCAGCAAACTCTTTGCCTGTCAGCTTTTTACAGCAATAAACCAGCTGATTGCCATCGGGATGCCAGGAGACCTCCTCAATGCCGCCGAAGGGAGGGTTCGGACAGTGGAACTTCTGACCCTCCAGCAAATCCACGGCATTGTCCAAAGAGGGATAGTCGGCTACGAAGAGGTGACTATAGGTGCCGTCGGCCCAATAGTTCCAGTGACGGTACATCAGGTCGTCGTAAATCATTGCATCAGCATCGGGCAGATCCGGATAACGTTCCGCGATAGTTTGTTCCAGTTGCACGTTCTGGAAATAGCAAATGTGCTTCATATCAGGGGCATAGCTAAAGCCGTTGATGTCGCCGTCCACATTGCTGATGGCTTTGGCGTTTTTGCCGTCGGGGTCAGCCTCCCAAATTTGCATGCCCTTGTCATTGGCGCGCAGGTAGGCGATTTTCTTGCCGTCGGGCCGCCAAATCGGCTGCATCTCGCTCTCTTCGGAGATGGTGATGCGGGTAGGCTCGCCGCCCGCAGTCGGTATGGTGTAAAGTTCTGTATTGCCTTTGTTTACGCGGTAGTCATAGTAGGTCACTGCGTAGAGCAACGTTTTGCCGTCGGGCGAAACCTGCACGTCGCCCAACCGTCCCAAATACCAAAGGATTTTCTCATCCATCACGCCCTTCGAGAAGTCGGGCGTCTCGCGGTTCTCTTTGCATATTGCCGCGCTGTTGTTTTCGTTTTTTGCTTGTTTACAACCACTTACCATTATCATAACCAGGGTTAAACCGAAAATTACTCTTTTCATTCAGCTATTCTATGTTTGTTTACAGATTCCCAAAAATGGAGGGCAAAAATACACTTTTTGTCCGTTCAACCGCTGTGGATTTTTATTTGAACGACAATTTGGACAACTAGGACAACAATCTAGCACAATAGTTGACTGATCGTATTATCTTATTGCTTACAGAATTTATCGAATTGCTTTCTGATTTCTTTGATGATATGCCCAGACACAGACACATCTAGAACCTCCTCCATGTTTTCTTGATTTTTCTTGTACATTTCACAGAATCTTGCTTTTTCCATAGGGTGACTTGGCCAATAATCGTATTTGTTGTCATCCTTAATTTGCAGCAAAGCCTCGACTAAATCGCCTTTGTAGTATTCTGTTTCAATGAAAAAATCCCTTTCCAAAATTTCCAATGCCATTGGCACTAGATAGGGGAGTCCACATTGTTGACCGATCAAAAAACGAATATCCTCGGGAGAGAGAGCCTTAAGCGGTTTTTGGGTGAGTTGGTAAGAGCGGTAGACAACCATACCGTCATCTTCGGTTATTGTCTCGCCTTTCCAATCCCATCCTTCTAACTGGCAGATACTTCTCATGTAATTCTTGTTCAGACTTTTAGGCTTTTTCATAGCAGAAACTTTTTCATAGAAAACACGACAAAAATAGCAAATAAAGCATAACCACTGACCCCTGTGTCTTGCAATATATTGAGACTTCCGAAACTTGAATCAATAATTAATGGCAACAATCAAAACAATCCATAGAATAACGACCAAAACAGAGCCTATAATGTCTATTCGTTGTCGTAAAAAAAGTCTTTTGCATTCAGAGGAGAGTTTTTCACGATCTTTCTTGGTGAACCAGATGGAATTCAGTACAAGCCGTTTCTTCTTGATCAAGCTATATGGGCCTTTATAGTGTTTATACACATCTGCATTTTCGTTTTGCATCAAATCCGTCACTTTATAACACACTAATAGCCTGTCTAATTGCAAAACAACGACTACCAAGATGACGAACCAATTTATTATAGCATTCATTTTTAGTAAGTTTCAACATATTTTAAAATCCGTGGCCAGTCGCTCGTCAGATCATGAGGCAGAACATAAAACTGTTGGATGGTGTCTTTAGAAGACTGAACCACATAACAGTATTTTTCACCGGAGTAACAAAGGTAGCAGTCTTTCTTAAACACAGCCTTGTCTTTTATGCATCTGATGGGCTCTCCTACGTGAAAAGGGGCGATGGGCAGGGTAAACAATCTGTCCTTGACGTGAATCATCCTGATTTTTTGCGTAGTGTCTGAACTTTTCCAGGACTTGTTCTTGCGATAGGAGACAATAATGCTTGCAACTATAGGCGGTGAAGAACTTGAACGAGAATCTAACACAGTATAAAAGCCGTACATCAAGTTTTTACTGCTGTCGTCATCAAATATCTCGGGTCTGTTGCATCTGCCGGACGTTGTCCAAGCTGCATCATAATATTCCCACAAGCTGTCGATGGGCAGCACGTAAGGCAAGTTTGTCCGACTCTTGCTTTGAAGATTGTTGTTCGTTTCGTTCAACGACTTCTCTTCAGATAAGGTGTCAACCAATATTGGGTTAACTACCTGTTTGTTAGATCGTCCACACGAAACAAGCAACAAGATTGACGTGCTACAGAACAACGCGCCAAAAAGAAAACGCAGCCAAACAATCTTATGGAACATTTGTATTATTCAGTTTTGGAGAATATCATGCCGCGAAGATTGGGGAATTTACCGCTCCACCACTTTCCAGCTCTCGATCCGGCGGGTTTCGGAGGAAAAGTTCACCCCGATTTTGTAAAGCTTTCGCGGATCATTAGCGAATGGCAAAGCGTATTGCTTCTCTTCAATCTGGGCCAACGCCTCGTCGGCGGATTTGTCCAACTTGAACTCGAAGAGGTAGATATAGTCGGCGGTTTGCACCACCATGTCCATGCGACCGTCACTGGTGTGCCGCTCGGTGTCAGTGTAGAAGCCCACCATCTTGAATATGAGCGCCACTGCGTTGTGGAAGTAAAGTTCGGCATCATCCGCCAATTGGTAGTCTTGTCTGGCGAAAAGTGTTTCCAATAAAGACATGAACTTCTCAATCTGTCCAGCCTCAATCGCCATTACGAAATCTTTAATGAAGCTGTCCCTACCTTGACTTGCTGGGGTGTAATATCTGAACAAGAAACGGGAGAAACCTCTTTCCACCTCTTCGTTGGGAAAACCCAACCGATAGGTCATAAACCGAGGATCATATCCCTTTATGGTTAAGTAACCGCTTTGGTAAACCAACGGTATCGGGTTGGTGTCGATGGAGTCCAGATTACCCAACAGATCGGCAGTGGCATCCTCGCAGGTGAGTCGTTCCAGGTCGTAGTGGTTACGCTTCATGGTTTCCACCAAAAAGGTGGGGGTGCCCGATGCGAACCAGTAATCTCCAAAGTCTTGACTGTCAAGCGCATTGAGCAGACTGAAAGGATTGTAAATCCCCACGCCACTCTTGCTGAAATGGTAGCCGTCGTACTGTTTTTTCAGCTGTTCATAGCACTCTTCCTTACTCATCCCGTTCGCCTCTGCCATCTCTCCGACTTGCACATCAAGATTGGCACGGATTTCTTGCTCGGTAACGCCGCAAATCTCATTATATCGATGGTCTAAAGATATGTCTTTCAGGTTGTTGAGATCGCTAAATACGCTCACTTTCGAGAATTTGGTTACGCCTGTGAACAGTGCAAAACGGATACAGGCATCCATCGTCTTGCCCACGCCATATACCGATTTCAGAACTTTTCGGTATTCGTTTTGCAGCTCGTCATTGCCGATTGCCTCCAACAGTGGTTTGTCGTATTCGTCCACCAGAATCACCACTTGTTGTCCCGTTTGCTCGTAGGCTCTTTGGATAACTCCCACGAAGCGGTCTGACAAAGCCATGTCTTCGGTACTTCCGCCATAGATGCTTTCGAATTGCCGGATATGCCTGTTAATAATGGAAACAAGAGCTTGAGGATCTGTGTATTTTGCTGCGTTGAGGTCGATATGCAACACGGGATATTGCTTCCATTCCTTCTCCAACTCGCTGATGGCCAACCCATCGAACAGTTCCTTCCGCCCTTGGAAGTAAGCCTCCAACGTGGTGATAAGCAGACTTTTACCGAACCTGCGGGGACGACTGATGAAATAGTAGCCGCCGTCCTTTGCCAATTGATAAACATCTTTTGTTTTATCAACATAGAGGAAATTTTCTTCTCTGATTTTCGCGAATGTCTGTATGCCGATAGGGTATTTCATAACGGTAAGATTTGCTGTGCAAAAATACAATTATTTTCGGGTTAGAAAGGCAAGAGTGTTGTTTTTTGGGACGACAACTGGGACAACTAGGACAACAATTATTATGGAAAACTACTCCTGCACAGATTCTTTCTTCTTCAAAGGGACAAATAATGTGATCTTCTTGAATTTGTAATGCTGGAAGAGTTCCATTTCCGCCGTGTCATTAAAGAAGAAGTTGCAATCGTTTTGCACTTCCACTAATATTCCCCACGATTCGAAAGGGGATTCTTTCAAGCAATAGGTGTCATCGTTGCAGAAGACGGTGTCGATGGGCGCGTCGTCAGCAGGTCGCGGATTGAGTTTCCCTTTCTCTTCGAAAAGTAAATTACCAATGCTTAACTCCTCTTCGGAAAATTCCAAGATTCTGTCAAGCCATTCTATCATTACATCATGGACGGAATCATAAAACTGCTGGTCTGGATTCTCACGTTTCATAATCACTTCCTCGCGGAAATGGTCCATTTTCTCCGTTGTGTCAATATGTATTCCATCTTCCAACGAATGTCGGATCTGCTTCCAGGTGAACCGGTTGGAGAGGCTGTCTTCGAGATAATTCCGCATCAAGACGAACTGTCTGTCCGCAAGTGTGTATATGAGCAGCGGCGGCATGGCCTCTTCCGGGAAATGCGATTCCCCGCTGAACAAAGAGAGGGCGATCTCTTTTTCGGAGTCGTCACGAACCACGCAACTCAGGGATGGACAGACGCAGGTGGCATGCCATACGTGCAACACGTTCGCTTTCAGATATAGCGTGTCAACGAAACGGAAGCAAGGACCGTTTTGCCCGTTCAGCGAAACGGCAAAAGTCACTTGGAGGAGAAGGAGGAGCAGGAGACGAAGCTTGTTCATATTGGGATTGTTTGGGGAAACGACAACTTGGACAACTAGGACAACATTATAGTTGTTATCTATCGTAAAAAGCTCTACCAGGATACCAATCGTATGCAGGCGCACCCCCTTGAATCAAGTAAAATAATAAGGCAACAATGGCAATAATCAACATGATGATAAAGATTATTTTATACCTCTCATTCTCCACTTCTTGAGGCGAGGGGCGCTCACTATTGGCCCGAGCCTGAGGATGCTTCTGAGCGTACGATGTCCTTTTGCGGGACTTCGACTTGGCAGCACTATGTCGTTTGCGGCTCATGATTCAAGGCTATTGAAAAGGTTAGAACTTTATTTACACTTGTCATACGGATTATGTCCGAATGTGGTGATGCGACCATGCGTTATTTTGAGCAGATAAGGAATTTTGCGTAAGAGATACTGGTGTTCTTCTGGTCGTGTCACCTGAAACACGGGTTCCTGATACTCTGGTTCCAGCAGTCCTATGCCGTGATTAGACGATGAATTATGGGAGGGAGGAGCCCCTATGTTGTCTGTGTCAAAATGGCACGCCAGCAAATATAGCTTATCCGACGAGAGCTCCAAGAACAACCGTGATTCGACAGAATCATAGACAAATTGTAGACGATACACTCCGGAAAGCGTTCCTTCACCTTCTTTCACGTCCAAATACGAGAGTCCATCCCGCATAATCACTTTCCAAGGGGAAGCAGTGTTATTCTTGTGCCTTATTAAAGATTCCTCGTTCATTTCCATAATAAAGAGTGTTTTGTTGTCGTAGAATTCCAAACTGGGAGATTTGAAATCATAATAAGCACAAGGATCTCCGTTTATTCTGAGTTTCACGACATCCCAATAACCTATCAGGTTATTCGAGATGGTGTCTTTTTTACAGCCACTCAAAACAATCGTCAATGGGAGCAACAATCCAATAACTATTACCCTCATGTTGAAACGAGGGCTCTGAAGCGGGTATATGGCGGTGTGTTTCATGCCGCGAAGATAGGATTTTTTCGGGTTAAATGTTATTTTTTCATTACGATAATTGGAAGGGCAAGCCCTACAATACCACTAAGACAGAGCAGCAGTGTCCTAAAAGGCCTTACGGTGAATGTTCCTATGATGGAAGAAAGAATTATCACACACACAACGGATAGAATCAGAAGTCTGTATTTGTTGAGTTTGTTAGAGACAATCCCTATCGCTATTGCTAAAAGAACAAAAACGAAAAAAGCCGTTCGAATAGTGATTCCCCATGACAAGTCAATTGAATGTACATCAAACAGCCATCGTGCCACTCGTTCCCCAATGACATAGACGGAAAAGGCCAACGCAACAGAAAACAATATTTGTAAAAGAATGTGCTTTTTCATAAGTTTTCGGGTTCGGAAGATACTCTGCTCCAATTCCTTTTATTCACAAATTGAAATAAGTCGCATTTTCCCAATTTCATCGAACTCAAATTCGTTAAAAGTCTTCGGATATTTTTTGTCTATTCGAAAACAATATTCCTTCTTGCGGATGTCCATGCCTACAAAAAAATACTCTTGGAGAATTTTCTTTTGATTGGTCGGCACGGTTGACAGAACGTTACTGTAGAAATCATCTCCAAGATTCTCCAACAGTTGGATGAGAATGTCGCCGTGTTCGTATCCTGCACCATCGCCGATGTTGTCAATCAGAAGAAGCTCTTTAAGCGCTGTTGTGTCTTTATCCATAGCTTGGTTCACAAGCTTTACGTAGTGGTGATAGGAGGATGAATAACGGAGATGCGTCTCCAAGTTGTCTGGAATTATTAACGCGGGATGCACACACGCCACACACAAAAATGCAACAACAACAAAGCAATACTTTTTCATGGCGCGAAGATAGGATTTTTTCGGGTTAGAAAGGCAAGAGTGTTGTTTTTTGGGACGACAACTGGGACAACAAAGACAACATTTAATCATCAAAAATGATATCAGGGAACTTTTGTTTTAAAAAATCATTGTTGTAATGAGAAAAAGCCGCATCATACTGGTATTCAACAGTCTCGCCAGTAAATACATTTACCTTGCATACGTTTGGTCTGTATGCTTCTTTAGGGCAATCATCACAGCTTTCCCATCCTACCAAAACCACGGTGCTGTCGGAAAGCCAACAGCCATCGTCGATGCTTGCTGTGGGTCCGAGAAAGAGAATCGGATGTCTTTGATGATGGGCAATGTCTATGACATAAATTTGGATGTCCACATCTAATTCCGCATGTATTTCAGCACCTTTCTTGTCTAAGATGAGACTATATGAATACAAGTCCAAGGCGTAAGAGCCGTTTGGTGAGTAGTATATCTTGTCCCGATAATCAGAGAAATCTTTTTCCGAAATGTCGAATTCTTCCCAATCGGTGGATAGGGGTAATGTATAATTGCTAACGAGCATAAAACTGTCAGTTTTCAGTCCTTTTTCCCATGAATTGAGCCATAAGCTGCAATATTGTTGCAACTTTTCAGACAAAACATCATCCATCAGCACTCGATTCGTGTCAGCCGTCAATGTTTTCTCATTGTCGGAAAATGATTTGGAGGAGGAACATGTCGTGCAACGATACTGCGTCAACAATAGGACAACAGCAAGAAAGATAAACTGATATGCGGTAGTGGGTTTCATGGCGCGAAGATAGGATTTTTTCAGTTTTGGAAGACAACTGGGACAACTAGGACAACACTTTATTATCAACGGCGGATTGGGAGGAGTACACCTAACGCAAGTCCTATCAAAATTGCGATAATAGTTATTATAATGTCTTTTTTCCTTCTTTTTCGTCTTTCGGAAGGTGATTTTCTCACATAATCGGAATTGCCAGAACCGAACGCTAATTCAACACGCTTCTCAAGAGTAGTGAAACCATACGACCTGTCAATTATCTTTATCCAATAGCCTTCTGATTTCAAAAACTTCAATAAATAGAAGAAACTCATTCTTTTGTGCCAGTCTCGAGAGCTAACCATAGAAGAACAAAAATATTTGATGTACAGTTTTCTTAAAACACTCTCTTCTTCTTTAGTGATAATGGATAGAAACTCACCTTCAAGAGCAATTTCCTTGAACTGAAAAGCTTCAATATCCTCATATTGGATTCTGATTTGTCGTTTGAAAAAACGTAGAGGGTAAGTGATGACCATGTGGTCTTGATAAAAGAAACTTTTCCTCAAAAATAACGACCATCCAATAATTGACAATATCGCTACTGTCAAAAAGTATGAGGGAATTGGGTTTGCCGAAAGATACAATGCAGGCATACTTAGTCCAATTGCCAATACTATGCCTAAGAAACATTGTGAGATAGGCAAATTGCTCTCATACAAACAGTTGTCCTTTTCGTTTGATTTCATCTTTGATGGTGTTTGAGCTTGGTCAGATGCGATAGTGGATTTCATGCCGCGAAGATACAAATATTTTAAATCCCTTAATGTTGTCCCAGTTGTCCTAGTTGTCGTCCAAAAAACAACTCCATTGTCTTTCTAACCCGAAAAAAGTCTATTTTTGCCGCTCAAATTTTCAAAAGAAATGATGCTCTTCTACCTCGGCAACTGGTACTTCCAGACAAAGTTCCTGAAACGGCGCAAACCGTTGCAGACCGTGCTGTTTATCACCAACCAGTGCAACCTATCTTGCTCGCATTGTAGTGTTTACGACCACGAACATCCGACTATTAAAAGTTACGAGCAAATCAAAGAGGAACTGCTCTACTCCTACAAGTTAGGCTCCCGCTTCGTGGATTTCGAGGGCGGCGAACCCACCTTGTGGCGCGATGGCGACCGGCGGCTTAACGACCTCATCGACCTCGCGCACGAAATCGGCTTCTTCACTACCACTGTGACCACCAACGCGCAGCAACCTTTCGCCGGACTTAAGGCCAACTCCATTTGGGTCAGTATGGACGGCATCCACGAGTACCACGATGCGGTGCGCGGCGCAGGCACTTTCGACAAATTGGTGAAAAATGTGGATAGCTGCGGTCATAAAGCTCTGAGTGCCAATATGGTCATTGACTCCAACAACTATGTGAACGTGATGGAGACGCTGCAATTCGTGAAAGAGCATCCCACCTTCAAGAGCATTGCTTTCAACTTCTATACGCCCGCCTTTTTCAAAGACGAAGACCCTCTGATTTTGGATTGGGAAAAGCGTATTGAATTGATTGACAAACTGATAGAACAGAAAAAGAAACGTATGCCCATCATGAACTCCGTCTCTGGACTGAAGCGGATGAAGGACCTTTCGTTCGAGAAAGCCTGCTGGATGTGCAATTACATTCTCCCTGACGGCACGCGCTTACCTGAATGCGTGGGCAAAAGCGCGGGCGTCTGCAACCAGTGCGGCTTCTGCATGGCAGGGGAGATGCGTAGCGTGATGGACTTCCGGCCGGATACGCTACTTGCTGGATTATCTCTCCGCGGGTAGAGACGCGATTAATCGCGTCTCTACATTCCCGAACATCGTACATCAAACATCATACGTCATACATCATACGTCTAACGTTAAATTATGGAAAACATTCGTTATATCTCCCTCAACAGCACCTCCCCCTACCACAACTTGGCGGCGGAGGAATACCTGCTGCAGCAAACCAAAGACAACGTTTTCATGCTGTGGCAAAACGACAACACCATTGTCATTGGTCGTCATCAGAATACGGCCGCAGAAATCAATCAGGAATACGTTGACAGTCACCATGTTAACGTAGTAAGAAGGCAGACTGGCGGCGGTGCGGTCTTCCATGACATCGGGAATCTCAACTTCTCGTTTATCCAAAACATCGAACCTGGCAGCAAGGAGATCGACTTCTTGAAGTATCTGCAACCTATTGTGGATGCGCTGCGGTCGTTAGGCGTTCCGGCGGAGTTTTCCGGACGCAACGATTTGGTGATAGATGGCAAGAAAATTTCTGGTAACGCCATGATGTTTTACGAAAATCGCGTGTTGGAGCACGGCACGTTGCTGTTTTCGTCGCAAATGGCGGATGTGGCGAACGCCCTCAAAGTTGATCCGAGCAAATTCGACGACAAGGCAGTGAAGTCCATACGCAGCCGCGTGACGAACATCTCCGACCATCTTCCTGAACCCATGACCGTTTTGCAGTTCAAAGATTATTTGATGGACTTCATTATGAAGCAGAATCAAATGACTGAATTGCAGAATCTTACGGAAGAGGAAGAAGCCATCGTCAACCAATTGTCTAAACAGAAATACGAGACTTGGGAATGGAACTACGGTAACTCCCCCAACTATTCGACAAACAACAAGATACGCACCAAAGGCGGTTCTATCCAAATGACAGCCGACATTCGCAAAGGCATTATTCAGGACATCCGTTTTTATGGAGATTTCTTCTCCCAAGAGGACATACAACATTTTGTTAACCAGCTTATTGGGATTCCATTCAACAAGCAAGAACTTCAAAAGATATTAGCAGAAATTGACGTAAACCGGTATTTCAATAATACGACGAAAGAGGAATTGTTGGAGCTGTTGGCTGATTGACTATTGACCTTGACTATTGACTTTGACTATTGACCTTGACCATTGACTATTCCCTTGACCCTCGACCCTATTCCCTCGACCCTTTAACCTCCTAAATCGCAAACCGCAACTCCTCACCCCTATCTTCCTACAACGCCTCGTCTCAGCAGCATCCCGTCCGGTGCGACAATGCAGGTGGGGACGCCGGCGAATGGGAAATCGCGGCTGGTGGTTGTGCCGTTCACGCGCGTCATGATAGGGTAGGCGGTACGAGTATTGGAGGTGGCGACAAGATCTTGCAACATGCCAAAGTTACCATCTACAATCATACCGCCAATGACGGGAACTTCCTTTCCGTTTTGAATATCCACGCGATAAAGTTGCAGTATTTCAATGCGGTGCGTGTCGTTGCCAAGTACACTTTGAAGACTGCCGTTGTCGATTTGACGGATGATGTACGCATATCGACAGCCCTGTTTTTTCGCCTCGCTAATCAGCATTTGCTTGAGCTTCTGATGTGGAACCGAAGCTTTGCACTCCACATCCAGTCGGGAGGCACCACGGGTGGCAATACAGCCTTCGTTGTGAATGGCTAATTGCTGAAATCCATTGCTATAAGGTGTTGATTTCGTGACAGTTCTATTACCCATAAGGGTGATTAGCTCGCCATTTTTAACGATTTCCATTTCAGAAACCTCGGCTCCTTCCGCATCGATTTTGTCTTGACGGCAGAATGGCGATTGATCAAAAGAATCTCCAGATTTGTTCGCTGTGACGGAAATCTTCTTAGATGTCACGATTTGGTCTAATTGATTTTCGAAAGCATTATCTTTTTTGCGACTTTCTTCTTCCGAAGTCAAAATGGGAGTCCTGTATGCCAGCAAATTAGGTGCATTTTCCAACAGCGCGGAAGCCAACATTTGTCCGACTGCCTCGCCTTCCACAAGAATGGGTCCCACGTAAAATTCGGCGATAGGTTGACTCTTTTGCTTCACTGTGCGCAAGTGAGAAACCAGTTTATCTATTTCATTATGAATGCTTTGCGAAGAAAATAGGGAATCGGTGCAGGGCAGGAAGATTGTTTTTCCATCCATATATTCGCTATTATTCAAGGTCTTCACGGCTCCATAAATTTGCACGGCGATAATGGAAATCGGTTTGCTGTAGGATGTTTTCTCGCTGCTCCAATAATAGGCATTCCCTGACAATATATATATATGCGCTCCAGAGCGGCTCAGGAAGTCGTTTTTGGCCAGCTCGGATGAGGTTTCGCGGGCCAGATGCTCCAAATTATTCAACGAAGGATAATCAATGGTTTTTGCTTGATAGGTTTGGGTCGCCTTGATGCTGGAACGGTCGGGTAACAAATTTGTAACATTTTGTCCTACAACTGCTTGCTTAATCTTCATTTGGTTGAGAGCCTTCAGATATTCATTTTCAGCCGCTCTCCAGAAATCCTGCGCAAATGAGTAATTGTTACCAAACTGCAACGAATAGAGAGAGGCTAAGCCTGCAGTTTCTTCGTATAAATTCTCGTTGTTGAAGACATTATTACCCAATAAAACCTTCGGAACAAACTGTCTGACAGGTTTTTCGTTCGCATAAAGCAAACTGCCTTCAGAAGCTTCGACAGTGAAAACCCGCGCATCAGTCATCAGGAAATCTTCATAGTAGGGTGCGTTTTCATTTTCGAATTTCAGATGTTCTAAATCCAATTCCCACTCGTATTGTGCCGACATCTGGAAAAGTTCCTCCGTGTTCATAGGGGAGTTAGAACCTTTGCCTGTCAGCATTCTCGGAATAGTGGGTTGTGGAGTTTTCTTTTGCTCCTGAACCTCAACAGAGCGAAAAAGCAACGCGGGCGACGCACAGTTGGTGAGCAAATCATCCTGATGACTGTGACATGTCAACGTCACATTTCCTTTAGATGCCCCAGCAGCTATTAAATTATTGATCCACTGCTGTTTACTTCCTGTCAGTATCACATCTCTAACCACCTCGTCTTTCTGTTTTTTGGGGTATATTTTATAGCAGAAAGTCGGGTATATCGTGACCAAATCATTTGTATCACAGCGTAATTCCACCTCCTGAACATATAAAACATAATCCAATTTTTGCTGAGACGCTTCTTCTTCAAGTAATTCAAATAATTGGCTATCATTCAATACTTTAGATGATTCCACAAAGAGATTGGATTGTCGGACGGTCGGCAGCTGATGGTTTCCGCGTGCGTGACCGTTGGAATGGTAAGCGTTCGGTTGTTGCGTGCGTGAGGCCAACATCTTTTGGAGTTCGCCATGTGATATGTGCATCACGCGCTCACTCTTAACGCCCTCATCATCAAACACATAATGGCCACCATAATAATGTCCATCTGCTTTGGAAACAGTTGGGTCGCTATAGACGGAAAAGGTTTCAGGAAGAACTTGTTGTCCGATTTTATTCCAAAAAATACTCTTTTCCTGATTTTCCAGTTCATGTCCTAATAAATTGTGTATCAAAACTGAAGCGGCATTAGGCGAAAACAAAACTGGACAATGGAAAGGTTTTGAAGTCTCTGCAAAATAGACCAATGATAACGCCATTTCCATATCATTCATTTCATCGTTCAAAGCATCTTTATCAGGAAGTTGATCAGGATAAAACGCAAAATATTGGCGTTCAATATGTTCTGGAATATTATCTTGTGTCAGACCTTCGACGCGTAGCGTTAACATGGCAGAAGATTGGTTCTCTACAAAGTAACTTTTCTCACTGTTAACCAAGTATTTTCGCACAGTTTGATATCTCAACTTGGCAGATTTCGACGTAAGCTGAAGCATATCTTCAAATGTACAATGTCGCAGACGGATTTCCCAATCCTCCGCGTTCCAATGAGAATCCATTAGTGGCAAATCATAATAACCATCCCTATCATAGCCCAAAAAGATCAACTTCTCCTGATTATCATTTGGGTCAAGGGTTGTTACTTTTAATTGATTTTCAACGTTTTGCAGTATCGCTTCTTGCAAAGCATTGTGAGTCTCCGTTTGGATAATTTTTCGAACGAGCGACTCATTTTCCTCAATAGGCAGCGGAATTTGCTTGAGGTAGGTGTTCCTATTGTTGAAGTAATGATAATTGTCCGTTTCAGGGCTTCCGACGCGGATTTCTATGGTCAAAAAGGCCGTTTTTGAGGAATTATTCGCATAAATTTGCCCAAAATTAGCGGTCATCAGGTGCTCGGTAGTTTCATTGACCCGATAAGCCATATAATAGGGTGGATGATCGGCTTTCTGCAAAGAATCGAACTGCTGTTGCATTTCTTGACGCAGCAGCTGCAATAGAGCATCATTTTCGGCATCTTTTTGGGCATACAAAGTCATGCTGCCCGCAAAAAACAGCAAACAGCACAGCCAAAAGAACCGAATCTTTTTCATAAATCGACTCAATATCTGAAAATCGTAGCCTCGCGGTCGGGGCTCACAGAGATAATGGAGACTTTCGTATTTGTCTTATCTTCAATAAATTGGATGTAATCTTTGAATGTTTGCGGAAGTTCTTCGTAGGTTTTGCAGCCCGAGATATCCTCTTTCCAACCAGGAACGGTGGTATAGACGGGTTCAATCGTCACGTCATTGGCTGACGGCATACGGTCGGTGAGTTCGCCGTTCACGCGGTAAGCCGTGCAAACCTTGATTTCGTCCAATTTGGAGAGCACGTCTGCCTTGGTGAGCGCGATATCCGTCACGCCGTTAATCATCAGAGCGTAACGCAAAGCCACTAAGTCGAGCCATCCGCAACGTCTTGGTCTTCCAGTAGTTGCGCCGTATTCGTTACCTTCCTTGCGCAGGAATTCGCCCGTCTCGTCGAACAGTTCGGTCGGGAACGGACCGCTGCCCACGCGGGTGCAATAGGCCTTCACGATGCCGAACACGCGACCAGCGTAGTGTGGTGCCAAACCGAGACCGGTGAACGCACCAGCAGCGATGGTGTTGGAAGAAGTGACGAAAGGATATGCGCCAAATTCAACATCCAGCAACGTACCTTGCGCACCTTCTGCCAAAACGGTTTTTTCTTCCGTAAGATATTCATGCACAACGTATTCGCTATCGATAAACGTGAATTTACGTATGGTGGACAATGACTTACGCCATTGTGCATCTAATTCTTTTAATTTTTCCTCGTAATCGAAATGATAGTGTTTCAGTATTTCGATATGTTCTTGGATTTTTTGCTGGTATTTTGCCTCAAAATCAGGAGATTCGAGGTCGCAAACGCGCAAACCTGTGCGGGCGGTTTTGTCCGTATAGGTCGGGCCGATGCCCTTCAGTGTGGAACCGATCTTCATATTGCCCTTGTGCGCTTCCTGAGCGGCATCCAGAAGCTTGTGCGTGGGCAGAATCAGGTGCGCCTTGCGGGAAATATAGAGATTGTCGGTCGGGGTTAACCCCATATTAATCAGGGCGTTAATCTCTTCTTCAAAGATAATCGGGTCAATGACGACACCGTTACCGATGATGTTAATTTTGCTTTTGTGGAAAATACCAGACGGGATGATGTGCAACACATGGCGCAAACCGTTGAATTCCAGCGAGTGACCCGCGTTCGGGCCGCCTTGGAAACGCGCAATAACATCATACTTGGGCGTCAATACGTCCACAATTTTACCTTTACCTTCATCGCCCCATTGCAGGCCGAGCAGAATATCCATTTTCATATTTTCAGTTTTTCGAAAATCGGGGCAAAGATACAAAAATTTAGGACTCCTAAAAAATCATAATTACAGTTTGCCAAAATGCGGAAACGAATGTGGAAAAATTGTATTTTTGCCTTTTCTTTTGTGAAATATAAATAGTAAACGATGAATATTACCACTATATACCTGAAAGACATGCGGTTTTACGCTTTCCATGGCTGTTTTGAGGAAGAACAACATATTGGAACGCATTTCACCGTGGATGTGAGACTTACCTACGATGCGGAAGCGGCGATTGCTAACGATGATGTGGAGAAATCCGTTAATTATCAGCTGGTTTACAAGACGATACAGAAGGTGATGAACGAACCTCGGCACCTCATCGAAACCGTTGCAGATCGGATTATTCGAGACATCAAGCAAGATTTTCCGCAAGTGCAGCATGTGGCTGTGAAGTTGTGCAAACTGAACCCGCCTTTGGACGGAAAAACCGAATACGTAGCCGTGGAAATGGAAGGATAATGAGTAAAAAGGAAGCCATACAACAATTGACAGCCTATTTTCAACGGGAAAACATCAAAAATGTGGTGATTCTGACCGATGAAAATGTGAACAGCTTTTATCCAGAATATTTCTCTGGTTTACAAGAGGTTTGTCAACTGGACAATTGTGTGCTTCCCGCAGGTGAATCCTCCAAGTCCATTGAAACTGCAGTAAAAATTTGGGAATATCTTTCTGAAAAACAATATGATAGAAATGTTTTTCTATTGAATTTCGGCGGTGGAATGGTGTGCGACCTTGGCGGATTTGTGGCTTCTACATACAAGCGAGGCATTCGTTTTGCCAATCATCCCACCACTTTGCTCGCCATGATTGATGCAGCAGTCGGCGGAAAAACAGGCATCAATCTGCAACACCTCAAAAATTGTGTCGGAACGTTCTATTTTCCTGACATTCAACCTCCTGTGGATATTTCACTATTGAAAACCTTACCCGATGAAGAGCTTTGCAGTGGTTTTGGGGAGTTGGTAAAATTTGCCCTCATCGGTTCTGAAGATTTGTTCCAAAAATTATGTAAATTGCAATCTATCAAAGATTTGGAACCTGATTTTATAGAGTTTTGCATCGATTTCAAGAGAGATATCGTGGAAAAAGACCCTAAAGACACAGGTTTGCGACATATTCTGAACTTTGGTCATACCATCGGACATGCGATTGAGAGCTATTGCGCGGAAGCGGGCACGCCCATCGCACACGGTCTCGCGGTAGCGCAAGGACTCTACTTCGAAAGCCTTCTTTCTGCAAAACTCGGTCATCTTCCCCAAAATGAATGGCAACAAATCGCCGAATTTCTACCCAAACATTTCCAAATCATGACTCTTACCGACGAAATCTTGTCAAAACTCATTGTTTTTATGCAAAATGACAAAAAAAACAACGACAATCTTATCAATTTCACCCTCCTCGACCACATTGGCCACGCCACGCCTAACTTTCAAATTCCCATTTCTGAAATTCAAACCTATCTACTAATGACTCGACCCTCGACCCTCGACCCTCGACCCTAAACCTTAAACCCTCAACCCTAAACCCTCAACCCTAAACCCTCAACCCTCAACCAACCCATGCTGAAATCCAAAGACGACATCGTAAGAAACTGGCTCCCGCGCTACACGGGAATGCCGCTCGAAGAATTCGGGCAATATATATTATTGACTAACTTCCGGGAGTATGTGCGTAATTTTGCCGACTTGACGGGCGCAACCATCTACGGTATGGAAAAATCGATGCGGTGTGCCACCAGCAACAACATCACCATCATCGATTTTATGATGGGCAGTCCGAATGCGGCCACCATCATGGATCTGCTGACGGCGGTGAAGCCCAAAGCCGTGCTTTTCCTCGGCAAATGTGGCAGCCTGAAATCCTACATCGGGCTGGGTGCCATGCTGTTACCCATTGCGGGAATCCGCGGTGAAGGTACTTCCCGCGACTACTTCCCCGAAGAGGTTCCTGCGCTCCCAGCGTTCAACCTGGAGAAAGCTATCTCCGCTACCATAAGTAGCCATGGATTAGAGTATTGGACAGGCACCGTCTATACCACCAACCGCCGTGTGTGGGAGCATGACGAGAAGTTCAAGGACTACCTTCGCAGCATCCGCGCCACGGCCGTCGATATGGAAACGGCCACCCTCTTCTCCGTTGGATTCTACAACCGTATCCCCACGGGCGCATTACTGATGGTCTCCGACCAGCCGATGCTTCCCGACGGGGTGAAAACCGCCGCGTCGGACAAGGTAGTGACGGAAAATTACGCCCTTTTGCATCTCAAAATCGGCATCCAGTCGTTGCAAGAGCTGCAAAATAAGGGTATTTCTGTGAAACACCTGCGTTTCGACTATTATGATATGATGTAGAGACGCGATTAATATAGAGACGCGATTAATCGCGTCTCTACAACGGGATTACATATTTGTAAATTATGTACATTTGCCACTCTCTTTTGATTAAATAATAAACAATTGAATATGAAAAAGTTAAATCTTTTATTAAGCATCTTTTGTGTGATGCTTTTGGTGCCGGTCTTCGGTCAAACCATTGATTTTACCAAACGCTATACCATTCAAAATATTTATGGTATTGCATGGCAACCTGGCGCAGACCAGTATTCCTACATCGACGACGACCAGAACATCATACTGGTGAACGCAAAAAACGGCAAGGAGACCACATTTCTCGCCGCCGCTTCGCAAAAAGCCCATGAAATCTCAAGTCCTTATGGCTACGAGTGGCTGGATGCCAACACGCTCTACTTCCCACGCGACCACAAAACCGTGAACGTTCTGAACGGAAAAATCAACACAATAGCATTCGACAAAGTCGATTGGGACGATGTGATTGATCAGGATGTCAAACATCAGGTGTTTGTCATCAAGAACGATAAAGGCGTGTTCGTGGAGAGTGCGTTGAACGGCTACAAACCAGTGCTGCTTTGTCCCGACACGGGCGAGCACATCGTCTTCGGCGAATCGGTGCACCGCAGCGAGTGGGGCATTAACGAGGGACAGTACATCTCCCCGAACGGCAACTTCGTCGCTTTCTACCGCATGGACGAGAGCATGGTGGAGGATTACCCGCTCGTGAACACTGGCACGCCCATCGCGACGGTCGAGAACATCAAGTACCCGATGGCAGGCCGCACTTCCCACGTGGTGAAACTCGGCATCTTCGACGTGGCCAAGTCCGCTGAAAAAGGTAGCCCTGTGTATCATTACATCCTCACCGACAAAGCAGACGGCGAATTCCTGACTAACGTAACCTTCTCACCTGACGAGAAATACATCTACATCACACACCTCAATCGCGAGCAGAATCATTCCAAATTGATTTGGTACGACCTGCAAACAGGCAAGAAGCTGGCCATCCTCATCGAGGAAACCGACAGTCGTTACGTGGAACCCACTCACCGCATGATTTTCATGGAAAATGGTAACTTCCTCTGGTTCAGCGACCGCGACGGCTGGAACCATCTATATGCATACCGAGCTGATGGCAAACTGATTAAAAAAGTGGTGGATGGCAAATTCGACATTGACGAATACTATGGCATGGACAAGGACATGAAGAATATTTATTTCACCGCATCTTTGGAAAAACCTGTTAACCAATATGTTTGCAAGGTTAGTTTGGATAAAGGCACACTTACTTGTCTGGCTCATGCCGATGGCGTTCATCGCCCTGTCTTCAGTGAATCAAAGAACTATTTCATCGACTATTTCAGCAATCCAACCACACCTCGCGTGATTTCGTTGGTGGATAATAAAGGCAAGACAATCAAGACGTTACTCACTGCAAAATCTCCGTTTGGTGCGATGAAGTTGGGCGACACCCAAATCTTCCCCATCGTGAATAAGGAAGGTGACTCACTTTGGTGCCGCATGATTACTCCTCCGAACATGGACAAGAATAAGAAATATCCTGTATTTCTGTACGTTTATGGTGGTCCGCACTCACAATTAGTGACCAATCAGTACCTCTCGGGCGGTCTTTTCCTTGAATTTATGGCACAACAGGGTTACATCGTCTTCACGTTGGATAACCGCGGTACGGACAACCGTGGTGCAGAATTTGAAAAGTGCATTCACCGCAACTTAGGCGTGCGCGAAGTGGAAGACCAGATGTGCGGCGTAAATTACTTGAAGTCACTGCCTTACGTGGATGCCGATCGCATCGGCGTGGATGGTTGGAGCTATGGCGGTTTCATGGTGTTGTCGCTGATCACCGCGCATCCTGAAGTCTTCAAGGCGGCTTCTTGCGGCGGTCCGGTGGTTAACTGGGAATGGTACGAAGTGATGTATGGTGAGCGTTACATGGACACTCCTCAAGAGAACCCCTCCGGCTATGCCAATGCCAACATTATCCCGAAAATCAAGAACGTGAAGTGCCCGTTGTTGGTGATGCACGGTGCGCAAGACCACACTGTCGTTCAACAACATACGTTGGAACTGCTCCGTCAAGCTGTCAGCGATGACATCGAATTGGAGTACTTCGTTTATACCACTCACGACCACAACGTGAGCTGGCCTGAGCGCAGACACCTCTACAACAAGTTGTTGCGCTTCCACAATCAGAACACCAAAGGCGAATGAAACGGTTGTTCATCGCCACTCCGGTAATTAACCTATCGGCGGAGGTCCAAAAGATCTCTGCCGATTTGCGTTTCCGTCTGCGCCACGACGACATCGTGTGGGTGAAAGACGAGGTGCGTCATCTGACCTTGCGTTTCTTGGGCGCGACTCCGCCGCAACAGGTACCTGCCATCCGCAGGGCGTTGGCGGAAGCCTGCGCGCAAAGCGAACCGTTTACACTGGAAATCAACAAAATAGGCGTTTTCGGAAGCCATTATCACCCAGAGGTAATTTGGATGGGTTTTGACCATTTCGAACCTTTCAAGAAGCTTTTTGAAGAACTGGAACCCAAGTTGTTAGACTTCGGATTTGAACCCAATTATGGCAATTTTGTGCCGCATATCACCCTCGGTCGCATCAAAAATCTCCATTCCAAACCCAAATTTTGGGAAAGCATCGAAGCGGTACCTTCCACTTTCAAGCAAACGATTGATATTTCAGAACTTATTCTATATCAGAGTTTTCTGCATAAAGAAGGCCCTGAATACAAGGTTTTGAGCAGGCACCATTTAGGTGGTGAAAAAAAATTTTCAAACGGAACTTGTTGATATTAAAAAAAGTGTATTTTTGCCGTCCAATTTTGACGAATAAAAAAATATAAGATATTATGAAAAAAGACATCCATCCTAAGGAGTATAGAACCGTGGTTTTCAAGGACATGTCAAA
>Ga0310786_10003192_pt1 | contig 24094 bp, 21 predicted proteins | sample AusTroGonzalo_MG_FD_203881 | JGI IMG/M metagenome (GOLD analysis project Ga0310786, IMG submission 203881) | Bovine rumen microbial communities from tropical cattle in Woodstock, Queensland, Australia - Gonzalo_03 (v2) (version 2) | ecosystem: Host-associated > Mammals > Digestive system >...
GCATGAAGAACGTGATCAGAAGCATCATCATGTCTACCATCGGCGTGAAGTTCACGCGGGTATCCATTTTCTTCTGCTTACTTGCTTTCTTTTTTGCCATAACTTAGATCTCCGCCTGTTTTTTAGTGTCAAGATTTGTAATGAGTTGGTAACGGTTCTCGTTCATGTCCTGCAGCTCCGACATCATCTTCTTAATGACAGCATAAGAAGTCTTGGCATCGGCCTTGATGGCCAAACGGATGTCGGGGTTAGCCTGACGTGCGGCCGTCACCCACTCCTGGAACTCACTCTTTCCGCCGTCGATACTATCGAGGGGGATAGACAACTTCTGGATCTCCTCGCCCATCTTCTCAGTGTCGAGAGCGTAGTACGACTCAAACACTGCCATAGGCGCACCGATCATGGCGTCCTCGCGGAAATGCTTCAGCTTCTCGCCGGTCAGCGAGACACCGAACTTGTCGGTGACAGTCTGCATCATCTCCAACATGGTGTTCTTGTTCTCGGAGCCCACGTAGATGTTGCCCTCTGGTGATACCAGAATGCTGAGCACATCGTTCTCGGGCACCTTGACCTCGGACACGGAACTCGGGGTGTTGACCTTCACGGGCTCTGGCGTCAGGAATGTTGATGTCAACATGAAGAAGCAGAGCAACAGGGTCATCACGTCCGACATAGGCGTCATGTCGATCCAGATGTCTTTTTTCTCAATTTTAATTTTACCCATAATTTACGAAGGAATTAAAAGGTAAAACAAATTATGCCTCGGTGTGGTTAGAGTCGTATGTAGCAGCGATAGTGTAACCAACCTCGTCAAGAGCAAACGTCAGCTTGTCGATCTTGTTTGAGAAGTAGTTGTAGACAACGGTAGCAACCCATGATGTCAAGATACCCGAAGCCGTGTTGACCAGAGCCTCAGAAATACCTGCAGACAGAGCCATAGAGTCAGCACCGCCACCGGCAGACAGAGCCTGGAACGAACCGATCATACCGAGCACAGTACCGAACAGAGCGGTCAGAGTACCCAGAGATACGATAGTTGCAACCATCGGGAGGTTCATTGTCAGGGTAGGCATCTCAAGCTGAGTAGCCTCCTCGTGAGCCTGCTGGATCTTAGAGATCTTCTGAGACTTCTTCAGGGTGTCGTCCTTCTCAACGGTCTCGTACATGTTGATGGAAGCAAGCACAACGTTTGCTACCGAGCCCTGCATCTTGTTGCAGAGATCCTTAGCCTTCGTGAAGTCCTGAGCCTTGATGGCGTCCTTCACCTGAGCAGTGAACTTGGCAAGGTTAATCTTACCAGAAGCAGACTTGATAGCGAAGAAGCGCTCCACACCGAGTACGATAACGGTGAGCAACAGGGTGATGATAAGACCTACGACGAAACCGCCCTTATACACGGTACCCATGAGGTCAGCGGGATGACCAGTGCGGTCGCCGCCCTGGAAGTGGCTGGGATCACCAAGTACGAAGAAATAGAAGCAGTAAGCCAGAATACAGCAGATAACGAGGATAATCCATGCATCCTTTACGCCTTTGAAGCCCGAACTTTTCTTGGCTGGGGCTGCAGCCTTTGTTGTTGTTGCCATAAAGTTTTTTAATTTTTTAGTTATTAAATAAAATGAGTTTGTTTCGTCAGATTGTTGTCTAATTAAGTCCGATTTAACGTTAATTTCTCGGCAAAGATAGCAAATCTTAGCGTATATCAAGCGCAATTAATATCTTTTAACTCATAAAAGTTGCGCTTATTGCAGTTTGCCGAGGGCTTCCTTGATGCGACGCATGGCCTCGACGATGTTCTCATCACTCGTGGCGTAGCTCATGCGGAAGCAGGCGGGATCACCAAAAGCGTCACCTCCGACAGTAGCCACATGTCCCTTTTCCAACAGGTACATGGCGAGGTCGGTACTGTTGCTGATGGTTTGGCCATCGGCTGTTTTCTTACCGTAGAAGCTGTCGCATTTCGGGAAGAGATAGAAGGCTCCTTCGGGAACGTTCACGCCCAGGCCAGGGATGTCCTTGGCAAGACGGACGATGAGGTCGCGGCGGCGCTCGAAAGCCTGACGCATATCCTCAACACACTGCTGGTCGTCGTTGTAAGCAAACTCTGCTGCTTTCTGGCTCACGGAGCACGGTCCGCTGGTGTACTGTCCCTGCAGTTTGTTGCAGCCCTTGACAATCCACTCCGGGGCAGCGATGTAACCAATGCGCCAGCCGGTCATGGCGTAGGCTTTGCTGACACCGTTGACGATGATGGCACGCTCCTTCATGCCGGGGAACTGTGCTATCGACTCGTGACGGCCCACGTAGTTGATGTGCTCGTAGATCTCGTCGGCCAGAACAAACAGGTCGTCATGCTTCAGGATGACGTCGGACAGGGCCTTCAGCTCTGCCTTGTTGTAGACAGAGCCCGTAGGGTTGCTGGGCGAGCAGAGGATAATCATGCGGGTCTTCGGGGTGATGGCGGCCTCGAGCTGTTCGGGCGTCATCTTGAAATTCTGCTCGAACGTGGCCTCGACGATGACGGGCTCGCCGCCAGCGAGTTTCACCATCTGCGGGTAGCTCACCCAGTAGGGGGCGGGGATGATAACCTCTTCGCCGGGGTTCACCAGAGCCATGACGGTGTTGCAGACGCTCTGCTTGGCACCGTTCGATACGAGTATCTCGTTGATGCTATAGTCGAGGGCGTTCTCACGTTTCAGCTTGTCGACGATGGCCTGTCTGAGGTCGGCATAGCCGGGGACGGGTGAGTAACGTGAGTAGTTCTCGTCGACGGCCTTCTTGGCGGCCGCCTTGATGGCGTCGGGAGTGTTGAAATCGGGCTCACCAACACTCATGTTGATGACGTCAATGCCTTGCGCTTTCATCTCAGCGCTTTTCTGCGACATCGCCAGCGTAGCTGACGGTGCCAGACGCTGTAGACGGTTGGAAAGTTGTGCCATTTTTTCTTTTTGCTTGTAATTCCGTGCAAAAGTACTCAAAAAGTTTGTCTTTAGCAAGGAAAACTATCTTTTTTTTGGTTTTTGCGCAATATATGTTTGTTATTTGTTCAACTGCCGGACGTATTTGACGGGCTCGCCGTCGCGTTTGAGAACATCGGCGAACTCTCGAGGACGGATAGTGACGGGGCCTCGCATAAACTCCGGGATGTTGTAGCTCCTCATGAACTGGCGGTGGTAGTCGGGATCGGCACAGGGAAGCTCAAAGGGCTTCGTAGCGTGACCGTCCTTGTCGATATGAGCGATGAACGGACGGGTGTAGTTATCATCGTTGCGACGGCTGCTGAAGATTACCCAGCGGCCGTTGCTCGACCAGGAATGGTAACTCTCCACGCTGGGGGAGTTGAGCTCGGTCATTGGTCTTAGTGCAGACTCTACACTCTCCGTTCTACACTCAAGATCCATCATCCACAGATCAGCATTGCCGTGCCAGATGTGGAATACGCCGTATTGCCCGACGGTGAACATCAGGAAACGGCCGTCGGGAGAGACACGGGGTAGGGTGGCGCTCTTGTCCAGCGATACGGCGTCGAAGACCAGCTCGCGCGGTCCGAACTGGCGGGTCTTGGGATCAAAGCTCTTCTTGTAGAGGTTGTATTTTACCTCGCGGAAGCGCTTGATAAGCTCTATACCATGGTCGATGGAATCTTGGTATTCGAAGTGGGCACTGCAGTAGTAGAGCGTCTTGCCATCAGGGGCCCAGAAGGGAAACACCTCGAACTCCGTGGAGTCGTTCTCGATGTTCGTCACCTCGTTCTTCTCCACATCGTAGGCTATCAGGTCGCTTTGTATGTCGAACACCTCAATCTTGTCGGGGTTGGTGATATGGAACGTCTGGAACGTCTTGTTCGTGGAGTAGACAATCAGGTTCAACTGCGGGTGCCAGGTGGGGTAGACGCCTGCCGAGAGGACGGAGTCGTTCCTCATGTTGATCTTCTTGATCTTCCCATCATAGGCGATGATGGTGCCGCCGAGGTTCTCACGGGCGTGGAACTGCATACGGTCGGGGTTGTAATTCTGGTAGTTGTGGCAGTTGATGCACTGTCCCTTGGCCGTCTCCGTACAGAGCATGTTGTCGTAGATAACACTCTCATCGTAGTTTTCCAGGCAACGCTGGCTGATGGTTAGGTCTTCGTAGGTGACATACGACGGGGCAATCAGACGGTAGCTGATGTATGGGTCGATGGAGTCGGGCGACACGTAGATACTGAAGGGCTTGAAGCGTGTCCACTCTCCGTCGGACTTTATGTAAACCTCGACGGTGATGGCATCGCCTTTAGCACGCTCCGTCAGTCGCTTCCACTCGCCGGCATCGGGACATACCTGGCTGCCGCCACAGACAACTTCTTCATCGCCGGCCGTCAGTCGGGCAACGATGCCGTCGCTGGTGCTGTCGGCCTCGAAGGTCAATGGGGCAATGTTGATGGGCACGGTGACGTTGGCGTAGTCAGGATAGATGCGTGGCAGCTCTGCTGACTCGGTGAACGTTGACGGTATCTGGTTCCCGCAGGCGACGAGTCCCGCCACTGCGGCAATGATGACAAGCAGTTTCTTCATATCAAAAATAAGTGATGTCTCTCAGGAAGAAAAATTCGAAATAGTAGGTGTTACCGTACTTCGGATAGAGGTAGCTCCGCACCTGATTGGGGTTCATTTGCTGATATTGCTTCATGTCGCTCATGAATCCCCGGAAGCTTTTTTTGACACCAGGACTCACGGGAAGCCTCTCGGTGAAGTCGCGGTGCTCCATGTTGGCGAAGAGGTAGGCAGCTTCCTGGAAGATGCGCGGCATGAAGTCGTTGGGGTGCAGTTGGGCATACTTCTGGAAACGGGGCCAGAAGAAGTTGGGGTTTCTGGTCCACATGGCGGCAAGGACAGCCTGCTCCTGGAAGTAGGGGTCGTCAGAGTCCAGTTCTGCCAGCAGCATCATCAGATTCTTTTCCACATAGGAATCGCCCTCACCCTGGATGTTGGCATAGTGGAGCATACGGGTGACGGGGCCCGTCTCGTTGTCTGCATACATCTCGCCGGGGGTGTTCAGCAGCGTTTCCATGCGGTCGGCCCAGGAGCCGAAAAACAGTGTCTGACGGAGCAGTGACAGGTACTTCCTCGTTGCAGCCTTCTCGCCGCCCAGCATGGCGCTTCTTGCCATGTACTGTAGCAGTTCGGCATTCCATCCGAACTCAACACCAGTCTCCATGCACAGACGATGGCACTCATTCAGCAGACCGTAGTTGTAGTTGATCTGGTAGCCCGCGGTGTTATACATATAGACGGGAATGGGGGTGGCACTGCGCTTCGAACCTTTGGGGAAGTTATACATCTCGTCGCACTGGCGCCCCAGACGGCTGAGGGCCAGATTGTGCATCAGGACGATGGCACGTGTGGGCTCATCGTTCTGGGCTTTGCCCTCCTCGACAATGCCTTCCCAGTCGGCCTTCTCCAGACAGCGTTCCATTCGCAACTCGTGGTGGAAGTTCGCATCCTTGTACCAGAAATGCCAGACACCGAAGGCCAGTGCCGCCAGCAGTGCTCCCTGCAGCGTCCAAAGCAGGACGGGTTTCTTCGCCTTGGTCTTCTTGTCGTTCTTCTTTCCCTTCGGCTCTTTCTTCTCTGTATTCAGCGTCTGTACTGCCGGTGTCTCGAGAGAAGGCTTGCGGTAGGCGATGACGAAGGCCAGGAAACAGGCTGCAAGCACATAATAAGGAATCTTATAGGCGTTGTAATCCTTGTCGATACCATAATCTGGGATGGCCGTGAGGTAGATGTGTGTGATGTTCGTCTGGTGGTAGACGAAATGGTAGTAGAACAGGGGAATGGCGACGATGGCCAGCAGTGCAGCGATGCTGATGATGACGTTCTGCGTACGGTTGTCGGAGAGTCGCCAGATCCATATACCCATCAGCAGGGCTGTTATCAGGGCGTAGATGCCCATCAGCGGATAGGCTGCCAGTACTACCAGGACGACATAGGCCACACGCACCCATAGGTTTTGGGGCAGCAGTCGGAACAGCCACAGTAATGCCACACCCACTGTCGTTCCGATGGTGGCGACAAAGAAGTAGCCTCGCAGTTTCATCACGTAGACCCAGTAGCCCATATCCATATTGGCTATCAGCAGGATGGCCACAGGTATCAGTGACAGGATGTTCCATTTGTCGGGGATGCTGAATGCGCGCTTTGTTAGCCACATCAGCAGCAACCACCATCCGCAGAGCAGGATGACACCTATCCAGGGGTAGTAGAAAAACTGCGTGAAGAACGCTCCCAGATAAGAGAGCATTCCTCCCGACTCGACCATCGTCTGCTTGAAGAACAGCGACGAGAAGAGGAACAGGTCGTTCTGCTGCACCTTCCACAGCAGGTCGGCATCGGCATACAACAGGGCCGTGGCAATGATCACCAGCGCCCCGAGCCATAGTGCTATCGGTTTAATCTTTTTCACCTCTTAACTCTTAACTATGAACAATGCATTCTTAACTATGAACTATTTCAGGTGCAGCGTGTGCCCCATACGCTCCTGTTTCGTTTTCAGGTAGCGGTAGTCGTACTCGTTGGGTGTCACCTCGATGGGCACGTTCTCGATAATCTCCAGACCGTAGGCCTCCAGACCGACACGCTTCGTGGGGTTATTGGTCATCAGGCGCATCTTGTGGATACCCAAGTAGCGTAGCATCTGGGCGCCGCAGCCATAGTCGCGCTCATCGGGCTTAAAGCCCAGGTGGACGTTGGCCTCAACAGTATCCAGCCCCTCTTCCTGCAGCTTGTAAGCGGCAATCTTGTTCATCAGACCGATGCCGCGTCCCTCTTGTTGCATGTAGATGACGACACCCTTGCCCTCCTTCTCAATCATCTGCATGGCCTTGTGTAGCTGGTCGCCACAGTCGCAACGCATGGAGCCCAGGATGTCGCCGGTGGCACAGCTGGAGTGAACGCGTACCAGCACAGGCTCTTCCTCGCTCCACTCGCCCTTGATGAGGGCCATGTGTTCCAGTCCGTTCGACTTCTGTCGGAAGGGAATCAGACGGAAATGCCCGTAGCGTGTGGGCATGTCCACCTGGTTGCCCACCTCGATGAGCGACTCTTTCTGTAGACGGTAGGCAATGAGATCCTTGATGGTGATAATCTTCATCTGGTGCTCTTCGGCGAAGGCCTGCAACTCCGGCATACGTGCCATCGTGCCGTCATCGTTCATAATCTCCATCAGGGCACCGGCGGGATAGAGACCTGCCAGCTTGCAGAGGTCGACGGCGGCCTCGGTATGGCCGCTGCGGCGCAGCACACCGTTGTCCTGGGCATATAGTGGGTTGATGTGCCCAGGACGTCCGAAGGTCTGGGGCGTTGAGGCAGGGTCGGCGAGGGCATTGATGGTGGCCGCACGGTCGTGGGCAGAGACGCCGGTAGTACAGCCTTCCAGCTTGTCGACGGTGACGGTGAACGGCGTTCCCAGCACCGATGTGTTGTCTGTCACCTGATGGGGGAGGTCCAACTCCTCGCTGCGGCTGATGGTGATGGGGGCGCAGAGTACACCGCGGGCATATTTCAGCATGAAGTTCACCATCTCGGGTGTGATCTTCTCGGCGGCACAGATGAGGTCGCCTTCGTTCTCGCGGTCCTCGTCGTCGACCACGATGACGAAGCGCCCCTGACGGATGTCGTCGAGAGCCTCGGTGATGGTGTTCAGTTTGAATTTCTCCATATCGTATTTCCTTTATACCTTATTTATTATTATATGGTTGGTGATGCGCTCGTTGGTCTTGCGTATCACGTGAAGGTCCTTGTACAAGCGCATTCTGAAGCGAATCATCCTGATATAGAAGAACAGACCCACGGGGAGCATCAGGCCCGTCACGATGTTCATCCACTTACGGCGGAACGGACGTGTGTGGGCATGGGTGGCAATGATGGGGTAGTGGCCCATCTCCGTGAGTATCATCTTGTCGCGGGTGTTGCTCAGGTCTTCGATGACCGCTTCCAGCTCATCGTTGATGCGCTCGATCTCGTGGTCGTCGCCCTCACGGAAGAATACCTTGATGGGGTTCGGCCAGCGTAACAGATGATGGCCCTCGGCATAGCTGACGATGTCCTGGTTGATTTGTTGCAACTGTTCGGCGTCGCGGGCATACTGTGGATCTTCGATGATAACCTCTTTTAGTGTGACGTGACGCTTCGTACGCAGGCCCAGCATCCGTCGTACAATCTCTTTATAGAGGTCGATGTTGAATACCACCGAGTCGTTGTTGGCTTTGTAGGTGAAGAAAACGGACACTGGCAGCAGCACCATTACTGGCAGCCACTTGCCAAACCAAACGGTCCAGTTGTCGTCACGCGCCATCCTCATGCCCGAGTTGTCGAAGATGTAGTAGATGATGAACACGATGACCGAGATGATGACCGGCACCCCGAGACCACCCTTGCGGATAATAGCGCCCAGCGGGGCACCGATGAAAAAGAAGATGATACATGACAGTGCCAGTGTCACCTTGTTGATAGCCTCAATCTGGTGCGAGCGTTCGCGGCGGTTCAGGCTTCTGGTGTACTCACCCTTGTAACTTAACTCGTTGACCTCCATCTGAGCATACTCCATGGCGTTCTTCACCACCTCGCGCCGTTTGTCTGTGGACAGACGGCCCATGATGGTGTCGAAATCGGTCTTCGTGCTGGCGGCGGTGGTCAGCGCGCGTAGCGAGTCTTTCTTTTCGAGTTTCGGCAAGTAGAACGTCCTCATCTTCGACTCGTTGAGGAAGGCATGTCCCACCGAGTCGTTGAACACCCGGATGGAGTCCAAGTCGTGGAGTATCTGTGCCATGCCCTTGGCGCGGGCGTCGTTGGAGATACCAGCCATGTCGGTGAGGTTGAACTCGCCGTCAAAGTCAAGTACGATGCGCTTGTTGGCGAACGTCTCGCGGCGGTAGGGCACGTTGGCAGAGCCTGCAAGGTCCTGCGACCGCATATTCTCAAACCACTCGCCACTCCACAGCGTCAGCAGCAGGTGCTTCTTCTCGGCTGTCGACTGCATCATGCCTGAGTCTGCCAGGATGATGGCGGCGTCCTCGTAGCTGTTGGTCATGCGGTAGATCATAATGCCATAGAGCATACCCGTCTCCAAGTCCTTTTTTTGGACGTAGATGTTCGAGCCGGGGATGCCGTCGTAGAAGACGCCCTCGGGAATTTCCAGCTCCGGGCTCTTCTGTTTCATCGACATCAGTAGCTGGTAGAAAGAAAGGTTGGCATTGGGGCCGATGACGTTCTGAAAGTAGAACGACAGACCGGCAATCAGGATGACGATGACTATCAGACCGCGGAAAGCCTGCATCAGCGAGATGCCTGCAGCCTTGATAGCCGTCAGCTCTGACGACTCTCCGAGGTTTCCGAAGGTGATGAGGCTTGAAAGCAGAATGGCTAATGGGAATGCCTGGGGCACCAACATCAGTCCCATATACCAGAAAAACTGCGCCATAATCTCCAGCGACAGGCCTTTGCCAATCAGCTCGTCGACATAACGCCACAGGAATTGCATCATCAGCACAAACTGGCAGATGAAAAAGGTGCCCACGAACAGCAGACCGAACTGCTTGATGATGAAGAGATCTAACTTCTTAATCCGAAACATGTGGTTGTCGTTATAGCCCGCTCACCTGATGCAAGCGTTCCATGTTGTCGTCCCACAGTCCGTGCAGGTCGTCAATATCGTCGGGCAGTGCATAGTCCGTTACGAACAGACAGAGGTCGCCCGTCAGCTCACTGTGGCCGATGCGCATCTCCCAGTAAGCCTCCGGGTCCTCCTCCTCGACCCAGCGCAGGCGTATGTACTGTAGTTTCTCACGCTCGGCACGCGCTTTTAGCGTGTGGTGGTCGGCCCAGAGCTCACCCCATGTCAGTGAGATAACGCCGTCTTCATCCTCCTCTACCCGGTCGGCAAGCCAACGCTCCAGGCCGTGGACGGTGCTGATTTGCTCCCATACCAGACTCTTCGATTTGGCTGTCAACGGATACTCTAAATATAGCCTTTCTTTCTTCATAACCCGTATGTAGGTGGCATGATTGCCCAAATACCGTGGCAAAATTACAACTTTTTCGCGGAAAACAAAAATATTTTCCCTAAAATTTTGGTGGTTACAAAAAAAGTAGTACCTTTGCAGGCGATTTCGAGGGGGTCGCCCCTCAGATGGTAAAAAGATGGCGGGATAGCTCAGCTGGTTAGAGCGCATGATTCATAATCATGAGGTCGCCGGTTCAATCCCGGCTCCCGCTACTAACCGCAATGACAGTCACGGAATCGTCCGTGACTGTTTTTTTATTTTCAATGACGGATTCTAAAAACAAAAAATGATGGGAGGGGGCAAAAATAATACTAGTTTTTATTTTATATTTCACGCGTTTTTTGTAACTTTGCACCCTGTTTTCAAATATAACGTTATATCACAATGTCTGAGAGTAAAAAGATTAAGACGGCACTCGTCTCCGTGTTCCATAAGGACGGTCTGGACGAGCTGCTGAAGAAGCTGAATGAAGAAGGTGTGAAGTTCCTGTCTACCGGCGGTACGCAGAGCTTCATCGAGTCGCTGGGCTACAAGTGCGAGAAGGTGGAAGACTTGACGACGTACCCCAGCATCCTTGGCGGTCGTGTGAAGACGCTCCATCCGAAGGTGTTCGGAGGTATCTTGGGCCGTCGTGACAACGAGGGCGACCGCGAGCAGATGGCAAAGTATGAGATTCCTGAGATTGACCTGGTCGTCGTTGACCTGTATCCGTTTGAGCAGACGGTGGCCAGCGGCGCCTCTGAGGCCGACATCATCGAGAAGATAGACATCGGCGGTATCTCGCTGATCCGTGCAGCTGCCAAGAACTTCAAGGACGTGGTTATCGTACCTTCAAAGGCAGAGTACAGCGTACTGCTGGACATCCTGAACAAGCAGGGCGCCGAGACGACGCTGGAGCAGCGCCGTATGTTCGCCACCCGTGCCTTCGGCGTGAGCTCACACTACGACACCGCTATCAACGGCTGGTTCGAGAAATAGAAAATTCGTGAAATACGTGTAATTCGTTGTCAAAAACATAAGGATTGTAAATATGGGATTTTTCAGTTTCGTCCAGGAGATTGCTATGGACCTTGGCACTGCCAATACCATCATCATCAGCGGCGACAAGATTGTGGTCGACGAACCATCGGTCGTTGCCCTTGACCGCCGTACGGACAAGATGATTGCCGTCGGCGAGAAGGCCAAGATGATGTACGAGAAAACTCACGACAACATACGTACCATCCGCCCGCTGAGGGACGGCGTCATTGCCGACTTCTCGGCTTGCGAGCAGATGATGCGCGGCCTGATAAAGATGGTTCACTCTGGATCGCGTCTCTTCTCTACCTCGCTGCGCATGGTCATCGGTGTTCCGTCGGGTTCGACGGAGGTGGAGCTTCGTGCTGTGCGCGACTCTGCAGAACATGCCGATGGTCGCGACGTCTATCTGATTTTCGAGCCTATGGCTGCTGCCATCGGCATCGGCATTGACGTTGAGGCTCCTGAGGGCAACATGATTGTGGACATCGGCGGCGGCACCACCGAGATTGCCGTCATCTCACTGGGCGGCATCGTGGCCAACACGAGTATCAAGGTGGCCGGCGACGACCTGAACACCGACATCCAGGAGTATATGTCGCGCCAGCATAACGTGAAGGTCAGCGAGCGCATGGCCGAGCGTATCAAGATCAGCGTCGGTTCGGCACTGACAGACCTCGGCGACGAGGCCCCCGAGGACTACATCGTCCACGGCCCGAACCGCATCACCGCCCTGCCCATGGAGGTGCCCGTGTGCTATCAGGAGATAGCCCACTGTATCGACAAGACGGTGGCACGCATCGAGGCCGCCGTACTGGCAGCGCTGGAGAACACACCGCCCGAGCTGTATGCCGACATCGTGAAGAACGGCATCTACCTCACTGGCGGCGGCGCACTGCTGCGCGGTCTGGCCAAGCGTCTGACGGACAAGATCAACATTCCGTTCATCGTGGCCGAGGACCCGCTCCGCTGCGTGGCTCGCGGTGCAGGCATCGCCCTGAAGAACGTCGACCGCTTCTCGTTCCTCATGAGATAAGGAAAAGAGGTTTAGTAAGGAGGAAAAGTAGTGAAGAACCTCATCGCTTTCCTGGCAAAGTACCATCACTGGCTACTCTTCGTTGTACTCGAGGTAGCCAGTGCTGTGCTGTTATTCCGTTATAACAGCTATCAGGGGAGCGTGTGGTTCTCGTCGGCTAACTATGTCGCTGGGCGCGTCTACCAGACCGACGCTGCCGTGCGTTCGTACTTTTCGCTGTCGCCGCTGAACAAGCAACTGTCTCTACGTAACTTCTATCTGGAACGACAGGTCACCCAACTCCGGCGCCTTTATGGAGAGCTGACAGACGACACCACGGCCATAGAACGTGAAGAGCAGGAGTTTCTGAGCCGTTATAATCTCATCCCCGCGAAGGTTGTCAGCAACTCTGTCGACCGCGCCGACAACCTCATCACCATCGACCGCGGCAGTGCTGACGGCGTAGAGCGTGACATGGGTGTGGCCTGCGGTACGGGTATCGTTGGTGTTGTCTACATGGTCAGCACCCACTATTCGGTTATTATCCCAGTACTGAACAGCAGTGCTTCGCGTATCAGCTGCAGTATCCGTGGACGAGGCTACTTTGGTTACTTGCACTGGTACGGTGGCGACCCCACCGTGGCCTTCCTCGAGGATGTACCGCGACATGCCCGCTTCAAGCGTGGGGACTGGGTGGAGACCAGCGGCTACTCGGCCATCTTCCCTCCAGGGGTGATGGTGGGACGGATAGAGACCATCTACAACTCGCCTGACGGACTGAGCTACCGTCTGAAGGTGAGGTTGACAACAGACTTCTCCTGTCTGCGCGATGTCTGTGTCATTGGTGATAAGAGTATCGCCGAGCGTTCACGTCTGATGGAGCAAGTACAGGACTCGCTGACCATGAAACCCAATTTGTGAGACTATGGCTATTGATATACTACAACGACTGGCAATACTGCTGGTTCTGACACTGGCACAGGCATTGGTGTTTAACCACATCCACTTCTTCGGATGTGCTATGCCTTTGTTGTATGTCTACTTCGCCATCGTCATACCTCGTGGCTACCCGCGTTGGGCTACATTGTTATGGTGTTTCGTACTGGGACTGTCCGTCGACCTCTTCTCGAATACACCGGGAGCGGCAGCGGGAGCGATGACACTTATAGGACTTCTGCAGCCCTATGTCTTGGAACTCTTCATCCCTCGTGAAGCACCTGCTAACATGAAGGTATCAATGAAGCTGATGGGCCCCGCAAAGTATATCTCCTTGGCCGCTTTTCTGACGTTTGTCTACTGCCTGGTATTCTTCTCGTTAGAGATGTTCTCCTTCGTCGATTGGATGACGTGGGGATCTTGTGTGGTGGGTAGCACCCTGATTACGCTGTTGTTGCTGTTGGCTTTTGAGAGTGTTCGTCGATGAAGAACCAGAATCAGGAACTGGACTATCGCCGCTATGTCATAGCTGGCATTGCCACACTCATCGTGCTGGTCTACATCGCCAGACTCTTCCAACTCCAAGTGAGTAGCGATGACTACAAGAAGAGTGCTGACTCCAACGCCTTCCTTAAGAAGATTGACTACCCGTCGCGCGGTGTCATCTACGACCGCAACGGTCGCCTTATGGTGTTCAATCAGCCAGCCTACGATATCATGGTCGTTATGAACGAGACGAAGGATCGTCTCGACACCATTGCTTTTTGTCAGGCTATTGGCATCAGCCGTGAGGAGTTCGACCAGCGTATGGAAACCATCAAGAATCGTGCCTTGAACCCCGGCTATTCGCGGTTTACGCAGCAGCTCTTCATGAGTCAACTCAGTGACCGTGATTTCAGCATCTTCCAAGAGAAGATGTACCGCTTCCCCGGCTTCTATGTTCAGCGGCGTAGCATCCGCCAATACCAGTACCCCGTGGCTGCCCATGTACTGGGCGATGTCGCAGAGGTGTCACCCCAAGACATTGAGGCCGATGAGTACTATCAGCCTGGCGACTATATCGGTAAACTTGGCGTGGAGCGTTCCTACGAACGACAGCTGCGTGGCGAGAAAGGTGTGCAGATCCTGTTGCGCGATGCTCATGGTCGCATTCAGGGCCGTTACCGTAATGGCGAGTTCGACCGCCGTCCTAAAGCGGGCAAGAACCTGACCCTCTCCATCGACTACAAGCTGCAGGCACTTGGCGAGCGTCTTATGCGTCACAAAATAGGCAGTATCGTAGCTATAGAGCCTTCTACGGGAGAAGTGCTGTGCATGGTGTCGTCGCCTACCTACGACCCGCGTCGCATGGTGGGCCGCCAGCGTTCCAAAAACCATCTGGAGCTGAGTCGTAACGTTTGGAAACCTTTGCTCAACCGTAGCATCATGGGCCAGTACCCGCCTGGCTCGACATTCAAGACCACCCAGGGCCTGACATTTATGAGCGAGGGCATCATCTCGCCTGCCACACAGTATCCCTGTTCCCACGGTTTTAACTTCGGACGCCTGCATGTCGGTTGTCACGGACATGCTGCCCCGCTGTCGTTGGTGCCGGCACTGTCAACGTCATGTAACGGCTACTTCTGTTGGGGCCTGTACCACATGATTGGCGCCCGTCAGAAATACGGCTCCGTACAGAACGCCATGAATACGTGGCGCGACTACATGGTCTCGATGGGTTTCGGCTACCCTCTGGGTGTCGACCTGCCAGGCGAGAAGCGCGGACTGATTCCTAACGCGCAGTTCTACGACAAAGCTTATAAAGGTTCGTGGAATGGCCTGACCATCATCTCTATCGCCATTGGACAGGGCGAGGTCAACGCCACACCACTTCAGATTGCTAACCTCGGCGCGACCATCGCCAACCGTGGTTACTACTATGTACCCCACGTCGTCCGCAAGGTGGAGGGCGAGCCGCTTGATACCACGTTCACACGCCGCCACTACTCGAAAGCGTCGCAGAAGTGCTACGACTATGTCGTGGCGGGCATGAGGGCTTCAGCTCTCGGCGGCACTTGTCATGCGCTGAGCCGTTACGACTTCGCGGCCTGCGGTAAGACAGGTACGGCACAGAACCGCGGTCGTGACCACTCCGTCTTCATGGGCTTCGCACCTATGGACAATCCGAAGATTGCCGTTGCCGTCTACGTCGAGAATGGTGGCTGGGGCGCTGACTACGGTGTGCCTCTCGGCGGTCTTATCATGGAACAGTATATTCACGGGAAACTCTCCGAGGCATCAGAGAAGAAAGCCGAGGAGTTCTCTCATAGAGTCATTAGTTATGGATCACACGACAGATAACAAGCAACCGGCCGGTGTGCTGCGCTCTATAGACTACTGGACGATACTCATCTATATCGCCCTGCTTGCTTTCGGCTGGCTCAGTGTCTGCGGCGCTAGCTATACCTATGGCGATACCGATATCTTCTCGCTGTCCACACGTTCGGGTATGCAGATTGTGTGGATAGGCACGTCGCTGCTTCTCGGTCTGGTATTGCTATTGCTCGACGACCGCTACTATGAGACTTTCGCGTACATTATCTATATAGTGTTGTTAGTACTGCTTTTCGCTACCATCTTCAACCCCCACTCCATCAAGGGCTCACGCTCATGGCTTGTCCTCGGACCGCTGCGCCTGCAACCGGCAGAGTTTGCGAAGTTTGCCACAGCGTTGGCATTGGCGAAGTTCATGAGTGTCTACGGCTACGACATCCATAAGTGGCGCGACTTTGCGTCGTCGTTGGCCTTTATCTTCGTACCCATGATGTTCATCGTGTTGCAGCGTGAGACGGGTTCGGCCCTGGTCTACCTGTCGTTCTTCCTGATGTTCTACCGGGAAGGAATGCCTGGCAGTATCCTGTTTACAGCCGTGGCAATGGTGGTCTATTTCGTTGTTGGCATCCGCTATCAGTCCGTTGAATTGCTTAATACTACGACTTCTGTCGGAAAGTTCACGGTGCTGCTGCTGATACAGATATTTTCGTCGGCCCTGGTCTATGTCTACTGTAAGGACCGTGGCGATGCCTGGCGCATCTTCCTGGGTAGTGTCGGTCTGACGCTGTTGGCGCTTGTTTTCTCCGTTTATGTCATCCCGTTCAATGTTGTCTGGATTCAGGTGGTGCTGGCCGTGGCACTTATTGGCTATCTCATCTGGCAGGGAATGGGGACGCGTCTGCGTCAGTACTACTGGATTGCGGTGTTTACCTTGGGTTCCATTCTTTTCTTCAATGTCGCCGACTATGGTCTGAACCACGTCCTGCAGGCTCATCAGCGTACGCGTATCAACGTGCTCCTGGGTTTGGAGGAAGATCTCAAGGGTGCTGGCTATAATGTCCATCAGAGTGAGATAGCTATCGGCTCGGGTGGTCTTGAAGGCAAGGGTTTCCTCAATGGCACGCAGACCAAGCTGAAGTATGTGCCTGAGCAAGACACCGATTTCATCTTCTGTACTGTAGGCGAAGAGGAAGGGTTTGTCGGCTCAGCCGGTGTACTACTGCTGTTCCTGGCACTGATACTGCGACTCATCCATCTGGCTGAACGCCAGCCGTACGGCTTCGGACGCATCTATGGCTACTGTGTTCTCAGCATCTTCCTGTTCCATGTGTTCATCAACGTTGGTATGGTACTTGGTCTGACGCCGGTCATCGGCATTCCGTTGCCGTTCTTCAGCTACGGTGGCTCATCGTTATGGGGATTTACGCTCTTGCTGTTCATCTTCCTGCGCATAGACGCTGCCCGTAACCTCGTAAGAACATAGTATCCACAACTATGCATTCTTAGTTCTTTATTAGTCTCACCCCTACATCTATAATGCCGGGTAGTGTCTCACGCTTCATATTATGACGGATAGCGATGACACTGGAGTCACCTTTGTTGATGTAGAAGTTAGAAAGATGGAAACGGTGTTGGTAGTAGTTCACGCCCCTTCCCTGTATGTTGCCGTTCTCGTCAGCCAAGGTACAGTAGAGGGTGTCCGTCTGCGATAATTTGTTGGGGAATGTTGTTCGTGTGATGATGAGGCTGACGCTCAGGAATGGGTAGTTGTTGGTGGTACGCAACTCTACCTCCTCGCTCAGTTCGCCACTCTGTTGCGCCGCAGGGACATAGAAGAAGAGCGTATCGTTCTTCTCCCAGCCCGTGGTGGCTGTATGTTCATAGTTGTGATAGACGGTTTTCTGCTTACAGCCGACCACGAGAAGCACTGCTGCCGTCAGTAGCAGTATCGCCAGTCTGTGATTCCGGCTTTTCATTCTTTCCTGGGGGCTTTGCTGTTGTCGCCTTTGTTGTCGCGCGGTTTTTTCTTCTTTTTCTTCTTTGTCTTGTCGAATCGGCTGATATCGCCGCCGGCCAGATCAACAGTTGTCCTCTGGGGCTTCGGCTTACCGCCCTCATGGAGCGACTCGGGCTTTTCGCCGTGACGGTTCATGTCGATAATCTGCTTGGCGCGCTCAGCGGTGATGGTCTCAAGATTAGCGGCAATGTTCTTGTCGGTAGAGTAGGTGACCAGACCTGCCAGAATGTCGCTCTTGAAAAGGAAGTAGTCAGAGTCAAGAGTCTGAAGCACCACCTCGCGTCCGGGTAGACGGCGTCCGGCCTCAATGTAGTCATCGACCTCGTAGTTCAGACAGCATTTCAGCTTGGCACACATACCAGCCAGTTTCTGGGGGTTTAACGAGATGTCCTGGAAACGGGCGGCGTTGGTCGACACACTGACAAAGTTCTTCATCCACGTGGCGCAACACAGCTCACGGCCGCAGGGACCGGTGCCGCCGATGCGGCCGGCTTCCTGACGGGCACCGATCTGCTTCATCTCGATACGCACATGGAACGCAGCCGCCAGGTCCTTGATGAGCTGGCGGAAGTCCACACGCTCGTCGGCAATGTAATAGAAGATAGCCTTCTGACCATCGCCCTGATACTCCACGTCACCAATCTTCATCTGTAGTCCCAGTCCCTTGGCTATCTCGCGGCTCTCAATCATCGTCTCGTGCTCGCGAGCCTTGGCTTCACGGAATTTCTCCATGTCGATGTCGCGGGCCAGACGGTAGACGCGCTTGATGTCATCGGCCGACTTCAGGTTGGCCTTCTTGATTTGCAGCTTCACCAGACGGCCTGTCAGCGTGACGACGCCGATATCATGACCGGGATTGGCCTCGACGGCAACAATGTCGCCTTTCTTCAGTGGCAGGTTGTTCACGTTATGGTAGTAGCCCTTGCGGGTGTGCTTGAACTGCACCTCTACCAGATCGGTGCTCTCGGCATTGCCTGGAACGTCGGCCAGCCAGTCGTAAGTGTTCAGCTGACGGTCCTGACGGCCTACTGCTGCTGCGCAGAGTCCTCGGTCACAGCCGGTGCGTATCTTATGTTCCTTTTCCATTCTATTGTCGTTATATCGTTATTCTGTTGTATTTTATTTCTGGATTAATAATACTATCATCTGCAGGGCGAAGTCGAAGAACACGATTTTCGCATTGGCGTTCTGCCCGATATCGCGGATGGCACGGTTGGCCAGATCGCTGATGGGTAGGATGTTTGCTTCGTTGATGAACCGTGCGAAGTTGTGGGCGAAGTCCTCCTCCTTCTGTGTCATGTAGCAGAGTTCCTCCTGCTGGAAGTTATACATGAAATTCTCGCGCACCATACGCAGGAAATAGCTGAGGAAACGCTTCTGCTTCTCGCGTCCGAAGGCGGCTATCGTGTCGCTCCACTTCCTGAGGTCGCGTACACGCCGCTGGTAGGCCAGTCGCATGAGCATGATGAATAGGTCGAGGAACTGCTCATTCTCCGTACCTACCTGCAGCTCGTCGAGTGCCTTCAGCCAAGAGCCGTTAGCCAGTCGGCTGACACGCCGTGCTGCCTCTTCGCCTACACCGCGACGCTTCTGCAATGCCTGGGCGATGGTTTCCGCAGGCAGCTGCTTGACGTCAATGCGCTGTACGCGGCTGCGGATGGTCTCCAACAGCTTGTCGGGCTCCTCGCAGACCATGATGAACACCGTCTGCTGCGGCGGTTCTTCAATGAGTTTTAGCAGTTTGTTGGCGCACTCTATGTTCATACGCTCAGGCAGCCAGATGACGCTCACCTTGTAGCCGCCTTGGCTCGACTTCAGACTGAGCTTGCGTACCAGTGCGTCACTCTCGCCGGCAGTGATGATGGCCTGTTGGTTCTCGCCACCCATCGCCGTCATCCATTCGTCCATGGTGAAGTATGGCCCCTGCATGATTAACTCATGCCACTCGCGGGCGAAGTCGTCGCTGACGGGTTTGTGGTCGCTGCTCATCGAAGGAAGCTTGATGGTGGGGTAGGTGAAGTGCAGATCGGGGTGCTCCAGCTTCTGAAGCATCGGGGACTCCGGCCGTTCCATATTTTCCGTTCCTCCTTCATCGCCAAACATTCCTCTCTCCTCTCTCCTCCCTCCTCTTTTTTCGAGCAGGTGGCATGCAAAGCTGATGGCCAGTGCCTTCTTGCCCACGCCCTGCGGACCGCAGAGCATGATGGCATGTGGCAGACGTCCCTCGCGGGTCATCTGCAGCAGGCGCTCGCGCACCTCTTCCTGGCCTATCACTTCGCTGAATCTCATATAAACTCGGCAAAGGTACGAATTATTATTGACTTTCCATACTAAAGTAGTGCTTTTATGACATTTTTTTGCAAATGAAATGGTAAAAAAGCGCAAATAATAATCGATATATTAAAACTTTTCGTATCTTTGCAGCATCGAAAGATAAATAAACTACTTATCCATTTACTAAAAACCAACTACACGTATGAAAGACTTACAGATGTACATCAACGGCCAGTTCTGCGAAAGCTCGAACGGTCAGTGGATTAATGTATTAAACCCTTCCACAGAGGAAGTGATTAGTCGTCAGCCTGAGGGCACCATCGAGGACGTTAACCGTGCCTTGGATGCTGCTCGTGCAGCCCAAAAGGCATGGGCAAAGACACCCGCCATCGAGCGTGCCGGCTACCTGCTGAAGATGGCCGAGGGCATAAAGAAGCGCGAGAAGGAGTTCACGGAGATTATTATGCGTGAGCAGGGAAAGACCCGTACATGGGCATCTATCGAGGTGGGTGCCACCATCGCCTATTTCGAGTACATGGCAACCTTTGCCCGCCATATTGAAGGTGAAATCATCCCCTCCGACCGTCCCAACGAGACCATCCTGCTGACGAAGAAGCCTATCGGTGTCGTCGCCGGTATCCTGCCGTGGAACTTCCCCTTCTTCCTCATTGCCCGTAAGGCTGGTGCCGCGCTGATTGCCGGTTGTACCATCGTCATCAAGCCGTCGCAGCTGACGCCCGAGAACTGTACGGAGTTTGCCAAGGTTGTCGCCGAGACGGGGCTGCCCGCCGGTGTCATTAACATTGTGACGGGTAAGGGTAGTGTCATCGGCAATGAGATGGCCGGTAGTCCGAAGATCGATATCGTCTCGGTGACGGGCTCTGTCGGTGCCGGCGAGAGCATCATGGCTGCCGCCTCGAAGAATATCACGAAAGTCAGCCTTGAGCTTGGTGGCAAGGCTCCTGCCATCGTCATGAAGGATGCCGACCTGGAGCGTGCCGCCCAGTGGATTGTCGACAGTCGTATCGGCAACAACGGCCAGATTTGTAACAACGCCGAGCGCGTCTACGTCCAGAAAGAAGTGAAGGAAGCCTTCACGAAGATCCTGGTCGACAAGATGAAGGCCGTAAAGGTTGGCGACCCCTGTGCCGACGAGAGCGTCGACATGGGCCCGCTGGTTGAGGCTCGTGCCTTGGAAAGCGTCACCGAGAAGGTGGAGCGCGCTATCAAACAGGGTGCCAAACTGCTTTGCGGTGGTAGCCGTGTGGGCACGAAGGGCTACTTCTATGCCGCTACCGTCCTCGACGACTGCCGTCAGGATATGGACATCATCCACGAGGAGACCTTCGGTCCCGTGATTCCGCTGATTACCTTCGAGACCCTCGACGAGGTTATCGCTATGGCCAACGACTGTGAGTATGGCCTGGCTTCGAGTATTTTTACGAAAGACCTGAATGTCGCTGTAAAGGCCTGCCGCGAACTGGAGTTTGGCGAGACCTACGTCAACCGCGAGCACTTCGAGGCCATCCAGGGCTTCCATGCTGGAGTGAAGAAGTCGGGTATCGGTGGTGCAGACGGTAAGCATGGCGTCGACGAATACCTCGTCACTCACGTGACCTATCTGGATACTTACGACGATATGTAAGTCTCCGTAATATCTATTATAATGCCTATGAAAATCGGACTATTCGTTCCCTGTTATGTCGACGCGCTCTACCCCGAGGTGGGCGTGTCGACATACCGGTTGCTGAAGTCGCTGGGACTTGATGTAGAGTACCCAGAGCGTCAGACCTGCTGTGGCCAGCCCATGGGCAATGCGGGTTTCGAGCACATGGCCGAGCCGTTGGCCAAGAAATTCGACGAGCTCTTCCGCGGCTTCGACTATGTGGTGGCTCCTTCGGCCAGCTGTGCTGCCTATGTGCGCTGCTTCCATCCCAACCTGATGAAGGGACATGCGTGCGAGGCCGCCTCGAAGACTATGGACATCGTGGAGTTCCTTCATGACGTCATCAAGGTCGACCACTTGTCTGCTCGCTTCCCTTACAAGGTCAGCGTCCACAACTCCTGCCACGGTGTGCGTGAGCTGGGGCTCTCGTCACCATCGGAGCGTAACGTGCCGCGCTACAACAAGATTATCGACCTGCTTCGTCTGGTTGATGGTATCGAGGTTGTGGAGCCCGAGCGTCCCGACGAGTGTTGTGGTTTCGGCGGTATGTTTGCTGTCGAGGAGCAGGCTGTCAGCCGTCGTATGGGCCACGACAAGTTGCGTTGTCATGTTGATACGGGCGCTGCCTACGTGACCGGCCCAGACTCGTCGTGTCTTATGCACCTGCAGGGTGTGGCTGAGAAGGAAGGTGTCAATATCAAGTTCGTTCATGTCGTACAAATTTTAGCTGCAGGCCTATGAGTACACAACATTCCAAGGCTGCCAAAGCCTATCAGCAGAAGCCTGAGGTGGTGGAACGCCACGACAGGACTTTCTTTGGTGTGCGACAGAAGCGCGACAACATGGCTCGGGCACTGCCTGAGTGGGAGAATCTGCGCGCCATGGCTAGCCAGATTAAGAAGCACACTGTCACCCATTTGGCCGACTACTTGGAACAGTTTGAGCAGCAGGCCCTGAAGAACGGCGTCCAAGTCCACTGGGCGAAAGATGCCGAGGAGTATAACACCATCGTCTACGACATCCTGTCGTCGCATAATGTCAGGAAGGTGGTGAAGAGCAAGAGTATGCTCACGGAGGAGTGCCATCTGAACGAGAATCTGGAACAGCGGGGCATCGAGGTGATAGAGACCGACCTCGGCGAGCGTATTCTTCAGATGATGAAGCTGGCGCCTAGCCACATCGTCATGCCGGCCCTCCACGTCCACCGCGAGGATATCGGAAATACCTTCCGTCAGCTCATCCCCGATTTAGACGAGATAGCCAAGGGCTACAGTGCTATTGGCGGTTCTGTCACCGATCCCAATGACCCCACATTCCTGACATTCGTCGCGCGTATGCACCTGCGGCGTCAGTTTATGGAAGCCGATGCCGGTATGACAGGTGCTAACTTCGGCATCGCCGCTACGGGCGATGTCGTCGTCTGTACCAATGAGGGTAATGCCGACATGTCGACCTCAATCCCCAAGCTCCATATCGTTTCGATGGGCATCGAGAAGCTCATCCCCGACTACCGGGCGATGGGCGTCTTCCAGCGTCTGCTGGCACGCAACGGCACAGGTCAGGAGACCACCGTCTACACCAGCCACTTCCGCGGACCACGGCCTGGCGGCGAGATGCACATCGTGCTTGTCGACAACGGACGCAGCAGCATCCTCGGCAATTCGGAGCACTGGCAGACACTGAAGTGTATGCGTTGCGGTGCCTGCATGAACACCTGTCCCGTCTACCGCCGTTCGGCTGGCTATAGTTACACCTACTTTATCCCCGGTCCCATCGGCATTAACCTCGGAATGCTCCGTAATCCCAAAGAGTACAGCGACAATGTCTCTGCCTGCTCGCTCTGCTGCTCGTGCGACAATGTCTGTCCTGTCCAGGTCGACCTCTCGTCGCAGGTCTACCGCTGGCGACAGCAGCTCGACTCGCTGGGCAAGGCTGACCCGATGAAGAAGATGATGTCGCGTGGCATGTCGTTCCTCTTCGACCGCCCCGCCGTCTATAACGCTGCCCTGTGGATGTCGCCTGCTGTCAACTGGCTGCCTGGCTTCCTAATGAACAGTAGCCTGAATCCGTGGGCTTATGGTCACAAGATGATGAAGTTCCCCAAGAAGTCGTTCCACCAATTATGGAAGGAGGAGAAGTTATGAGTTCAAGAGAAGAAATCCTGCAGCACCTGCGTCAGAATACCCGCGAAACTTACGACCAGCCTGACTTCTGCCAACTGAAGCCCATCACTTTCGATGATCCAGTGGCCGAGTTCAAGCAGCGCACTACGACAACGGCCGGCGCCAAACTCCTTGAGATGAAGGAAGGCGACGACCTGAACATCGTCGTCCGTCAGGCCTACCCCGACGCGAAGATTATCGCTAGTAACCTGTCTGGCGTAGAGGCACAGTTGAATCCTGACAGCGCCACAGTCGAGGAGCTGGAGCGTGTCGATGTGGGAGTGATACGAGGGGAGATCGGCGTGGCCGAGAATGCCTGTATCTGGGTGCCCCAGACCATGAAGGAGCGCGCCGTGTGCTTCGCCTCCCAGCAACTGGTCATCGTGCTCCGCGCTGACAGCATCGTCAACAACATGCACGAGGCTTACGACCGCATCGCCGCATCGGGGGAGTACTTTCAGCAGTATAAGTTTGGAACGTTTATCAGCGGTCCCAGCAAGACGGCCGACATTGAGTCGGCACTGGTCTACGGTGCCCAGGCCGCCCGTGGCGTCACCGTCGTCCTAACTGCACAATAGGGTCGGTTCCGCTGTGCAAATTATAGTAGTCGCTTGGTGACTTCAACCACGCTGTCAACGGCAGAGACGGTGTAGAA
>Ga0310786_10003194_pt1 | contig 24090 bp, 31 predicted proteins | sample AusTroGonzalo_MG_FD_203881 | JGI IMG/M metagenome (GOLD analysis project Ga0310786, IMG submission 203881) | Bovine rumen microbial communities from tropical cattle in Woodstock, Queensland, Australia - Gonzalo_03 (v2) (version 2) | ecosystem: Host-associated > Mammals > Digestive system >...
GCGCAAGCAGCGCTGGCTTTCTTGTACCCGGTTCCCTCATTCATCGAGGGGGCGGACCCCCTCGAGCACCCCCTGGTCGCTGCGCTCCGAGCCTGATAGCGGTTTCGCTGTGAGATGTAAATCACTGATTGAATGACAGATATGTTTTTGTACTATCCCTTTTTTCGGGGGAGTACAAAACCGTAATTCTCTGATACATATCTACTTCCAGCTCACAGCCGCAATGTGCTTCCGGCAGAGCCTGTGGGGCTGCAGCCATCCAAGCAAAAAAATGCTTGTCTGCCTGCACCCCACAGTCTTTTCTGCCTCCAGCACCCGCGGCAGCCGCTCCCAACGCACGGCCCCCGCACATCCCCCGACAGCACGGGCAAACGGGCGCGGGCTCCCGCACATCCTCCCCACCGGCTGCCGCAAAACGCTCTGCCATCCTCTATCCGTCATTCGCCGGCTTCGACCGGCGAATCTCCTTCTGCCAGGGGCGAAAAGGGGCAGTTTTGCCCCTGGCGGCAAGAAAATAGGGTTGCCAGGGGCAGAATGGGGTGCTTTTGCCCCTGGGAAACGGTTGCCGGGCACAATAAGGGCCTCCAGCGTGTCCGGCAGCAAGCAAGGGGTCGATAAATCTGAATAAATCGGCTAAAACTATTTCTCTCTTACATGCTTTCCGGACATGTGGTCAATGGTGATACCCAGTATCAGCGCATTCGGGGCATTTTTGGCCATGTCTTTCTCCAGGTCATATCCTTCAGGGAAATATTTGGCTCCAATCTGTCGCAGGAGACGGTCTTTCTCCTGCTCGTCCGTCACCTCCGAGATACGGCCGAAGCAGATGACGCTGGTAAAGCAGTTCCACCATTCCCCAGGATTTTTCACAGGTTCGGAAAGAACCGTGAAGCACACCTTGTCATTGGCTCGAACGGCATCCAGTTTATGTCCGGCTTTGGCGCAGTGGAAGTAGATCTTGCCGTCCAGATACAGGTAATTGACGGGAAGTCCATATGGGTAGCCGTTCTCTCCGTGGACGGCAAGGATGCCGCGCTGTGCCGCGGAGAGCACCGCTTCGCATTCCTGAGGCGTAGCGGCTTGCTTGATGCGTCGTAATTCTCTGAATTCCATATCACTGTATTATTTTATAACCGATAAAAGAGGGCAGGATCGTGCCGATTGACAGTAGTCTCCGGAAGGAGGTCCGTTCGCTGGATACCAGGATGCCCAGCCTTTTCTAGATGATCTGCCCGATCAGCTCATTGATCTTTTTGTGGAGCTTTTTCAACACCGGAAGCAAAATGATCAGCTCTGCCAGGAGGATGCCGTACGTCAATCCGGTACTGAAGTCGCTCATCCAGCTGGAGAAGGCATTTTCAGGAAGGTGATTGCCGAGCGGCATCAAGACAAGGAAAGCAAAAGCTGCGATGAGTGTGAGACCGATGAAGCTGTTCAGATGATGGCTGAAGGCCTTGTTTGTCAGGCGCAGCTTTGCTGCAACGTTATTCTCTGCTTCGAACGGTCCGGATGTCGTTTCCCTCTTCCAGTAGATTCTGTTTTTACACTGATGGACGAACTGGTCACCGCACGACCTGCGAAATACCACATAGTCATCGATACCTTCCTTCTTCTTCTCGTCAAAGTCAATTTGATAGATGAACTCTCCGGGTTTGCATGCCTTGAATCGATAGATGACTCCGTTCGTATGCCAGAACGCCCAGCCTTTTTGGACCATGTCGTTCAGCCACTGTTCCTCTTTGTCGAAATCGACAAAACAGTTGATGGAAATCTTGCTTGTTTTCATATCGTTTATTTTTTAATGTTCTTTCTGCCGTTTTCCACAAGTTCTTCCAGACGCTCGAGTTCGGCCAGGAGAACTTCCTGACCTTTTTCTGTGATCTGGTACAACTTTCTTTTGCCGTCCGTTTCGGAGGATTCCCCGCAGGGAAGAATCCATCCCTTCTCCAGAAGATTCGAAATGGCGCCGTACAAGGTGCCTGCCGAAAGGATCAAACGTCCTTTACTCATGGTGGACGTCTTCTGCATGATGCCATATCCATGCAGGGGCTCTTGTAAGGCAAGAAGGATGTAATAGATCGCTTCCGTCAATGCTGCTGTCGTATTTTTCATATGTTATATTGTTTTCCGATATATCGGAATCCGATACAAAGGTAAACGATATATTTTAATTTGCAAAACTTTTTTGAGATAATTTGGTGTAGTTGATTTTAGTCTGAAACGCTCTTCTCGAGTATCACCAGAATCGGATATGTCACAAAACACATAATCAAAGATGCCAGGATGTCCCACCAATCAAAAGTAGCGGATAAAGTGACCTCATAAAAACACCAAGTCAAGAAATCAATAACAAGAATGGCAAATTTGTTATATCGGATGGATTTGTTTATGGCATAGAAGAAGAAGGCTGCAGCGGGTACGGCCACTATGTTTCCGATGACATCTGCCAGATGTAAGTCATTGATATGATTCCTATATACAAAAGGCCTGTAGGTGTAATTCAGCAGGAGGCCGAATCCGAAGCAGAATAACGCAAAAAGGAGGTATATCAACCTTCTTTTCGTGCTCTGCTCAATAGGAGCGTCCATGAGAAAGAGTTTACGAACGCTCAATGCACCAAGCGAATGCCCGGGCCAGGCGGCCTTCGTTGTCGGTGAAATGATTCCCGGGCTCCCAGACCAGCGAGCAGCGCTCGGGTCCCAGCTGTCGCTGAAGCAGCTCGTGTTGCGCGCGGATGCCGTCTCCGACGCGGGCAATGGCCTGGTTCCTCACATGTTCTTCCCGGTCGCCAAGGCTCAGATACACCGCCTCGGCCAGCGTCGGGTGCTGCTCGCTGAAGGTCTTCCAGTCCCGGATCCACACGGACGGGGAGGCTGCCGCTACGGCCCGGAAACTGTCCGTCTGGGCTGCCGCCCACAGGGAAAAGAGCCCGCCCAGCGAGTAGCCGCCAATCACGGCGGGAAGGTCCCCGAAGCGTTCCCGCAGCGCGGGGAGCAGGGACAGCAGCACGTACTGAAGTGTCTGCTGCCCGTGCCGGCCCGCCTCCGCATCCCGGGAGATGTTCCCGTCCGGCCAGGGCATCAGATCGACGATCCAGTCTTCGACTTCAAACGCTGCCAGCGCAAAAGGGGAAAGGGAGAGCGCTGTAATCTGCGCGGCCTCGGCTTCCAGCGTCGCGGCTTCGTGCCGCGCCGTTGGCTGCACCAGCAGGCACGCCGGTCGCTCCGACCCGAAAAGCTGGCAGGGGTGTCCGCCAATTGCGTTCTTCATGACTCTTTCGTTATTTGTCCATCTTCTGGTAGGCCAGCCGTTCGTCCCCGGTGGCCAGGTGGATGATGCCGCAGTACTGGAATCCGTATTTCAGAATGATGTGCTGCATGATCCGGTTGTCCCGGTGCGTGTCGATACGGATGTTTCCGCTACGGGCGAAGCACCAGTCCATGATGGTCTGGAAAACCCCGTGAATCTCCGGATAGCTGCCGATGCGATGCACGACGTGGTAGGGTAGGGAGTCATCCCGCCAGGCACCGTTGTAAATTTCGGCGTAAGTCGGCTCCGGGGACGGAATGAACGCGAAATAGCCCGCGATGCGTCCGTCTGCCACGACGACCTGTCCGTACCCCCGGTTGATGTCCTGCAAGATGATCTCCTCCGAAGGATAGCCGCCCACCCACTGTCCGGCATTGCCCGATGCACGCATAATGCCCTTGGCTGCCTCCAGGACAGCCATAATATCCGATAAATCGTTCGTCTGGGCAGGACGTATGCTCATGGCTTTAATGCTACTTGCCGGAATCTTTCCTTTTTTTGAAGAAGTGAAACCAGCCTTCGTACGCGAAGCCGAAGAATGTGCCGGAAATCACGTATTTCCAGATGCTGCCCACCTCGTTGAAAATGGCATCGAAGGCCAGGGTCAGTCCCATGAAAATCAGGGCCGAAACGATTGATTTGATGAGATACTCTTTCATATACTATTATGTTATAGTTCCAGTCGGAGGACCCGGATGGGGCGGTCTTTTCCTTGATACTGGGATTCGTCAATGACGGTTTTACCAGTGGCGATGAAGCCGCATTTCTCCATCACGCGGCCGCTGGCGGGGTTGTCCACGAAGTGCCCGGAGATCAAAGACTTGATATCGGTGGTCTCCCGGATGTGGGAAATCATCAGCCGCAGGGCATCCGTACAAATGCCTCTGTTCCAATAGGGCTTGGCTACCCAGTAACCGCAGATGGGCTCTCCCTTGCGGGCCGGCAGCCGACAGTCGCAAGAGGGGCCATAGCCCATGGCTCCGATGGCTTCGCCCGTCTCTTTCCATTCAATGGCCCAGGTGTTTGTCGCGTCACGGAATACAGTCCGGATGATTTCCAGGCTTTCTTCAACGGATTGATGCGGCGGCCAACCGGCCCGGGGCCCTATATCGGGGTCCGAGGCCCATTTGTACAGCGCCTCGGCATCACTGTCCCGCCACGGGCGGAGTATGATTCTGTCTGTTTCCATGGTCAGATTACTTTCTTGACGCCTGGGATCAGGCGTAGCAGCCAGGTCAGTGTGAAGGCCAGCACGGTCGTGACGGTGCCGATGAAGAAGAATTTGCCGAAGGCGCCCATCCAGACCGCGTCCGTGGCGAACTGGAGGACCAGCATCAGCAGCATGTGGAAGATGTAGGCGCCGTACGACTGGGCCGCGCACCACTGTTTGAAGCCGGAGGTGCCGTTATCGACGCGACGGAACAGCCAGAGCAGACCGGCGCAGAGGAAGACGCACAGCAGGGATTCGTAGAATCCGAACCAGCGCCAGACAAAGGCGCTCCAGGCGCCGTCGCCGCGCAGGTAGATGCCCAGGGCGAACAGGACGCCGAGGCCGAGCGACACGGCGCCGAGGCGGTCGCCCATCCGCTCCAGCCAGCCCAGGCGCCGGGCCAGGATGCCCAGCACGAACAGCATCACGTACTGCAGGTAATGGGCGGGCTCCAGCGGCAGGGGGATAATGCCGAAGGGCCAGATCCAGTGGTCCTGCGGACTTACTCGGCGAATGAAAAAGCTGCCGGTACCCATCACGAGTCCAATCAGCAGCAGCGCCCAGAAGGCCGGCCGCTGCTCGCGGCTCCGGAGCGGCGGGAAGAAGCGCCGGTACAGTGCATACAGCAGACAGAATAAGAGCAGGCTCTCGACGAACCACATGTGTCCGGTCTCGAACTTGCCTGAGAGGACGGACAGGATGGTGCCCATCACCAGCCAGGGAATGCCCAGCCGGACCAGCTTCTTGCGGACGAAGGCCTTGCCGCCGTTCTTGTCGTAGCTGCTCGGGACAAAATAGCCGGAGATCAGGAAGTACAGCCCCATGAAGAAGCCTGCGTTCACGCTGAAGAAGTTCCCCAGCCAGGGGAGGAACTCCGCCGGGTTGCCCGGCGTATAGGCCCACCCGCCGCCGGTGCCATAAGCCTGTCCGGCGTGATGGAAGATCACGAGGACGGTCAACCAGACTTTTAGGTTGTCCAGGTAGTATTGTCTGCCGGAAGCCATCAATCGAGCAAGATAGTTAAATGTTTGCCTTTGTCGGTGCCGCCCAGAAAGTGTCGGCATCGGGCCGAATCCTGAAGGATTGTCATAAGCGCTGCTTGGCGCTCATCTTCTCCCCGAATTTCTTCTCGTCGATGATGAAGCGCTCGTGCGTGCCCTGGCCGACGATGCCGTCGGCGTCGTACACGACCACCTTGAAGGTGATCTTGCGGCGGTCCACCTCAATGACCTCCGACTCGCACCATACTTTCATCCCTTCCGGCGAGGCGCTGTCGTGACTGACATTCACGTGCGTCCCGACGGTCTCCTGGCCTTCGTCCAGATACGGCTTCACCGACAGGCGGCAGGTCTTCTCCATCAGGGCGATCATCATGGGCGTCGCGAGCACCGCCACGGTGCCGCTGCCGATATGTTTGGCTGTAAGTTCCGGAAGCACCACCGCTTCCTCCCTTCCTTTGATTCCAATTGTTACCATAAAACAAATTATATCGATTATTCCGGCAAGGCGATTTTCTTGAAGCGCTTGCGGTCGTAGGCTTTCTTGGATTTGTGGATGGCCCGACGGAACGAGACAGGTTTGCCGTGCTCGGCGATCTCTTCGAGTCGGGCGGCCCTGCGGTTGGCCAGCATAAAGTCTGCCTCCGTGATCCGCAGCTGCTTCTGTTTCCGTTTTGGTTTCATATCCGCTCTTTTACTCCGCGTATCAAAGGTAACGAAAAAGATTCTTATTTTTGCAGGCGTATATGAAGACTTTTCTGAAAATCCTGACCCTGTTCATCGCTGTCGGCGCTGTCTGAAAAAGGCCTAAGGCAGGGCAATAGCTTCCATCCTCCGGGCCACCTCGTCCGGGTGGTCCACCAGCAGTTGACCGTGGTTGGACTTAGGGAAGATCTCGACGTGAACGGCTGGATAGATCTTCTGCAGATGCTCCGCCTGCGGCTTGGCCACAAAGGCTTCCTTCGTTCCGTACCAGAAGTGGATGTCTGCCCCGTGGATGGACTCCAACTTGTTGGTATAGACGGATTTGTAACCGTCCAGCACGGCGCGTCTTCCGCCGTAGGGAAAGGTCTTGCGGCACTCGTCCAGCAGCACGTCGAAATAGTGGGAGTGGAACACCCAGCGCCAGAAGCCGGTCCAGCGATAGCAGGTCCACACATTGAAGCTTTGGTAATAGCGGAGCGGACCCACCAGCCATTTCGGCAGCGGCAGCAGGGGAGCGGCGTCGAGGACGGCGTGGTCGATCGTCACCTCGTCGCGCTCCAGCATGCGGGACAGGATCTTTCCGCCCAGGGAGAGCCCGTAGGCGCCATCCAGGTGGCCGTCCAGGTGATCCCGGATGAAAGCGATCGCCTGCGCTGCCTGGTCATCGACGGACGTGAAGCGGGTCTGCTCGCCCAGCGTGAAGCCGTCCACCTGGACGGCGATGATGCGGAACTTGTCCTTCAGCAGCTCCACCAGCGGCAGGAAGATTTCGTAGGAGACTCCCAGCCCCGGAATGAGCATCAGCGAGGGCGCACCCTCTTTCCCCAATAATTTGAAGTCCATGCTATTATCTTCAGTGTTACCCTGCGAAGATAATCATTTTCTCCAGTTTCTCGAGGGCCTTCCGAAGGTCTTCCGGGAAGGACACGTGCTCGCGCAGGAAAGAGGTGGAGAAACGGTAAACCTTTTCCTTCTGGTGAAAGAAGGCATATGCCTGCTGCGCGGCAGACTGAAGGGGGCTCATAACCAATCAGATAATGCGGTTCTGTGCCTCCCGGTAGGAGTAGCCGCCGCTGGCGAGGATGCGGTCCAGCTCGTCCCGCTCCACATCGTAGCAGTAGCAGATCTGGTCCAGGTTCTCGAACTCCTCGTCGCGGAGCAGAAAGTTGATGCTGGACACCAGCATCGGTATATCGTTCAGCGGTAAATGATCCATATGCTCAATTTGGCCCGCGAAGATACGCATTTTCGTGCAGGATTTGTATTTTTGCAGCCGCAAAATCATCATATGTTATGGGCAAGGAAGAGAACAGGACGCTGGTGATTCTCCACATAGCTGTGCTCCTGGCGGGTTGGACGGGCCTTTTTGGCCGGCTGATCTCGCTGGGTGGCCTACCGCTGGTGTGGTATCGGATGATGGTGAGCGTCGCCGTGCTGGCGCTCGTGCTGGCCCTGATGGGCCGTCTGCACAAAATGCCCTGGAAGTCTTTCGTCAAGATTGCCGCTTGCGGTTTTCTGCTGTCCCTCCACTGGGTCGCCTTCTACGCCAGCATCCAGGCCTCCAACGTTTCCATCGGCGTGGCCTGCATCGCGACCTCCTGTTTCTTTACAACACTTCTCGATCCGCTCATCAACCGGAAGCGGATCTCCTGGGTGGAGGTGCTGATCAGTTTCATTGCCATTGCGGGCGTCCTGCTTATCTTCAGCCTGGATGTCCGATACCGGTTGGGCATCCTTCTCGGCCTGCTCTCGGCGGCCATTTATTCGCTGTTTGCGCTGGTCAACATCAACGTGGCCCGGGAGACGGGGGAGGACAGTGCCACGATGCTTCTGTATGAGATCGTCGGCGGTCTCTTCCTGCTGTCGCTGCTGATTCCGTTCTATACGTGGGTCTTTCCCGGAGCCAACCTGACGCCGCAGGGGAATGATGTCTGGTGGCTGCTCCTGCTGGGTTCCGTGTTCACCGTCCTTCCCTTCCTGTTTCAGCTGCAGGCACTGCAGGTGCTGTCGGCGTTCACGGTCAACCTGACCTATAACCTCGAGCCCGTGTACAGCATCGCTTTCGCCGCCCTGTTGTTCGGCGAATACCGGGAGGTCGGACTTTCTTTCTGGCTGGGCCTCATTTTGATTATCCTGTCGGTCCTCATCCAGACCCGCCGGATCGTCCGGAAGGCATCATAAAAAACGCCCGGGCGAGAAAGCCCGGGCGCTTGTTTTTATTGTTCGGAGAAATCTTCTTTTCCTACGCCGCATACGGGGCATACCCAATCTGCGGGAAGGTCCTCAAAGGCGGTTCCGGGAGCGATCCCGTTGTCGGGGTCGCCGGCCTGCGGGTCGTACTCGTACCCGCAAACGTTGCAAGTGTACTTCTTCATAAGAGATTTTGAATTAGTTAGTGTTATTGTGCGAAGATAGTAAAAAAATTATATCCAACGGAAGTTGTCCTTTCCGGCACCGATCTCAAAGTGGTACTTCGCAATGCCGAGGTCAATATGGGTATATCCCCAGGGGGAGAATCGTGTGCGCGTCTCCACCAAGTTGCGGCCGTGCAGGATGAATTTGTATTTCTGCTGGTTGACGGCGGACGGTGCCAGCATCACCGCTTCTATCCCGTCCAAGAACCAGTTCGGCAGGGGAACATCGGACTCGAAGAATCTCTTTATATGCTTGATCGGATGCTGCACGCCCTGGTTCTCGCCGTATCCCAGCGCGATGACGCAGTGCACGATGTCTTGCTCGCGCAGCATAAAGGTGCCGGGTATCTTCTTGTAAGTGAGCCCTACCCAACAGGTGTTGAGGTTCAGCGTCTGGGCCAGCAGGACCAGCTCCTCGCCGTAATAACCAATCTTCTCCTCGGCCGCTTCTCCCTTCGGGCCGGCCATGACGAAGTAGTTCCTCACGCCGGAGAACTGGCCGTATTTCCACATGCCGGCGGAAAAGGCCTCCGGTTCTTCAAGCACGAGCTGGATGTTCAGTCCGCTCTCCTGATTGATGCGCTCGATGGCGGCCTGCAGCTCTGCTGCCTTGGATGCCTCGACCGGCTTGTCCAGATATTTTCGCACGGACTTCCGTGCCCAGATAGCTTGTGTGACTTTCATGATGCAGGTAATAAGGGGTTGATGCTTCGCCGGGGCTAAGCGCGAAAGGACTACAGGCCAGCTTCCAGCAGCTGGTCGCAGATGCTCTGCATGCCGGCGATGGACGGGTGTCCGTTCTGCTTCTCGATGTCGTGCAGCTCGACGAGCTGGACGCCGTAGTGCTGGCACACTTCGCGCATGGACTCGTTGATCTCTTCCTGCAGCTCGGAGTTGAGCAGGGAGACAATCTTGGCCTTGGGGTAGTGCTTCTGCAGGGTGTCCAGCAGGTAGGCGAGGGCCGGACGGAAGGCCTTGCAGTCCTCCTGGGTCCAGTCGGACCACTGGTACTCGCCGATCGGGGCGCGGGACCAGGCGTCGTTCGTGCCGCCGAATAGGAAGATGATATCCGGGTCGCCGAGCATGTCCACGCGGCCCATGAAGGACGATTCGTAGTTGACGCGTCCAAAATAACCGGTGCTGCAGATGGTGGTGCCGCCCCAGGAGTTGTTTTCCTCCAGCTCATATCCTTTGGCGTTGATATACAGGCTCCACCAGGTCTGGTCGGGGCTGGTGACGTCGTTGCGGTCGTTCGGGTAGAAGGGGTTGTAGCCTTCCGGGTTGTAACCTTCGTAGGTGGAATAGGAGTCTCCCAGGATGGAGACCTTCTTGGGCTGCGAGCACGCCGTGAAGATGGTGGAGGCCAGCAGGATCATGAGAAAGGTTTTCTTCATAAAAAGGTATGGTAATGATTGTTCAAATATAGCCTTTTTTCTTAAATTTGTGTCCCGAACAGTAATCAAAACCAATATGAAAGTCAGATTCTTCGCGCTGCTCGCCCTGGCCATGACCCTGGGCGCTTGCAATTGCTCTGAAAAAGTCAGCCCTGTCCTCGACATTGAAGGGGGACAGGTGCAGGGTGTTGCCGCCGACCTCGACGGCGTCTTCGTCTATAAGGGGATCCCTTACGCCGCTCCGCCGATTGGCGACCTGCGTTGGAAAGCGCCGCAGCCGGTGCAGCCCTGGGAGGGTGTCCTGCAGGCCGACGAATTCGGCCACCCGAGCTACCAGGCCGTCCACTATCCGGGTAACTATTTCACGGAGTGGGGCTATGGCGACGAGAAGCAGTGCAGCGAGGACTGTCTGTATCTGAACGTCTGGACCAAGTACCCGGGCCAGGTGGACCGCAAGGCTCCCGTGGCCGTGTGGATCCACGGCGGCGGCTACCGCGAAGGGTGGGGCACCGAGCCTGAGTTCGACGCGCAGGAGTGGGCTGCCAAGGACGTCGTCCTGGTGTCCATCAACTACCGCCTCGGCATCTTCGGCTTCATGGCGCATCCCGAGCTCTCTGCCGAGAGTCCGGACGGCGTGTCCGGCAACTACGGTATCCTGGACCAGATCGAGTCCCTGAAGTGGGTGAAGAAGAACATTGCCCAGTTCGGCGGCGATCCGGACAACGTGATGATCTTCGGCCAGAGCGCCGGCGGCGGCAGCGTCCGCACGCTCTGCGCCTCGCCGTTGGCCAAGCCGTACTTCCACAAGGCGGTGATCATGAGCGCCAACGGCTTGAACGTGATCAAGAACCAGAGCTTCACCCTGGCCGGCGGCCCGGCCGTCCCCCCGTCCATGATCAAGATGATGTTCGGCGGCCAGACGCTCCAGGAGGCTGAAGCCGAAGGCAAAGCCGTCATGGACTGGGCCGGTCTGACCGATCTGAAGAAAATGCGCGCTGCGGCTACGGACGCCGTCCATGCCGCTTCCGCCCTCTATACTTCCGCTACGGGCAAGCCCGGCATCACCATCACCCCGATCATCGACGGTCACGTGTCCGTCGAGGTGTTTGACGACGCGGCCGCCGACGGCTCGCTGGCCGATGTCCCGTACATGATCGGCTACACGATGAACGACATGGGCGACATGTCCGCCGGCATCGTGGCTTTCTGCCAGGACCGCGAAGCGAAGGGCAACAAGGCCTGGGCCTATGAGTTCGCACGTCCGCTGCCGGACGACGGTTCCCACCCCGAGGACCGTCTGCAGGGCGCGTTCCACTCCTCCGACCTGTGGTTTGTGTTCAAGTCGCTCCAGCACTGCTGGCGCCCCTGGACCCAGGGTGACTGGGATCTCTCCGAGAAGATGCTGACGGCCTGGACCAACTTCGCCAAGTACAGCGACCCCAACGGCCCGGACGGCGGCGACTGGACGCCTTGCACCCAGGAGAGCCCCAACTTCATGGTATTCAAGCTCGATGCCTCCGACGCCGAGGCTTCCGCACTGGGCCAGCCGGTGAAGTAACACCCGCGAGAAATCGCTATAAATGAGGATTGCCGCTTAGCGGGAAAGGACTTACCTTTGCAGCCGAAAAGAGAACGTCGTTCGACATGCAAACACTTAAGCCAGACACCCGCAAGCGGATTCTTTCCGTGTCTAAGAAGCTGTTCCTGCAGCATGGCTACAGGGACACGACGACCCGCGACATCGCGCGGGAAGCCGGTGTCGGCCTGAGCAACCTCTATCATTATTACGCTTCGAAGGACGAGCTGTTCAGCCAATTGCTCAAACCGGCGACGGATGCGCTGGAGGGGCTGCTGGATGAGCGGCACGGCCATGCCGGCTACGACATCTCCATGATCCAGGCCGACAACTATGCCGAAGCGTCGCTGGAGGAGTACATGGGGCTCATCCGCCGGCATCGGAATTCGCTGAAGCTGTTGCTCTTTAAGTCGCAGGGATCCTCCCTGGAGGGATTTAAGGAGTACTATGTCAACAAGGCCACTGCCCTGGTGCTGGAATGGTTCCGGGCGATGAAGGCGAAGCATCCCGAGATGAACGTCGATGTGTCGGAGTTCTTCGTCCACCTGAACAATGTCTGGATGTTCACCCTGCTGGAAGAAATCCTGATGCACGACTTGCCGGAGGAGCAAACCCGATCGGCCTTGTCGGAATACATACAATTCGAACTGATCGGATGGAAAAAGATGATGAAAATTTAACGGTCGCCAAGAAGGCGGCCGTTTTTTATTGCAGAACAAATTGAAACAATGTTCACTATTACCTTATAAAATGAAATCGCACAGAATCAATCAATTCTTCGGAAGGTATGCGGCCTTCCTGCTGAGATGGCGCTGGGTGGTCATCGCCCTGTTCGCCGTCCTCCTGTTTGTTGCCTTCAAGGGCATGTCCAAAATGGTCCAGCAGACCTCCTTCGACGACTATTTTATCGAGGGAGATCCGATGCTGGTGAAAACCAATGAGTTCAAGGAAAACTTCGGCAACGATTATTTCGTCGGCATCCTCACCGAGTGCGACGACCATTTCACGAAAGAGAACCTCTCGCTGCTTCGCGAACTGGGCAACGAGTTGCTGGATTCGCTCTCGTACGGAGACAAGATTACCTCGCTGGTAGACCTGGAGTTCATGCTGGGCACCGAGGACGGCATGGAGATCGTCCAGATTGTCCCGGATGAGATTCCGGAGACCGGCTCGCCGGAGATGGCGCAGATCCGCGCCCTGGCCTACAGCAAGCCGCAGGTGGCGAAGAAACTCGTCTCGCAGGACGCTCGGAACGCCTGGACGCTGGTGAAGCTGCGCGCTTTCCCCTCTGAGGAGGAGTGGAAGGCCACAAGCAACGTCTCGCCGGACATCGTGACCGGCGAGGAAGTCTCCCGGATCATCGCGAAGGAGAAATATGCTTCCCTGCATCCGCTCGCGACCGGCATGCCGTACGTGACGCAGCAGAAGACGGTCTATATCGGAGAGGAAATGGGCCGGCTCGTGATGATCGCCGCCATCATCTGCATCCTGGTTATGCTCCTGATGACCCGCTCCCTGCGGGGCATCGTCTGTCCGCTGCTGTCCGTGCTGGGCGGCGTGGCCATGACCTTCGGCATCGCCGGCTACACGCAAATGTACGTGGACAGTACGGTGCTGATGATCCCGGCCATTCTGGCCTTCGCGGTCTCGATCGCATACAACATCCATATTTTCGCGTATTTCCGGCAGTGCATGCGAGCGCACGGACAGCGGAAGCAGGCGGTCGTCGAGACGGTCAGCGAGATCGGCTGGTCCGTGGTGTTCTGCGGTTTGACGACCGTCATCTCGCTGCTCTCCTTCATGGTTATTCCCATTCGCCCGATGAAGTGCGTCGGCATGATGAGCTCGATGACGGTGCTGTTTGTGCTTCTCACCACGCTGCTGATCGCGCCCGTGCTGCTCTCGTTCGGCAAGAATCGGGCACCCAAGCCCGGCATCGACGGCGAAGGCGGCACGCGCCTGAGCCGTGCGATGGAGCGCCTGAACGATTTTACGTTCAAGCATTCGAAGGCCATCGTGGCGGTGTTCGTCGTGGCGTGCGTGGGCTTCGGGGTCGGCCTGTGGAAGATCGAACCGGCTTTCGACATCGAGAAGACGATGGGCATCAAGGTGCCGTATGTCCAGGATGTCCTGACGGTGGGCCGCAGCGAGCTGGGCGCCCTGTATTCCTACGACCTGGTGATGGAATTCGCCGACGAGGACGAGGCCAAGCAGCCGGAGAACCTGCGCAAGCTGGAGCAGCTGGAAGCGCTGGTCGGGGATTATTCGCTGACCAAGCGGACCAATTCCATTCTGGACATTCTCAAGGACTTGAATCAGACGCTCAACGGGGGCGATGCCGCGTACTATCGCATCCCCGAGACGGAAGAGGAAGTAGCCCAGATGCTCATGCTCTATGAGAACGCCGGTGGCTCCGAAACGGAGTACTGGATGGACTACGGCTACAAGCGGCTGCGCCTGATGGTGGAGATTTCCGATTTCAACTCGGCCGAGGTGGAACGCGAGCTGGCCGACATCATGGCGCGGACGGCCGAGCTGTTCCCGGGCGTGACCGTGACCGCTGTGGGCAACATCCCGCAGTACACGGCGATGATGCAATATCTGGTCCGGGGCCAGATGCAGTCCTTCCTCATTTCCGTGCTGATTATCGGCCTGTTGCTGATGATTGCTTTCCAGAGCGTGCGCGTCGGTCTGATCGGCCTCATCCCGAACCTGATGCCGGCCATCTTCGTGGGCGGCTTCATGGGCTGGGCCGGCATCCCGCTGGACATGATGACCGCCACGCTCATCCCGATGATGCTGGGTATGGCTGTGGACGATACCATCCACTTCTTCAACCATTCCAAGCTCGAGTTTGACCGCTCGCAGAACTACGCTGATGCCATCCGACGGACTTTCCGAGTCGTGGGCGTGGCCATCGTGACGACCTCCATCATCACCTCCGCGGTGTTCGCCTGCTTTGCGACTTCCGCGTGCGCCATGTGTATCAACTTCGGTATCCTGGCGGTCATCGGCATCCTGTCGGCCCTGCTCGCCGACCTGTTCATCACGCCGCTGCTGGTGAAGAAATTCAAAGTGTATGGAAAAGAAAAATAGCATTGTTATGAAAAGAACCGTTATCCTGATGGCGGCCCTGTTGCTCTCGGCCGCATCCACGAACGCCCAGACCGGGCGCGAGATCGTCGAACGGGTCAAGAACCGTCCGGACGGAAATACCCGCTACGCGGAAATGCAACTCACCTTGGTGAAGAAGAACGGAGACAAGCGCGAGCGCAAGATGGTCTCCTGGGCCATGGATGAGGGGAAGGACACCAAGAAGATTATGTTCTTCACCTATCCGGGCGACGTGAAGGGAACCGGCTTCCTGACCTGGGACTACGACCAGACGGGGAAGGAGGACGACAAGTGGCTCTACCTGCCGGCCATGAAGAAGACGCGCCGCATCAGCGGCTCCTCGTCCAAGACGGACTTCTTCATGGGGACCGACTTTACCTATGACGACATGGGCGGTCGCGGCGTGGATGAGGACAAGCACACGCTGCTGCGCGAGGAGCAGCGCGACGGCCACAAATGCTGGGTCGTGGAATCCGTCCCGGTTGACAGCCGCGAGATCTACAGCCGCAAGCTCAGCTGGATCCGCCAGGACTGCGTCACGGCGGTCTATGTGGAGTTCTACGACAAGCTGGACAAGCTGCACCGCGTGATGACCGTGCAGGAACTCAAACAGGTCGATGGCTTCTGGACGGTCATGAAGATGGAAATGAAGAATGTCCAGAGCGGCCACAGCACGCAGATCGCCGTCTCCGAGCCGAAGTATGACATCCCCGTGGACAAGAGCCTGTTCACCGTGGCGAAGCTCGAGAAAGGAATATGAGTAAAAACCTGAAAATCTTGTTGTTGGGGACGGCGGCCCTGCTCTGCGCGGCCGGCCGTCTCCCGGCGCAGGACGGGCTCGAAGTGTCCGTGAAGGGCTTCGTGGACACGTACCACGCCATCCGCACGGCTGCGCCGGGTGACTGGATGTCGTCCCGGACCCGCGCCCGCGGGGAACTCCGTCTGGAAAAGCAGGGCGGGGGTGTCTTCCTGTCCGCGAACCTGGTTTACAACGCCCTGCTCAAGGACATGTCCGGCTTCCAGCTGCGCGAAGCGTATGCCTATTGGGGGAACCCCCACTGGGACATCCGGGCTGGCAAGCAGATCATCTCCTGGGGCGTGGCGGACGGCCTGCGCGTGACCGACCTCATCTCTCCGATGGATTATACGGAATTCCTGGCGCAGGACTATGATGACATCCGCGTCCCGGTGGGCGCGCTGCGCGTGCGTTACCTGCACGATGCCTGGAACCTGGAAGTGGTGGCCGTGCCCGTGGCGGAGTTCTTTAAGCTTCCCACGGATCCGGCCAATCCCTGGTCGGTGGGCGCCCTCCCGCCGGAGGTTCGCCCCGAGGCGAAGATCGCCAATATGGAATTCGGCGCCCGCTTCAGTTGCTTCCTCGGCGGCGTGGACTTCTCGCTGATGGCCCTGCGCACCTGGAGCAAGATGCCCGAGCTGGTCGGAGACCACCTGGGCTACCACCGCCTGACCGTGATCGGCGGCGACCTGTCCGTGCCCTTCGGGAGCTTTGTCTTCCGCGGGGAGATTGCGGACAATATCGGCGACCAGGGCGCCCATCAGGGGAACGCCCTGGCGGGGCTGGACTGGTATCCGGGTGCCGACTGGAACCTCTCGGTCCAGTACAACCAGACCTTCGGGGCGGGGGAGCACCAGTCGCTGGCGACGCTACGCGTCTCCAAGGCGCTGCTGAACAACGCCCTGACGCTCTCGACCTTCGCCTACGCCGACGTGCGGGACCTGGGCGTGTTCAACCGGCTCAGCGCCGACTGGGCCGCCACGGACCAGCTCCACGCCATCCTGGGCTATGATTACTTCTATGCCAAGGGCGGGATGTTTACCACTTATGCCCGCAACAGCGAAGTGTGGTTGAAATTGAAATATAGTTTTTAAATAATAGGTTTATGAAAAAAGTACTCAGCTTGATTCTGATGGGCCTCGCTTACCTGGCCACGTTTGTCCTCGGATCCTGCACGGGATTGATCCATCCCGCGTGCTACGCTTATGTCGGAGCCCTGTTGCCCCTCCTGTTTGCGATGATCTATCTCAACACCTGCTCGAAACTCATCGGTTTCGGTGCAGCGACGATCCTGAACGGGTTCCTGCTGGTCATGCTGCTGCTCTCCGGCGAGGCGGACATCGCACTGGTTATCGGGCTGGTTGTGCTGACGGCGCTCTCGGAGATCATCCGCTGCTTCACCGGCTACCATACCCTGAAGGGCGTCCGCCGGAGCTTCCTGCCGTTCGCTTTCTCCTTCTTCGCCTATACGGCCCACTGGTGGACCGACACGGAGGGCTCGCTCGCCGCGGCCGTCGAGGAGATGCCTGCCGGCTATGACCAGTTGATGATCCCTGTGATCAACAATATCCCGCTGCTGGTCGTCGTCCTGGTGCTGACCGTCCCCATCGCCCTCTGGGCCGCTCGCCTGGCGGAGCGTGCGCTGAAGAAGCCCGCCTCGGTCCTGCATTAGGCCGGCCCTTCATCCGAAGGATCTTTGTGACAAGCATATGCAAAAAATGCTATCTTTGTCACAAAGATCCTTCTGTCATGAACCGTAGTGCAGAGATTATCCGGACCAGTGTCGTCGGCATCATTGCCAACGTCCTGCTGGCTGCGTTCAAGGCCCTGGTCGGCCTGCTGGCGAGCAGTATCGCCATTGTGATGGACGCTGTCAACAATCTTAGTGACGCGCTGTCCAGCGTCATCACCATCATCGGTACCAAACTTTCGCAGAAACCGGCTGACCGGGAACACCCCTACGGTCATGGCCGGGTGGAATATTTCAGCGCCATCATCATTGCCGTCATCGTGATCTCCGCAGGCGTAACCTCGCTTGCCGAGTCGGGTAAGAAGATCATTCATCCGACGGAACCGACCTACACGCCGATCACGCTGATCGTCATCATCGTGGCCATCGTGGTCAAGCTCCTGCTGGGCTGGTTCGTGAAGAAGCAGGGCGAAAAGCTGAAGAGCGACGCGCTGATTGCCTCCGGCTCGGACGCGCTCTTCGACGCCATCATCACGGTGGCTACGCTCATCTCCGCCGGCGTGATGCTGCTCTGGGGTGTGTCGCTGGACGGTATCCTGGGCGTGCTCATCTCCGCGTTCATCATCAAGGCCGGTATCGAAATGCTGTCCTCGCCGGTCGGCGAACTGCTGGGCGCCCGGGTTTCGCCGGAGCTGGTGGCGGACATCAAGAAAGAGGTTATGGCCTTTGACGAAGTGCACGGCGTGTACGATATTGTCCTGCACAACTATGGCCCGGACGTGATGATCGGCTCCCTGCACGTGGCGGTGGACGACACGCTGAACGCCCAGGAGATTCACGGCCTGAGCCGCAAGATCTCCATTGAGATGTATGTCAAGCGCGGCATCGTGATGACCGTGGGCGTCTATGCCGTGGCTACGGGCGAGAATCAGCGCAAAGAACTGCAGACTTTAGTCACGCGCACCCTGGCCGCGCATAAGGAAATCGTCCAGGTGCACGGGTTCTACTGCTCAGAGAAGGAGAATCTGGTGACCGTGGACGTCGTCCCGGACGTCTCGGTCCATGATAATCAGGCATTCTGCGTCCAGTTGACGCAGGAACTCTCCGCCTTGATTCCGGACAAGACCGTCATGGTCACGGTCGACCACAACTACAGCGAATAATACTCCCTTCTACAGGGTCAGGGGCCCTTTCCGGACCACGTTGTCAAGCATGCTGCCGGGGATGATGCTTTTGATTGCATCTACGACGGCGTTCATCTTGGCTTCGTGGATGTAGTCGGTGCGGACGACCAGGGAAATGGTCCTGCTGGGGACGGGATCCACGATGGGCCGGATGCATGCCTGCTGGCTGAACATAATCAGCTTGCTGTGCGTCTCCGGGATGATGGTCAGGCCGCCGTTGTCGTTCACGACCTGGATCAGCGTGCCCACGCGGCCTCCCTCGAAGAAGCGTTCGTAAGTGAGTTCTTCGCCATGCCCCAGCTCCGCGGGGTCCAACTGCCGGAGACCGTCCCGGATGATCCAGACGGGCTGATTGAATACCGTTTCGTAACGGATGCTCTCCTGGGCATAGGCCGGGTTCTGCGGTGATACATAGGCCAGGAACCTTTCGTGGTAGAGCGGGATTTCCAGTAGGTCTGTGTCGTCGACCGGCCCGGCCAGCAGGCCCATGTCCGCTTCGGCTTTGCGCAGTTTTTCCTTCACGGTGCTGGTGAGCATCTCCTCGGTTTGCAGGGAAATGGCCGGGAATTGCGTGCCGATGTACTTGAACAGACCGGGGACCAGCACGGAAGCGACCGTCGAGATAAGGGCGATGCGGAGCGGTCCGGAAAGTATCTCTTTCTCCGAGCGGGTCATCTCCGCGATTTGGTTCGCGTTGTATAGAACGATCCGCGCGCGTTCGATGATCTTGCGCCCGATTCCCGTCGGAGCGACGGGGTGGGAGTCGCGGTCAAAGATCCGCACGTCCAGCTCTTCTTCCAATTTTTTGACCATCAGGCTCAGGGTGGACTGGGTCAGGCCGCAGGCTTCGGCTGCCTTGCCGAAATGCCTGTAATCGTCTATGGCAACGATATATCGCAACTGTTGGAGTGTCATTCCATTGATTTTATCAATGCAAAGATAAAAATAATTGTATTGGTAAATGAACTTTGCGGAAATATCTTTGCGCCGTCAAAGTGACGAATGGTATGAATTGGAAAGTCATCACCTGGTTTATCGGCATCTCGCTCCTGTCTGTGGCGGCCTTGATGGCCGTGTCGGTCACGGTCGCCTGGTTGACACCCGGGGATGAAAGCCGGATGCCCCTGCTGCACGCGACCATCCTGACCATCCTGGTTGGTTCGTATCCGCTAATCTTTGTCCGGAAGGGATTCCATCGGCTCAGCTTCCGGGAGGGGAACTGTATCGTGGTCGGCGCCTGGGCGTTGGCCTGTCTTTTCGGGATGCTGCCATTCCTGTTCTACGGGCGGGAATTCACGCCGATCAACGCCATTTTCGAGAGCGTCTCCGGCTTCACGACGACCGGCGCCTCCATCTTGAACGATGTCGAAGCGCTCCCGCGCGGATTGCAGTTCTGGCGCATCTCGACGGCCTGGGTCGGCGGTGTGGGAATCGTCACGCTCTTTTCGATGATGACGGGCAGTGCGGATAAATCGACGCTGTCCGGCGCCGAGATCTCCGCCATGGCCCGGGAGCCCTTCTCGGGAGAGGGGTCGGGCCGTTTTGTCAACAGGACGCTGATCACCTACGTTGCGCTGACGCTTGTGACTTTCTTCCTGTTGCGCGTGACGGGCATGGGGTGGTTCGATGCCGCTGCCAACGCCATGTCGGCCTGCAGTACCTGCGGGTTCTCTCCCCGGAATGCCAGCATCGCATCCTATGACAATCCGGCGGCGGAAGTCGTGCTGACCGTCGCCATGCTCGCTGCCGGCGTCCACTTCGGCATCCTGTTCCTGGCTTTACTCCGGGGCCGGACCCGTTATCTCTGGAAATCCGAGACCATCAAGGTCTTCGTCTCGCTGGTAGGTGTCGCCATCGTCGTCGTGACGGCGGACCTGCTGTCCCGGGGGAACTACAGCTCTTTCTGGTCGGCCTTCCGGGACGCCTCCTTCCAGGTGGTATCCATTTCTACGACCACGGGCTTCGCCACGGAGGACACCACGGTGTGGCCGTCGCTCAGCGTGGCGGTGTTGATTGTCTGTTCGTTGATCTGCGGGTGCTCCGGGTCCACTTCCGGCGGTATCAAGATTGACCGTGCGATCCTGGCGACCAAGGGCATCCAGCAGAAGGTGACCCAGACCGTGTCGCCCCACGCCATCCATTTCGTCCGGGTGGACGGGCGGATCCGTCCGGACGAGCAGGTGAACGACGCTTACGGATACATCTTCTGCTACCTGCTGGTCGTGGTGCTCTTCGCGGCCGTCAACATCGCCTTTGGCCTGGATTTCACCACGGGCGTCACGGCTTCGGTTGCTTGTGTCGGCAATGTGGGACCCGGTTTCGGCTCGGTGGGATCCATGGCGAACTACGCGTCCTTCCCGGTTATCCTCAAAGCCTCCAGCATGATCGAAATGCTGGTCGGGCGTCTGGAGATCTTCCCGATCCTGTATCTGTTCCAGTCTGTCCGGAACCGATGATGCGCAGGCGCCGCTACAGCCTGATCATCTCGTGGAGCGCCGGGCGGATCTCCAGGTGCGGAGCGCCGATGATGCGCTCGACGACGAGCACGCGCAGCAGGGCGTAGGGACGCAGCTGTGCCTGCACTTCCTCCAGGGAGGCGTCGGGGCCGAAATAGGCGGCCACGAAGGCTTTCCAGAAAGCCTTCGACGTGTCGAGGCCGATGTGGTAGAGCTCCCGCTCCTGCTCTTCCTGCAGCCAGCAGGTATGTACCATCAGGATGCCCAAGTCGAAGAGCGGGCTGCCCGTGCAGAAATCGCTCAGGTCGATGAAGTACTGCTTGCCGTCCTCCGTGAAGATGATGTTGCCCTGATGCAGGTCGCCATGCAGGGCGGTGTCGGCATCCGGCAGCGTGTCGATAAAGCGCGCCACGGCTTCTTTTTCTTTTCCGTTCAGGTAGGGGTTGAGCCCGATGGCCGCTTTATACTGGTCCTTGATCTTCGGAAAAGTGCCCGGCTTCGGCTTGACGGCGTGCAGCTCTTTGGCCATTCGCGCGAACGTCGCGGCGTATTCCTCCAGGCGCTCCGGGTTGTCGGCCAGCGCCCGGGCGTAAGATTTCTTGCCCACGATGCGCTTGAAGAGGATACCGATCCGGCCGTCGCCCGTGTGCACCAGCTCGCCCGGCTCGGGGGAGGGGACGCCGAGCTCGAAGACCTTGCAGGCGCGCTCGTATTCCTCGCGCCCTATTTTCTCCAGGTTCTGCGGATAGAGCTTGAGCAGGATGTCAGGGTTGGTCCGGTGAACGTAGCTCTCGCCGAGCTTGCCACCGCCGGAAAGCGTATAGTCATTCAGGTCGATGCGGGTGCCGTTCTTCTTAAAAAGAGACCACATGGTTGTATGTCGTTAGGGGTTAGTTGCGATGCTTGAGGGAGAAGTAGAAGGGCTCCTCGAAATGCCGCCGGGAGTAGTACGTGACGGAAGGGTGCGTCAGGTCAAACACGATGGTCCAGGCCGTGCCGAGGAAGCCTTCCTGTTCGGGCTGGGAGACGGAGAAGATCGCATTTTCCAGCTGCCCCCAGTCCATCATGCTGCCGTCTTTGGCGAGCAGCTCGCGCAGCTGGTCGTAGCGATCGTCGCCCGGGACGAGGCCGACGTTGTGCTTCGCTGCGCAGAGGTAGTGGTTGGTGACGGCCGGCGACTCAACAACGACCATTTTGCCATCCACGTATTCGACCACGACGCTCCGGCCGGAGGCGTCGGAAATGGCATAGTGGTGCGCCGCACCGATGTCGGAGTGCATGTCGATGCGCTGGAGGTGCTCCAGCGCTTCGTCCACGGAGGCGGCATTCTTCAGCAGGTAGCTGATGGCCGTGGTGGTGGTGAGATCTATCTTGCCCGTGTCCTGGTGCGTCTGCTCATTGTCGCCGGCCATCAGGTCGGCGATGGCAAGCCCCTTCTCGTTGATGCCGTCCAGGGCGCAGAAGAGTCCGCTGAGCGCCATGTACTGGTTGGCGAAGCCTTCCGGCAGCCAGCCTTCGCCGAACCCGAAGAAGTCCGTGTTGAAGGTGGTGATGGTCTCGTAACCGATCTTGGGTATCGTGTGCAGGATGATGCCCGTCGCGGACGGGAAGTCGAAGTTGCGCCCCATCAGGACGCCGTCCTCCGGTGTGCGCGCCGTGATCGCGGAGCAGCCGAAGGCGATGGAGTCGGGTGCCACCGCCGGGGTCTGGAAGTAGCCTTTCGAGAGGAATGACATGATGTGCGTCGCCAACTCGCCGGCGTCGCGCACGCCGCCGTTGGCCAACAGCTCGTCAAAACCGTCGTCTCCTTTATATTCCATGTAGTAGAGGCCTTCGTCCAGTTTCTGGACAGACAGGGCCCCCATGGCCAGCGGCCCGAACAGGAAGCAGGCTCCTGCCACAAAGACAACGATCAGTCCCAGCAGGGACCAGAAGGCGATTTTGATGATTCTCTTCATTTCTTGGAAATACACTAACTGATTTGGTTAATATGATTGGTTTTTTAGCATGGCTTCACAGCCTTCCAGCAGATCCTGGAAGGTGGTTTCGAAATCGCCGGTGTACCACGGGTCAGCGACGTCGCGGTGCTTGCCCGCATAGGACATCATCAGGTGGATCTTGTGCTCGGGGTCGCCCGGGAGGATGCGGTCGATCCAGCGCAGGTTGGAATTGTCCATGCAGATGATGCGGTCAAAACGGCCGTAGTCCGCGGCGGTAATCTGGCGGGCGCACTTGGTACTGTCGAAGGGCACGCCGTGCTGCGTCAGGCAGCGTTTGGCAGGCGGATAGATGCCATTGCCGATCTCTTCAGTCGAGACGGCTGCCGATTCAATATAATACTGGTCTTCGAGACCACGGGCCCGGACCAGGGCTTTCAGGATGAACTCCGCCATGGGGCTGCGGCAGATGTTGCCGTGGCAGACAAAGAGGATCCTTTTCATTACGCTTTTCCGGATTGCAGGCGATCTTTTACCATGGCGCTGACCAGGAGCCACTCGGCGATCAGGTATGTGCCCATCACGAGGGCGTGGCGCAGCGGGAACTCGATCCCGTTGAAGGCGTGCAGGGCGAGGATGCTGTCGGATGCGACGAACAGCAGGCCGCCGGCCAGGACGCGCCAGCCGAACTTGCGCTTGCGGACAATCCACAGTCCGCCGCAGGCGGTCAGGTAGAGGAGCGTCGCGGTATAGACGACCAGCATGCCCCGCAGTACGCCGTTCACGTCAAAACAAGACGCAATCAGCACCGGCGCGAGCGCGACGGGGCCCGCCCAAAGGAGACGCTCTTTCCAGCCGTGCAGCTTGTCGTGGATGCCGGCCAGCACGGCGATATAGCAGAAGTGCCCGAGCAGGAAGGCCGCGATGCCTGCGGCAAACCAGCCGAAGCCACGGCTGTCGAAGAGCAGCAGGATATCGCCTGCCGTGTGCAGGGCCATGCCGACTGCCAGCACGACCGTCCGCCAGCCCCGGTGCTCCGGCAGCAGTGCGCACAGGGCGGCTGCGGCGAGGGTGGGGATGAGCAACGGCTTGATCCACGGGTGGATGGACGTGACGCCCAGGCTGAGCGTGGCGATCTCGAACACGGACAGCAGGACGAACAGGAGGCCGAAGTTGCGGGTGGATGTTTTCATGCGGGCAAATTTCCCACAAGTTAGGAAATTTTTTTGTAAATTGCATCCAAATTATTTTGAGGAATGAACGCAACAATTCTCTATGTTCTTCTCGGGGTGGCGGTGCTGGTCATC
>Ga0310786_10003196_pt1 | contig 24085 bp, 12 predicted proteins | sample AusTroGonzalo_MG_FD_203881 | JGI IMG/M metagenome (GOLD analysis project Ga0310786, IMG submission 203881) | Bovine rumen microbial communities from tropical cattle in Woodstock, Queensland, Australia - Gonzalo_03 (v2) (version 2) | ecosystem: Host-associated > Mammals > Digestive system >...
TGGGAAAGATCATCTCGGCGGCAAGAAAAGCGATATCGACGTCATTAAGATCGAGGAAGCCGGTGGCAACCATATAGAGGCCAGTGAGGGTGACCTGGAGGCATGGCACCTGATGAACGAGACGGTCAGCAAGGCAGCCGACGAAACCCATTACCAGCAGCTTGACACACTGCTCGACATCGGTACCTTCATCGACTATATGCTCATCAACCAGTATGCAGGGAACACCGACTGGGATCATCACAACTGGTATGCCATCCGCCGTCGCGGTACCGACTCACAAGGTTTCCGCTTCCTCTGCTGGGATACGGAGATGATCTTCGACAACAACAAGGAGAACATACTGGCGACGAACAACGGCCAGGAGCATCCCACGGGCATCTTCCACCAACTGCTGAAGAACCGTGATTTCGCTGTCCGTTATGTGCAGCGCGCCCACGAACTTCTCTCCGACGGAGGACTGTTGGCTGAAGAATCAGTCGTCGAGGTGTGGGACAGTCTTTATAGCACCATCGCAGGCGCCCTCTACGATGAGGCTGCACGCTGGGGCGACTACCGCCGCGACGTACATCCATACCAGACAAAAGGGGAACTCTACACGGTGGACAACCAGTATCAGAAAGAGCGCCAACGGCTCCTGACGAAATACTTCCCTGTGCGCAGCGAGCAGGTGCTCAAACAGGTCATCGCCTTCACAGGCATAGATCCCACCGGTATTCAGAGATTGGACGATGATGCCATTTCACCATCCGACGATCTGTATGACCTCAGCGGACGTAAATTGTCAATTGTCAATTCTCAATTGTCAATTAAAAAAGGCATCTACATCCTAAACGGCAGGAAAATCGTCGTAAGATAGTGTCATAGTGCCTCGGCCTATGGCAAAGATCTGAAAATATATTTCTTACCATTTTGGATATAGATTCCTGTTTTAATTGACAATTTGCGTCCGCTGAGGTCATACAGGTCGTTGATTTCACATTCAGGATTGTGCATTGAATAGATGTCTGTAGCGGCCTCGGTCTGGTAGCCCCATGCGGTGGTGCCGGTAGTGGCTGCGATGGCCGTAAAGGCGGGAGCCTTCGTGGCGGTGGGCTCTAAGGTCTGCTCCATCATCACCCCATGATAGTAGGTGTTGCCGATCTTTAGTGTGACATACGATGTGCCCTCCTCGATGCTCCACGTTCCCGTGACATCTCCAGTGATGGCACCGTCGCCCGTCAGTTCGATGTCGACAGGTTCTGAAGCCTTCTTCTTGGTATGGTCCAGTTTGTAATTATGTATAAGCAGTTTGTATTTTCCGGGAATCCGGTTGGTGGCTATCTGCTGCGTGGAGGCCATGTCGCCGCTCTTCACCTCCTCGCCAGTATATTCGAAAGGCGCCACCACCAGCCAGCCGTTCTTGTTCTGGAACACCTGGTGGACACGTACCTGATGCTCTTCTTTACGATTCTGGAACCGGGTGTGATAGACCAGATAGGTGCGCCCGTCCTCTGCAGCGATGATGGAGTTATGCCCCTGTGAGCGTTCGCCATAGTTACCCTTGGCCTGATTGCCCCACGAGGTGTAGGCCCCGAAGATGTTGACGCCACGGTAGCCGTCGTTTTCCTTGGGGCCGAAGTTCAGCTGGTAAGCGGCGAATATGGCGCTGCTGTTGCGCGAGTCGGTGTACGGTCCGTCGGGATTGGCTGAACGGAACACGCGCATCTGGTAGCCGCCATTGTTGTAGTCGTCGGGATCGCCGCCGGCTGCCAGTCCGCCGTAGGTGACGAACAGATAGTAATAGCCGCCTATGTATTCGATATAACTGGCCTCGCCCGACACATAATAGCCGCCGGCAATCTTCTTGCCGAAGTAAGGATCAACGGTGACGCCATTACCCGAACCCTTTGGCTCGTAAGCGACATCATAGTCGCGAAGACCCGTATTCTCGTCGAGTTCCAGCATCCAGATACCACCGCTCCACGAGCCGTACGACATCCACAGCCTGCCTTCTTCATCATAGAAGACGCAGGGGTCGATGCAATGCGGCCACCTGTCGCCCCACTTGCCGCCGACATTATAGCGGGCTGGCAGACTGGCCTGCTCGCCGATCGCCAGCTCAAGGTCGGTCTTCTTGTAGCTCACGGCCTCCCTGCCCGACTCTACATTGAAGCCGGAGAACACGACGGGCCCCTGATAGAGATACGGCCCTTCAATCTTGTCGGCCGTCAGCAGGATGATGCTCGAGTTCCACCTTGGCCCGTTGATGCTGAGATACATGCACCATTTCTTCATCGTTGGGTTGTAGATGACGTCGGGTGCCCACATGTTCCCGTCGATGCTGTAGCCATTACCGTAGGCTGCCGACCAGGCCTGCACGTCGAAGTTGCCGAATGCCACGTCGTTGCCGCCGATGCTGACGGTCTTCGTCTGGTTCGTCTTGAAGGCAGCACTGTTGGTGGCATTGCGGCTTGTGGCCGTCGCCCAGGGGGCGGTGAATGCCGTCCAGCTCATCAGGTCCTTCGACTTGGCCGCAGCGCGGTGTGAGCCGAAGATGTAGTACGTCTGGGACGCTGGTTCCCACACGACGCTGGGGTCATGCACGCTGACACGTTTCAGCGTGTAGGCACTGCCTGCCAAAGGAACCAGCAATGCCATCAGCCATAATAAGATACCTTTAATATCTTGCATAAGTCAATATTTAATCATTTCGATGGGCAAAGGTACGTATTTTAATTGATAATTGATAATTGATAATTGAAAATTTACGGGGTGGCAGCAAATTTTTCACTTTTCGCTCTTCTCTTTTCACTTTTTTTTATATCTTTGCAGCGAAATAAAAACAATCAAATATGAAAAGACTAAACATGATCGTTGCCGGACTGCTGATGCTGGCGGTCGCGAGTGCACAGGAAGTGAAGGTGGAGTTCGTGACTCCTTCTATCGTACACGTCACCAAGGGGACGCCCACCAAGAGCCTTGTGGTGACGGCCAAACCACAGGACGTGGCGGTCAGCCGTCAAGGTAATACCGTCAAGAGCAGTGAGCTGACCGTCAGGCAGGATGCCCAGGGTTTCCTGACCTTCCTGACGGCCAAGGGCAAGGTGCTGTTGAGGGAGAAGGGCTGGAGCCTGACACGCCGTAACCAGGACGAGTGGGAGGTGAAGCAGACCTTCGCACTCGACAAGGACGAGGCCATCTACGGCTTAGGCACCATCCAGAACGGCAAGATGAACCGTCGCGGCGAGAAGAAGCGCATGGAGCAGTCAAACCTTGAGGACTTCCAGAACGTGCTGCAGTCGATCAAGGGCTGGGGCATCTATTGGGAGAACTATTCGCCGACGCTCTTCGAGGATAATGCCGAGGGCATGTCGTTCACCTCGGAGGCAGGCCAGGGCGTGGACTATTATTTTATGTATGGCGGAAGCGCCGATGGTGTCATCGCACTGATGCGCCAACTGACAGGCGACGTGCCGATGTTCCCCCTGTGGACCTACGGCTACTGGCAGTCGAAGGAGCGCTATAAGACAGCCGCTGAGACGGAGAGCATTGTTGATCAGTACCGTGCGCTGCAGGTGCCGCTCGACGGCATCATCCAGGACTGGCAGTACTGGGGCTCGAACTATCTGTGGAATGCGATGGACTTCCTCTCTGAGGACTTTGCGAACGGCAAGCAGCTGATACAGAACGTACACAAGAAGCACGCCCACTTCATGATCTCGATCTGGGCCAGCTTCGGACCGCAGACACAGCAGTTCCGCGAACTGAACGAAAAAGGGCTGCTCCTGCCCATCGAGACCTGGCCGCAGAGCGGTATCTCACACATCTGGCCCCCAGTGATGAAATATCCCTCGGGTGTGAAGGTCTATGATGCCTTCAGCCCTGAGGCACGTGCCATCTACTGGAAGTACCTGAAGACCCTTTATGACTACGGCACGGATGCGTGGTGGATGGACTCTACCGATCCGGACTTCTTCAATCCGCGTGAGTCGGACTACAACCATAAGGTATATGGTGGCACATGGCGTTCACAGCGCAATGCGTTCCCGCTGGAGACCGTTCGCGGCATCTATCAGGCACAAAGGAAGGATGACAGGGGCAAGCGTATCTTCATCATGACGCGCTCATCGTTTGCCGGTCAGCAGCACTACGGCTCGAATATGTGGAGCGGCGACGTGAACTCGTCGTGGGACATGCTGCGCAAGCAGGTGCCTGCAGGTCTGAGCTTCACACTGACGGGTAACCCCAATTTCAACACCGATATCGGCGGTTTCTTCTGTGGCTCTTACAACACCCGTGGTGGTGGCTCGGCACCGAAGAACCCGCAGTTCCAGGAACTCTACGTGCGCTGGATGCAGTACGGCCTGTTCTGTCCGGTGTTCCGCAGTCACGGTGCCGACGCACCGCGTGAGATATGGCAGTTCTCCGACGAGCGGAGCGGCAAAGCCGAGCGCGGCAAGAAGGGTGAGCCCGTCTATGATGCCATCGAGAAGCAGATCCGCCTGCGTTACCGCCTCATACCTTATTTATATAGTATAGCCTGGCAGGTGACCTCGAACAACGACAGCTATATGCGTCCGCTGTTTGCCGACTTCGCCCAGGACAAGAAGGTATGGAATATGACCGACGAGTTCATGTTCGGCCGCAGCATCCTGGCCTGTCCGATTGTCGATCCGCAGTACACAGAGGAGAAGATTATCCGCACGGATGCCATGACGGGATGGGACAGGAAGGAAGTGAAAAGTGAAGAAGTGAAAAGTGAAAAATTGGATTTCACGGCGACGAAGACGGCCGTGAAGTATCTGCCGAAGGGAGCTGAGTGGTATGACTTCTGGACAGGCAAGCGCTATAAGGGCGGACAGAACGTGACCATCGAGACCACCTTCGACCGCGTGCCGATGTTCGTCCGTGCAGGCAGCATCCTGCCCTTAGGTCCAGAGATGCAGTACGTCGGTGAGAAGGCGTGGGACAACCTCGAGATACGTGTCTATCCCGATGCCGACGGCAGCTTCACCCTCTATGAGGACGAAGGCGACAACTACAACTACGAGAAGGGTGCTTACACCACCATCACCTTCCAGTGGAATGACCGCACCCGTAAGCTAACCATCGGCCAGCGCCAGGGCAGCTATCCCGGTATGCTCCAGACCCGCCAGTTCACCATCGTGATGCCTGATGGCCAGAAGCAGACCGTCAGCTACGAAGGGAGAGAGGTGACAGTTGGGAAGTGAAAGGTGAAGAAGTGAAAAGTGAAGAAGTGAAAAGTGAAAAATATGAAGAAGAGGTTATTATGGATATGGGCGGTTGTGCTGTTGGGAGTGGTACAGCCCGTGAAGGCTACCAAGGTCTTGGGAATACAGGTGGTTGACAAAGACTACCTGATGCTGCATTTCCGTGACGGAGAGGTACACTATCGTGACGATGGTACGGGCCCGAGTGCCTATCTGGGTCACTCTTTTGCTGAGGGCGACGATACGCTCGTGGTGTTCGGTGAGCGTTTGAAGACTGCTGAAGCCCAGCAGGCCGCCCTCTGGTTGGTGAGCTCATCGGACGACAGGTCGTTTGCCAAAGCCAAGCCATTGAAGGTGTGGCGTAAATCGAAGCCGATGAATACAGACCACACACTGACCAGCGAGTGCGACCACTGGCTCTTCCTCCAGCTGCCGCAGTCGATGAAGCAGGGCTGCACCTATACCGTCACCATCCCTGAGGGTATCGGTATCGACTGTCGGGAATTATCCATCCGCTTTGATGTTTGGAACAGTCTGTCGGAAGCCGTCCACGTGAACATCATCGGCTACACCCCGGCAGAGTCGTCCCATGCTGCCGACCTTTACCTGTGGATGGGCGATGGCGGCCAGCGCGACTATCAGGCGTGGGAAGGTCGTAAGGTGTGGCTCTACAATGTCAAGACCAAGAAGAAGCAGAGTGCCGGCACGGTGAAGTTCTGGAAGAAGGCTGCCGATGCTGAATACGAGGCCGGTAAGAAGGCCCTCGTCGGCACCGACGTGTGGAATATCGACTTCCGGGGCACCGCTCCCGGCCGTTATCGTCTGGTCGTGGAGGATGTAGGATGCAGCATGGACTTCGACATCGCTGCCGATATTTACTACCAGCCTTACCGCTACTCTGTGCGAGGTTATTATTATATGCGTCTTGGTGAGCCCAAGGATCCTGAGCATGTGTGGCCAGTGCCGCGCCAGCCGCAGTTCATCCCGGAGACCGATCCCAAGGGGCTGACCATCTATAAGACCGACTTCCACCCCTTCTGCAAGGAGTGGCGTGACCTGCGTACCGACGTGTGGGACGAGCCCCATTTCAAGCCCCTCAAGGCCTCCGTCTTCTGGCAGCACCGTCTGCCGGGCAGTCCTGTGAATACGGAGGTCAAGGGCGGACACTCTGATGCCTTCGACTGGGACCGTCACCTGGCTCACGTCAGCAACATCTATGATATGCTGTTGCCGTATATCCTCTCCGGCGGGCGCCTTTCAGAAGACAACCTCGGCATCCGCGAGAGTGGTAACGGTATTCCCGACATCATCGACGAGGCCCGTAACGAAGTGGACTTTTTCCTCAGTATCCGCGACGGCGAGGCCTATTCGCAGGGTGTCACCAATCCCTGTGCCGACTGGAGTGTGATGTTCCAGGCCGGCTGTACTACGATGGCCGCCTGGGCCAATGCCGCCAACTGTGCCGTCTTGGCAGAGGCATTCCGTCTGCAGGGTAATGACTCGCTGCGCCAATATTATACCGACGAGGCCGTCAAGGCCTTCCGTTATGCCTCCAAGCAAGAGTGGAGCCAGCTCGACGACCTGCAGGACATCGGCAGTATGCAGATGCGAGGTCGCGACTTCCGTCAGCTGGCCGCCGCCTTCCTCTATAACCTCACGGGCGATGAGCAGTGGGAGAAGGTGTTCGCAGAGGAGAGTATGATCAAGTCGGCGCAGTCGCCGCTCTTCAGCAAGGGCCGTCAGGGCTTCTTTGGCATCGGCGTCACCAACCAGTTCAAGGAGGGCGACGTTCCCTTCTGTCAGCTGTGGGCTGCCGCCGCCTACCTCACTTGTCCGCAGCCCCGTCACTATGCTGACCTCTATGTCAACCTCAAGGCGAGTGTGAACGCCCAGGCCGAGGCCTATAACATCGGCCACATGGCCCAGCGTCCCTCGCGCCGCAGTGCTAACGACAGCCGTTGGCAGGTGTCGCAGAACCTGCAGCTCGTGATGATGGCCCATTACATCGCCGACAAGGCCCGTAAGAAGCAGCTCGAACACGTGATGCTCACGGAGGCTGGTTGGGCTATGGGGCGTAACCCTGGTAATATCGTGGAGATGACCGGTCTTGGCGAGCGTCACATAACCGACTGCTATACCACGGGCCGTAACGACGGTGCCCCGGAGTCGCACCCGGGCCAGACACCTTTCAACGGTACTGAGACCTGGTCGCCAGGCCATAACGGCGGCGATGCACAGGTCATCCTCAAATACTGCTATCCCGCCTGGGATAATGGCTGGCCCCGTCAGGAGTCGTTCTTTAACCAGCGTTACTTCTGGGTCAACGGTGAGTTTACCCCCCGTGAGACCATGCGCGGCAAGATGGCTCTCCTTGGCTATCTCTATGCCATCAGGTAAGAAAAGAAAATTGAAAATTGATAATATGAAGAAGACTTTAATGTTTGTCGGTTTGTGCTGTGCAGCAATGGTCGCACAGGCACAGAAGCCAGCCATACCCCGCGATGCGGAATTGGAGGCGAAGATTGAAAAGACCCTTGGGAAGATGACCCTCGACGAGAAAATCGGGCAGATGCTCGAACTGAACCTCGATGTGATGGGTAAGATGACTGTCGAGAATGCCAAAGTCGACCGTGAGAAGGTACGTTCGGTGATGCAGCAGTACGGGGCACCGCCAAAGGAGACGGAGACCCTGCTGAAGATGACTGACCAGCAGATTATCGACAAACTGGGCAGCTATCCAGTGGATATCTATCAGGGTGAGACAAAGCGCGTGTGGCAACTCAATGAGACGATGCTCGACACGCTCATCTCCAAATGGAAGGTGGGGTCTATCCTGAATGCCCCTGGTACCCGCGCCCCCAGTGTGGAGCAGTGGCAGAAATGGATTCAGCTGATACAGAAGAAGTCGATGAAGTATCTCGGTATTCCCGATATCTATGGTCTCGACCACAATCATGGTGTCACCTACACCCAGGGGGGAACGCTCTTCCCGCAACCCATCAACCTCGGTGCCTCGTTCAATACCGAACTGGCCCGTGTGGGTGCAGAGATCTGTGCCTACGAGAGCCGTGCCGCCAATTGCCCGTGGGTGTATAACCCTGTGGTTGACCTCAGTCGTGACCCTCGATGGCCACGCGTCTGGGAGAGCTTCGGTGAGGATGCCATCGTCAACTCGAAGATGGTGGTGGCTGAGATCAAGGGTTACCAGGGCGATGACCCTAACCACATCGACCGCTTCCATGTAGGTACAAGTACGAAGCACTATTTCGCCTATGGTGCCCCTTGGACGGGCAAGGATCGCACGCCCGCCTACCTCTCGCCTCAGATCATCCGTGAGAAGTATTTCGAACCCTTCAAGCAGGCAGCCCTCGCCGGAACGCTGACCATGATGGTCAATTCCGCCTCGATCAACGGTGTGCCCGTCCATGCCAGCTACGAGTACCTGACGAAGTGGTTGAAGGAAGACCTGCAGTGGGACGGTATGCTCGTCACCGACTGGGCCGACATCAACAACCTCTTCTCTCGTGAGAAGGTGGCCAAGGACAAGAAGGACGCCATCCGCATCGCCATCAATGCCGGTATCGACATGTCGATGGACCCCTATAGCGTGGAGTTCTGTATCCTGCTGAAGGAACTGGTACAGGAAGGTAAGGTGTCGATGGACCGTATCGACGATGCCGTGCGCCGCATCCTCCGTGTAAAGTACCGCCTCGGCCTCTTCGAGAATCCCAACACCGGTGGTAAGGGCTTTGAGAAATTCGGCTCCGACGAGTTCGCCGCTGCCTCCCTCCAAGCCGCCGAGGAATCCATCGTCCTCCTGAAGAACGAGGACAATACTCTGCCATTGGATATCAAAAAGTTCAAAGTTCAAAGTTCAAAGTTCAAAGTTTTGTTGACTGGTCCCAACGCCAACCAGATGCGCTGTCTGCACGGCGGCTGGAGCTACACCTGGCAGGGTTCGAAGGCAGAAGACCTCGCTGAGAAATACAACACCATCTATGAGGCCCTCTGCAACAAATATGGTCAGGAGAACATCATCCTCGAGCAGGGTGTCACCTACAATGAGGGCGGGGCATACTACGACGAGAACGAGCCTGAGATCCAAAAAGCCGTCGATGCCGCTGCCAATGCAGATGTCATCATCGCCTGCATCGGCGAGAACTCCTACACCGAGACCCCTGGCAACCTCACCGACCTCTGGCTCTCACAGAACCAGCGCGACCTCGTGAAGGCACTCGCCAAGACCGGCAAGCCGATCATCCTGGTGTTGAATGAGGGCCGTCCGCGCCTTATAGCCGATATCGAGCCGTTGGCCAAGGCTGTGGTGGATATCCTTATCCCGGGCAACTATGGTGGCGATGCCCTTGCCAACCTGCTTGCCGGCGATGCCAACTTCTCTGCCAAAATGCCATATACCTATCCTCGTGAGATCAACTCACTGAACACCTACGACTATAAGGTCAGCGAGGAGGTGGGTACGATGGCCGGTGCCTATAACTACGACGCGAAGGTATCTTTGCAGTGGCCTTTCGGCTATGGCATCAGCTATACTACCTACGAGTACAGCAATCTGAAGATCGATAAAGCATCGTTCACCGCCGATGACATCCTTACTGTCAGCGTCGATGTGAAGAATACTGGCAGTCGTGCCGGCAAGGAAGCCGTGCTGCTCTACAGCAGTGACCTTATCGCCTCTATCGTGCCCGACAATAAGCGTCTGCGTGACTTCACAAAGATCGAGCTCCAGCCCGGCGAGGTGAAGACCGTCACCTTCCGTCTGCCCGCCAAGAGCCTCGCCTTCGTCGGTGCCGACGGCCGCTGGATCCTCGAGGAGGGCGACTTCATCCTGAAGGTTGGTAACCAGACAGTACCTACAGCCTGCGCACAGACCAAGGTCTGGGACACGCCCAATATTTAACGAACGATTGATTAACGTCTGATGAAAAGATTCATATTCGTCTTGCCATGGGTGGGGGCCTTGCTCCTCATCGCCCTTCTGCTGCTTAGCTTCGAGTCTGACTTGCTCTGGAAGGTGCAGCATTACAACCTGTTTCTCGACACGCCGCTCTTCTTCCGCGAGCAGATGGTGGTGTCGGGAGGTTTCCTTTCGTATGTCAGTTGCTACTTCACGCAGTTCTTCTTCCATCCCTGGTTAGGGGTGCTGCTGCTCTGCGGCTGGTGGCTGCTGCTAATGTGGCTCACCAAGCGGGCTTTCCGCATCGCCGACAACTGGGCCGTGCTGTCGCTGATACCCGTGGCCACCCTGCTCGTGGCCGACATGAGCTTAGGCTACTGGCATTACTTCATGAAACTGCGGGGCTATTTCCTGGTGGCTACCATCGGCACAACTGCTGCCGTCGCTATGGTGTGGGCGTTCCGTGCTTTGCCCAAGTGGTGGCTCCGCATCGGATGGGTCGTCCTGATGGCGGCTACAGGTTATCCGCTGGCGGGTGCATACGCCCTGGCTACCGTCCTGCTCATGGCCGTCTGGATTTGGCGGCTCTCTGCTAACCATAAGCAGAATGCCATCCTGACCGCCGTTGCCCTGCTCTGCATCGTGGCCGTCCCGCTGTTCTGTTATCGCTACGTCTATTACCAGACCTACTTCGACGATATCTGGACGACGGCCCTGCCTTCGTTCGTTGCCGCAGAGACCTATCCGCAATACCTGATACCTTACTATCTGTTAGGAGTCTTCTTCCTGCTGATGGTCATCTTCTACCAGAAGGCATTGCCAACCAACTGGCAGAAGCCCCTTTACAGATGGAGTCTTCAGGGCGTGTTGGTGGCAGCCCTCGTCGTTGGTGTCTGGCACTATTGGTACAAGGATGCCAACTTCCACCACGAGCTCACCATGCAGCGCTGTATCGAGCAGGCCGACTGGGAAGGCGTGCTCAGCGAGGGTCAGAAACAGGAGGGAGAGCCCACCCGTGCCATCATTCTCATGCACAACATTGCCCTGTCGCGCTTAGGACGTCAGTTGGAGGAGATGTACAGCTTCCCCACGGTCCACACGAAGAGCAATACGGAGATACCCGTCAGTATGCTGTATCACGTCTTCGGCCGCCTAATCTACTATCAATACGGTCTGCTCAACGACTGTCACCGCCTGTGTATGGAGGAAGGTGTTGAGCGTGGCTGGCATGTGGAGCTGCAGAAGTATATGGCTCGCTGCTCCATGCTCTATGGGGAGAAGCAGGCAGCACGGAAAGTCCTGAACCTGCTCCGCCGTACGATGTATCACGACAAGTGGGCTGAGGAAATGCTGCAGCTGTTGGATAACCCCAAGCAGATGGCAGAATCGCGCGAATTGGGGCCCGTCATCCGGATGTTGCACTATCCGAACTCGTTGGGTTCCGATAACGGCGACGTGGAGAAGTATGTGCTGAACGTGCTCTCAAATTGCGATGCCAACGATCCCTATTTCCAGGAGCAGGCACTGCTGGCCGCCCTCATGAAGAGGGATTCGAAACTGTTCTTCCCCCGCTTCACTCGCTATGCCCGTCTGCTTCGCAAGGGTCAGCCCATGCCACTCATCTTCCAGCAGGCTGCCTATCTCTTTGGTACGCTGGAGAACAAGCCCGATCTCGACAAGTTCCCCTTCGACAAGAGTGTGAAGACCACCTACAATGCCTTTATGCGCGAGGCTGTGAAGTATGATAACCAACCCGTGCAGGTAGGCCGCCTGGCCCTCTATCCTTTCTTTGGCAGCACTTACTTTTACGATTATTACTATGGCGTTAGAAATTAGTTGACAATATGAAACATCATTTCTCACCTTCTCACTTTCTCACTTTCTCACTTTTTTCTCTGCTCTGCGCTTGTACCTCGCAGCTGCCGACAGAATTCAGCCAGTCGGACGCACTGCCACACATCTATCCCGACTACGTGGATGTCACCGTGCCAGTCAACATAGCCCCGTTGACATTCGAGATAGACGATCAGTCGGAGGAGATGGCCGTACGCTATGCCTTCGAGGGCGAGGAAATCATTTGCCGGGGTGACAAGTCGCAGCCCGACATCGACGACTGGCGCCGACTCGCCGCCGCTGCTCAGGGCAAGGCCATCCAAGTGGAGACATACGCCCTGAAGGACGGGCAGTGGACACGCTTCAAGCCTTTCAACATCTATGTGTCACCCGACTCCATCGACGCCTATATCAGCTACCGCCTCATTTCGCCGTCGTATGTCAGTTATGAGGAGCTGACCATCAGCCAGCGCAGCCTGGAGACCTACGACGAGAGCGTCATCTACGACAATATGCTTTGCACAGAGAATTCGAGCGGCCAGTGCATCAACTGTCACAGCTACCAGCAGTATAACCCCGAGCGTATGCAGTTCCATGCCCGCCAGAACCTCGGCGGCACCATCATCGCCTACGACGGGAAGATCCGCAAGATCAATATGCGCAACGACTCCATCCTCTCTGCCGGCGTCTATCCGGCATGGCATCCCGTGCTGCCGCTCATCGTCTATTCAACGAACACGACGCGCCAGAACTTCCACGTCAACCACCCCAACAAGATTGAGGTCTATGATACAGAGAGCGACCTGATTGCCTACGACGTGATGACGAACGAGGTAACCAACATCGAGCGCGATCCCAACGAGATGGAGGTATTTCCTTTCTGGGCTCCCGACGGCAAGGAACTCTATTACTGCAGTGCGCATTTCGAATATCCTGACTCCATTGACAACAGGGAAATATATGTGCTCAGCCATTCCAACAAGATCAAATACAACATCTACCGCAAGAGCTTCGATCCTGCTACGATGCAGTTCGGCCCTCGTGAACTGGTGTTTGCCGCCGACACGCTGGACAAGAGTGCCACCCTGCCGCGCATCTCGCCCGACGGCCGCTATCTGCTGTTTGCCATGGCGCCGTATGGCGTGTTCCATATCTGGCATCGCGACGCTGACCTCTGGATGCTCGACCTCTCGACAGGCGAGGCGCGCCCAGCCGACGAGCTCAATTCACCTGACACGGAGAGCTATCACTCCTGGTCGTCGAACGGCCGCTGGGTGGTGTTCAGCAGCCGCAGGGATGACGGCAACTATACGCGTCCCTTCATAGCCCACATTGATGGGAATGGCCGTGGCTCGAAACCGTTCGAGCTGCCCTGTGCCGATCCTGACCGTCACCGTCAGCTGATGAAGTGTTATAACGTCCCTGAGTTCATGTGTGGCCCGGTCACCATCAGTCCGCAGACCTTTGCCGATGTGTTCAGCCACGATGGTGAGCCGGTGAAGTATGTTCAGCAATTACGAACCAAATCCCAATAACTTAATATGAAGACTATCATTACCATTACCTTGTGCTGGCTGGCATTGTCGGCCTCGGCACAGCAGTTGCCCTATCAGAATCCGTCGCTCAGCGCCAAGGAGCGTGCCAAGGATCTCTGCAGTCGTCTCACCTTAGAGGAGAAAGCCAAGCTGATGCTCGACGAGAGCCCGGCCATTCCCCGCCTCGGCATCAAGAAATTCTTCTGGTGGAGCGAGGCCCTGCACGGAGCGGCCAACATGGGCAACGTCACCGTGTTCCCGGAACCGATAGCGATGGCCTCGTCGTTCAACCCTGCCTTATTATATAAGGTGTTCGATGCTGCCAGTACGGAGTTCCGTGCCCAGTACAACCGTCGTATGCACCAACTGAACGGTGAGGATGAGAAATTCCACAGCCTCTCGGTCTGGACGCCGAACGTCAACATCTTCCGTGACCCCCGTTGGGGACGTGGTCAGGAGACCTACGGCGAGGATCCCTACCTGACGGCGGTGATGGGTACTCAGGTGGTGAAGGGTCTGCAAGGCCCTGAGGATGCAAAGTACCGTAAGCTGTGGGCCTGTGCCAAGCACTATGCCGTTCACAGCGGCCCGGAATACACCCGTCATTCGGCCAACCTGACCAATGTGTCGCCACGTGATATGTGGGAGACATATATGCCAGCCTTCAAGACGCTGGTGCAGGATGCTAAGGTGAGGGAGGTGATGTGCGCCTACCAGCGATTGGACGATGATCCGTGTTGCGGTTCCCAGCGTTTGTTGCAGACCATTCTCCGCGACGAGTGGGGCTTCCAGTATCTGGTGGTTAGCGACTGTGGTGCCGTCAGCGACTTCTACGAGTCGCACAAGTCGTCATCAGGCCCTGTCCACGCCTCTGCCAAGGCCACTATTGCCGGCACGGATGTTGAGTGCGGCTATGGTTACGCCTATCGCAGCATCCCCGAGGCAGTGAAGCGTGGCTTCATCACCGAGGCAGAAGTCGACAAGCATGTCATCCGTCTGCTTGAGGGGCGTTTTGATCTTGGCGAGATGGATGACCCCTCACTCGTGGAATGGTCAAAGATTCCCTATTCGGCGATGGACTCGAAGGAGCACCGTCAGATAGCCCTCGACATGGCCCGTCAGACGATTGTCCTGTTGCAGAACAAGGGTAATATCCTGCCCCTGCAGAAGAACAAGGAGAAGATTGCCGTCATCGGCCCCAATGCAGACAACGAGCCGATGATGTGGGGTAACTACAACGGTACGCCCAACCACACCATCACCATCCTCGACGGCATCAAGGCCAAGCAGAAGAAACTGTTTTATGCCAAGGGCTGTGACCTGACCTATGACAAGGTGATGGAGAGTCTCTTGGCCTCGCAGTGCAGCTTCGAGGGAAAGAAGGGAATGAAAGGCACGTTCTGGAACAACCGCAGGATGGAGGGAAAGCCTGTCACTACCCAGTATTACACTCAGCCGCTGGCCGTCACCACCTTTGGTATGCACAATTTCGCCCCTGGCGTACAGCTTGAAGACTTCTCGGCCAAGTACGAGACCGTGTTTACTCCTAAGGAGAGTGGCGAATACGTGGTGAATGTCGATGGTTGCGGACATTTCGAACTCTTCATCGATGGCCAGCAGAAGTTCCGTCACCACATCTGGCGCACCACGCCCAACCGTGTGGCTATCCAGGCTGAGAAAGGCAAGAGTTACAACATCGAGGTGCGTTTCTCGCATATCCATACCTATAACGCCAATCTGGCCATCAACATCGCCAAGGAACATCCCATTGACTACCAGCAGATCATCAGTCAGCTGAAGGGTATCGACAAGGTGATCTTCGTGGGTGGCATCTCTTCTGCCCTTGAAGGTGAGGAGATGCCTGTCGAGATCGACGGCTTCAAGGGTGGTGACCGTACCCATATCGAACTGCCAAAGGTACAGCGTGACTTCCTCAAGGCACTGAAGGAGGCCGGCAAGCAGGTGATCTTCGTTAACTGCTCCGGCTCGGCCATCGCCCTGTTGCCTGAGACAGAGACCTGCGAGGCCATCGTACAGGCCTGGTATGCCGGTCAGGAGGGTGGCACCGCCATTGCCGACGTGCTGTTCGGCGACTATAACCCCAGTGGCAAGCTGCCTGTGACGTTCTACAAGTCAAGCAGCCAGCTGCCCGACTATGAGGACTACTCGATGAAGGGCCGCACCTATCGCTACTTCAACGATGCCCTCTTCCCCTTCGGTTATGGCTTGAGTTATACGGAATGGAAAGTTGAAGGTGGGAAGTGGAAGGAGAATACCAAAGGTGGTGGAACGCTGACGATGGAGGTAACCAATACGGGCAACCGCAATGGCTCGGAGATCGTACAGCTCTACATCCGTGACCAGCAGGATGCAGACGGTCCTTTGAAGAGCCTCCGTGGCTTCGAGCGTGTCTCGCTGAAAGCCGGTGAGAAGAAGTCCGTCAGTATCCAACTCGACAAGAAGAGTTTCGAGTTCTGGGATGCCGAGACCAATACCATGCGCACCAAGCCTGGCCAGTATGAAATCTTCTACGGCACCAGTTCCTCAGACAAGGATCTGAAGAAGTTGACGGTTACATTGAAAGAGTAGGGAAGAGCGTTTACAGACGCTTGTAATAACGAAGCGGGGCGAGCCCCTGATGTCCTTCGCCAGGCGAAGCGGCAGAGCCGAGTGCCGGATGCAGGATGCGGATAAAGTCGTTCAGCAGCCAGTCGGGACGGAAGGGTGACTCCTCGTAGAAGAGGCTTTGCTCGACATTGCAGCCGTAGACCTGATGCTGACGGAAGGCGCGGAACTGGTCGTAGCCGTGGTGTTCGGTACGCAGTTCGTCGTAGGTGATGTCGTGGTCGCTACTGTAGCGGAAGAGCCATACTTCAGCCTCGCCAGCCTTCTCCAGAACGGCCTCGAAGGGTAGGGAGACGGAACCGCTGTGTGTGTCCCCTGCCCAGGGGAAGTCACCGCCAGCATCCTGGATCATCTGTCCGATGGTGCTTTTGCCACCAGGCACATACCAGACGCTGCCAGTGATCTTGTCAAGCAGCACAGAGGGACGGCTCTCCTGTGTCACCAGGGCCTTCAAGGCATTGTAGCTGCTGTCAACGACGTGGAAAAGACTGTCGGCCTTTTGCTCACAGCCGAAGAGCATCCCGTAGAAACGGATCCATTCGGCACGGCCCAAGGGCGATGACTCCATGTATTCGGCACATTCTACGAGAGGGATGTCGATTTCCTCCAGTTTGCCATAGCCGCCGCTGTTCTCGAACGGAGAGAGCAGGATGGCGTCGGGGTGGTGGTCGATGATCTTCTCGACGACAGGACTCAGGCCGTCGCCCACATCGGCTATCCGTCCTCGTCTGACCTGTTCCTGTATCCAGGGGATTTTGATATATTTCAGGTCAGCCACCCCCGAGATGCTGTTCTCCTGTCCAAGTGAGAGGAGCATGGCACAATGAACGGTGGTGAAGATGGTGGAGCGCCGCAGTGGGGTGCGGATGATGGTGGCATTAGGAAGTGAGGAAGTGAGAAGGTGAGAAGGTGAGAAGTCTGAGGTGTCGGGGATGAGGATGTAATTGTGGAGTGTCATGCCCTCTTTCCACGGGTTTTTGATGGTTGCCACTGTGTATCCATCGTATTCTACGACGCTCAGCAACGTGGCATACTTAAAGGTGACAGTATCACCCTGTTCCTGCGATAAAGCGGTTTTGCCGCCACCGCAGGAACAGAGTAATATTGTCAGGATGATAACAGGTAACTGTCTCATTAGAGATTAGTCTCAAGCACGATGTCGTCGATACATACGTAGGTAGGTGTCGTCAGACCGTAGTCATTCTTCTTGCTGCCATCGAAGGAGAAGGAGAGGCTGATGATGTTCTTAAGGGCATCGACACCACTCAGGTCGATGTACTGCCAGTCCTTGATATAGTCACCGTTCTTGGCAAGGTCAATCTCGATACGTGCACCTGACATTCCGCCATTGGCAGGTACAGGCATAATGATACACTTCAGGAAGTCATCTGCCTCGAACTTACCGGGGCTCATGCCGTCGCCATTGAGGATGGCATCGACGGTCCAGGCACTGTTGCAGACCCAGAAGCCCTTGACGGTGACGGCACCATCGAAGTCGAGGGACTCACCATAGGGATAGATGACGCAGAAGTTCTTACCGTTATGGGCACCGCCAGCAGCACAGTTAAACTGGTCAGGAGTCATCGTGGCTGAATTAAAGGTATTCTCTGTACGACTTGAGACGGCGAAGCCAGACCAGCTGCTCCAGGCGGGGGTGTAATTGACGGGGAAGGTAGCGGGACCTTCCTTGTAGAAGCATGCGTATGCATCGGAGCCCCAGTTGTCGAACTTGACACCACTCTCGTCGCCGCACCAGAAGCCGTCGGCATTCAGGGTAGCATCCTCGAAGGTGATGGTGACAGACTGCTTGTTGTCGCCGCCGACAGGACTGTCGTTATTGGTACAAGCGGTGAATGACATGGCGAAGCCATATACGATGGCTGCCATAGCGATTAATTTGTTTGATTTCATAATGTTTTTGTTTTTAAAGTGAAACATGTTATTTGATAATGTATTTCTTGCCGTTGTGGATGAGGATGTTGGTGGAAGGTGAAAGGCGGAGGATAACCCCCTTTTCACTTTTCACTTCCATCTTTTCACTTTTCACTTCTATCTTTTCACTTCTTATCCCTGTGGCCTGACGGACAGCCTCCAGTGATGCCTCAAGATGGATATCCTCAGCGCCTGCAAATTCCGTTGATGTCTCGCCCCACCACTCGGGCTGCGGACACTTCTGGTTAAGACCGGTATAGACCCTCACGAAGTCGACAAAGTCGAGACTGACGGGCTGACGGTTCTCATCGACTGCCCAGGAGATATCGATGCCGCATCCCTCATAATTGAACGAGGAGGTATCGGCCTTATCGGTGAAGTTGGGCAGATTGTCGGCATAACCGTAACTGAAGCCGACAAGGACGTAATAATATGGACTCCAATTGCCGTCGACCTTATCTGAGAGATTCAGCATATTATCGGGCAGTCGGGTACCCCTGAAAGTGAGACCGTCAGGCAGCCATCGGGGGTAGTACTCCTGTGTGTGATAGTGGTTACGGTCGATGGTACCACTGTTGCCCTGATTGTCGATCCAGGGGATATCGCCCATCGGGTTACGCTGGTAGGTCACCTCGTAGCCATAGACCACCTTACCGACACTGTCCACATCGCAACTGCCGCTGATCTCATACCAGGGGTCATCAGGCAGGCCGTTGCCGTTAATATCCTTCGACACCATCACGACACCGGCCTCATTCATGCCGCCGAACACCAGGTTCCGCATCTCCTGATAGGCATTACCCCAGACGGCGAAGTCTCGCTCTCCAGGGATATTGGCGATAGAGTGGTCGAAGTGGAAGGTGATATAGCCTCCCCAGCCGCCGAGGGCGATGAGATGTGCATCGGGATCGAGAATGCTACGTCCTGCCACACTCTCATTGCACTTACGGATCATGTCAGCCTCGGTGTCGCCCTCCTCATATTCTGGGATGTCGTTCACATACTGACCAGGAGCCGGACGGTACTCATCCACCGCCTGGATATACTTCGAGTGTTCCGCCACATCGTCCATCCGCTGGGCCGAAACAGACAATGGCAGGAGAAAGAACGACAACATAGACAACAAAGACAACTTTTTTATTCTCGACTCATAGTCGAGAGAACTGCATGAATGTTGTCTGAGTTGTTTAAGTTGTCGTTTTAACAATAACATATTATTCATTATTTTGTTGTTTTATAAAGGAATGTCGCATGGGCGGGGATGTCGCCGGTTCTTACTTTCCAGTCGAAAGTGCCGTCAGGGAGGAAATGCAGCAGTTCGCCGCTCGATACGTAGTTCTTGGCATCCATCAGGTAGAAGTCGCGGTGGATGGGATTGACGATGATGCCGTAGGGCATACGGATCTGGTTGATCTCCTCTGCATCTGAGAGGCTTCTGCTGACAATCTGATGAGTGCGCACATTGATGATGCCGTATGTCACGCTATTCTTCATCGTCACCTCGCTCCACTGACTGCCATAGAAGTAGAGCGAGTCGCCCACGATACACAGATCGCTCACGGGTTGTTCAATCTGTCCGGCCAACTGCATCTCGCCATTGGCATCAGGTTGCAACCAGCAGATACACGCCCCGTGTTCGTAGTAGTCTCCCCGTGAGGTCACCCAGAGCTGACCATAACGGTCTGCCTTCACATGGTGCAGATTCATGGCCACCTCGATGGTTCGCTCTTCCTGCATGGTCGTCAGATTCACAACACTCACCGTACTCTCATAGCCCTGACCGGTCATCGCCTGATAGCCGCCGCTGTTGGCCACGTAGAGTTTCTTGCCGATAATGGCCATCTCTTCCGGCTGGTAGCCCACACTGACGGAATCTGTCTTTTCCAGCGTCAGGGTATCTACTCGATAGACGGTGCCCAAGGGACTGTTACTGTCCTTATAGACCGATCCGACATACGACGACACGTAGGCATAGCCGTCATCGAAGGCGACGTAGCGACAGTTGGGGATGTCCACCTTCCCTATCCTGACGGCATCATCGGCACGGGCCACCTCCACCTTGTTGGAACAGTTGATGACGAGCCACAGACGCGAGCCGTAGATCTGACAGTCGTTGCCCACGTCGCCGAGCATCATCACGGTGGTGGGGTTACGCTCAGAGTATATATTCCTATAGTAATGCACGGTGGAGTCGTTGGCGGAGAGGTCTAAGTAGTCGAGGGTGGACTTGTTGGAGCCCATGTTCCCCTCGTTGAGCAGATACATGCCGATGATCTCGCTCTTGACGGCCTTTCCGCCAGTGTTAATGTCCTCCATCGGCACTACCATCACATCGTTTCGACAGGCAGACAACAGACAAATAGAGAAAAAGACTATTAGACATTTTGACAAATAGACAAATAGACAATTAGACGAATAGGCATTTAAACATTTTTTATGCCTAAGCGCCTTTGCTAAATATATTTTCTTACTCGCCTTCATCTTATTGTCTATTTGTCTAAACGTCTAATAGTCTTATAAACTAATAGTCAAAGTGAGTGCATAGTTACGCCCAGGCATGGGGTAGTTGGTGATGACCTCGTAGTCTTGGTCAAACACATTATTCACCTCCGCCTGTGCTATAAACTCTAAACTATAAACTCTAAACTTATACCTCAGGCTGAGGTCGCTGGTGTACCAGGGCTCCATGTGGTTGTAGAGGATGTTCTCCTGCTCGTCGTAGCGTTCGCCGGCATAGATGAACGAGTAGTTGAAGTCCCAGTGGCGATAGCTGAGGCCGACGATGGCCGAGCCGGAGTGCCAGGGGATATAGGGTATCTGGTCGTTGTAGTAGGAGTCGGCAGGGTTAGTGACGTCGCGGGCATCCTGGTAGGTGTATTGGGCACGGATGGTAGCGATGACACCGCGACCGATGGAACAATCGGCCTCTGCCTCCACGTCGATGCCTTTGATGTGTACCTTGCCCAGATTGAGCATCGTCCAGCGGAACTGCTGCCCTTTGGGATAGGCCACGATCTTGTCGTGCACCGTATTATAATAGGTGTCGAAATGCATCTCTGCATGACGGATGATGCCATGTTCGAAGTGCTTGTTGAGGGCAAAGCCGAGGTCGTATTGCAGGGCACTCTCAGGTACAAGGTTGGCATTGCCCATGTCTGTATAGTAGAGGTCGTTGAATGTCGGCATGCGGAAACTCTTCTTCACGTAAGCCCTCATCGAGAAGAACGTGCCCTGGAAGGGGTAGAGGTTGACGAACAGGGCCGGGGTTACTTGTTGAGTGTTGAGTGTTGAGTGTTGGGTGTTCACACTCCTCGAAGTTCGGTCGTTGATGAAGGTGGCAAGGAGGGAGCCTTGTGCCTTCAGGTGTTTGTAGTCGATGGCGGTGGCGAGGCTCACGAGATTGGAGATACGGGTGGGGAAGGCGAAGTTGTAGGTGTCGGCATTGAGCTTGTTCCATTTGAAGTCGTAGCTCAGCGAGGCACTCCAGTTGGGAAGCAACTCCAGCACGTTGGCGGTAGAGAGGTAGAACTCCTGCTGCTTGTAGCGGTTATCGACAGGCAACTGCGTAGAGTCTTTGTTCACGTAGTGGGTGTTGTAGTAGGCATATTTCGCTAACCACCGTGTGGAGAAGCCGTCGCCGATATTCTTGTCGAAGGCCGCCTGAAAGAAGGTGTTAAGGTCCTGCTGTCGTTCTCCACGTCGCCAGACATTGTTGACGATAGCACCAGGGATTCCTCTGGCCGAGTTGTAGAGATAGCCCTTCACCTGCCAGCCGCCGTTGTTGAGCCGTCCATAGAGATTTGCCTCGATGCGTTCGGCGTGGATGTCGCCATTCTGGCGCACGGCAGTCGTGTCCCAGGCGGTCTCTCCATTGGGATAACGGCGCTCGTAGTGGAACTTATACTTGCCGCTGGCGGTCAGGAAGCCTGCACTTACACTGCTGCTGACGGTCTCGGAGAGGCGCTGCTCCCAAAGAGTCGCAAATCGGAACATATCGCTCGACCCATACTGTGTCTTCAATTTCAGATGGGTAACCTCCTGACTGCTTCCAAACTCCGGCGCCTTCGTACGGATATAGATGGCTCCGGCATTGCCGAAGTCGCTGGCGGGCTGGAAGATGGCACTCTTCTGACCGTTGTAGAGGGTAATCTCCTCCACGTTGTCGAGTGAGAACTGTCCGAGGTCTATCTGCCCGTTCTGCGCATTGCCTAACTGCACACCGTCGTAGCTGATGCCTAAGTGGTGGGTGCCCATCGAACGGATATTCACCGTCTTGATACCTCCCACGCCTCCATAATCCTTCAGTTGGATGCCTGAGAAGTAGCGCAGGGCATCGGCCACGGAGTGGGTGTTCAGCCTCTCGAGCAGTTCGCCGTTGAGCTTCTGGCTGGGCACCACCTCGCGCATGGCAGGCTTCGACACCACCACTACCTCCCGTACGTGCTGTACGGAATCCAGCTTGCTCTGCGCCTTTACCGTCAGGTTCAGGCAGCAAGTGAAAACCACCATTGCGGTAGCACACTTTTCACTTTTCACTTTTCACTTATCACTTCTCATTGTCTCCTAACCCCAGAGGCAGACAAACGACCCTCGCACATCGGCAGGTCTTCTGACTTGTCGTCTGGCGGCAAACGTCTTCCCGATAATCTCAGTGACTCTTGTGCTTGCCCCGTAAAGAACGACTCACAGCAGCGGGACTGTTCAGGATTTTCACCTGATTCCCTCTCTCCTCACCCAAGGGTGAACCGATTGCGGGTGCAAAGTTAGGCATTATATTTCACATATCCAAATAATCAACAAACTTTATTCTCATTTCTGATACCCATCGGCACGTTTGTTCCGAAGAGCGGATGGGCGCACCGATATCTCTACAGAGATATGAAACATCGAAAACTATGCCGTCATAGCCGTCATATAGGTTAACTTGTTGGTTATCAGTGCATATATTGACGGCTATGTTTCCTGAAACTATGCCGTAAGTGTGCCGTAAGTGTGCCGCCACAGTCATCGCGCACCATAGTCTGGAAAGCGTTTTCATTTTGGGCCAAGGCGAGCATACGTTTGAGTATACGCGAGCATACGTTTGAGCCAAGGCGAGCATGACTTTAAAGGCTCCTTTGCCCTACTCCAAAGGGTGCATTTCCCCAGTCGGAAGGCAGCTTTTCCATAAGCGGAAGACTTCTGCCCAGCAGCGACGGCACGGTGACGGCACACTTACGGCATAGTTACTTACAAACATAGCCGTCTTTATCCGCTTGGTAATCAATAAGATAGTCATCAAAACGGCACAGACGGCTATGTTTTTTTGTTATGCTCTGATACATTCAATTTGACGCGTCTGCCCTGATTATTGAAAAGATTAATAGTAACTTAACAAAATAATACGATTATGGCACAACAATTAATTCCCGTGAAACTTGATGCGCTTATCCAACAGTATTTGACAAACGGCAATTTCTGCAATAATCAATTCGTACTGCATAAAAAAGTATAAAATTTATGCAATATGTGTATGTGGTTGAATAAAAAATTGTAATTTTACCGGCGAAAATAGATATTGGAGCATGAAGACCATCATTTTAAATCAACGAAAGGAACGTGATGAACTGTTGTCACGTCCTTATCTGACGCGCCGGAACAGCCACGAAGCAGACACGTTGCTGAGCAGTCACCTTATTAAATTGATAACAGGGCCTTGTACAGGTGTGCTATGACATGAGCAGTCCTAAGACAGAAAAACGAGAGGTGGACAGTCTTGTTGAATGTGCAGGGGAACTAAAGTGCGACAATCTTGTTATTGTCACGAACAACGATGAGCGAACCTTGGAAAAAGACGGGTATAAGATAGATGTAATTCCAATATCAAAGTTTTGATGATTAATTTCAAAATGCTTCGGACTCCCATTTTCTCGGCATGAAAAGTTGGTTTTCTCGGCATGAAAACCCGACTTTCATGCCGAGAAAGTCATAGGGATCGGCAAGGAATTGCCTTTTTGGTACAAAAATTTGGTTGTTACAATATTATTATTTAT